>Ga0193738_1001098_pt1 | contig 11311 bp, 11 predicted proteins | sample L2a1metaG_FD_144927 | JGI IMG/M metagenome (GOLD analysis project Ga0193738, IMG submission 144927) | Soil microbial communities from a riparian zone of the East river system, Colorado, United States - L2a1 | ecosystem: Environmental > Terrestrial > Soil > Riparian zone | place: USA: East River...
GGGTTGGCCAAAAATACTCTTTATAATAAAGACAAATGAATGAGTTTAATATTTTTATTTTGCAGCATGCAAAGGCTTTCGGTTGTTATTGTTTGTAAAGATGGCGCAACGGTTATTGGCGAGACCATAAAAAGTTTTTCCGGTCTTACTGATGATATCCTGATCTATGATAATGGCAGCACGGATGATACAAAGGATATAGTGAGACAAAGCAATGCAAGACTGGTTGAAGGAAGCTGGGAAGGTTTTGGCAAAACAAAAAATAAAGCCAATGCATTGGCAAAATATGACTGGATACTTAGCCTTGATGCAGATGAAGCCATAGATGACGAATTGAAAGAAACTTTATTGAAGCAGGATCTTGCTGATGAGATGAAAGTGTTTGAATTCAAGTTCAAAAACTTTTTGGGTACCAAATGGCTTCGTTATGGCGAGTGGGGAGATGATAAGCATATTCGGCTTTTCAACCGGACGAAAATAAAATGGAATGATGCTGATGTACATGAATCTTTATTATTGCCCAATGAGGTAAAACTGATCTCAGTACCGGGTTATGTGCTCCACAAAACTGCGGCTAACTTTTCCGAATATGAAAACAAAGTAAAAAATTATGCGGTGTTGAATGCGGAGAAATATTTTAAACAGCAAAAAAGATCAGGAACCTTCAAAATGTTTTTTTCTGCAGCTTTTTCTTTTATAAAAAACTATTTTTTTAAACTTGGCTTTCTTGATGGCGCAACAGGCTATCATTGCGCAAGAATAAATGCCCGCTACACTTTTTTGAAATACAAAAAGCTAAATGAGCTATTGAACAAAAGATAGTGTCTCAGGTTGGCAAATATTAAAAGAACCACGGAGACACATTGACACTAAGTTACACGGGGGTAACCTTTGTGTTTCTCTGTGAACCCAATGACTTTGTGGTTCAAATCCAAATAAAGACACTACTAAATAAAAAACACTAAGCAGGCTTTCCTAATAATCTATAAATTTACAGTCCTGAAAAATCTATGACCAATTTCATTCCCATATTTCCTCTTGGCATTGTGGTATATCCCGGTGAAAATGTGAACCTTCATATTTTTGAACCAAGATATAAGCAGCTTGTTAAGGAATGTCATGACAATAAGAAGCCATTTGGCATACCTGCTGTTCTCAACAATAAATTACAGGAGAACGGGACACTGGTAAATGTTACTGAGCTAAGCAAAATGTATGACAATGGCGAGATGGATATTAAAACAAAGGGAGAAAAAGTTTTTAGAATGCTGGAAGTGATCAGGGAAGTGCCTGATAAGCTTTATAGCGGCGCCATTGTAAATTATCCCGATAATAAGGAGCAAGGTGATATTGAACTGATGCGAAGAGTAATGAACGGTATTCGTGAGCTGCACAAGCTATTGAACGTATCAAAGGATTTTAAAAAGCCTGATGAAGAATTGAGTACTTATGAAGTAGCACATCATATAGGTCTAACGTTGGAGGAAGAATATGAACTGCTCGGCCTTATGAACGAGCTGCAGCGCCAGGAATATATAAAACGTCATTTAACCAAAGTATTACCGATGGTGGCAGAGATGGAAGGGCTAAAAGAAAAGATAAAACTAAACGGACATTTTCAAAACTTATCTGGTTTCCAGTTTGAATTGTAATCAACTAACTAATGAACACACTCTGCTTCGACTTTGGTAATACAAGATTAAAAGTTGCTTTTTTCCAAAATGCAAAACTCGCAGAAGTTATCGTTATTCAGAATGATGAGATCGACATGATCGGATCGGTTCTGGAAAAATTTGATGCACACAAAACAATTCTTTCATCTGTTATCAATCATAATCCTGAGATTGAAACACTGCTTGCAAAAAAGACAAAATTTCACCGGCTCAATCATCTTTCAAATCTTCCCTTTACAACCCCGGTTGGAAAACCTGAAACTATCGGGGCAGATCGACTTGCATTATCGGCTGCAGCGGTTTATTTTTTCCCCCGGCAACACAACCTGGTAATTGGTATGGGGAGTTGTATTACTTATAATTTTATTAATGCCGGCCATGAATTTTTGGGAGGCGGCATATCACCTGGTATGGAAATGCGAATGAAATCGTTGAATCAATTCACCGCTAAACTGCCAATTGTAAAACCAGATGGGAATGTGCCCCTGGTCGGATACGATACTATTACAAATATTTTAAGCGGAGTGGTGATGGGAATGGCAAAAGAGATCGATGGATTTATTGATACTTATAAAGAAAGGTATGGGAACTTTAACGTCCATTTAACCGGGGGTGATTTAGTCTATTTGGCTCCCCATCTTAAAAACCAGATATTTGCAGACCCCGAACTGATCTTCAAAGGGCTTTATGCCATTAGCGAAGTGAATAACCAATAAGATAACCAGGGAGTTAGGGGATTTTTTCCGGGACTAAATGCTCAATGTTCAATGTCGAATCTTCAAAGAAAATTGTTCGGTTTTAAACAGTCATCCAGATTTTTTAAATACTTACTTGTAGCTATCGGCTTACAGCTAATAGTTAGCGGCTTTATCAATGCCCAGGACAACTCACCTTATTCACGTTTTGGTCTTGGTGATCAACATCCGGGTACAAATATTTATAATCGTGGTATGGCCGGTCTCAGTGCGGCTTATTCTGATCCCCGTATTGATGGTATTAACGATCCCCGAAATGGGGCATATAAGTACTACCCATCAATAAATTTTGCTAATCCTGCATCCTATTCACGTTTTTATGCGATCAAAGAAGTTAATACAAATAAGCTGCAGTATGGAAAAATGCTTCTTGATGTTGGAATTAATTTTACCAACCATGGCTTACACGAAGCCAATAATCCAGAAAGCTTTACTTCAACAAACCTTTTTTTCTCCTATTTACAACTAGGAGTTCCGCTCAAAAAAAATTGGGGATTAGTATTTGGTTTGCGACCGCTTACTACTATCGGGTACAAGATCGACAGGAATGAAAGATTATATGATCCTAACACAGGCTCGATGATAGATAGCGCCAAAACTCAGTTCAGTGGCGAAGGCGGCTCTTTTCTTTTTAATACGGGAACGGGCTTTGCCATCAGGAATTTTAGTTTGGGAGTAAATGTGGGTTATTTATTTGGCAAAAAAGATTATGGCACGCACAGAATATTTAATAATGATACGGTTGATTATGCTGCGTCTAATCATGAGACCCGTACGAATTATGGCGGCCTGTTTTTTAATACCGGCATCCAATATCGAATTGACCTAAGCCCGGACAAACTGCGATACATACAATTGGGAGCTTTTGGAAATATTCAACACAAGCTTAAAACTCATAGTGATATCGTCAGGGAAACGTTTATTGTCTCTCAAACCGATGCCAGTGATCTTCGCATTGATAGTGTATCTGTTCAAGCAGATGTACAAGGAAAATTAGTTTACCCTGCAAGCTATGGCGCTGGTATTATTTTTGAACAATTACCAGATGTTGCCAGGGATAGAGGCGGTTGGTTAATAGGGGTTGATTATTTAAGTACTGATTGGGATAACTACAAACTTAATGGAGTGGCAGACGCAGTAAAAACTAACTGGCAATTAAAAGTGGGCGCCCAGCTTAGACCACGAATAAAAAATTCCTATAAAAATCTGTTAGCATACAGGGCTGGTGCGTTTTTCGGCGACGATTATATTTATATAAATGATCAAAAACTCCCGGTATGGGGTATAACCGGCGGGATCACTTTACCAATTGCAAATCTTAAAGACGCCTCCAGCAGGTTGCGCAACCAAAAATCAGTTATAAATATTTCGGCAGAATATATTAAAAGAGGCAATAACAATAACCCGATAAATGAAGATCTGTTCAGGATCTCGTTCGGATTTACGTTAAGCGATTATTGGTTTACAAAACGCAAATACGATTAGAAGTTTACTGTAATTTGAATCATTAATACTTTTATGTGACCAGCTTCAGCAACTATATTGAACTTTTGTTGCGACGCTCCTTTCATCTTTCTATTCGCTATTCAACATTACTTATACTTTTATTTTTTTCTTCCTGCGAAAACGATCCTAAAGTAATTGAAAACTGGACAAAAAAGGCGGAACTGAGGGAAGAGGCAAAAACTGTTGAAAGCTATTTAAGCCAGGCAGGCGTGATGAAAGCAAAACTTACAGCGCCATTAATGTATCGTTACCAGCGGGATACGATCTTTACTGAATTTCCTAATACATTGCATGTGGATTTTTATGATGACAGCGTAAGGGTTGAAAGTTGGTTGACGGCTAACTATGGCATCTATTACGATAACCTCAATAAAGTTTTTCTCCGCGATAGTGTAATGGTCATAAATAAGGACGGCGATACTTTACGAACTCCCGAACTTTGGTGGGATCAGAACATGCAAAAATTTTATACTGATAAACCGGCAAGACTCGATGGAAAAGATAAACACCTTACCGGTACACAAGGCCTCGAAGCCACACAGGATCTCAGATCAATTCAATTCAAATATCCTATTGGGCCTTTCGATATAAAAGAAGGGAACCAACCTTAATAGTTTTTAAATGTTCAATGCTCAACTAGCAATGATCAATTTTCAATTAATGCTCGTCACAATTGAGTATTGAAAATTGAACATTGAGCATTGAAGATTTTTTTCTTCTAAATCTTCAATAGTATGGAATATCGTAGAATGGGTAAATCAGGCTTACAGCTAAGTGTACTGTCTTATGGCAGCTGGGTCACATTTCACAAACAACTTGATGATAGCAAAGCCGACGAGCTGATGGGTATTGCTTATGATAACGGTGTCAATTTTTTTGATAATGCTGAAGTGTACAGTCGTGGCGAAAGTGAAAAGATCATGGGCCGGGTTTTAAAAAATAAAAAATGGGATCGTACTTCTTATACTGTTAGCAGCAAAGCATTCTGGGGTTGGCATGGTCCTGATAACAAACCAACACAAAAAGGACTTAGCAGAAAACACCTGGCTGAGGCTTGTCATGAAGCGTTACAAAGAATGCAATTGGATTATCTCGATCTCTATTTCTGTCATCGTCCGGATAAAAACGTGCCAATGGAAGAAGTTGTATGGACAATGAACATTCTTATACAACAAGGAAAGATCTTATACTGGGGCACCAGCGAATGGAGTGCACAGGAAATCATGGAAGCACATATGGTAGCAGAAAAGTATCATTTGATCGGCCCTTCAGTTGAACAACCGGAGTATAATTTATTTCACCGCCAAAAGATGGAAAATGATTATCGGAAAATTTTCAAGGACATTGGTATGGGCACAACCATATGGAGTCCTTTAGCAAGTGGTTTGCTTACGGGAAAATATAATGATGGGATCCCGGAAGAATCAAGAATGGGCATCCCCGGTTTTGAATGGCTGAAAGAAAGGGTCGTGGTAAATGAAAAGATCGAAAAAGTAAGAAAATTAAAAGCCGTATCTGACAAATTAGGAACCAACCTTGCCACACTCTCTGTTGCCTGGTGTATTGCAAACCCAAATGTAACTACTGCAATTCTTGGCGCTACCAAAAAAGGACAACTGCAACAAAACCTTGCAGCTCTTGAATTATACCCAAAACTTGATGAGGAGATCATGAAAGAGATAGATTCCATTATGGACACGACACCACAATTGCCGGAGCATTAAATAAAAAATCCTCCGGTGTTAGGCGGAGGATAGTTTTTTTTCAAGCTCAATTAACCTTAAAGCATTTCAACGGATACGGGATTTCGATTTTGGTTTTTCAGATACGGGATTTCGATTTTGGTTTTTCATCAGGCCCTGGATTAAAACGGGTCCCTGAATTTTCATATAAATAGGAACAAAAGAAAAGTTGATTGATACGGATTTTACTTTGGTTTATCAGGATTATGGATTAAGAACTTCTGGACGGTTTTGGACATCGGATATTGGATGCAGTAGCCTTACCAATCAACTTCTGGTACAAACATACTCTCCGTTAATGGATTGCAAAAGAGCAAAAATGCTCCATTTTTTTACTTCATTATTTACTGCCCGGCTCGTAGATTTCCTAAGGGATGAAACCCATTTTGAAAAGCCTTTGCCTATCTTCATTGCCTAAATCATTGATATGTCATTACATAACAAAACAGCATTTATCACAGGCGCCAGTCGTGGTATTGGGAAGGCTATTGCTTTACAACTTGCTAAAAATGGTGCGAACATAGTTATAGCAGCAAAGTCAGTTGAAGAGAATCCAAAACTGGGAGGAACGATCTTTTCTGCAGCTGAAGAGATCGAAAAAGCCGGTGGTAAAGCATTACCCGTTCAATGTGATATTCGTTTTGAAGATCAGATCCAGGCGGCAATTGATAAAGCAGTTGCTCAATTCGGCGGCATTGATATTGTGATCAATAATGCTTCTGCTATTTCACTTACACCGACTGAGCAAACAGAACCAAAACGTTTTGACCTGATGAATAATATTAATGTAAGAGGAACTTTTTTGGTTACGAAGGCTTGCATTCCCCATTTAAAAAGATCTTCCAATGCACATATACTTACCTTATCACCGCCAATAAATTTAAATCCTAAATGGTTCGCGGGCCATGTAGCCTATACCATAACAAAATATAGTATGAGTATGATGGCAATTGGATGGGCTGCCGAATTAAAGCAATACCGGATCGCATCAAATGCCCTGTGGCCGAGAACAACGATCGATACCGCTGCGGTAAGAAATTTATTAGGTGGAGAAGCATTGGCTAAAATGAGTCGTACCCCGGCCATACTTGCAGATGCTGCATATTTTATTTTTAATAAACCTGCTGCCGATTGCACTGGTAATTGTTTTATTGATGAGGAAGTAATGGCTAAAGAAGGTATAACTGATCTTTCACATTATAATGTTGTACCGGGCGCAAATTTGTATAAAGATCTGTATGTTGATTAAGCATAAAAAACCCGGCTAAAAAGTTAACCGGGTTCCCTTTCTCTCATGTATAGTGATGAGCCTTAGCCCTGGTTGCGACTACGAAAGCTACGTAAAAATAAGTTTCAAAAATTAATGTCTGACAGCAGTCTGGATAAACTGTGCATTCCTACTCGTCGTCTTTCTTTTCCGGCCGCATCATAGGAAATAAAAGTACATCCTGTATCGAAGGCTGATTTAACAAGAACATACATATACGATCTATCCCGAAACCAATACCCGCCGTTGGTGGCATGCCATATTCTAAAGCTCTTAAAAAGTCATGGTCAATAAACATTGCTTCATCATCGCCACGTTCCATAAGTTTGGTTTGTTCTTCGAAGCGGTCACGTTGATCAATGGGATCATTCAATTCACTGTATGCATTTGCAATTTCTTTCCCGTTTACCATCAGCTCAAATCTTTCTACAAAACCTTCCTTGCTTCTGTGCTTTTTTGTAAGCGGACTCATTTCTTTTGGATAATCGATAATAAAGGTCGGTTGTACAAAATGCTTTTCACATTTCTCGCTGAATATTTCATCGATCAGTTTTCCTTTACCCATTGTTTTATCAGCATGAATATGTAATTGCTTGCAAACACTGCGTAAATGTTCCTCACTCATGTTGCTAATGTCAAAACCTGTATGTTCTTTTATAGCATCTGTCATCGTCACACGACGATAAGGAGATTTGAAATCTATTTCTATTCCATCGACAACCGAGATCGTAGTTCCATTAACAGCCAGCGCAGCCTTTTCAAGAAGTTGCTCTGTTGTTTCCATCATCCATACATAATCCTTATAAGCAACATAGAATTCCAATACGGTGAACTCCGGATTATGTGTTCGGTCCATTCCTTCATTACGAAAGTTGCGGCTGAATTCATATACCCAGTCAAACCCCCCAACAATTAATCTCTTTAAATAAAGCTCATTGGCAATACGCATGTACATAGGAATATCCAATGCGTTGTGATGTGTTGCAAATGGTCTTGCAGCAGCGCCACCGGGAATGCTTTGTAAAACAGGGGTATCTACTTCCAATGCCCCACGCTCATTTAAAAATTCGCGAATAGCATTAACCAGTTTAGTTCTTTTGGTAAATACTTCCTTTACTTCCGGATTAATGATCAGGTCTACATAACGCTGGCGATATTTAAATTCAGGATCAGTAACTGCATCAAATGTTTGTCCTTCTGCTTCTTTGACTATTGGTAAGGGTTTTAATGCTTTTGCAAGAATGGAAAGCTCCTTTACATGAACAGAGGTTTCTCCTGTCTTTGTTTTAAACACATAACCTTTTACGCCTATGATATCACCAATGTCAGTGCATTTTTTCCAGATGATATCGTAGAGGGTTTTGTCTTCCCCGGGGCAAATATCATCTCTTTTAATATATAATTGTAAGCGACCAGATGAATCCTGTATCACTGCAAAATTTGCTTTGCCCATGTCACGAATACTCATGAGGCGGCCGGCAACGCATATATCTTTAAATGTTTCTTTATTTTCGTCAGTAAACTGTTGCTTGATGGTAGCTGCGTTATTATTAACAGGAAATAATTCTGCCGGATATGGATCGATCCCCATTCCTAAAAGATCACCTAATTTTTCTCTGCGAATTTGTTCTTGTTCTGATAAATGAGTTGTATTCATTGCTTTGCCAATTCTTAAAGTAGGCAAAGGTACTGGTTAGAGGCAGAAAAGGCAAAGGCAAAATGTTGTTAGCAATTCATTTCATTTTTTATAATAAAAATTCAAAAGTTTACTGCTGGCAGGCAGGTTCTTTTTGGAAGTTGTACCGAATAAATTATCCCACCACATTACACTTACTCCAAAACATTTATCCGTGTATTTGCAATGATGCGCAATATGAAATTCGTGGTGACGGGGAATGATCGCTTTTGTCCATTCTTTATGGAGCAGGTAATGGATATAACAAAATGCTGCCCACCCCCAGAAGAGCCCTGCAAAAAGAGTAAAATAATTATTCAGTCGAAACGCAATGCAGATAAACACGCAACTGAAAATAAAAAGCAAAACCCTGTGCATTAGTGTTGTCTCAAATTGCGACGGATCTCTGTGATGATGCTGATGGCTTTTTGAGGTGCTTGTTTGCCATCCTGCGGTTTTGGGATGTAAAACGAAACGATGATAATGGTATTCAACCCATGTCCATACGACCCAGCCGGTGAAAAATAAAATAAAGTGAAAAAGCAAAGGGTGGCTATCTCTTAATAAGATAGCAGATAAAACTAACGGAAGCGTAACAGCGAAACAAACAAATATGCTATACAACTCAAACCAATTTTTTAATAAAGGCTTCATGTTTTTTCGGGATTTATGTGATACGTTTTTCTAAATGAAAGCTCACTAGACCGGGATCGATCTGCCGTATTTTACTTTTTATGCATTTGCCTGTATTTTTAAAAAATTAAAATGAGAAATGATCGCATCGCCCAAACTGTAATGCTGGTAATGGACATGGTGCGCTGCACAATGTTCTTTTATGATCCTTGTAACAGCCAAATAATGACAATGGCATAGTTTAGGAAAAAGATGATGGGCAAGATGTGTATTCAATCCCCCGGTGATCCAGTGAAGCATCCTTGAATCTGTACTGCAATCATAAGTGGCATTCCACTCGTGCTGCATAAATGAATTTTGTATGATGCCATCTTCATCAGGAGCTGTGTATTCTGCACCTTCTACGCAATGACCCAATACAACAACGGTCGATAACAGTATCCCTGCTACCATATGATAGATAAGAAAGCCTAAGAGTACTGTTGATAATGGAATATTGACTATCCATACAGGGACAATGATCATATAAAAAAGATAAAATGATTTGAACAGAATAAGTTTTGTCCATTCCTGCCATGAGTGGCGCATGTTTTTATAGTTCCCCATTTGCTTTTGCTTGAACATGTTGAAGTCAATGAAGAAAACCCAGAAAATGGAATAAAACATATATAAAAATGGAACATACCACACCTGGTATTTATGTATTGGGAATTTTTTTTGCTGGGGGCTGACACGGATAAAAGGAATACTGTCTAATAAAACATCGCCCCCGGCTACATTGGTAAAAGTGTGATGCTGGATATTATGCCGGATATTCCAGATATAAGAATTCATTCCCATGAGGTCACCGAAATAGGCAAGAGCTCTGTTTACTGATTTGTTTTTAAACAGAACATTATGTGATGCATCATGAACAATATTAAACACGATCATCACGCCGGTAAGGCCCATGATCATCACACACAAAATGGATAATATTGTATTAAGACTACCGCTGAGCAAAAGAATGTAACTGCTCATATAGAGTGCAATAAGAAAACCACCTTTCATATAAATGCTGCTATCAGCAAAGCGGTTGCCACCTTTTTTTTCCATGTAGTCATCGACTTTTTTGATGAGTTCTGAAAAGAAGTCAGAATCATTTTTTGATTTGAATTTCATACTGCTTGTTTATGGGTGATGAGATCTTGTGTATATTTTTTACCAAAATAGAGTTCAATTGATTTTGCTCCGGCGACCTTATCTGCTTTGCCTGCAGTATTAAATACTTTATCCCACAAGGTGTTAGTTACGCCAAAGCATTTTTCAGTTTGACCGAAATGATGCTGCATGTGAAATTTTTGAAGACCGCCGATCCATTTTGATGCCCAGGGCTTATGCAACAATACATGCATATAACTATATAGTGAAAGACCTGTTGCAATGCCGGCAATAAGGAATAAATAACTGCTTATAAAAATACTGAAGGCTATAAGAATAACTGCAGCCAACGAATACAGTATTCTTTTTACCTGGCTCGTGAATATAGTGCCCGTAACATGATGGTGAAAATGCGAACTCTTATGATATTCTTTTTTTTCTTTTCCATGCATCATGAACCGGTGAATGAAATACTCGAAAAATGTCCAGCAGAATACACCACCCGCAAAGGCGATCAGCTGGAATGTCCAATGCTTATTTACAAAGAAGAAAAGTGTTGCAGCCGGCGGCAACGTTACTACAGCGAAAAATAAAAGGCATACGCTTGCCGGTGCTGGCTTATTGGCCAGTTTATAATAGCTGAGTAAGCCTAAAAGATAGAATATCATATAGCTTTATTTAGAGGTGAATAAAATAGGGTGGGCTGTTCTTTTAATTTGTTTGAGCCATCTTTTTTGCCATCTGTTATCGGAGAACCGGGTTTCGAAAATAAAAAGCTGATCTTATTTTTTAAGCCCCTGATCTTTGAAACTCCGCTGAATACATTTTTATATTCATGCAGTAAAACATCTATAGGATTGTGACTATATATATTATGGGTAATGCCGTACACAGGCGGAATGGTCTCTTTAGCATAAGTA
>Ga0193738_1001099_pt1 | contig 11311 bp, 15 predicted proteins | sample L2a1metaG_FD_144927 | JGI IMG/M metagenome (GOLD analysis project Ga0193738, IMG submission 144927) | Soil microbial communities from a riparian zone of the East river system, Colorado, United States - L2a1 | ecosystem: Environmental > Terrestrial > Soil > Riparian zone | place: USA: East River...
ACCGCCACGGGACCGGATGGTTGGATGTACCGCGAGGTTGCCATCGTTGTCGCGCGCCAGAACGGCAAGACAGAGCTTCTGGTGCCCCGCATCCTCATGGACCTGCGGGCCGGCAAGCGCATCCTCCACACCGCCCACCGCATGCGTCTAGCCCGTAAGGTGTTCCTACGCGTGGCCCGCTTCATTGGTGCCGAAGCTGACTCCATTCGCTTCGCCCAAGGCCAGGAAGAGATCTTCATGCCCAACGGCGGCACTTATGTCGTTGCCGCGGCCCAGCGTGGAGCACGCGGAGAATCGGCTGATACATTGATCCTCGACGAGGTCCGTGAGTTCGAGGATTTTGACGTCATCGACGCAGCTCGTCCGACGCTGAGTGCATCAGCGGACCCGCAGACCATCTACTTGTCGAACGCCGGCTCGGATGCGTCGGTGGTTCTGAACGACATTAAGCGTCGCTCTGACACAGTAGACGACGGACTAGCCTACCTCGAATGGAGCGCAGCGCCGCAACGCAGCATCGACGATCGCGCTGGGTGGGCCGAAGCGAACCCGTCTCTTGGTCACTTCCTCCAGATGAAAACTCTTGAGACCGCATTCAAGATGCCGCCGGCCAGCTTCGAGACCGAGCACTTGTGCCGTTGGGTCGCTTCCATGCAGCCGCGGCTGGTATCGGACGCGGCGTGGATGGCCTGCCGTGCGACACTCGAGGAGGAACCTTCCAAGCCCGCCATCGGGTTCAACATGGACCCATCTGGTCAACGAGCCTCGGCTGTCATGGCTTGGGCGATGACAGACGGTAGGATTGCGGTCGTGGAACTGGCCGAGGCCGTGGGAGATCCGATTGATCTGCCGACGCTGGGCAAGGACCTCAAGGAGTTGGCGCTCAAGCACCGTGCCCGCAAGGTCGCGTTCGCCTCGTGGACCGACAAGGACCTCGCGCGCCACGTCCCGCGCGCCGAAGCCCTAGACGGCAAGGAATACGCGAATGCGTCCGAGCACTTCGCTAGGATGGTCACGTCCGGCCGCATCGCGTGGGACGGAGCCAATCACATCACCGACGATCTAACCTGGACAGCTCGCAAGCCGCATGAATCCGGCGCTTGGCAGGCCGTTCCCGCCACGCATGAGCGTTCCGTGACCGCTGTTCTCGCTGCCATCCGTGCCGTGTGGCTGGCATCGGCTCCCCGCACCATACCGAGGATCGGCTAATGAGCAAGCGTGACGTCCAGGTAGCCTATTCACGGTTTGAGGAATGGCACCGCGTGGCCTGTCGTCGTTGGGTTGACTGGGCGTTCACCGACTGGTCAAGTCCTGAGTTCAGTGACGTGCTGGATTATCGCAAGGCAGATCGTTGGATTGTCACTCCGGATAGAGCACACGGGCTAGAACAGGCGGGTCGATGAGCTTCCTTTCCCGAGTGGGCGCCGCCTTCCTCGATGGCATCGGGCCGATCGACGTCAAGGCGCGCTCGTCCGAGTTCCCATCCCTAGAGACTCAGATGGCGGCCATCCAGCGCCGCCCGACGGACACCTACCGCCTGGCGAGTGTCGACGAGGCGTTGAGTGTTCCGGCCATCTCGGCCGCCGTGACGCTGATCGCCGGGACTATGGGCACTCTGACCATGGACGCCTACCGCAACGAGCGCCTAGTGCCGAGCATGGACCGCCCCCGGCTGATCGTCCGTCCTAATCCATTGTCCAAGCCGTATACGTTCTGGTTCCTGTCGGCGTTCTACAAGGCCACGCGCGGGGAGCGCTGGTGGTGGGTTGCCAAGCGCGACCCCATCGACGGTACGGCCCTGTCGCTCTTTCCGGTGCCGCCGTGGGAGATCACGGTGGAGCAGAACGACAAGAATCGTCTGCGTCCTACGATCAAGTGGGCCGACCGCACCATACCGAACGAGGACATGATCTCGGACTTCTGGTTCCCTGACCATTCAGGCCTACGTGGGAAGGGGCCGCTCCAGGTGGCCGGAGCAGCCGTCTCGGCGGCCGTAGAAGCCCAGCAATGGGCTGCCAACTTCTTCTCGGGCTCCCTACCGTCGATCGTGGGAACCACCGAGCAGGACATGGACGCGGGCGAGCTCGCGTTGCTTGACCAGCAATGGGCTGAGAAGGCGCCTGGCCTGCCGCGATGGCTCACTAACGACATGAAGCTCTCGGAGGCGCCGTTCGACCCGGAGAAGGCACAGCTTACGGAAAGTCGTCAGTTCGACGTCGGCAATGTGGCCCGCCTGTTCTCGATGCCGGGTTCGCTGCTCGAGTATCAGATGTCGGGCTCGTCGCTCACGTACCGGAATGACTCCGGCATCTGGACCGACTTCCAACGGCGATGCTTGGGTCCGATCTTCGCGGAGCCAGTCGAGCAGGATATCTCCGACCTGCTGACACGTTCGCACACTGGACAGTTCAACTTCGACCGTCTGCTCCGTGCCGATATCAAGACCCGGTTCGAGACGTACCAGGTCGGAATCGCCGCTGGATTCCTGACTCCCGAGGAAGCGCGTCAGCGCGAGGGCCTTGAACCGGGGACGTCTGAGTACGCTCCCGTGCCCTTCGCAGCCCCGCAGGCCATCCCGACCTCGCTGCCGCCTGACCGTCAACTTGCGCTAGCGCGCTCCAGCCTCGAGGACTTGCGATGTCCGAAGTGTGGCTGGCTGGCAGGCAGGGTTGGCGGGCCTGCTGAGATCAAGTGCCGACGCTGCGATACGTTGGTGGCGGTATGAACCAGCTCACCATGACCCGCGGCGACACTCGCACCTTCACGGTCACCATGACCGATGCCGTAGGAGCTCCATTCGATCTCACCGACGCTGATGTCGCGTTCAGCGTGGAGGACCTCTTCTCGAAGTCGGTTGGCGACGGCATCGTGGTCGCTGATCCTGAGACGGGCGTAGCGGTCATCACTGTGAACCCCGCTGACACCGAAGGCGTTGAGGATCGGCGCCGTTCCTATCGTTACGACGTGCAACTGACCTTGGCAGATGGGTCGGTCAAGACACCACTCCGCGGGCAGTTCGTCGTAACCCCTGACGTCACCACACCGTAACCGGAGGACCTCATGGCTGCTGGAGCCTGGACATTCACCAACGCAAGCAGGACGAGCCTGCTCAACGGCGACTTCGACCTCGATACCAACACGTTCCTCATGGCACTGTTTCTGTCCACTTCCAACATCGGAGCCGCCTCGACGACCTACGCGGGCGTCACCAACGAGCACGCCAACGCCAACGGCTACACCACGGGCGGCTTCTCGCTCGGTGCTCTCACCCTGTCGGGCACGACGACCGTCACCGTCGACGATCCCGCCGACGCGGTGTGGACCGCTTCTGGTGGCAGCATCATCGCTCGCTTCGCGGTCATCTACGAGTCCGGCGGCAACGTGCTCTGCTACTGCCTGCTCGAGGCTGTCGGGCCGGCCGACGTGACTGCCACTAACGGCAACACCCTGACGGTTGCCCTTCACGCGAGCGGCATCTTCACCCTAGCCTAGAGGGCTGAGGCATGGCCCTCACAGTTACCAGCCGAGGAACGGGCACCCATAACACGGGTGCCACGACTCTAGTCCCCGGCGGTCGTACCGCGACCCTAGCCGCCGGCTCGATGGGCGTGTGGTGCTGCGCTGCCGACAATGCGGGCTCCGGCGGGGCGACGGTCATGGCACCAACGTCGTGGACCGATGCCAAGGGCAACGTCTGGACGCGGCGCATCAATGCGCTGTACGACAACGGCGCGGCGTCCGCCGGCATCGAGATGATGTTCTACACGGCGCCCATCACGGTCGCGCTGCTGACTACGGATCTCGGGACGGTCACATGGGCTGGTGGCGTCTCGCCGGTTGCCAAGGTCTGGACGTGGTACGAGGTCATTCCGTCCGGCGCCAATACCGTGTCGTACTCGACGGGCAACAGCATCGCCGGAGCAACGGCAGCTAACGCGCAAGTCACGACCGCCAGTGTCCTCGTCGGGGATGCGGTTATCGCGGGCTACTTCGCCGAGGGTGTCGCCGCCGTCACGGGCGACGCGGACTCGACCAACGGCACCTGGACTGCGCAGCAGACCACCACGATCGGCACGGGCGTGGCGGGCGTGCGGATCGCCACCCAGCAGAAGGTCCAGACCACCACTGCCAGCACCCAATCCTATGACGTAACGGTTGCGTCTCAGGACCGGATCGCTGGCTACATCATGCTCCATGAGGTCGTCAACACGATCCTCACACCGGGAGTCGCCACCCTGACGACGGCCCTTTTCGCGCCAACCGTCACCGCCTCGGATCACAAGACCGTCACCCCGACCACAGCCAGCCTGACTACGGCTACCTTCGCACCAACTGTATCCGCGACCGCTCACCAGCTCGTAACCCCGACCACGGCATCGCTGACTACGGCCACCTTCGCACCCACAGTTGCGACCCCGGTCCTGGCAACCCCGACAACTGCCTCACTCACGACTGCCACGTTTGCCCCCACGGTCGCGGCAACCGCCAACCAGTTCGCGACACCTGACGCGGCTTCCTTGTCGACTGCGACGTTTGCGCCAACCGTCACGGCCACGGCTCACGTCACCGTCACACCAACCACGGCGAGCTTGAGCACCGCGACCTTTGCCCCGACCGTCGTTGCCACTGACCACCAGCTCGTCACCCCGATCACCGCGACTCTTGCTACCGCCACGTTCGCCCCACTGGTCACGGCCTCGGATCACAAGTTGGTCACGCCCACGACGGCCAGCGTGTCCACGGCTACCTTTGCCCCGACGATCTCTGTCTCGATCCGGGTGTCACCGGACGTGGCGACACTGACCACCAGTACCTTCGCTCCGATCGTCTCGGTGACTGAGCATCAGCTCGTGACTCCGGGCGTCGTGTCGCTCACCCTGTCGCCGTTCGCACCGACTGTCACGGCTACAGTCAACACCAGCGTCACCCCACCGACCGCAGTCCTGACACTTACGACCTTCCCGCCCTCGGTCGACCTAGATAGTGCCGGCACATTCCGGCCAGGACCTGCAACCCTGACCACGACGACTTTCGCGCCTGCCGTGCGGGTCGCCTTCCGTGGCCTGTCCGCGTCGGTGATGTCGGATGCTCAGGCAGCCAGTGTCGCGGGTGATGCGATGGGTGCCTCAACCACCGACGGAATCCGTGTGACTCTGACCGTGTCGTCGGAGGACATCGTCAGGGCCGCGGTCGAGTGAGCCGCCTCCTCATCGTCTCGCCCATCTCGGACGTTGCCGGTGGCGGCATCGGGATCAAGCGTGCCTTCGATACCGTCGGGGGACCGTGGGAGGCGCGACACGTCCGCGGCGGGTCCGAGTGGTTGGACTATCCGCATGACGCAGAATGGGACGAACTGGAGGAGCTCTGGGACTGGGCCGATGCGGTCATGGTCATGGAACTCCCAAAGCCGCTGCTAGACCTGCCACGCAAGCCCACGATCGTCTACCACACGGGCTCGCGGGTAGTGCATCAGTTTGACGCCGACGCGCCTTGACGATGCTTGAGGGTCGGCCCCATGCTGGAGTCGTGAAGAAGGTCAAGTTGCCCCGCGATCCGCTGCGGACGGTCCCAGACGACCCTGAGGCCTTCCCGACCCGAAGCCAGTCAACGAGGACCGATGTGGATACGACTTCGACAGTGCAGGACGAGTATTCGCAAACGACGCTCATTGTGATGCCGGAGTTGAGCGAGATTCGGGCGGGCCTCGCCGATGGTTCGATCACCAAACAAGGCGCTGCAGGAGAGTTGGTGCGCCGCATCCCTAGGCTGGCCGATGACCTTCGGCGGGCCAAGGCAGACATCGCGCGTCGAGGGAGCAAGTCGCGCTGATCTTCCGCCCGTCTGGCCTATTCGCATGGCAGCGGGCGTCGCTCAACCCAACGGAACAGGGTGTACTCGACGCGCGGATATTGTTCCTGACCGAGCACCCTATTCCGGTTGGTGACTTCGGGATAGATGGCATCCCCGGCGACCCCGACCTTTGGGATGTAGCCATCGACTGGATGCTTGAGTGGGTCGCGATCTTCTACCAGTACGACTTCGACGATGGCTTCGTGGACGTGCTCAGCATTCAACTGAACGACCGCTTGCCCGACGAGTCCTGACCGACCAACCCCGTCAAACTGATGCACTACCGGCTCGCGCTACCGTCGAGACCCTGACCGACGGTCATTCGAGGCCAAGAAGCTCGGGGCGCTCGAGGTCTGCGGCAGCTTGGATCTATGCCGGCTGCGCCGTACGCCGTGGCTGCCGATCGTGGTCGACCTGGAGGCGATGAGCAAGTACCGCCGCGACCGCGTAGGCGGGCCGATCCGAGTCTCCCACGCCCCGACCAACCGCGATCTCAAGTCCACCGAGCTCATCCTCGACATCCTGTACACCATGCCGGACATCGAGGTCGAGTTCATTGAGCACGTCCCGTGGGCCGAATGCCTGGAGCGCAAGTCGCGCTCGGACATCTACGTCGATGAGCTGACGCTCGGCTACGGCATGAACGCGATCGAGTGCTGGGCGATGGGCATACCCGTGGTGTCGGGCATCACAGACCGCATGTTCCGCACCGATGCCCTAGCCCATTGGGGCGCCCTGCCGTTCGTGGAGGCCAGCGCCGAGTGGCTGCGCGGCGTCATCTCTGCCCTCGTCGCATCTCCCCAGTTGCGGTATCAGGCAGCCGAGCGGGGCAGAGAGTTCGTGCAGCACTACCACTCCCCCGAGGCCGTGGTGGACAAGGTCATCCAGTTCGTCACGCGAGCTCGTGGCGTGTGGCTGCGCGAGAATCGCCGACCGGCCTTGACACGGCGTAGTACATTGTCATACGAAACCAATAGCGCCGAGGGCCGCTGAGCCCCAGTCGCATATCACAGCAACGCGGGCGTAGAGGACCTCTGAGACCCAGTCCCGGTCTTGGAGGTTCTCTTTTTATGGCCCGACGAAGAGCACGCAAAGCCGAAGCCGCAGTCCTGCGGGACGTGCGTCAGGCTCCCGGCAACGGTGAGACGGAGGCCGGCGCTGTCACGGTCAATACGACTGTCGAAGCACCGAAGGCGCCCGCTAAGACCCAACCCGCCAAGGCTTCTAGCAAGCCGAAGGCGAAGTCGTGAGCGCCGAATCCAAGGCCCTCGAGGACGAGCTCACCGACGCCGGTCTGATCCTGAACACGATCACGGTCGATTCCGAGGTCACTGTCCGCAACCTTGCCAAGCGTGAGGTCGACGTCCGGCTGGCCCCCTTCGATGTGGTCATCAACACCATCGGTGGCCCCGAGGTCATCACGCGCGGCGCCTTCGCGGGCATGGCTCCCGACTCGATGTTGCTCATGGGCCTTGAGCATGAGGTCCACATCGGGATCGGCCAAGACGGGCGTCCCATCCCGGTACGGCGTCCGATGGGTAGATCCATGGCCGTCGAGGAGCGAGAAGACGGAGGATACGCGACGTTTCGCGTTGCCAAGACCGCGGCGGGTGACGAGTTTCTGGCACTTGCCGAGGAGAAGGTCGTCCGCGGTATCAGCATCGAGATGGGCAAGAACATGCGCACGAGGAGCGAGATGCGCAACTCCCGCCGGACGACGGTGGTCGAGTGGGCTGACGCCCGAGCCGCTTCACCCACGTACCAGCCGGCCTATGCCGAGGCGAACGTCCTCGCGGTCCGGTCGCAAGAGGAGGATGCCCCCGTGGCAGACGACAAGGCCCCGGCCAACGGGGCACCCGCAGAGGAGAAGCCGGAAACTCCGGTCCAGCTCCCAGTTCAGGCACGCGCAGAGTTCGATCCGTCAGAGGCACTTTCGAACCTGCAATCCGGCCTGAACAAGATCACCGACGTGTTCGGTGAGAAGCTTGAGCGGCTCGAAGAGCGAGCGCGCATGAGTTTCGACATCCCCGGCATGGAGGCCGAGAAGCCGCAAGTGTCGTTCGGTGAGTGGGCGCAGGTCGCGCTCAAGATCATCTCGGGCGAGCGCATCCCCGACCAGCAGTACCGCGCCACCCAGGACTTCATCACCACCGACAACGCGGGCGTCGTGCCCGACACATACAGCGACCGGCTCATCGGCGTCATCGACCCGGCGCGGCCGTTCATGGCGACCACAGAGCGCATCCCCACCCCTGACACGGGCATGGGGCTGATTGTTCCGAAGATCACCCAGCGTCCGACCGTCGCGGAGCAGATGACGGAGAAGGCGCTTCTGTCAAGCCAGAAGTCGATCATCTCGACCGAGTCGTTCGAGGTCCACACCTACGGCGGAGTCGGGGACATCTCGCTCCAGCTCCTCAAGCGGTCCTCGCCCTCGTTCCTCGAACTGTACCTTCGGCTGCTGGCCGAGGCGTACGCGATCGAGACCGAGGAGGCCGCAGTCGCCTCGCTCATCACCGCCATCAACGACGGTGGACCGGAGCCGGCCACGGCGCTCGACCCTGAGGCCCTGAACCTCGGAACGGCGTTCCAGAACAGCTTCGATGCCGTGCGCCGACCGCCGGACACCATCTGGCTGTCGTCTGAGGCCGTCGGTGGCTTCATCGACGCCAAGGCATCCGGCACCAACGCGCCGCTGTACTCCAACCTCTCGGCCAACTTCACGGCCGCGGGCGGGGTGGGTGGCACGATCAGCGGCCTCCGAGCCGTGCATGTGCCGGCGCTCGACGCGAAGGGTTCGTATGCGATTGTCGGACCTTCCAACGGCTTCGCGTGGGCCGAGGACGGGACCTACACCTTGCAGGTCGACGTGCCGAGCAAGGCCGGTCGAGACGTGGCGCTGGTCGGGATGGTGTGGCACGTGCCCTGGTATCCCGAAGCCTTCAGCCTCTTCAACGTCGCGAGCTAACTGACGATGGCGGCGGCTTGGCCGGATCTTGAGGCGCTCAAAGCATCCCTTGACGTCACGGGCGACGAATGGGATGACGCACCGCACCTTCCGACAGTTCTGGCCGCCGCCATCGCTCAAGTGAAGAACGACGTAGGAGACTGGGACGACCTGGCAGATGCGCCAGACGACTCGCTGAGTCGCGCGGCAATGCTGCTGGCCACCCGGATTGCACGGGCGCCATCGGAGGCGCCGGCGACCCTGACCACTGACCGCGATTACGGCCGGTTGCTCAAGGGCCACCGTCGGCGCTTCTCCATCGGCTAGGAGACCGTATGACGACACCGACAGAGCGAGCTATCGCAGACCGTGAGCGGCGTACCCGCGCGTCATCCAAGCTCAAGGACCGTCCGGAGCAGCTGACCACGGAACCCGAGGAAAAGGCCAAGCCGGAGAAGAAGTCCTGACGTGGCGACCCTCAAGGGCGCACCCGAGCTCCGGCGCCGCCTCAAGGCGATCAAGACGGTATTCAAGCCCGTCGGTCGTGAGTGGGGCGAGCGGACTGTGCATCTCGCGCAGCGCCGCGTTCGCGTGCGTACCGGCAAGACGCGCCAGTCTATCCGCATCAAGAACGCCAGCCAGAAGCGCGCAGCGGTCGAGGCTCGCGGCGGGGCTCGGTTCCTCGAGGCCGGCACCCAAGGGCATGATCTCAACGCCAAGCGGTTTGAGGCCATGAAGTTCAACGTGGGCGGCCTGCCGCGCTTCGCCAAGAGGGTCAAGCACCCCGGCATGCGCCCGCAGCCGTTCCTGCACGAGTCCGCCAGGGATGCCCTCAAGGAGACTCCCATCCTCCAGCATCTCATCGAGCTCTGGAACAAGGCAGCATGAGGGCCGCGATTCGTGCCGCCGCGCTTACGCTGCTGGACGGCTACAAGGCCGCCAACGCCGGCTCGCTCAAGCAGACCTTCCAAGCTAGGCCGGCCAGCATCTCGCCGCCCTGCGGGTTCGTGGATGGCATCGACGAGAACGAGATCGCCTACACCCCGGCCGGTATGCAGCGCACGCCAGCCGTTCGTATCCGGCTGGTACGTGGGACATTCTCATCCGGTGACGTAGCCGAGGCCAACGACGCGCTGGTGGATGGCTTCATCGACTACGTCGTCGAAAACCTGCACGCCGCGGGCGCTAACACCATCTCACTCATTACGTCCGTCGAGGACGATGACGGCTGGGTCCCCGAATGGATTCAGCCTAGCCCCGGCAACGAGCCGCGACCTTACTACTCCACCATCGTCACGCTTGGCGGAGAGGGCCTATTCGGCGGCGTGACCTGACCCTCCGGCTCCGGTCAGTAGGAGCCGCCTGCATCCCTTCCGTGTCCCTCTAGGAGGATTCCCCCGATGGTTGTCGCAACCCCCGGATTGGTCAAGCTACGCAAGCACCAGTTCGCCCGTCAGACCACGTTCAACACACCCGTCGCAGCGGTGCGCGCCTACCCGTTCAGCGGTACGCCCACCATCGACCTCGCCTGGACCGACTCAGAGGGAGATCTGGGCTCGGTTGACATCATCGCAGCGCCCACCCGCGGTCCCGAGGAGCTGACGGCCAGCCTGACGCAGGACCGGCTGTACTACAACGATCTCGTGCTCCAGCTCTCGGCCATGTTCGGTGACGACGTCGACGCAGTCGGCGCCGGCACTGGCAAAACGTGGACGCACCAGCCCGCTTCGCTCACCGCAGACGATCTCGACATCTACACCTATGAGTTCGGTGACGACCTCGACGGCACGGGTGGCAAGCCAAATGACTGGTTCCAGCTTGGAGACGGGCTGCTCGAGTCGTGGACCGTCAACGGGCTGGAAGGGCTCGGAGCTCTGACGACCGACATGTCGTGGCGCTTCGGGATGGCGCGCTACGAGGGTGCCACTGAGGCGGCCTTGCAGCCCAGCCCTGCGGTTCCGACCGCGGCCCTGACCGTCGACAACGCCGGCGTCCCGGTCTACCTCGGAGATGCGGTCCTGTCGATCGACTCGGCCCACGGCAGCATCGGCACGACGCCGATCTCGGATGCGCTGCACTCGTTCAGCATGAACGTCTCGCACGCGCTGGACCTCAAGCGCCTGGCCAACGGCAACGGATTCGACATCAGCGGCTACACCCGCGGCGCGCGGATCATCGAGCTCACCCTCCAGTTTGCCAAGACGGCGGACACGGTCGGTGTCGGCTCGGAGTCGGACGCCTGGTTCAGCGAGACCGCGGTCAACCGATTCGTGGAGATCGAGTTCACGTCCAGCGCCGTGGCCGAGACCGGAAGCCCCGACATCCCCTACTCGTGGCAGCTCCGCATGCCACTGCGGTACTACACGCGCACGGATGGGGCGATCGGTGGGAACACGACCGTGACCCTCGTCGGGCGTGCGTTCTACCACGCGACTCTCGGCTACGCGTTCAAGTCAGTCTTGGTGAACACCCTCGCCACGGCGACGTTGTAGCCATGAATACGATTCCTGTCTC
>Ga0193738_1001100_pt1 | contig 11305 bp, 11 predicted proteins | sample L2a1metaG_FD_144927 | JGI IMG/M metagenome (GOLD analysis project Ga0193738, IMG submission 144927) | Soil microbial communities from a riparian zone of the East river system, Colorado, United States - L2a1 | ecosystem: Environmental > Terrestrial > Soil > Riparian zone | place: USA: East River...
CAAGATGATCTTGCGGCACGACGATCCGCTGGTCGAGCCGCTGCGCAAGCTGGGCGAGCCGATGTATCTCCTCGAGAGCAATCCCACGGTCGAGCGCATCGCCAAGTTGATCTTCGATCACGGCCGCGAGCTGGGGGTGAACATCCAGGCGGTACGGGTGTGGGAGACGCCGACGTCGGTGGCTACCTACTCACTTGCGGAAGGGTAGCTCGTAGGAGCAGTAGGCGAAGAACCCGGCTGACGTCTCGCCCTTGAACCGGGTGACCGGGATCGCGGCGCCGAGTATGAGCTGCGTATCGGGCGCCAGGGTCCAGCCGAAGCGCGTGCCCGGCGAGATGACGAACGCGCCGTCCCGTTCGACGATCGACGGTGAGACTTCTTCGGCGTCCCACGTCATCAGGGATTCGACCATGAGGTTGAACATCGGGCGCAGCCGGTAGATCGCGCTGGCCGCGAGAAACGGCGAGGTCAAGTCCACGTTTTCGCCGCGCGGCCGCCACGTCAGCCCTCCGTTCCAGTGGAAATAGACATCCTCGACCTGCTTGCTGAAGGGCAGGTTGAACTGGAGCCCGTGGTCCTCGCCCAGGATGACGCTGACGCGCGGTGAGAATGCCGGGCGTCCTGGCCCTTCCTCGAGCGCCTGGTAGCGGTAGTTCAGGTAGACGTCGCCGAAGTTCGTCTCCGCCGCCTCGGATTCCGCGGCCACCGTGTAGGACAACTGGTGGCGCACCGTCGGCGCCGGCCACTCCTGGGTGAAAGCCAACGCCCAGTTGCCGTTCTGCCGCACGAAGCCGAAGATGTTCTGGAAGATCCCGCGTTCCTGGTTGAACGCCTCTTCGACGAAGAAGGAATTGTCGAGGATCGCGAACGGTTCGACTGCCGGCGGGGGCGCCGCTGCCGGCGTCTGTGCGAGGGCCGAGGCCGCAAACAGCAGGATCATCGCGGCGCTCGTCGCGAGTTGCACCAGGACTTTCGATGCCGCGCGGGCGCCGATCGTAATCGCGCGATCCTTGCGGCCGCGCACGCGCACGCTATCGGCGGCGGGGTCGCGCTCGACGACTTCGACGACTTCACCCGGCTTCAGATCGCGGCGTTCGACGAAGCGCAGGAACTCGGGGTCCTGGTCGGTGACGCGGCGCACGGTGACCGGCGCGTTGAGCGGGCAGGTCAGCAGCGTGTCGAACGGCCGACGCTCGAGCACGCCCTCCGCGTCAGGAATCGGGTCGCCGTGCGGATCGGCCTCGGGATGCCCGAGCATTTCGTCGATCCGCTCGATCAGCCGATCCGAGACGGCGTGCTCGAGCAGCTCGGCTTCCTCGTGAACGTCGGTCCAGCTCATTCCCATCACCTGCACGAGGAACAGTTCGATCAACCGGTGGCGCCGGACGACCAGCGCGGCGAGCCGCTCGCCCGACGCGGTCAGCCGGACGCCGGCGTAGGGCTCGTACTTCACCAGTCCCGAGTCGGCCAGCGTCTTGACCATCGTCGTGGCGGTTCCCGGGACGACCCCGAGGGCGGCGGCGAGCTGGCCCATGGGCACCAGGTCGGTGCGCTTCTGGAGGTGCAGCTGCGCCTGGAAGATCGCCTTCAGGTAGTTCTCGACGGTCGATGACGGGAGTGCCATTTGACTTTATATAATAGAATTGTATATTTTGACTTGTCAAAATTATTTTGAGAGGACGTCAAATGTCAGCCTTGTCACGCCGCTCGCTCTTCAGGCTCGCCGGTCTCGGCGCCGCGGCCGGCACGGCCGCTCTCGGGGCGACCAGGGCGTCCGGCGACTCCGGCGGCCATCCCTACAAAGCGATGGAGCACGCCTCGCACACGATGGGTCCGGTCGGCCGCGTCGATACGACGGTCTTCGATCCCGCGGTCTTCACGCGATCGTTCAATTTCTCGCACCTGCCCGAAGAGGATCGGCGCGAGTTCTATCGCGAGACCACGCGGCCGGACGGGACCAAACTGCGCGAATACCAGCTGGTGGCGGCCGATCGCGAGATCGAGATCGCGCCAGGCATCTTCTTTCCGGCCTGGACGTTCAACGGCCAGGTGCCGGGCCCGACGCTACGCGCGACCGAGGGCGATCGCGTCAAGGTCACCTTCATCAACGCCGGTTCGCATCCCCACACGATTCACTTCCACGGATGGCATCCGCCCGAGATGGACGGCTCGATGCCGGAACACCAGGTCCAGCCGGGGCAGAAGTTCATCTACGAGTTCGACGCGGAACCCTTCGGCCTGCACCTGTATCACTGCCACGCGGTCCCGCTGAAGCGGCACATCCACAAGGGGCTCTACGGCGTCTTCATCGTCGATCCGAAGACCCCGCGCCCGCCGGCGGACGAGATGGTGATGGTGATGAACGGGTTCGACACCAACTTCGACGCGGACAACGAAGTCTACGCCGTCAACACGGTCGCGCACCACTTCATGCACGAGCCGCTGAAGGTCGAGATGGGCGCGCTGGTCCGCATCTATCTCGTCAACGTCACCGAGTTCGATCTGATCAACAGCCTCCACCTGCACGGGATGTTCTTCGACCTGTTCAGGACGGGGACTTCACTGACCGCGAACGAGCAGACCGACACGGTCATGCTCTGCCAGGGCGAACGCGCGATCCTCGAAACCCGCTTCCGCTACCCGGGGAAGTTCATGTTCCACGCGCACCAGAGCGAGTTTGCCGAACTGGGGTGGATGGGCCTCTTCGAATCCGTGGAGGGACGCCGTGCGACCTAACCGCGCGCTCGTCCTCTGGGCGGCGATTCCCCTGATCCTCCTCGCCGCGCTCGTCGTCGCCATCATCAAGATCAGTCCCGCCGAGCGCCTCCGCCCGGCCGGCATGCCGCCGGTGGAAAAGCTGAAGATCTCCCGCGCGACGCTCGCGTCGGACGGTATCCGCCTCTCTGTTCTCAACGACGGCCCCGATCCCGTGACGATCGCGCAGGTCACCGTGGATGACGCCTACTGGTCGTTCACGAGCGAGAAGGGCAACACGCTCAACCATCTCGGATCGACGACCGTGCACGTTCCTTATCCGTGGGTGGCGGGCGAGGCGCACCTGGTGAAGCTGCTGACGTCAACCGGCACCCCGTTCGAGCACGAGATCGCGGTCGCGCTCGAAACGCCACGGCTGACGGCGGCGCACCTCGGGAGCTTCGCGTTGATCGGTCTCTACGTCGGTGTGCTGCCGGTCGCGCTGGGCTTGTGCTGGTTCCCCGTACTCGCGCGCCTGAGCCGTGGCGGCCTCGATGTGCTGCTGGCGATCACCATCGGTCTGCTCGCGTTCCTGCTGGTTGACGCCGTCCACGAGGGACTCGATGGCGCTGCGAATCTCGCGGATTCCTACCAGGGCGCGGCGCTCTTCGTAGGCGCTGCTGCGGCCGCTTATCTGGCCCTCGAGACAGTAGGCCAGTGGCTGCGCAACGCGCGCGCGCGCCGAAACGAAACGAGTGGATCCGGAGCCGTCCTGGCGCTGCTGATCGCGATAGGGATCGGCCTGCACAACTTCGGCGAAGGGTTGGCGATTGGCGCGGCGTTCGCGCTCGGCGAGGCAGCCCTCGGCACGCTGCTCATCGTCGGCTTCACGCTGCACAACACGACCGAGGGACTCGCGATCCTCGCCCCGATCGCGAAGGAACGGCCGTCGGTCCCGCTGTTGCTGAAGCTCGGGCTGATCGGGGGCGCGCCGACGATCGCCGGCGCGTGGCTCGGCGGCTTCGTCTACTCGCCGGTGGCCGCGGTGCTGTGCCTGGCGCTCGGCGCCGGCGCCATCGCGCAGGTCGTCCACCAGCTCTCGCGCCAGATCTCGCGCGGACCGTCGGCCGGCTTCGCGACGGCGCCGGTCATGCTCGGGCTGCTGGCCGGTTTCGCCGTGATGTACGGCACCGGGATGATCGTCGGATAGCAGTACGATAACGGCGTGACGGAACTCGGGACGGCGCTGGCGACGCCGGACGCGAAGGCGCGTTACGTCCGCCGGCTGTTCGACACCATCGCGGACCGTTACGACCTCATCACAGTCCTGCTGTCGTTCGGGCTCGACCGCCGCTGGAAGGTGCGGCTGGCCGATCTCGCAGCCATCCAGGCAGGCGCGCGGGTGCTCGATCTGGCCTGCGGCACTGGCGACATCGCCTTCGATCTCGCGCGCCGCGGCGCGCACGCGACCGGCCTGGATCTCACGCATCGCATGCTCGCGCTTGCCAGGCGCAAGCCCGACGCCTCCCTCACGTCCCGCTTCATCCAGGGCGACATGATGGCGCTTCCGTTTCCGGCCGCGTCGTTCGACGTCGTGACGACGGGTTACGGGATCCGCAACGTCCCGCGGATCGAGCCGGCGATCGCCGAAATCGCGCGCGTGCTGCGCCCCGGCGGATTGTTCCTGTCGCTCGACTTCGATCGGCCCGCGAACGCGATGATGCGCGGCGTCTATCTTGGCTACCTCAATGTCGTCGGCGGCGCGCTTGGCTGGATCCTGCACCGCGATCCCGACACGTATCGCTACATCCCCGCGTCACTCGCCCGTTACCCCGGCGCCGGCCAGGTCTCGGCGATGCTCGAGGCCGCCGGTTTTCACGACGCCCGCGTGGTCCCCGTCCTGGGAGGACTCATGGCGATCAATGTGGCCAGGCGGTGCTGATTCGGCGTTGGGCGTTGGGCGTTGGGCGTTGGGAGTTGGGAGTTGGGAGTTGGGAGTTGGGCGCTGGGCCCTGGGAGTTGATACGATCATAAATATGGAAGTTTCCGACGTCCGGCGCCGGCTGCGCGCCGCCATGGAAGAGGCGAAGCGGCGGTCGGCCGAGCGGCGTACTCGCGTGGACGAAACATCGCGGGCCTGGGAAGAGGCCCTGACCGCCACCGCGGTGCCAGCGTTCAACACCCTGGCGTCGGCGCTTGCGGGCGAAGGTCTCCGCTTCAAGGTCCTCACGCCGAGTGGTTCGGTGCGGCTCGCGCTCGAACGGTCGGCGGACGAGTTCATCGAGCTGGCGCTCGACACGGACCGCGACGATCCGGCCGTGATGGTGCGGTCCACCCGCGGCCGCGGCCGCCGCATCGTCAGTATCGAGCGCGTGTTCCGAGAGGGGACCGCGGTCTCGGCGATGAGCCAGGAGGATGTCGTCGGCGTGGTGCTCGACGAGCTCGTGCCCTTTATCGAACGATAGATTCGTCGAGCCCGAGCTCGCGCAGGATCGACGCCGTATGCTGGCCCAGCGTCGGGGGCGGCGTGCGAACGGTTGCCGGAGTTTCCGAGAGTTTCAGCGGTGTGCCCAGTACGCGGATCGCACCAGCTGTAGGATGCTCGAGCGGGACGATCATCTCCCGCGCCGCCAGCTGCGGATCCGCGAGCGCCTCGCTCACGTCGCGCACCGCGCCGCACGGAACACCCGCCGCGGTCAGCGCCGCCAGCAGCTCCGCGCGCTTCCATCCCGACAGCAGGCCCGACAGGAGAGATCTCAAGTCCCCGTAGTTCTTGACGCGATCGGCGTTCGTTACGAAGCGCGCGTCGCGCCCCAGGTCAGGCCGGCGCAGGACGCCGGCCAGCCTGCGAAACTGGTCGTCGTTCCCCACCGAGAGCACGAACTCGCCGTCAGATGTCCCGAACGTGTCGTACGGGGCGATCGAAGGATGCCGATTTCCAAGGCGTATCGGCGTGATGCCCGTCGCGAAGGTGCTCGACGCCTGGTAGGTGAGCAACGACGCGACGGCATCGAGCATCGCGATGTCGATCCGCTGGCCGCGGCCGTTGCGCCCGCGCGCGAGAAGCGCCGCCAGGATCGCCTGCACGGCGAGCATACCGGTCGCGATGTCGCCGATGGCGACGCCGAGCCGGTACGGCGAGCCATCCGGCGCGCCAGTGATGCTCATCAATCCGCCCTCGGCCTGCATCATCGCGTCGTAGCCAGCCTCGAGCCGTCGCGGCCCGGTCTGGCCAAAGCCGGAGATGGAGCAGTAGATCAGGCGCGGATGCTTCGGACCGATCGTTTCGTATCCGAACCCGAGCCGCTCCATCGTTCCGGGCCGGAAATTCTCGACCACGACGTCGGCCCGAGCCAGCAACGCGTCCACGATCCGCGGCGCCTGCGGATGCTTGAGATCCAGCGCCAGGCTTTCCTTGTTCCGATTGATGCTCAGGAAGTAGGCGCTCTCGCCTTTGACGAAGGGAGGGCCCCACGCGCGCGTGTCGTCCCCTTTGCCGGGCTGCTCGATCTTGATCACGCGGGCGCCGAGATCGGCCAGCTGCATCGTGCAGTAGGGACCGGCGAGGACCCGGCTGAAGTCCAGAACCGTGATGTTGTCGAGCGGCGTCATACTAGATGCATGAAGATCACGGTGTATTCCGGCGCGCATTGACGGGCCTGCGACCAGGTGAAGGAGTTTCTTTCACGCGAAGGCCACCAGTACGAAGTGAAGCATATCGAGGAAGACGATAGCGCCTATGACGAGCTCGTGGCGCTCGGCGCGCGCGCCGTCCCAACCATCGTGATCGGCAACCAGGTGATCACGGGGTTCGACCAGGCCCGCTTGCGTGCGGCGCTGGCAACTGGCGACGGCGGATCGTAATCAGATCGCTCAACAGGGCGTAAGCGGTCTGCGTCAGGCTGCCGCTCATCTGGCAGATCGCGATCTCGCCGAGCAGGTCCGTCTGCAGGACCAACGCGTTGGCCATGCCCCTCAGGCCGGCCAGCAGATCGTTCTCGGGCAGTTCCACCGGCCGCACCGATGTCTTCAGGCCGGCTGGCGTCATCTGCGCCGACGCCACCAGGCGAACCCGCGCTCCACGCGCCTTCGCGGCCATCGCCAGCCGCGCGGTCTGCGGCCCGATGCCTTCCCGGTCCACGGCCTGCGGCGTCATGCGCGCCCGCATCAGCACGTTCGCGAGCGCCGAAGTCTTCGCCGCTGCATCCCAGCCGTCCACGTCGAGTGACGGATCCGCTTCCGCGATTCCCATCTCCTGCATTCGTTGCAGCGCCGCGTCGAAGCCCTCGCCGTCCTCGAGCGCGGTGAGGATGTGATTCGTAGTGCTGTTGACGACGCCGCGGAAACCGGTGATCTGCACGGCCGGCAGTGTTTCTCGCGCGAGATTGAAGATCGGCACGCCGTCCATCACCGCGCCCTCGAACAGAAACAAACATCCGCGATCCTCGGCGAGCACGCTGAGCTCCTCGTACGCGAACGCCGTCGGCCCCTTGTTGGCGGTCGTGACGTGGCAGCCGCCCTGTAGCGCGGCGCGGACGTGGTCGATCGCCGGTTGCCCGGCGTTGATGTCGAGCGTCGTCGTTTCGACGACGACCTTCAGCGGCGCGTCGCTGGCGGCGAGGCGGCCGATGACGTCCAGGCTGTCCGCGGCTTCGATCCCCGGTTCGACGATCGGCTGGCCGCTCTCGATCCTGACCGCCATCGCGACGGCGTCCATGCCGGCCTCGCGGAAGATCGCGCCGTGACGCCTGGTCGCGATGCCGACGACGCGGCATTCGAGGTCGTAGTCGAGCGACAACCAGTCACGGCGTTCCTCGATCAGGCGAGCGAAGCGGCGGCCGACGTGGCCGAAGCCCACCAGCGCGAGATCAACGCGCATGCATGCCGAGGGTGGCCAGGAACTCGCCGATGAGCGTCAGCGACGCGTCGAGGTGGGCCGGGTCCGATCCGAAGCCGATGCGCAGGTAGCCGTCCATGTCGAAGTAGTCGCCGGGAACGACCAGCACGCTTTTCTCGTCGCGGAGGCGTTCGGCGATTTCGGACGATCGCACGGGATGCTGGTGCTTGACGAACACAATCGCGCCGGCTTCCGGCGCAATGTGGCTCAACCCTTCCTGGCGTTCGATCCAGCGGCGAACGAGCGGATAGTTTGCGCGGACGATGCCGCGCGTGCGAGCGACCAGGAGCTCGCGGCGTTCCGGAGCGAGCGCGATCCGCGCGAGCCGATCGCTGATGCCCCCCGGCGCGATGGTCGTGTAGTCGTGGATCGCCCACAGGTCGGCGATGAGTGCCGGCGGCGCGACGACCCAGCCGATTCGCAGCCCGGGCAACCCGTACGCCTTCGATAACCCGCTCGAGACGACGGCGCGTTCGTACCGGCCCCAGACGGTCGGCGTGTCCTCGGCGTCACGCTCCGCGCCCCGATAGATCTCGTCGTCGATCACCCAGGCGCCGACGCGCGCGGCGATCGCGCAGACGGCATCGAGCGTCGCCTCGTCGAGCCGCGCGCCGGTGGGATTGTTGGGATTACAGAGGAGAATGGCCCGCGTCCGCGGGCCGACCAGCGTCTCGAGCTCCGCGAGGTCGGGCGCCCACCGCGTGACGTTCTCGCGAAGCCGCCATGGTTTCACCGTGGCGCCGAGCCCGCGCGCGAGACCGGACGCCTGCATGTAGTTCGGCGTCAGAAACACGATCTCGTCGCCCGGCTGGACAAGGCGCATCAGGAGGATGCAGTTCGCCTCGGAGCCGCCGTTGGTGATCTGGACGTGTTCAGAAGTCGCCCCGGGGTACATGGCGGCGACGAGCTCGCGCAGTTCAGGAGTGCCGTTAGTCTGGGGGTAGCCTAATTCGTGCTGGAAGAGCGCGTCCCGCAGGGCCGTCGTGTTCACCAGCTCCGCGACGCGAAGCGGCTGGACGCCACTCTCGGACACGTTCCACGCGACCCGGTTTTCCCAGATCGACTGGAAACGTTCGAGCGCGAACGTTTCGAGTTTCATCGACAGAAGTGTAGTCGAAAAGCCGCGATACGCTATCCTGTGCCACGCGCCAGATGAGCACCGACCAGGCCCCCGAGCTCGCGTTGATCCCCGGAGGTGAGTTCCTCATGGGTTCGGAAGACGCCGAGGACGACGAACGCCCTGTGCATCGTGTGCACGTGGACGACTTCTTCATCGCCGTCCAGCCTGTCACTCACCTCGAGTACGCGCGATTCGTCGACGAGACCGGCCACCGGTCTCCCGCGATCTACGAGCTGCCGATTGTCGTGAAGGCCGGCGGCCTCGAGCGCGAGCAGGCGTTCCGGCACGGAGGCGCGCCCTATGTGTGGTCCGAGGGTGCGCCACCCCCCGAGCGCGCGGATCATCCGGTCACACTCGTTCGCTACGACGACGCAACGGCGTACTGCGCGTGGCTGTCGGCCGCGACCGGCCGTCCGTTCAGGTTGCCGACCGAGGCCGAATGGGAAAAGGCCGCGCGCGGCGGCGCGGAGTCCAAACGGTATCCGTGGGGTGAACGGCTCGATCGCAACATGGCGAACTTCCTGGTCGATCCGGCGCTGAAGCCGACGCACGGGACGACGCCGTGCCGATCGTATCCGCCCAACGGCCACGGGCTCTTCGATATGGCCGGCAACGTCTGGGAATGGGTGCACGATTGGTACGATCCGCGGTACTACGGCACGGCTGGCGCGCGCAACCCGACCGGGCCGCCGCTGGGCTATCTCCGGCTGCTGCGCGGCGGCAGCTGGCTCGTGGCGGACGTGCGGATGCTGTCGTGCAGCCATCGCCACAAGGTGCCGCCGGATACCTACTCGTACGGTATTGGCTTCCGTGTTGCCTGTAGCCTTTGACGGCGTAGATTTGGATCGTGACCTATGAAAAAGCTCGTTGCTGGTTTTTGCTTCTCCCTCCTGGCAGTCACCCCATCGTTCGCGCAGCAGGCGCCGCCGCCGCCGGTGATCGTCACGAACGGTGAAGGCCTCGTGAAGCGCGCGCCCGATCGCGCGTGGGTCACGATCGCGGCGGAAAGCCGCGCCCGTACGGCGCAGGAAGCGCAGAAGCTCAACACCGATGCGATGAACGCGGTGCTCGAAAAAATCAAGGGCGCCGGCGTGCCCGCCGATGCGATCCAGACCACCGGCTACAACCTGCAGCCGGAGTTCGATTACGCCAACGGCAAGCAGACGCTGCGCGGCTACGTCGCGCGCAACCAGGTGCAGGTGCGGGTCGATGCGCTGGCGAAGACCGGCGACGTGATCGGCGCGGCGGTCGGCAGCGGCGCGACCAACGTCAGCGGCGTGCGTTTCGATCTGAAGGATCGGGAGACCGCCGAGCGCGAGGCGCTGCGGCTGGCGGTGCAGGATGCGCGGCAGCGGGCGAACTACGCAGCGACCGGTGCCGGCGTGACGATCGAACGCGTCCTTCGCGTCGAGGAACAGCGCGAAGGCGGCGATATGCCCCGGCCGATGCCGATGATGGCCATGCGCGGCGAGGCGGCGCAGGCGGCGGTGCCGATGGAAGCGGGCGAGATTGAAGTCCGCGCGCGGGTAACGCTGACCGTCAGCGTTAAGTAGCTCCCGCCTTCACACGCGATATCGGCCGCGTCTCTTCGTCGTCCCCGGGTTCGTCGAATAATCCCGTGAGCTGCTGCGCGCCGAGCGGGCGTGGCGTCTCATCGATCGTTTCGAGGTCCGGCAGTTCTTCGCCGGCGCTGACCCCCTTGTCCCTCAAGCGCCGCGCCGTCACCAGCACGCGGGCCTCGAGCGTTCCGACCGCGCCGTTGTAGGCGCCGACGGCCCTCGCCAGGCTCTTGCCGACGTTCTCCCAGTGTTCCGCCAGCTTCGCGATGCGATCGTAGAGCTGCCGCCCGAGCTCGCTGATCTCCATCGCGTTGCGCGCGATCTTTTCCTGCTGCCAGCCGTAAGCGATTGCGCGCAGCAGCGCGATCAGCGTCAGGGGGCTCGCCAGCATCACGCCCTTCGTCATGCTGAATTCGAGCAGCGACGTGTCGTGCTGCAACGCCGCGCTGAGCAGCGCCTCGCCTGGCACGAACATCACCACGATGTCGGGGGCGGGCTGGAAATGCGTCCAGTACGACTTGTTCCCGAGGCGGACGATGTGGTCCTTCACCTGCCGCGCGTGATCGCGGAGCTTCACGTCGCGCTGCGCGTCGTCGTCGCACTCGGCGGCGTCGAGAAATGCCGTCAACGCGACCTTGGCGTCAACGACGACGTTCTTGCCGCCGGGCAGGCGGATGATCACGTCCGGCGTGAGCCGGCCTTCCTCGCCGTGGACGCTTTCCTTGATGTCGAAGTGATGGCCTTCGAGCATGCCTGCGGCCTCGAGGACGCGCCGGAGTTGGAGCTCGCCCCACTGCCCGCGGATGTTGGGCGAGCGCAGGGACCGTGAGAGCCGGGCGGTTTCACCCTGCAACGCCATCTGCGCGTGCGTGAGCGAGCGGAGCTGCTCCGTGAGCGAGGCGTGTGACGACGCGCGATCGCGATCGACGTCCTGGAGCTTGGCGTCAACTTTTCCGAGAGCGTCGCGCAGCGGCTGCACCAACTCGTCGATCGCCTTCTGACGAACCGCGAGGTCGCTCGCGGCGCCGTGCTGGA
>Ga0193738_1001101_pt1 | contig 11297 bp, 9 predicted proteins | sample L2a1metaG_FD_144927 | JGI IMG/M metagenome (GOLD analysis project Ga0193738, IMG submission 144927) | Soil microbial communities from a riparian zone of the East river system, Colorado, United States - L2a1 | ecosystem: Environmental > Terrestrial > Soil > Riparian zone | place: USA: East River...
GTGCGCAGTGCTGGGTGCTCAGTGCTGGGTGCTCAGTGCTGGGTGCTCACTTTTTGACCGTCGGCCAGCGGTTCGACGTCGCGGGCGACGATCACCGTGCCGGCTTCGAGGCCCTGCGAGACCTCGACCCGATCGCCGAGGCGATCGCCGAGCACGACTTCCTTGCCGAGCAACTGCCCGTTCTGCACCAGGAAGACCCGGTTCGTTCCGTAGCGGCTCTGCACGGCCGCCACCGGGATCGTCACGGCGCGCTCGACGCGATCGGTCGTGATCTCGACCCGGGCAAAGGTCCCGGGCTTCAGACGGCCATCGACGTTCGGAATCTCTCCCTCGATCGCGAACGCCCGCGACTTCAGGTTCACCGAGGGGGAAATCCGTACGACCTTGCCGGTGAACACCTCGCCAGGAAACGCGTCGACTTTGACCGCCATCTCGCGGCCGGTTTCGATCCACGGCGCGAACTTCTCCGGCACTTCGGCGGTGAGCTTCAGCGGCTGCAGCCGGACGATGCGCATCACCGGCGCCAGGGGCTGCACGTACTGTCCCTGCGAGACGAGCCGCTCCGCGACGTACCCGTCGAACGGAGCGCGGATCACCGCGTCGCGGAGGTTGCGCTGCGCCAACCGCAGCGACGACGACTGCGCTTCGATGTCGGCACGGAGCTGGCGCGCCGACGCGAGCGCCTGGTCGTGGGCCGCCTTCGCCGTGTCGAAACGGGTCTGCGCTGTGTCCAGGTCGGATGTCGAAACGAGACTGCGCGACGCCAGGTTCTTCGCGCGGTCCAACTGCTGTTGCGCGTCGGCCATCTGCGCGCGGGTGCTGACGACGTTTGGGACCTTGTCGAGCGGCGGCAGGTCCGAGTCCGGCGACGCGCCATAGCGCGCGCGTGCCTGCTCGAGCGCGGCGCGCTGCGCCTCGGCCCGGTACTGCAGCTTCTCCCCATCCAGCTCGATCAGCGGCGCGCCGGCCGACACGCGATCGCCGAGATCGTGGACCAGGCGGGCAACGCGGCCGTCCACTTCGGCGCTGACGACGACCTCCTCGCGGGCCGCGAGCGTGCCGACGACGTCGACCTGCCGGCGCAGCTCACGGACCTGCGCCGCCTCGGTCGCGACGGCCCGGGGCTTGTTCTCGGAGGCCTGCACGCCGCGGTCGCGCGAGCAACCCGCCGCCAGGACCGCGACCAATAGAAGGGCAACTGGGGACTTCATGTGAGAAAGGATATAAATATCACGGTAGATGAAGTACTTGGGGTTCAAGGGGTTCAAAGGGTTCAAGGGGTTCGGGTTCCGGTTGGTCATCCTGGTTATGGCCGCGTGCTCGAAACCCCCTGTGCCATACCCGGAGCAGATCGCGGCGTGGCATGCCGAGAAAGACCTTTTCATGCGGTCCCCTGACTCGCCCGTTCTCCCGGAGAAGCGCGCGAGTTTCCCGCCGCTGCCCTATTTCCCTGTCGATCCGGGATACCGGGTGCCCGCGGTCCTGCAGGCGGTCCAGGGGAGTCCGGCGGTCGAGATGCCGACGTCCACCGGCCAGCGGCGGCAGATGCGGCGCGTCGGGGCCCTGTCGTTCACCCTCCAGGGACGGCAGCTGACGCTCGGCGCGTTCGTCGAGGCAAAAGAGAACGACATGCGCCGGCTGTTCGTTCCCTTCGGCGATCTGACGAACGGGGTCGAGACCTACCCGGGCGGCCGTTATCTCGAACTGGATCGCACGGCGTCGAACGTGTACGACCTGGATTTCAACCGCGCCTACCACCCGTTTTGCCTGTTCAATCCCGAGTACGACTGTCCGTACCCGCCGCCGGAGAACCGGTTGAAGGTGCCGGTCCGGGTGGGCGAGCGACTGCCGCCGCCAAAAAGGTGACCGGACTCAGGCGCAACGCTCCGGCACAAAGGTCACAAAGACCACTAAGATCACAAAGACCAATATGCCCTTCGTGATCTTTGTGGCCTTCGTGGTCTTTGCGTGGAGCCGGGGGCTCGTGTCCGCGTGGCTGTGAAAGCGATCGTCTTCGACTTCGACGGTGTCCTCGCGGACTCGGAGATGCTGCACTTCAAGGTCTACAACGATCTGCTCTCAGCGTCCGGCGTGCAGATCTCCAAAGAGGAATACTGCGAGAAGTACCTCGGGTTCGACGACGAGGGCGTGTTCGAGCATCTCGCGATCGAGAAACAGCTGATGCTCGGCGACGAAGAGATCGAAATGCTGATCTCGGAGAAAGCCGCGCGCTTCGAGGCGCTGGTTTCATCCACCGACGTCCTCTACCCCACCGCCGCGGCGTGCGTGCGGCGGCTCGCCACGCGGTGGCCGCTGGCCATCTGTTCGGGCGCGCGTCGCAGCGAGATCGAGTTGATGCTGCGCGGCGCCCAGCTGCTCGACGCCTTCCGCTTCATCGTCGCGACGGGTGACACCGACTGCGGCAAGCCGGCGCCGGATCCCTACCTGCGCGCCGCGGAACTGCACGGGTTGCCGCCGGGCGCGTGCCTGGCGATCGAAGACTCGCACGCGGGCCTCGAGTCGGCGCGGGCCGCCGGGCTGCGGACCATCGCCATCACCAATACCTACCCACGCGAGACGCTGACAGCCGACGCGATCGTGGACTCGCTCGACGAGTTGACTGAAGCGATGATCGAGGGCGTCATCGAGGACGCTGGGGATGGAGCCGGGAGCGCGCGGGGCCGATAAGCAGGCGCGATGCGACCGCGCTACAATTCGAGGGTGCCCCTGTCCCTGCACGCGCGGCTTCCGCGGATCACCGAGGAACTGCTGCGTGCCGTCAACGAGCCGGGCGAGGCGATCGCGCCGGCGGCCCTGGCGATCGCGGGTGTGGAATACCCGGCGCTGGACGCGGCGCCCTACCTGCAGCGGCTGGAACGCATGGGTGAGGCGGCCGAGGGGCGCATCCAGAGGAATCAGGGGGCCGCGACGCAGGTCCATCTCGCCACGCTGAACGCCTACCTCTACGAGGAGCTCGGGTTCAGCGGCAACCGCGACCACTACGACGACCCACGGAACAGTTTCCTGAACGAGGTCTTCGACCGCCGCATGGGCATCCCCATCAGCCTGGCGATCGTCTATCTCGAGATCGGCCGCCGTGCCGGGCTGCGCCTCGAAGGCGTGAACTTCCCCGGCCACTTCCTGGTCCGCGCGCCGGGTGTCGCCTTCGGCGTGAACGACGATCTGATCATCGATCCGTTCCATGCCGGCGCGTTGTTGACGGAAGTGGACTGCCGTCACCTCCTGCGGCAGCACGTCGGCGAAGAGGCGTCGTTCGACCGCTCGCTGCTCGCCACCGCGACGCGCCAGCACATCGTGGTGCGGATGCTCGTCAACTTGAAGCGTCTCTACGTCCGCATGCAGTCGTTCCCGCAGGCGCGCGCGATCGCCGACCTGCTGCTCGCGGTCGATCCGTCCGCGCTCTCCGAGCTGCGCGACCGCGGCCTGCTCGCGTACCACATGGAAGACTTCGCGGCCGCGCTCAAGGATCTCGAGGCGTATCTCCGGATGATGCCGCGCGGCGAAGTGGTAGACCTCGAGCATGAGGACGCGGCGAGCGAAGAGGACGAGCCAGCGTCCGAATCCGCACAGATCTGGGAGCACGTCAAAACGCTCCGCCGCCGCGTCGCGGGCTTCAACTAACACATCAGGCCAGCTGCGGTTGGATCGCTCAATCCAACTCGTTGAACAGATCCGTCCCAGCACTTATCACTCGTGTGATCAGTCGCGCGGATAAATCCTTCAGTGCAAGTCATTTGACATTTCGTCACGACGCCCATCACGGGTGTTCGGACAGTGTTCTCTCGTGGCATTCATCCTGCTAATCAAGCCTTTCGTCAGGACATCCCTGTTTCATCACGGAGGAAGGACACTCATGAAGTTCCGATTTACTGCTCTGCTGGCTGCGCTGGCTCTCGTGCTCGGCGCATCGTCGGCCAGGGCCCAGTCGCAGACGGGCGAGATCTTCGGCAAGGTCACCGATACGTCCGGCGCCGTACTGCCTGGTGTAACGGTGACGCTGAGCGGACCGTCGCTCTTGCAACCGCAGACCGCGACCACGACGGAAACGGGTTCGTTCCAGTTCCCCCGTCTCAACGTCGGTACCTATACCGTCAAGTTCGAGCTCCCCGGGTTCAAGACGATGGTGCGGGAGGGCATCGAAGTCACCGTCGGCTTCAATGCCAACGTCAGCACGCAGCTCGGCGTCTCCACCGTGCAGGAAACGGTGACGGTCACGGGCGAGAGCCCGATCGTCGACACCAAGCAGACCGGCACCAAGCAGACGTTCACGCTCGACCAGCTGCAGAACATCCCGTCGGCGCGCGATCCGTGGGTCATCCTGCAGCAGACCGCGGGCATCGCGATGGACCGCGAGAACATCGGCGGCAACATGTCGGGGCAGCAGTCGAACTACATCTCGCGCGGCGGCAACCCCACGAACAACAAGTGGTCGCTCGACGGCGTCGACATCACCGACATGTCGGCCACAGGCGCGTCACCGGCCTACTACGACTTCGACACGTTCCAGGAGATGACGATCAACACCGGCGGCGTGGACGTCACGCAGCAGACAGGCGGTGTCGGCATCAACCTCGTCACGAAGAGCGGAACGGACAAGTTCAAGGGCTCGTCGCGGTACTTCTGGACCGGCGAGCAGCTCCAGGCGAACAACATCTCTGACGAGATCCGGGCGCAGGGTGCGACCTCGGGCAACCCGATCCAGGACATCAAGGATTACGGCTTCGAAGTCGGCGGCCCGATCCGCCGTGGCACCGCGTGGGTGTGGGGCAGCGTCGGCAAGCAGACCGTGGACGTCGGCGTCATCGGCTTCTACAAGCCGACGCCGGAGTGCCAGGCGTACAAGACCGCGGCCAACGCGCTCGCCGCGTCGATCGAAGACGTCAACGGCTGTCTGAATACCGACCGCACGCTCCTGCTGCAGACCAGCCTCAAGGGCGAAGTGCAGTTGTTCAAGGGCAACAAGCTGTCGATGTTCAACAACTTCAACAAGAAGGAACGCAACGCCCGCGGCGCGTCGGACCTGAACCCGATCGAAACGACCACGCCCCAGAAGGCGGTCGACAAGAGCTACGGCAAGTACCTGTGGAACACCGGCCCGAACCCGACTTACAAGTTCGGCAACCAGTGGGTGGTCACCGACCGGCTGCTCCTCGACCTGCAGTACGCGCACATCGGCAACAACTTCACGCTCGGCCTGCAGTCGCCCGACCTGCGCCAGGTGCAGCCGACCTTCGTCATCTCGACCGGCATGAACGGCCGCTCCGCGCTTGAGCAGGTGTTCATCCGCCCCGTCAACAGCCTGACGTTCAACTCGAACTACTTCATGCCGGGCTTCATGGGCGGCGACCACTCGCTGCGCGTCGGCGGCTATTGGCGGAACTCGAACACGACGTCGATCAGCCACAGCGGCGGCTACGCCACGGTGCGCTACCCCAACGCCACAACCAACGACTGCACGGTGGCCGCGACCCTCTGCCAGGTCGATCTGATTCGGGACGGCTACTCGGTCTACGACCTGACCAACTACGCAGCCTACGTGCAGGACACGATCACCAAGGGGCGCGCCACCTACCAGCTCGGCCTGCGCTACGACTACAACAAGGACCAGGCGCAGGCCGCGAGCATCGTGGCCAACCCGCTGGGCGGTCCGTGGCTGCCGGGGATTGATTTCGAGGGAGCGGATCCGGGCGTGGCGTTCAACGACTTCTCGCCGCGGCTGGGCTTCACCTATGACCTGACGGGCGACGGCCGCACCATCGCCAAGGCGAACTACGCCCGTTACTTCGGCCAGGTCGGCAACGGCGGCGTTGCCGCCACGGTCAACCCGGTCGCGGCGACGACGCTGCGCTATCCGTGGACGGACATCAACAACAACGGTTCCGCCGACGTCGGCGAAATCGCGCTGGGTCCGAACCCGATCTCGGCGAGCACCAACTGGTCGGCGGCGGACCCGGCCCGCAGGGTCTCGGCGAACTCGGTCGATCCCGATCTGAAGAACGACACGACCGACGAGATCATCATCGGACTCGATCGTGAAGTGGGCAAGGGCTTCGCGGTTGGCGCGAACTACGGGTGGCGCCGTTACGGCGCGTTCGCGTGGAGCGATCGCCAGGGCATCACCTCCGCCGACTGGGTCGCGGCGACCTTCACGCCGGCGGCGAGCGCCTGCCCAGGGGCCGACGGCCTCCGCGTCAGCGCCGCGGACTGCCCGACGATCACCTACTACCAGCCGACGTTCCAGCAGCCCAGCGTCGTGACCCTGACCAACGTCCCCGACTACAACCGCACGTTCAACGGCTTCGAGCTGATGGCGCGCAAGCGGATGTCGGACAAGTGGATGCTGAACAGCAGCTTCTCGTACAACAGCACGACGGTGAACTACGGGGACTTCCCGGGCAGCCAGCCGAGCACGGCGGCGGCCGCGATCACCGAAGACCCGACAAACCGCGAGCAGCGCAACGGCCAGCAGTACGACTACCTGACGGCCGGCAGCGGCATCGGCAACATCTACGTCAACGCCAAGTGGCTGTTCAAGGCGAGCGGCATGTATCAGGCGCCGTGGGGGATCAACCTCTCGACGTTCTACAACGCGCGCCAGGGCTATCCGCTCGAGCGCACCGTCCAGACCCCGACCCGTCTGAATGGCTCCGGACAGGTGGACGTCCTCCTGGATCCGGTTGGCGACTCGCGCCTGCCGAACTTCCAGAACATCGACTTCCACGTGGACCGCGCCGTGCGCTTCGGTGGAATGAACCTGGTGCCGTCGCTGGACATCTTCAACCTGGCGAACTCGAACACCATCCAGGCGATTCGCAGCCGCCAGAACGCGACGAACGCCAACCAGATCCAGGCGATCGTCGCGCCGCGCGTCATTCGCTTCGGTCTGCGCGTGAACTGGTAGGAGTTTCCTGCTCCGCAGCCCCCAACTCCCAAGGGAAACCTTGGCAGCTGGGGGTTGACGAGTAGGCCCGACTGGGGTCGGGAGGAGGAGGGGCGGGGTCCTTACAAGGGCTCCGCCCTTTTTTAATTCCCAACTCCCAACGCCCAATTCCCAATTTTGGGAGTTGGGAGTTGGGAGTTGGGAGTTGCCTAGTGCCAGCCGACGAGCTGAGCGAGCCTGTGCAGCAGCTTGGGTTGGCGGCGCGCGAGGGATGCCTCATCGAGGATATTGAGGCACTCCGCGATCGTGGACGCGGTGCCGATGCCGAGGCGGCGGGCCGTGACGATCGTCGGCTGGTCGTCCGATTCGACGATCAGGAGCGGCTTTGCGCCGGACTCGGCCTTCACGTCGATGCAGTTCTTCGGGCTGTCGTCCACGTGGTAATCGAGTCGCAGCGCGCCGGCAGCGGCGCCGCGCGATCCGGCGATCACCAGCACGCTCGGCAGCTCGAATCCCTGCTTCACCAGCCAGCGCTGCGTTTGCCGCTGAACGACGTCGCCCTCGGTCGCGGGACGCTGGGTGATGAAAAACACCTCCCAGCGATGTTTGATCGCCATCGCCTGCAGGCGCGTCACCGCGGTGGGGTCAAGGGGCGCGAGCGATTCCCAGAAGTCCGGCGTCGCCTGGATGGCCCGCCAGATGGCATCACGGCGGCGGTTGAACTCGGTCGCCCTGCGCTCGCGTTCTTCGTCCTCGTCCTGCTTGCCCGCCTCGTCCTCGGGATCTTCGGCGCGAGTCGTCGTCGCCCGCGACGGGCCAAAGAGCCGCCGCTCGACCTCGTGATACGCCGAGGAGAAATCGGCGAGGACGCCGTCCATGTCGAAGCCGACGCGCATCAGTTTGTCCCGACCGCCGAGAGCCTGAGCTGGCTCTGGTTGGCGAGAAACCAGCTGTAGGTACCGGTAATCCCCTCGCGCAGCGGGATTCGATGGCGCCAGCCGAGCGCGCCCAGCTTCGACACGTCGAGCAGCTTGCGCGGCATTCCGTCAGGCTTGGAGGTGTCGAACGAGAGCGTGGCGTCTGGATGGACGATCTCGCGGACCATCTCCGCCAACTCGCGAATGCTGATGTCTTCGCCGGTTCCGACGTTGACGTGATCCTCGCCTTCGTAGTGCGCCATCAGGAACAGGCAGGCGTCGGCGAGGTCGTCCACGTGCAGGAACTCGCGGCGCGGCGTGCCGGTTCCCCAGATCACCACCTCGCGCCGGCCCTCGCTCTTGGCTTCGTGGAACTTGCGCATCATCGCCGGCAGCACGTGCGAGCTGGCGAGATCGAAGTTGTCGTTGGGCCCAAAGAGGTTGGTCGGCATCGCCGAGATGAAGTTCGAGCCGTACTGACGGCGGTAGGCCTGGCACAACTTGATGCCGGCGATTTTCGCAATCGCGTATGCCTCGTTCGTCGGCTCGAGCGCGCCGGTCATGAGCTGCGACTCGGCCATCGGCTGCGCGCAGTCGCGCGGGTAGATGCAGGAGCTCCCCAGGTAGAGCAGCTTCCTGGCGCCGTAGAGGTGCGCGGCGTGCACCACGGTCGCGTGAATCAGCATGTTGTCGTAAATGAACTCGGCGGGACGCGTCGAGTTGGCAAGGATGCCGCCGACGGTGCCTGCCACCAGGTAGACGTCTTCGGGCCGGTTGGCGCGGAACCAGTAGTTCACTGCCGCCTGGTCACGCAGATCCAGCTGCTCGCGCGTGGCGGTCAGCACCTGCACGCCCGGCTCGCGCTCGAGGCGCCTGAGGATCGCCGAACCCACGAGGCCGCGATGGCCCGCGACGAAGACGCGCGGGGCAGGTCCGGCCATCCCGTCAGCCGCGCGCGATCTCGTCGTAGAGGTAGGCCGACGCGATGACGCCGCCGTGGAAGTTTCCGAGATCGAGTTTCTCGTTGGGCGCGTGCGCGTTCTCGTCCGGCAGGCCGACGCCGAACAAGACGGACGGCAATCCGAGGATCTCCGAGAACGTCGCGACGACCGGGATCGATCCGCCTTCGCGGTTGAACACCGGTTCCTTGCCGAAGCCCTTCTGGATCGCGCGGCCCGCCGCCTGGACGAACTTGTTGTCGAAGTCCGTCATCCACGGCTTGCCGCCGTGCATGCGGGTCACCTTCACCTCGACGGTCTTCGGCGCGACCTTCTTCACGTAGTCTTCGAAGAGCTGCGCGATCTTGTCCGGGTCCTGGTTGGGCACGAGGCGCATGCTGACCTTCGCCATCGCCACCGCGGGGATGACGGTCTTGGCGCCTTCGCCAGTGAAGCCCGAAAGGATGCCGTTGACCTCGAACGTGGGACGGGCCCACACGCGCTCGAGCGTGCTGTACCCGGTCTCGCCCCAGAGCTTCGGCGCGCCGAGCTCCTTCGCGTAGCGCTTCTCGTTGAACGGCAGCCGTTTCCACTGCTCCCGCTCTTCTTCCCGCAACTCCCGCACGTCGTCATAGAAGCCGGTGATCTTGACGCGGCCGCTCTTGTCTTTCATCTGCGCGAGGATGCTCGCCAGCTGGAACGCCGGGTTCGCCACCGCCCCGCCGAAGGAGCCCGAGTGCAGATCCGACTTCGTGCCGCGCAGATCGATCTGGAAGTAGACCAGGCCGCGCAGGCCGTAGCAGATCGACGGAATACCGCGGTCGAACATCGGCGAGTCCGAGATGACGACGACGTCGGCCGCCAGTTCGTCTTTGTGTGCCTTGACGAAGTTGTCGAGATTCGCCGACCCGACTTCTTCCTCACCCTCGAGGATCACCTTGATGTTGCACGGCAGCTTGCCGTTCTGCTTCAAGTGCGCCTCGATGGCCTTGAAGTGCATGAAGACCTGGCCCTTGTCGTCGGCTGAACCGCGAGCGTAGATCTCGCCGTCGCGAACCGTGGCCTCGAACGGCGGCGATTCCCACAGATTGAGCGGATCGACCGGCTGGACGTCGTAGTGGCCGTAGAAGAGGATCGTCGGCGCCCCCTCGGCGCCGAGCCAGTCGCCGTAGACGACCGGGAAGCCTGGTGTCTCGATCAGCCGCACGTTCTGCATGCCGATCCGGCGCATCTCGTCCGCCGTCCACTCGGCGCAGCGCTTGACGTCACCCGCATGTTCGGGCAGCGCGCTAATGCTCGGGATCGCGAGGTAGGCTTTGAGCTCTTCGACGTACCGGTCGCGGTGGGTGTTGATGAAATCGATGACGTTATTCATGGGCAAAGGCCATTCTATTGGGTTTCAACGGGCAGATCCTCACGATCGCCCCACTCCTTCCACGATCCCGTGTAGTTGCGGACCCGCGGGTAGCCGAGGAGCCGCAGCGCCAGGTAGCCGTGCGCCGCCCGGTAGCCGCCCTGGCAGTAAGTCACGACTTCCTTGTCGGGTGTGACCCCCGCCCGCTCGTACATCGCGCGCAGGTCGGCCGCAGGCTTGAACGCGCCGTCGTCTCCCAGATTACGCGTCCATTCGACGTGCACGGCGCCTGGAATACGGCCGCCGCGCCTGGCGCGAACAGTGGTCCCGTTCCATTCTCCATCGCTTCGCGTGTCCAGCAGCACCGCGTCGGGATTGCCAATGCGGGCCTGAACGTCGCGCCAGGTCGCAATCGTCTTGTCCTGCGGCGTGCCTTTCCAGGCGCTCTTCGGAGGCGAAGCGGCTTCGCGAGTCGCCGGTAGCCGGGCGCTGACCCATGCGCCGAAGCCGCCGTCGAGCAGTTGCACACGCGGATGTCCGAAGTACTCCAGGAACCAGAAGGCCCTGGCGGCGCGGACGCCTGACTGCTCGTCGTAGACCACGACTGGAGTGGACTCGGTCACTCCGCGCAGGTTGAACAGGTGATCGATCATCCACATGAACGCCTTCAACGGCGCAGGATCGGTATCGATCAGCGAGACCCCCCACAGATCCAGGTGGACCGCTCCGGGAATGTGGCCGGCCGCGAAGTCTTCGGGCGGACGGAGATCGATGACGAGCGGCGGCGTCGGTCCGGTGAGCGCCTTCTGCAGCTCGGCTGGCGTCGTCAGCAGGTCCGGATTGGCGTAGCCCTTCATCCCCTCAGCGTACTACCGCGACTAGCGCGCGAGAAATGCATATCTGACGACGAACAGCGCGGCCGACAGGTGCACGAGCCAGTGCGCTTCGCGCGCGCGCCCGGTCACCAGCTTCAGCGACGCGTAGCTGATGAAGCCGAAGGCAATGCCGTCCGTGATGCTGACGGCGAGCGGCATGACCAGGATCGTGAGGAACGCCGGAATCCCTTCGGTCGGATCGTCCCACGCGATCGCTCTGACGCCCGGCATCATCATCGTTCCGACGAGGATCAGCGCGGGAGCAATGACCGGGTAGAGCACGACGCCGTTTCCGAGCGCGTATCCCCCGCT
>Ga0193738_1001102_pt1 | contig 11289 bp, 13 predicted proteins | sample L2a1metaG_FD_144927 | JGI IMG/M metagenome (GOLD analysis project Ga0193738, IMG submission 144927) | Soil microbial communities from a riparian zone of the East river system, Colorado, United States - L2a1 | ecosystem: Environmental > Terrestrial > Soil > Riparian zone | place: USA: East River...
CGCGGACCAGCCGAGGATGCGCACCATGCACAGCTCGACGGTGCCGCTGCCGATCGTGACGGTGCTCATCGGGATGGAGATCGCGTTCGTGGTGCCGGTGGTCCGCTGGTACAGGCCGGTTGCCGCCGCACTGACGACGGGAGGGATCTCGCTGATCGCGGCCATGATGTCGGCCGAGACGAACGTGGTGTCCAGCCCACCGCCGTTGCTCGTGAACCGGCAGACGCTGTTTGCGGTGCCGATCTCCGTGGCCGTGCCGGACGGGGTCAGGATGTGGACCTTGCCCGTGCTGAGCGGCGCGTCGGCCGCCGTGACGGACGCCCGGACGTCGCGCCAGTAGTAGGTGCCCGTGGCTGCGCTGTCGCGGCCCCAGGTGTAGCCGGAGATGTTGCCGAGCGCCTGCGCGTCCGAGCAGTCGGTCTGCGCCGAACCGTTGATCCACCAGTGGACGACGTTCGGGTTCGCGCTGCGGTCGACATGGACGTCGATGGTGTAGTCGGTGTCGAACGTGACCGTCGAACTGGAGACGACGGGAGTTCCCGCACCCCACGCCATGGCCAACTTCGAGCTCGACTGCTGGAAGAAGAGGTACAGGTCATTCCCGCCGGACGAGCCCGATACCGCGAGGTCCGGCGAGGTCGACGGGAGCGCCGAGGGGAACCTGAGCTTGCCGCTGCCCACGAACTGCGTCGTGGCGCCGAGCATGTTGGTCGTGATCGCGAAGTTGCTGATGATGGTGGTGCCCGAGCAACTGACCGCGTACTCGCCGCCGCCGAGCGACACCGCCGTGATGGAGCTGGTGGAGTCGACGTAGCGCCGCGTGCTGTTGCCCGTGGCGGACGGCACCCGGCCGTGGTGCGGGCCGAGAATGAAGATCACGGCCACGGCGGACTCCTACGACCCAGCGACGATTGTGAAGTCGTAGGTGAAGCTGATCTGGTCACCTGAGATGACGTTGACCGCAGAGAAGACCGAGCGGTCGAGCAGCGTTCCGCCACCAGTTGCAGCCTGCGAAAACACGCCGTGTTCGGTTATGGCGCCAGAGCCGTCGAAGCTGACGGTGCCGACCGTGCGGAAGATGTTCGCCGACGCGCCCTCGGTGAGCGAGCCAGTTGCCCTGGTCGAGTCGACGGTGAGGATCGTCGTCGACTCGGTCACCAGCGCGGTGTCGCCAGAGGCTTCGGCCGTCGTGCCGGTGCCCACCCCGTGGTACTTCAGGATCTCCGGCTCCACTGACCCCTGCAGCGCGTCGACGAGGAAGTTGCAGCCCGCCGTCGTGACGACCCGCATCGAGCCGAGGCCGAACTCCACGACCTCCCCACTACTGCGGACCAGTGTCAGGTAGAGGCTGCCGTAGAACGTGGGCAGCTTCAGCTTGCGCGCTGCCGTCACGCGGGCGAGGCCGCGCAGCAGGTTCGGCGCGTTGGCCTTTCGCCACGCGTTGACCTCTGCCGACAGGCCCTTCCTCGGCATGCCGAGGTGTCGGACGTCGGTCCCGGACAGTTCCCGGGCCGGGTACTGCATACCGACGATCTGGCCGAACTCGGTGAGGATCTGACGCTCGCCGGCCGCCCGGATCACCTCGATGCCGAGGTGCCCCGATGGAGCAGTACTGCCCTGACGGTCCATGGCGGTCTCCTAGCTGATCGTGATGCGGTTGCTCGGCGGCTAGCGCCAGGTGCCCTTCCACTTGCGCAGGTGGGCGGATTCGAGGACGAGGTTCACGCGGCCGTGCCGCTCCTGCCGGCGGACCGCGTTGCCATCACGGAACTCCGGGATGAGCACCGGCACGTCGAAACCCATCGCGTGGGCGGTCTCGACGTAGGCGTCCATGAACGCGCACTCCTGCGCGATGGCGGCCTCGCGGTCGCCGTCGGCCAGGACCGGGATGTGCATCCGGTCGAGGACCGTGCGTTCGTAGACGGCGAGGTACATGCTCGGCCGAGGTGCCACAAGGGCCGGACCGTGCAGGTCGTCGGCGAGCTTGAGCAGCCCGTCGCCGATCAGCTCGCAGGAGTCCTGGAGCATCAGCCAGCGTGGCCAGTGCTCGGACTCCCAGATCACGCGGATCGCGGCCAGCTCGCCGCCGCCGTGCGGGCCGGACGATGCGATGGTGACGGGACGACCGCCGGGCACGGATGCCAGGCAGTCGCGCAGCCACGGCCAGCGGCCCGGCCCGGTGGAGATGACCAGCGGCGTCACGATTCGGCCATCCGGGCCCGGACCTGCGTGGAGGAGATCGCGGCGGACTGGCCGTGCACCAGGTAGATCAGGGCGATGCCGTGCTCGGCGAGCCATTCGTAGGTGATGCCGAGTTGGGCCATGTAGTCCTTGGTCGCCCAGTCGGCACCGACGACGAGCCAGTCGGGCTTGACCATCTCGATCAACTTCGCCTGATCCGCGCCGTCGTTCTCGACGACCTGGTCGACGTAGCGCACCGCCTCGACCATCGTGGCCCGCTCTGCATACGCCATCACGGGGCGGCGGTCCTTGAAGTGTGCGATGAAGTCATCGGTGTTGACCGCGACGACCACGCGACCGCCTGAGTGGGCGATCGCGCGGCACCGGCGCAGCAGACCGACATGGCCGGGATGGAGGAGGTCGAAGGAGCCCATCGTCAGGACGGTTGCCACAGATGCGCTCCGTCCTGAACTGGGGCGGTCAGACGCAGAGCATCGCGCCGACGGTGTAAGTGATGGAGTCGGCATCCGCGTGGGTGACCCTGATGCGGAATATCGGCGGGAGGATGTCGTTGGCGACGAGGTTTGTCGCGGCGGTGAGGCTCTGGCCGACGCGCAGGACCGTGGTCCCGGTGGCGGTGATCGCCGCCGACGCCAGGATCGTGTACGTCTTGCCCGACGCCCGGTCGACGCCGAGGATCGTCGCCACGATCGACGGCGTATCCGTCACGGCGGTGACGTCGATGATGAGGTGCAGCCCTCGGTATCCGGCGGCCTCGAACTCCTGCGTGTCGGGTTCCGCCGTCCGGGCCGCCGACGCGTAGACGACGGCCTGGCCGGTGGAGTTCGACACGCGCGTGATCGCGTTCGCCATTACTTGTCGCCCGCGGGTTTGCGCGACTTGTCGGCGGGCTTGCTCCGCGCCTTCGTTGCAGGCGCGGGCTCAACGGCCGGCTCGGGCTCGGCGGGTGTTTCCGGCTCTGACACTTCCGCCTCCGGCTCAGGCTCGGGCTCGGTGACTTCGGCCTGCAGTGCGCCGAGCCGCAGCGCGTCCGTGCGCCGGACCTCCGTGCCCGGCGAAGCCCACAGCCAGCGCCCGTCGGGGTCACCCTCGCGGACGACCCGCGTCTTGTCCTCGGTGAGGTACCAGTGCTCGGCGACGGCGACCATGCCGTCCGCGTCGCTCAGCTGCTCGCGGAGGGTGATGATCTGCGCGGCCATCAGCGGTACGCCCATGCGGCGAATCGGCGGATGTCCATCGCCTTCACTGAGGCCGCGTTGGACTCCAGGTAGACGACCGGGCTGCACTCCTCGTCGGCGTCGAGCGCGTCCGTGTCGGCGTACACCTGGGCCTTGTTGACGAACACGGTCATGTCGCCGCCGGAGTTGATCTCGACGCGGAACCGCTGGAAAGTTCCGGCGGCGGCGATCGTCACGCCGGTGGCGCCGTCCGTGCCGAGCGCCTGGGTGGCGGCCTCGTCGGACTTGTTGTGCACGCCGAACAGGCCCGTCGCGGCGGTGAGGCCGGAGTCGAAGAACACGCCCGCCAGGTCGTCCTGCACGAGCGTCGCCGTCACCGTCGACCCGGTGACCGCCGGGTCCAGCGCGTCGGCCGCGGTACCGAGGAACCCGACGAACATCGCCCGCTCGGTCACCGCCGAGACGTGCGTCAGTTCGACGTCCACCACCAGGAGTTGATGCTGGTCGGGCTGCATCGTGCCCGCTTCCATGCCGATCGCGATGGTGTGCGCGGCCTCGTCGGTCGTCGTCAGCCGCCCCAGACTGCCGCCCTCGCCCGCGGTCCCGACGACCAGTCCGGAGTCGGTCTCGGCGACGCCCTGGCCGAAGACCCGGATGCCGGACCCGACGAGGAACGCGGCGCCGGCGGTATCGGCATGGGCCTTGCCGGCCCGGTCGCGGAAGTCGGTCCACACCCCGAACAGGCCGCGCTGGTCGAAGCCGACCGGCGTCCAGTAAGGCGAGGTGCGGGTGCCTTCGTTGGTGAACATCACGCTGTTCGTGGTGTCCCAGAGCCCTGCGCCCGCCTCGGCGATCCCGGCCAGGGTGCCGGAGGTGCCCGAACTGGGCGCTCCGGCGTTCTGCCAGGGGCGCAGGCGGCTCGCGGGGATGCGGGTGGAGTTGGCGTCCTCGGCCATGGTCACTCTTTTCCGGCGCGCGTTGATGGCCTGAGCCTGCTGCCGCGCCTAAGTCGGGTGCGCGGCGGCCGGGGTGGCCGCCGCGCGGATCGTCGGATCAGTCGCCGAGGACGACGTAGAACAGGACGACGTCGACGACGCCGGCGGTGAGCGCGGCGGTGCCGACGGTGGCGGTGATGGACCGGGCCGCCGTGGTCTTCTTGGCAGTGGCGCCGGTCGCTACGGGCACGATCGACTTGAGGCCGGTCGTGGACCACGGCGCACCGGACGCGGCCGCCGCGGCGACGATGTCGTCGGCCGCCTCGACGTGGATCGCGAGGCTGGCCGAGCCGCCGCCGGCGACGGCGGTGTCGACCTCGGCGAAGCCGTGGGTGATGTAGGCGCCGGCCGGGATCTGGCCGACCGGGCCGATGACGATCGCGCCGATCGCGCCACCGTCGACGGAGAAGTCATAGCGGGCGCGTGCCGCCTTGACCTCGCCGACTCGCGGGAATCCGCCTGTGTAAGGCATGAAGTCTCCTTGGGACGAAGAAAGGCGCCACGCGGGCGCCTGAATCAGGTCTGGCTAACGAGGGGAAGGAGCTGCGTTTCCGCAGATCACAGCCCCGTGACGACCGCGAACGCGGCGGGGCGGAAGTGCATCGAGGCGACACGCAGGTCGCACCGGACGGCCAGCTGGCCGCGGACGAAGAAGTCGCCGTGGCTGTTGGAGATCTGCACGTCCACGCCGCGCCGGACCGAGACCTCGGCGAAGTTGGTGTAGTCGCCCAGCACGGCCTTGGTCGCCGTCACCGCCGTGGTCTCCACGACCGGGACGCCCCAGATCGTCATCGGGCCGGGCATCGACGGGTGGCCCCAGATGTAGATGCCGTCCGCCGTGCGGGCCAGGCGTACGGCCTCCCACTTCGACGGGCGGATGAAGACGTGGCTCGGCTCGGCGAACCCGGTCTCCCGGACCTGCCGCATCGCCTTGTACAGGGCGTCGGCGAGCGGGTCGGCGCCGAGCGCCTGCGAGTTGACGCCCGACACGTTCTCCGTGCCGCGCAGGTTCGGCGAGGTGCCGTTGCCCGTGAGGAGCTGGAGGTCGAGGCGCTGCTTGAGCATGAACGGCAGCCGGTTCTCGACGTAGGCCTTCGCGCGCGGCTCGTCCTCGAACTGCTCCTCCGTCACCGGCAGGAACACCGCGATCTTGCGGACCTCGGAGCTGCGCTCGGTGAGCTGGAGCTGGGCCTCGGCGTACTGGTCGCCCTCGGCCGTCTCCGCCGCGTTGTTGGTGAAGGTGGTCTCCTCCATGTAGAGCACGGTGCTCAGGGAGGTCGTCGTCTGCGGGAACGCGTCGATGACGCGAGGCGCGGGACGCGTCGGGTACATCTCGATCCGCGCGGTGCGGGTGTCCTCCGGGTCCCAGCCCGCGCCGGTGGAGAACAGGGTCTTCAGGCCGACGTCGATGCGCGACGTCGGGCCGCTGCCGGAGCCGGACTTGTAGCCCTTGATCGCGGTCGAGGCCATCATCAGCTCGCCGAACGACTTGCGGGACCCGTCCCGCTCCTCGCGCTCGCGGCTCTCGTCGCCGGACTCCGCGCCCTTCTCGCCACGCTCCGCGTGCTGCCGCGCCTCGCCGGCCGCCTTCGCGACGATCAGGAGGTCGTTGACGGCCTTCTTCCGCTCGTCGATCTCGGTGTTGAGCTTCCCGATCTCGGCGACCTTGGCGTGCGAGTCTCCCGAGATGGACTTCACCAGGGACATGTCGTAGGTGGGGCCGGCCTCGCGGAGGATCCCCGCAAGTTCGTCCCGCTTGGCGTCAAGCCCGGCGCGTGCTTCCTTCAGTGCCGGGAACTCGATCAGGTCAGTGGTCATTCTGCGTCTGCCCTTCAGGCATCGTGGATACGGGCCAACGCGCCCAGGACGACCGAGTTGATCTCGTCGTCGGTGGGGCCGTCGTCGACCGCAGTGGGGTTGGACAGCAGGGCGTGCAGCTGCTTGAGTTCGTCGCCGATCCACTCCAGGAGTTCGGCGTTGACCCGGGACAGCCCCTTGCCCTTCTCGCGCCGCAGAGCGACCACTCTCGTTGCGCTTTCGATCACACCCGACACGCTCGCCAGAACTTCTCCGAGTTCCTCGTGGAGGGTCAGGCTCTTCGCTGCTCCGGCGCTGCGGTCCCGCAGCTCCGGTGGTTCCCGGTCCGCGTCCCGAAGGTGCGCGGCCAGGTGGTCATAGATGCCGCGACGGTCCTCGTCGGACAGGTTGGCGCCCTTGGCGCCGTTGAGCCGGGCGATACCCGTGACGCACGCGCGCACGTTCGCCGGGCCGTCGACGCCGTGGTGGTGCGGGAAGCCGTAGGAGGACTTGACCTCCGGGTCGCCGTCCGGGTCCACCCAGGCGTACACGGTGCGCAGCTGCGACGGGCGGGCGTCGTCGGGCAGGGCAGCCTGCATCTTCACCTGGTCCCAGGTGCGCGACGCCACGGCGGTCTCGTGCGCCGGGATGGCGCGCTTGATCGCGCGTGCGGGCCCGTCGACCGAGCGGTTCTTCATGCTCAGCACTCCGGTTCGGAGCCCTGCGCCCTTGAGCACGGGCGAGGCCTCATGAACGAGTTGCTTCTTCAGGAAGCGAACCTGCTGACCTTCGAACTCTCCGAAGGAGTACTCCAAGGCGTCGTAGCCGTAGCTGAACTCCTGGAGGTCCTGGAGTTCCTTGACGGTCTCCCAGGTGTCTCGGCCAGCGATGGTGTTGAGAAAGAAGCGCCCCTCCACCCACGCCTTCGTGGCGTCGGTGCGGATGACGCCGCGTCCGACCGGGAGCAGGCCCTCCCACGACTTGTGTCCGTAGGCGGAGATCGTGACGGGCGCGCCTTCGGTAAATGCCCCGGGTAGCGTTACATCACCATCATGATCCACTACGTTGAAGGTGGCGAAGACCAGGGCGATCTCGCCCTTGTCTGCGTCCTTGATTTCGACGCGAAGGCTCTTGGTGTCCATCAGCCCTCCCTGGGCGGTGTGGTGTCGGCAGCCGCCTGGTCCAGCCCTTCGACGACGGCGAAGTGGGTGGATCTGGAGAAGTAGAGGACCTTGAAGCCGGGATCACGCTCGCGGATGAGGCTGGCAAGACTGTCGAGTTCCGCGAGCGAGACGGACTCAGGCAAGCCCACGACCAAGGTTTGGCCCGGCTTGACCAGCACGCCGCCCGCTTCGGCAATAACCAGGGCGGTCAGCGCCTCAAGCAGGATGTAGCGCCCATCCGGATCGCGGACCACCTCCACGGGGCAAGGGAATCCTTGGCCCAGGAGATCTGCGCGGACTGCGTCGTAGGCGGCGCGAAGTTCTTCGACTGTGGTCATTCCGGCTTGTCCTCATCGTCGATGGGTGGCGTTGGGTCGCTGCCGGGTTTGCCGCTGCCGGGCTTCTGAAGCTGTACGCTATATAGACCAGAGTGAATCAGTAGCGACCAGTCCTCGTTCATGACCGCCTTCGTCACCGACTCGGGCGTGTATCCCGCGTCGACGAGGTTGCGGATCGTCCGGGCCTGCTTGGACTGGATCTCCGACAGGTCGTTCAGGTCCTCGCGCAGGAACGCGACGTCGCGGGTGTCGTACCAGAGCGACGCCGTGTCGCGCGGCGGCTTGATGAGGGTCTGCAGCGACGATGACGCGATGCCCCACAGATGGCGCATGGTCTTGTCTGCGACCATGCGGCGGGCCGCGCCGAAGTTGCCCTCGTTGAGCGAGCTGCCGTTGAGGCCCTCGGACATACCGACGATCACCGGGTGAACGCCGCCAGCCGCAGCGATGCGCGTCTCGCCCGCCGCAGTGACCGCGGCGAACTCAAGCTGCTTCATGTCCGCGCCGACGATGGTGACGTCCGCGCCGCCACCCAGGAACAGCGTCTTGTAGGCGTTCTCCTCGCCCTGGTGGCTCGCCTTGAAGCGGGCCACGAAGTCGTCGAAGATCTCCTTCGTCGTGTCCTTCTGGAACTTGACCACCGTCGACAGGACCGCACCGTTGGTGAAGAACTTGTCCTTATGGACGGTGGCGGCCTTGTCGGCTTTGATCTCCCGGAGTACCGGGGTCAGCCAGGACATGCCCCGGAAGCGCATTGCCGGATCGGGATACGGGGCGTAGTGGCACACCTCGTCAGGCATGAGGATCACCGCGTCAGCGCGGGGTCCGCCCGCGCCTCGACTACCCATCGACTCGTAGATGTAGCCGGCGACGTAGGCACGCAGATCCCACGGGTCGTCCGACGGCGAGGCGATGACGATCGTCACCCAGTCCGGCCGCATGTTCACGATTCGCAGACCGGGCCCGCGTGCCGCATTGCCCAGGCGGCCAGCATCGTCGCACTTCGTCCCGTAGTAGTTGCCGGCCAGCGACGCGACCGGCTCCATGCGAGCCAGCAGGTCGATCGTCGTGCCGCCGCGCCACGGATTGTTAAGCAGCGACAGTTCCGGCGACGCGAACAGTTCGCCTGGGCGGAGGTCGGTGAACTCGCGCCACCCGAAACGGACCTGGCTGAAGATCGCCTGCCGGGCCGCGATGGTCGAGTAGACCGGGCCGTTCGCCTTGTAGGCGCCCTGCACGTAGCCGAGGAAGTCGTTTCCGATGACCTCCCGGTCGGGCGGCGCCCAATCTCCGCCGAGGTCCATCCAGTCCGGGCGCGACCAAGACAGCGGTTGGGTGAAACCCTTCCTGCCGCCCGCCCGGGCGTTGATCCGGTCCAGCAGCTTCGGCCGGCTCACCCGTCACCGCCCGCCTTGGCGAAGCCGTCGACCCAGCCCTCGGCGACCGCTGAGCCCAGCCAGATCAGGCCGCGCACGAACTTCGCCGGAGCCCAGCCGACCAGGTACAGCAGTCCGGCCACGGCGGTGGCGAACGCGGTCAGCCACGCCAGCAGCACCTTGCCTGGATGCACCTTCACGGCGCGGGCGGAGATCTTGTCCACCGGCACGCGAGCCAGCACGGTCATTGCGACCTCCAAGTCAGGCGAACGCGAACATCGGCTCGGACGCTGGTGCAGGTTCGGGATCATGGAGCGTCCACACGCCCATGCAGATGGTGATCGCGGCGTCGATATGCCGCTTCGACTTGCCCTTGCTGAGGGTGAAGCCACGCTCCTGCTGCCGCTTCACGGCGGCGAGGACATGCGCGGCCAGATCCGGGTCACCGTCATGGACGATCCGTTTGCCGACGATCAGCTCGAACGCCAGCCCGCACGCGGGCGACATCCGGGCCGGTGACTGGTCGAACTGGATGGCGAGGATGCCCTCGTCCTCCAGCATCCGACCGGGGACCTCGAAGAACCGCGGGTCGTAGACGACACCACGGAACCCCGTGCCGGTCGCGAGCCCTGCGACGTAGCGGAACACCTCGACGTGGTCGATGCGGCGCTCGCCGTCGCCCCTTGCCGTCGGCAGGAAGATCTTCGTCGTGACCGCGAACCGGCCGTCTGGCAGTCGCTCGACCCGGGTCACGGCGACCGAGTCGTGCTTCAGCGCCATGTCGACGGAAATAACGAAGTCGTTGGCGGGATCCGACGTCCACTCGCCCTTGCACCCAGCCCAGGCCTGCGGGTGGTCCTTCAGCCAGGAGTCATCGGGGACGTCGAACCACTTGTTCGCGTAGTAGCGGATCCACTCGTGCGGCGGGTACTCCGGCTTACCCCAGTCGGCGACTCGGTCCCGGACGTTCCACAGCACGCCCGCAGCGCCGGACGCAGCGATCACGGCCCTCTCGCGATGCGCCGCAATCTTGAAGTCGAGTCCGTCGGGCGCCTCGCGCCAGTCCATCAGCAGCTTCGGTGCGGCCCTCGGGTCACGGACCGCTTTGACGCCCCGCTTGTAGAGCGCGCCGAGGAGCGAGTGGTCCTTGTCGAAACCGGCCGTCGACAGCGAGATGATCCGACCGCGACCCCGGTGGGTCTTGCGCTTGTTCGTGCTCTTGCCGACCACCGTCGCCACGCGCGCCTTGCGCTCGCCGACGTCGCCCCACTCGTGGAGCTCGTCGCGGACGAACAGGTGCGGCAGGCCGCCCTCGTTCGTACCGGCCACCGCGGCGATGCGGTAGATCCGGCCCGGCCGTCCGTCGGCGAAGGTGATCTCCGTGTCGTAGACGGTGCAGAACCCCATCAGCGGCGACGCCTTGTCGACCTGGTCGCGACCGCCGAAGATGGCCGCCACCTTCGAGAACAGCAGGTTCGCCTGCTCGAACGACGCGGCGGCGATTGCGATCTCCGGCGATGCCGGAGCGATCGACGGCGGGCCCGCGAACTCCAACGACACCACGCACGCCATGAACTGGGTCTTGCCGCCACCGGTCGCCTCGCCACGCAGGGCCTCGTCATAACGCCACTCGCCGCAGGACGGGCAGTGCTCATACCAGCGGAACAGGAACAGCTCCTGGTCGGCGCGCAGCTTCATCAGCTGGCCGTAAAAGTCGCCCTCGCCGCAGATGCAGTTGTCCTCGATCCACGCACAGGCGACGGCACCCTGCGACGGCCACAGCTCGCCGAGGACCGGGGACCAGCCGCACGCCTGGCAGTTCAGTTCAGCGGGCGCTGCCTTCGATGACTCGCGGGTCGACGCGCGGCGTCGCCTCGGCGGGGCGTTCGTTGGCATCGCTGCCACCCCCGTACTTCGCGTTCATGTCCGCGAGCGACCGCTGGCCGGCCACCACTGCGATGCCGAGGTTCGATCGGTTAAGTCCGCCGATGCCGAGCTGCTTCTCGCACCGCTCGGCGGCAGCGAGCGCCCGGTCGGCGATGCCGTAGAGCGGGTTCGCGACATCCTGGCCCTTCGACCCGGGCACGACTGGGCTCAGGTCCGCCTCGGCGATCAGGCGCTGATAGCGGTCATGCTCGGTGATCCACCGCAGCAGCACGCCGCGGTCCACCGAGGTCTGTACCGTCGCCACCGGGTCGTCCCAGTAGGCGTCCCACAGCGCCAGCGTCTCTTCGCTCAGC
>Ga0193738_1001103_pt1 | contig 11276 bp, 2 predicted proteins | sample L2a1metaG_FD_144927 | JGI IMG/M metagenome (GOLD analysis project Ga0193738, IMG submission 144927) | Soil microbial communities from a riparian zone of the East river system, Colorado, United States - L2a1 | ecosystem: Environmental > Terrestrial > Soil > Riparian zone | place: USA: East River...
CAATTGATACATTTTGTGAACCCTGATTGTGGATGACTGCACCGGGTACAGAGAACGACCACGTGTAAATGGATGCGCCCGGGGATGCGCTGCAGGAATATGCGATAGATGTCTGGCCGGAACAAACTATGTTTCGACCTGTAATAGATGTAGGTGGACTTGCGATTCCTAAGATTGATGTACACTCATTAATTGAAGAGCCGCATCCATTTTCAACATACACACATACATCATATACTGTAGATCCGGAAAGTGCACCGAATTTCGCATACACTGAATTGGTTGAAGTTTCAAAAGGAGGAACGCTGAAAGGTCCGGTAGCCGATGTGCCGAATTTTACACCGGAGGCATTGCTACCGGTGTTCCAGACGTATCGTATATTCTGACCGCTTGATAAATCGCAAGATATCATTTCAATAGTTCCATCGCAAGCTTCTGCAGGCCTGGTGAGAATAGGAACACTACTGGCAGGCGCTGATGAACTGACATCTACAATAGCTGATCCGGAGACACTACTACCGGAAGCGCAGCTTGCATCAGTAACAGAAGTGACAACATACGTATGAATCCCAACAGTAGGTGTAGGTATCGTAACATCAGTTTGATTCAAGCTTGATGTTCCCGAAACAGTTTGAGATCCGTCGCTGATCGAATAATTCCACGGCGAGGTTCCGGTAAATTCCAGGTGTACAATCGCTGACTGCCCTGTGCAGAGACTTGAGTTTTGACTTATGGCAGCAGTAGGATTTGGATTCACGGAGACATGTACAGATGAAGTGCTTGGACAAAGTTGATTTGAGACATTCACGGTGTATGTACCTGTAGCGTCAAGTGTTGCATTTGATATTACAGGATCGCTGACAGATGAATTGAAACCGTTCGGACCCGTCCATGAATATGTAGTGTACTGACCGGCAGTTACACCTGAGAAAAGAAGTATGGAAGATCCTTCACATACGGGGCTGTTGCTTGTTGCAAGCGCATTTGCATAAATCAGGATGTCAACGGTAGCAGTAGCAGTGCAGCCTTCGCCGTCGATAATGGTAACAGTGTATGTACCGGAATTATTTCCGTTTCCATTCGGGATGGTAAAATTTTGCTGATCTGAAATAAAAATTCCATCGGGATCAGTCCAGGTATAAGAATCGACATTACCACCTGTTGAAAGCATTGAAAAAAGATGAACGTTTTCGCCTTCACAATAATAGCTCTTGTCGGCCCATGCATCGGCAGTGCAGCATACGGTTACTAATACATGCACCGAAGAACTGCTTACGCAAAGCTGGTTAGTTACTGTAACAGAATATGTTCCCGTAGCCAAAAGAATTGCATTGGGAATTACCGGGTCTTGAACGTTAGAACTATAACCACCGGGACCAATCCATGAGTATGTGGTGTTCTGGCCGGCAGTTACACCTGAGAAAAGAAGAATGGAAGATCCTTCACATACGGGACTGTTGCTTGTTGCCAGCGCGTTTGCATAAATCAGGATGTCAACGGTAGCAGTAGCAGTACAGCCATCGCCATCGGTTATGGTTACAGTATAAGTACCAGAATAACCTTCGTCACCATTACTGATAATAGGATTTTGATCTGTTGAAGTCCAATTGGTTCCTAACGGTCCTGTCCAACTGTAGGTATTATTGGTGCCGCCGGTTGAAATTGTTGAAAAGAGATTGATGTCTTCGCCTTCGCAATAGTAATTCTTGTCTGCCCATGCATCGGCGGTGCAGGTTCCAGCAACTACTTCAACGCACGCTACTGCAGTTTCTGTATGCCCATTCCCTGTTACGGTAACTGTGTTCGTGTTTGCGCTGCAATTAACTTCATTATCGAAATAACCTTCAACAATAAAAGTTTCGCAATTGCCTTGAGAAAGGGTTATCGGTTGAGTAAGATCTACAATTCCATCAGGGTCAGAAGTCCAATGAAAACCTGGAGGAACAACGTCAATAATATTTGCAGATATATCATTGCCATCATTATTATCCCCATAACATACTTCAATATTAAAAGAAACGGTATTGCCGGGTCCCGGAGATATGCTTGTAGGTGAAGCGACCTTTGTCACAGTGAAACAAGTTGAACATGCCTTGCCTGCAAGAGTAAGTGTTTCTTGAAAATCAACTACCTCATTAAAGGGCTCTTTGCAAAAACTTTCTGCAATTAATTTTATATCTGGTAATGAAAGAGTGGGGAGTACGAATGAACATCCAGGTGTGAGTTGTACGGCCGCACACACACATTCATTGTCCTGGAGGTAGTATGGCTCCGAAGGTGGTGCGCTTGGGAAGATATCTCGCATGTTTTGATCTGAAATTGTCCACTGAGTATTGTCAGTATTTCCCACTGCTGTTAAGCTTGAAGTATGCGTTCCGGCCGGATTTCCATTAGCACATTCTTCAAGTGTAACACTATTTACTATCAGACCGGGATCGAGGGTTGTTATATTAATGAGCATTGGCAGGATCTGACCTAATTCCGTTGACTTATAACATGCATGCATTGTAAAGTCTTCACACAGCGTAAATTCTTCTTGTGTGAAATTTATTCCATTCGATTGCATATCTGCAAGCGCATCATTTAAAACTATTGTATCGGTATCTAAAGCACAAACTGTCGGTAATGTAAGATTGGTTGGATACCCATCACAGTTCCATCCTTCGTAAATATAAAATTCAGGAGCATTGCATATATCATATTCAGCACACAGGTCTCCTGTGAATTTTTTATGACCAATTAAATTTCCCAATTGTATAATTGTTCCGTTTGTGGTTGCACTGGTTCCATCGCTGAATATAAAACTCCAGTTCGTTAGGTTTGGAAGATTGGCCACAGAAGGAACAGCCAGAAAAACATTTGAAGCCATATCATTGCTGGCATTTTCGATCTGAACATGTAAACACACTTTGTGGGTTGAGACAATTATGGGAGAACCTGTAATAGTCGTAACCAAATCCGGTTCTGGCATTTCAAGAAGTATATCTTGTGCAGGAGCAAGTAATTCAACTGTATTTAGAGAAGGCGTACACACTGTAGTTGTAGCCGGGGCACAGGTTAAATCAACATCATTATATGTTGCAGAAAAATCATTTTCCAGAATAGTCGGATTTGAAGTTGTACATGCCGCAGGCTCGAGGGTTAATCTTATTATATGTTCGCTTTTTTGATCTCCGCTGTATAGTTGACTTGCAGGTGTGGTTGTGACATTTAAGCATTTCAAAGGCGATTGCCCTCCGAGTGCAAGATTTTGTTTCGTGAAAATAAATTCGCCTTGTTGGGTAGTAGTCCCGGTGAAAGGGAAGAAAGTAGTAGTAAATACATCCGGGGGATTCATCTTGTTCAGATAACTTCTTCTTTCCGCATTTGTTATCAAGTATCCGGCTGGAATCTTGAATGACCAATCCTGTGCTTCAAATTTTGTCGGCCGGAATTCAAATGGAAAAAGATCTTTCACTGCGTTTCCAATAACAGATTTTCCTGTCATTGTCAGTGTCTTTTCGCAGTTCACAGTTTCCGCTGAAATAAAATCTAATTGGTTATAGTTAGAAATAAAGAAATGCCTTCCCCCGCTGGGCTCGCAGCGGAACAGGTAATTATCAGCAAAGGTTTGGTTTACCTGGGTACAATTGGTACATGATGTAAAGGTCCATAACAGATTCTCTAATGCCGTGATGCTGGAAGGACTAAAAGGTCTGTTGGGAGGTTGATCGGCTCCTGTTACCCACATACTATTTTCTATATCTGCTTCTTTTTTATAGGCAGATGCACTTTCAAAATTTCCACAAACATCATATTGTACGTATAACCTGTATTGCTGCCCTTCGAAAAATCCAGAGGTTTGAAAGGTTCCGTCATCGTATGTATTATACTGCCCAAGGTTTGTGTTTCTCCCAAATGAAAAAAAGAACTGATCAACAGTTTGCTGAAAATATTGCGGGAGCGCCGATCCCGTGATCGACAATTTTCGTTGCGTGCGCCAGCTCGAAGGGGCGGGAACACCAAACTCCTCACAATCTATACAATTATAGTTAACATCGTCCGGTGCGTCAATATATAAATCAATTTGTCTCACTTGTAATCCCATATCATTTGCGTTGCTTATGGTACGGTCAAGCTGAAGGAAATTAAAAAAAGAAAAATAAGGTGACTGAGACATCTGGGTATTGTATTCATAGCCGCCATTTCCTGCATCGCCGGGTTCGAGGTGCGCAATCAATCTATCTCCTATTTTATCATTGTGTGTGGAGTATTTAAATGCAAAATCGTTTAGGTGTGAATTATAATATGTTTGCCCTGCTTCAATCACTGTTGGTGTTGCTCCGTCAGCGATGCCATCATTGTTTGCATCCTCATAACCAAATGTTTCTCTTTGGATTTTATATTTGTCTACTATGATCCCCGGGGTAACACATCCCGGACAATGGATATGAATCTGGTTGCCTGTTGAGGAAAGTGGCAGCCAAGCACAGGCATTTGGAGAACATGTGGGTGGTGTATTACTCCCTGCTGCCGGCCACGTTATGGGTTGACAGTTACCCGTAGGATCAAGTAATAAATAAAATTCTACTGTGTAAGTTGAGGTTGCCGGCGCTGAGCAACAGGATTGAAGACTGAAATTAAATCGCCCGAACTTTGCAACATCTGATATATCAATAATGGAAGCATCGTTCAAATCAAAATAAAAATAATAATCGGCAGATGTACATTGATTCGGCAGGGGAGAATCTGAATAGGCATAATCTGGTGCCAGGTTCAGCAAAATATTTTGTGCTGATTTCATAGAAACTTCCGAAGCTATAGGGCTGGAGAAAACAAGACCCTGATCGCAGTGAATCTTTGCAAGCAATACTCCGTGAGCATTTCCATCCCAGGGCCACGCTCCGACAAGTTGGAAGTCTTCGTTCTGTGAAAATATTTTGTCTATTTCAATTTCAAAATCTCCCTTCGGTCCGAACCTGGGAACAGTAGTGCCCTTTTGAACAGTGAGATCCGAAACTTCAGGATCAAAGGTCATAGTCATATCAACATCAGGGCCTCCGTTAAAGCTCTGGTTGCTGATGCCCAAATAGGTAGCTCCGTTAAATGGAGTATCAACTTGAGCGAGAATGTGATGTGTGGGATTACATTCATCAAGCCAGTAGGTATCAAATTTCCAGTGGTTGTATGTTTTTGTATGATTCATAAGAGCCATATTATTTTCGACACACCTATATAGCTTGAAATTAAAATCGAAATAATCACCAGGTGCAAGATTCTTTACTCTGAATTTTAGCGATTCGAATGGATCTGTTACACCCGCATTACAAAGGGATTCACCTGCTTCCGCAGGATCAAAGCAATTATTACAAACATTCAGGCTTGTTACTGTATTACCTCCATCATCAGTAAGTATACATGATGGGCAATGGGACAAATCAACGTTGGCAAGTGTCATGCTGCTTAGTGTTAAACGGTCCTTACCATCCCCATAATAAAAGTTAACATAAACCTCGCTTATTGTTCCATCAGGTGGTCCATCCACACCTTCATTCTTAAATCTGTATGTCCATTGCTTGTTTTCATTGGCACATCCCAGATCCCAATTCGCATCTTTTAAAAGGTGAGGAGTCATGCGTTCAACAGTGACTTTATCCACATTGCCTTTGAATAAAGTAAAAGAACTTGTTGCGTTCTGAGCAGGCTGACAGAAATCACAGAATACACCACCGTTATAATTTGTGCACCGGTAGGAAAAAGTTACATGTTCATTATCGCAGTCATCAATACATTCCTCAATGCTTAGTAGTTGCTTGATATATATATTGTGACCCTCTTGAACAGATATGGTCTGCCATGAATTTGATGAAAAAAGTATCCAGCCTGTGATGTCGGATGTCAGCTGATCTTCTCCTACAAAGTAATACGCATCACCTATTGTATAGGCTGCACAATTTTGGTTGACCTCAAATTTAAAATCAATATCTGCTTCTGTAGCGCCATCATTCTTAAAGGAAAAGTAAGTCTCGGAATCATTTTTATAATAGGCAATAAAATTGTTGTTGCTGGGAGATTGATTTGTGAAGTGTACCTGGTTAACTGGTATAGCGTCCGTGATATTGTCTGTAAAAGGCACACTTAAATCGTTCATCCACATTTGGACTAAATGAGTGTCATCGAAAACTGAACAATTAATTTTCAGTTTATATTCTATTGTTATAGGCACGCCAATTGTGGTAATATTTGATATTGTCCAAGAGTTATCAACTCCTTGTACCGCAGCTAAAGTATATGAGGCATTTGGGAGAATCTCGATTATTATTTGTTCTGGGGAGAGCCCGCCGGGAACACATGGTTTATCCCACTTACCGTGTAATGGATCATCATCAGTCGTTAGATCTAATAAAAGTGATACCATAAAAGGGGTATAGGCAGCTGGAATAAATTCAATCGAGAATTGATTCTCTTTGCATACACTAATTTCAGCAGGAAGATGAAAAGTTATTTGCTGTGCATAGCATGTATTTCCAACTAATATCAGTGTACACAGCAAAACTATTTTCTTAAAAAAGTATGATCCAGTTCTGGTAATAGGGTGTGTAACACCTTGCATTTTGGTTTTCATAGTTTAATTTTTTTATGGTTAAATATTTTGAATGATTCGTTGATTGCAGGAGATACAAGAAAAAGAAGAGAAGAAAAAATGATTCATCTAAGAGTTTGAAAACCTAAAGAACTCTTATACTACATTGCCATGCAATACTCAAAAAGGATGATTGTATGCACTTCAAAAAAATATTCAACGAAACGGATTAAAAAAAAAGCGCTGAAACCTTCAGCGCTTTTTTCAATACGGTTATATACTATCACCCTAAAAGATGATTACTTTTTTTGTTTCCCTGTTCCCGTTTAAATCGTAAACATTGCAGAAATAGCAACCTTTAGAAAGCGATGGAATATTGACTTCATGTCTTTCTCCGGCTCCAAGCACATCAATGTTATATATTATTTTGCCGTATAGATCGACAATCTCAATTCTATTGATTGTGTTCGCTGATTCATTTTCCATGGTGAATCTTCCATCTGAAGGGTTGGGATAAACTGTCAACTGTGGACCCGCAACATCATCCGGTGATTCACCGGCCCTGCAGCATGGACCGTTTTCGACAGATACTGTAACCTGGTCATGCGTTGTACAGCCACCGAGGGTCATGGCAACGTCATAGGTAGTTGTAATGATAGGCTGAACCAAAACCTGTGCTGTTGTCGACGAGCCGATAATAGTTCCGGTTGGTGTCCAGGAATAAGTAGCGCCTCCAACTGCAGGAGTGCCGATGGTTACCTGATTTGATCCACAACATCCATTGATTGATTGGTCGGGCCCTGCATTAGCTGCGGGTTTGGAAATTTTTGCAAGAAAAATATCTGATGCGCCATAAGCTGTAATTGTTGTAGCGCCGAAAGTTGCTGAGTTCGTAAAAAATCCGGTAACGATTGCGCCTCCGTTATTATCAGTTGCTATGCTATGGGAAAAACCATTTTCCCCTCCGTAAGGTTTTTGCTCAGCCCATCTTGGATTTCCGTCTGATCCATACTTTGCAAAGAACATATTGTATTGGTTGTTATTATTGAAAGACAAACATCCTATCGAAGCACTTGAAAACTGACAGTAACCAGAAATATAAACGTTGCCAAGATTGTCAGAAATCATGGCTTTTGCTTCTTCATATCCGGAACTTCCAACTCCTGTAACCCATTGAATTGTTCCTGCAGTGTTGTATTTGGCTATAAACATATCCGATACACCCTGACACGTTAAAGCATAAGCGTTATTGTTATTGCCGCCGAAATATGCTTTTGTTCCGGCATTACCTTGTATTTTACCTGCGATGTAAATAAAATTAGATGAATTAATGGACAGCCCAGCTGGAAAATCGTAAAGGGACGTATAGCCGATTTGTTTTACGTATTGCAGCGCTCCGTTCGGATTATATTTAGCAAGAAAAATATCTCCATCTATAGGAGTAAGTGAAATGGTGGGACCGCCGGAAGATGGTGCACTGTAAAAGAAATAAGGAACGTTTAATGTTGCAAAATGTCCCAAGGTATAAATGTTACCTCCAGCATCGGTCTTCACACCGCGGGCAAAGGAACCAGCACCTGCTGATATGGTTGTATATGAGTCAGCTGTCCAAAGCAAGGTTCCTGACGAATTGTATTTTGAGGTAAAATAAAATTCCCCCTTATAACCTGTTACGTATACATTTCCGTTTTTTGCTGTTACCTGAAAGGCCTTGTCGTTCTGTCCTCCCCCAAGGCCATCTCTGACAGCCCAAATAACTTGTCCTGTTGATGCATCAAGCTTTACGACATAGAGATCAGAATATGCTGTAAAAGTATTTGCACAAACTAATGAGAAGGACCCAAAGTTTGCTGTCCCCTTAAACAATCCGGCTGCATAAATAAAATTTCCCTCAGAGGCGACAGAGTATCCCTCTACATCGTGTGAGCCGTAAAAAGTGGTTACCCAATTGCATGTAGATCCATTCGAATTATATTTGGCTACATAACCATTGTTTGCTGTACTGCCACTGGTTGTCAATGAGCCGAAATGTACATTACCGGATGGTATTGGATCTTTGAAATGTCCTGTTGAATAGATATTTCCGGCGGCATCTGTTGTTATGGCATCCCCATAATCGTATTGTGTGTCACCCGCTTTAATGGCCCACTGCCATTGTGCGAATGATTGTTCCGTCATAAAGAACATGATCATAAATCCTGTTAAGAGAAATGAATTCCCGATTGAAGTTTTGTTTTTCATAGAATAAAAATGATTTGTTGTTTACCTACTCTGTTGAACGCTTTTCGGCTTCCGCGCTTTTGAGTTACAAAGGTTTGTAGTTGATTATGTAGGCGCAATACTCAAATAGGATGATTTGGGTAAACAGCAAAAAAAATAATGCGGAAGAAAAAAGGTGGAGGTGAGAAATTAAAAGTGATTCTTTCCTCGCTTGTTCAGTGCTTCAACACGCGATTGTACCTGAAGCTTTTCATAAATGTGCCTGATGTGTGTTCGCACGGTATTTATGGAAATGAAAAGTTTATCGGAAATTTCTTTTACGCGAAAGCCACTGGAGATAAGATCAAGCACCTCGTTTTCACGGTTGGATAATTCGCCTGCTGCAGAAGGAAGTTTCTTTTGGAATGAAGCAACAACCTTTCTTGCAATCACCGGACTCATCGGCGAGCCGCCGTTGTGCAGGGATTTTATCGATTCAAAAATTTCATTGATGGCTGCACGCTTCAGCAGGTAGCCGTTCGCTCCGGCTTTCAATGCTTCAAAAATCTTTTCGTCATCTTCATAAACAGTACACATGATCACCTGCACTTGCGGATATTTTTCTCTTATTGCCTTCGTGCATTCTATTCCTGACATTCCCGGCAGGTTGATGTCCATCACAACAATGTCAGGGATGTGCTCTTCTATACTCTTAAGCGCTGACTCAGCATCTTCAAAGGATATGCATTCAAATGTGTCTTCAGAGTTCAGCAGGAAGTGGAGGCTTTGCCTGAATTCCGTATGGTCTTCAATTAAGAAAAGTTTAATCTTCTCCGCCGTCATAACTGTACAAACATCTTAATAATTTGAGACACCTGGATTTTTATTCTATCGTCTAAAGGGATGATAAATTATTTCAATGGAATCAACAGTGTGACTGAAACACCATGATCTCCATTGATTGTCATGCTGCCCTTTAACTGTTCGATTCTTATTCTGACATTTTTCATTCCCCTGCCATTCGTATTATTCGGATCTGAGACAAACCCTTTTCCATTGTCAGCGATTTCGATTTTAAGAATCCTGTTGTTGTCAATATAGAATCCAAGCTTCACCTCCGTAGCACCCGAATGTTTTTGGATATTATTCAGGAGCTCTTTGATGATTAAAAAAATATTCCGCCTGTCGACTTCATTCACAACTAATTCAGCAACATGTTCGGGCACTGTTACAGTATGGCGAATGCCGCGTGTATCAAGAAAATCCTTAGCATAGCGCTCAATAAAATAAATTACGTTAGCAAACTTATCGTTCACCGGGTTCAGTGCCCAGATGATTTCATCAACTTTTGAAATCATAGATGCAGCAGCAAATTCAATCCGCTTTACCCGGGCTTTGTCAAGGTAGTCCATCGTAGAACTGCTTCCTGAAATTCTTGCCAACAGGAGAAGGTTGCTGAGGTCAGCACCAATATCGTCATGGACATCGGCAGCAATTCTGTTTCTTTCGGTAATTAAAGCTTCACGTTGCTGTAGTTCACGGAAGTGTTTTCTGTAACGCCTGCGCACCATTTCGCGGATCACAAAAAATGCGGCAAAGGCGATAAGGATTGATAGAAACACACGGAAGGAAGTTAATTTCCAGAAAGGAGGGTTGATTGTAAATGAAAGCATGGTTGGATTACTCCATCCTGAATTAAACTTGCGCGCACGGAGTTCAAATATATACTGGCCAGGCAGCAGCGATGAAAACTGTATAGAAGTATTGGATGTTTCTTTCCAAATAGAATTGCCGTTGAGCCTGTATTGATAATTTATCTGGTCAGGTCTCTCGTATGTGATTCCAATATAATTTATTTGAAGGTCCTTCTGATTATGGTCGAGCGCAAAATTTCCCTGCCCGGTATATATCTGCGATGATCCGGATGAGACGGATGTGAAATAAACGGGTGGAGAAGCTGCTACTTCCTTCTTGAGGTTTTTATTTACCTGGATTAATCCATCAGATGTTGCAAGATAGATGTAGTCGTTATCACAGGTAATTTCATAAATGTCATCAGAAGGTATTCCATCTCGCATGGAAAAATTCGAAATGGTATTCACATTTCCGTTGTCATAATTGAAAACGCTGAAGCCTTTGATGGTAGCCACAAAAATGTTGTTGCCATATACAAATATCCTGCGGCACAAATTTGAAATCAAACCATTGGATTCAGTTAATCGGCCGGTGACTTTCCCGTGCTTGACGAAAACAAGTCCCTTCCCAAGGGTTGATATAATCAGTGTTGAATCTTTTGTCCCGGAGATGCCGCTGATCTTAACGCCGAACTCTTTTGCCGACTGTGGAAATGGTGTCAACCTTGTTCCATCGAAAGAATAAAGTTGGTCAAAGTTTTCGAACCAGAGGCAATTATTAAAATCAAAATACATTGCATAGCACCGTTTCGAAGGAAGCAATGGATTCAGAGGATCCATTATAATTTCATCCTGATTTCGCGTAAAACTATTGATGCCAA
>Ga0193738_1001104_pt1 | contig 11268 bp, 11 predicted proteins | sample L2a1metaG_FD_144927 | JGI IMG/M metagenome (GOLD analysis project Ga0193738, IMG submission 144927) | Soil microbial communities from a riparian zone of the East river system, Colorado, United States - L2a1 | ecosystem: Environmental > Terrestrial > Soil > Riparian zone | place: USA: East River...
TTCTATGCTGTACTCGATATTTTTTAGCTTTAAGATGGAAATCTTTCTCACTTAAAAACCTAATCATAACCAGGTAAAACCCTCGGAACAAGGGTCATTTCTCACCATTAAATCAAAATTTTATGAAACAGCGAGCCAAAGCAATTCAATTTGCTTTTATTCTTGCGGTATTATTCATTGCATTCAGTTGTCAAAAGAGCATGAAGGATGACCCTGCTAACTCGCGACCTGGCGAGGACAACGACATTGCTCCACAAGAATTAAAGAACTTTGTACAGCTGAATCTTGTTGGAAATAACACGAGTAACAAACCGTTAAATATCGATGCTGACCTTGTGAATGCATGGGGCATTTCATTTTCTCCGTCTGGTCCTGCATGGGTTTCATCAGAAGGTAAGGGAGTAAGTACTATTTATAATCTTGATGGACTAACAGTGGGAAGTGCAGTTAACATTCCTCATGCACTCAATACAACTACGGGTCATCCGACCGGGCATGTTTATAATTTTACATCGGATTTTAAACTTCCTAATGGTAATTCTGCCGTCTTTATTTTTGCCACTTCTGATGGTATAATTTCCGGATGGAACCTTGGTAGCAGTGCAGTAAAAAAGATAGACAATTCACCAGGTGCTTCCTATTTAGGAATTGCAATGGCGAACGCAGGCAGTGATTTCTTCATCTACGCCGCCAATTTTGCTCAAAACAAAATTGATGTATTTGATAAGAACTGGAACCAGGTAAACAATAAACCATTTATCGATCCGGATCTTCCGGCTGGTTATTCCCCTTTTAATATCCAGATCATCAGTGATGGTAAATTGCATGTGATGTATGCAAAGAAAGATGCGACTGGAAAAACAGAGATCGGTCCTGGGAAGGGATACATTAATGTATTCAGTACCGATGGAACATTGCTGAAAAGATTTGCATCAAAGGGAAAATTGAATGCTCCATGGGGTATAACAGTAGCACCTGGTGGTTTTTGGGATCTATCCGGGCAAACTCAAATATTAAATGTTATCCTCGTTGGGAATAATGGAGACGGACATATTAATGCATTTGATGAAAATGGAAGTTTCCTCGGCCCGCTTTCTACAAATGGCAAAGCAATAGAGATCGATGGATTATGGGGAATAACATTTCCTCCAATAAATGGTCTGAACCGTTATTACCTTTATTTCGCCGCAGGCCCTGCCAATGGAAGCAATGGCTTAGTGGGATATATAAGAAATAGATTTATTAATTGAGCGTAAGAAATTTACAAGAAAAGCCGCTCAGAAAGAATGGCTTTTCTTATGATTTAAGTTAGCCCGGACCTTCTTTATTTGTCTTTTGATCATTCGTTATCCCTGGTCATTTTTTTCTTTTCAGGAGTATACTTTTTTTCTTTCGATCACTGCCAATTAAATAACCATAAGGTTTTAATGAAGGGATATGATCGCAAATGATCTTGACAATTCCCAATAATGGAATGGCCAGTACCATTCCAGGAATTCCCCATACTAACTCACCTAATACAAGAATGATGATCGTAAATAGTGGGTTTATATTTACTTCAGCTCCTACAACGAGCGGCTCGAGGAGATATGTTTGCACAAATTGGACAATAAGATAAGTAATTACAACACCGAGCACCATTCCTGCATCGCCACCCTGGACAACTACCATTATAATAGCCAATAGGGTACCGGTCAGATTACCGACAAATGGAATTATCTCTAATAGTCCGCAAATAATAGCAAACAGCACTGCATATTTTACACCAACGATCGAAAAGCCAATACTATACATGACCCAAAGGCAAACTATCATCATACCAAGCCCGGTAATGTATTGCTGTGAAACTTTCTGTATATCGAAAATGATCGTTTCGGTGTTTTTCTTTTGTTGCGAAGAAATAAGTTGCAGCACAAATGTTTTAATGCGGCTGCGGTAAAACATAAAAAGAAAAATATAAACGAGCACTAAAATAAAATCAACAACAAAACCAGTAGCAAATGATCCTACGTTGGATAAGATGCTGCCATTCCCCTGCGCCTGATCAGTTATTATTTCTTGCTGTTGTTTTTTCGAGATTCCAAAATTAGCACCAATATACTCCTCGACCCCGCTGATCATTTTCCGGATCTTATTTTCAATGTCTTTCGATTCTGTGGCAAGGTCAGTTATCTGCCAGCTAATGAGCCCGATAATCGCTGTTATAAGAACTAAGAAAATGATTATACAAAGCAGTATCGAAATGCCTTTCGGTATTTTTTTGTTTTCAAACCAGCGGCTTAATGGTAAAAAAAGCATGGCGAGCAAGCCTGCAAAACACAGGGGAACTAAGAATGGCTTGGCGTAATAGATCGCTGCCACAATGAGGAAACCAAGCAACAAAAAAAGTACAACTTTCTTCAAGGCGGAAATCTGAAGCATATTGAAATTAATAAAAATTGTGCCGAAGGTCAAACAATTATAGTAAAGTAGGAGAATGTCGATTCAATGTGGTATTATTTACCCATTCACACCAATCGGCATAGCTGGTCTAATAATTGTTTTATAGATACAAAAATAAAAAAGATATGAAACAATTATTATTAGCAAGCCTCGCAGTAACATTAATATTTACAGCTTGTAAAAGAGAAAGGTATTATGATCTGACAGCAGGCAAGTATGTAGATCTTGAAAAAGACGAGAAGTCAGGTAAGATGGTAAATACTGCAACACAGGAGCCTGTTTATATATATGTAGATACAGAAACCAGGGATACTATTTATGGTGCAACTGGCGATGTGGTCAACGGGCATGTTGTAAAAACAAGTGATGGCAAGTATGATATTGATGATGAATACAAGATCAAGTATGGCGATTATAAAAAGAAGGTGGATGGTGATGAGGTAAAGATCAAAGATGGTGATACAAAAATAAAAGAAGAGGATGGTGAAAGGAAAGTGAAAAAGGATGATTAAACTAAAGTTGTAAAAAGCTAAATGACTGCCCCGATCTGATCGGGGCAACCTTTTTTATATATTGTTATCAGGAAAGCGAATGGCTCCATGTAAGATTATATTTACCATGAGATGATTTGATACAAGTAAACAAGAAACTAGTGACGAAGGAGGTGTTAGTGGAAGCTTCGTTATTGGAAAATTGTATGCCGACGCTTGCAAGAACTTCTATCGAAGAAGTATCGATGGCTTTCCAACCCGGTTGTACTTCTTGTAATGAATAGCCAATTTCAACATTGCATTCAGCTAATTTTTCCACTAAAATTTGAAGCATATCGGGATCTTCCAATGTAGCGATTATAGCAATTGCAGACCCGTTTCCTTTGTTGGATGGTTTTTTCATAAGGAGTGATTTTCAGCTTTTAACAGGTACGGGTTATTTTAGAAACGCGGTAAGTTAGAATTTATTGGCTAAATTGAAAAATTACTTACCTATCTTTTTTTGAATAAACCAATCATGGGAGCACGGACCTTTAATCTACGCCACCTTTTCTTGTTGGTGATCTTTGTTCTGGCCATTTTCCCTGTTCACCGGTTTGCCTGTTAGCAGGTAAAACTATTTTTTCTCTTGATGTAGTCGCCGGATCTTCACAAGCCATGTACACAAGTATCGCAGTAAGTATTGCATTATTTTTTACGTCATCAAACACAATTTTATCATACGTATCCCTGTTGGTATGCCAGGTATAGCTGCCATATAACCAACTGTTAGAACCTAAACCAAAAGCAGGTACGCCTGCTGCAACAAAAGATGCATTGTCTGATCCGCCACCTGAAGGTGTACCTGGAAATCTTGTTTCGAGTTCCTGTTTATAGCCCGATGGCACCCTGGCCAACCATCTGCCCATATATTCATAAGAATGCACAAAGCCAGCACCACCAATATTTACAACTCTACCAGTTCCATTATCCTGGTTAAATAATGCCTGCATATTTTTTGCGATCTCAGGATGATCTTCCACAAATGCACGGGAGCCATTTAATCCTTGTTCTTCACTGCCCCAATGACCAACCAGTATTGTCCGCTTTGGATTTGGATAAACTTTTTTAAGAATACGCATTGCTTCCATCATTACTAATGTTCCTGTACCATTATCCGTCGCACCAGTGCCACCATCCCACGAATCAAAATGCGCAGATAGCATTACATATTCAGTTGGTTTCCCCGTTCCTTTTATTTCAGCAATTGTATTGAAGGTGGGAACCATGCCCAATTCTTTTGAATCAGTTCTTACACTGATCTTCGGATTTTTTCCTGATTGCAACAAGCGGTAAAGCAGCCCGTAATCTTCTAATGCAATATCAATAGTTGGAATTTTTGTTGTACTGGCGCCGAAAATTTTATTTACACCAAAACCTGCTGACCAATTGGAGCCAACTATTCCGGCAGCGCCTGCTTTTTCTAATGCCAGCGCAAGATTCTTATTTGATAAGCCTGTTTTACTAAGTCTTTTTCTCCATGCATCAATTTGTTCAGTTCTCTCTTTTTTCATTTTATCAACTGATTCTTTTGTCCCAAACTCCGTCCAGTTATAATCTGGTCTGCCTGTAGGTTGCATCATTGATATCATTACAAATTTTCCTTTCACACCGGGCAGCCATTGTACAAAGGCCATTGAATCCGCTACATCAGGAATAATGACAAGTTCTGCGGTAATTGTTTTACCACCTGTAGACGGGCTCCATGCAAGCTGCGTGCCTTCCAACGTTTTTACCCAGGGTTGTACCATGTCAATATGGGAAACACCTCTTTCCCAACCACGCCATTCTCCCCATTTTTCATTTCGGGCAGTAATACCCCAGCTTGTATATTTTGCCACTGCCCAGTCATGAGCTTGTTGCATTTTTGGTGTACCAACTAATCTTGGTCCAATACCATCCATTAATTCCTGAGCATTATTTTTCAGTTGTGAATTTTCATTTGCCTCTTTAATGATGGCCGCCACCATTAAAGAATCTTTGCCTTGTGCAAACGAAATAGTTGCTGGTAAAAGAAACAGGATCGTCAAAAGTCTTGTTGCATTTTTCATACAAAGTAGTTTGTAAATGGAGTTTTTTTGGAAGACGAATGTAATGAATTGAAGGAACAACTCATTTTTAGAGATTGGCCGTTTCACAAATAGGAATTTTTATAAATATGCCGGTGATCTGCTCTGCGAATTATTTTACTGCCAATGTCAGTGCCATAGTAGCCCAGTTAGTTCCCGCAGCAGAAATGAACTGGTTTTTATCATGAGGAAATCCATTTTCAACAAAAGGCACAAATGGAACAGAACGGGACTTCACTTTCCATGAACCATCTTCATATTGGGTTTTTAATAAAAAAGAAATTCCTTTTTCAAAAGCAGGATCATTGTTTTTTAGTTGTTCTGTTTCATACAATGCATATAATGCCTGGCCTGTCGCATAAGAATCACTTTCTAAAGTAGGTAATTGTGACCAGCCACCATCTTCCCGTTGTGTGGCTAATAATTTTTTAGCTTGTTGTGCTACAAAATTTTTATCACCATTTACCCATTTAAGTCCGAGTAATTGAAAAATCCTCTCTTCAGTATTTTCCGGAACGGTTTTTATCATCCATTCTCGAGCCCTTTCAATTCGTTTATCAATTTCTGGCTTTAATGAAGGCGGTGAGTAGTATTGTAAAGCCGAAACCATAAGTGCGGTAGCAGAAAAAGCATAATACTCCATTGGCGGCCGTGGGTTGGGGCTTACCCATGAGCCATCGTAAATCTGACGTTGCATTAAATTCTTCACCAGCATCTCGATCAGCTTATTTGACTTGTAATTATTAGCCCATAATGCCCACAACTGGTAACCGCTCGACATCACGATGGCAACCGGGTCACCATTCTGTGCCAGTACATCTTTTCTCGATCTTATTACGCTATTGACAGAGTCAAAGATCTCGTTAAGAATAGTATCATTGACGGTAAACCCTTTTTCTTTTGCCAATGATAAACTAACTGCTGTCAGATCCTGGTGATGACATGACTGGCATCCTCCCGCATTTTCTAAAAAAGCATGACTGGTTGTTTGTAATAATGGCAAACTTTTATTCACTGCCTTTTTTATGTCTTCCTGGTTATTGATCTTGTTTTCTTTTGTTACAGTTGTAAAGGCCGCTATTACTGTAACAATCACTGATAGGATCAGCCATTTTTTCATAAAGAAATTTTTTTCGAAAGAAATTATTTTGCTCCTGCTTTTTTTAGTAATGCAACCGTTCCTGTATTTCCTTTTTTCAACGCCCATGAAAGAGCTGTTGAGCCATCATCTGCTTTTAAATTTACATTAGCTCCTTTATCTAACATAGCTTTTATGATATCAACATTATCATGTTCGTTGTATACCGCCCACATCAATGGGGTGATCCCGCGTACACCTTTCATATCGATCTTTTTTGCTTTTTTCAATATTGCTTTTACTGATACCAGATCATTGTAAGTGACCGCTGATGATAAGGCGGTTAATCCAAAGGCACCTGCCAGGTCAGGGTCAGCACCTCTTTCCAATAATTGGATCACCACCGGGGTGTTTACATTAAATGTTGCATTAAGCAATGCAGTTAAAGAGTCAGCAGTGAGTGCATCAATAGCAATCCCTTTATTAAGTAATAATGATATGGTCGCTGTATCGCCGAACAATGCGGCTCTTATCAATGCATTTTCTTTTCTTTCATTCACTGCAAGAGCATTGGCGCCATTGTCGATGAGCAATTTCACTGTTTCATATTTTCCATGTCCGACAGCTGCAATGAGTAATGGAGTATTGCCAGACTTTGCTCTTGCATTTACATCCGCTCCATTTCGTATCAGCAATTTCATTTTTGCAAGATCGTGGACGGCCCACATCAATGCCGTTTCATCAATTTTATTTTTTGCATTTACATTACTGCCTTTTTCAATTAACAATTGCATGCAATCAACGGATGAATACAGCACTGCATACATCAGCAAATGATCACCATCTTCATCAGCACTATTTGGATCAGTTCCCTGGTCAAGTAATGACCTCACTTCTTTTATATTATTGTTTTTTACAGCTTCGAAAATTTTTGAAGGGGGAGTTTGTGCATTCAGAATATAAGTGCAAACAATGAATAAAACAATGGTCAACGAAAGCTTGCGCATAGTGTAATGAGTAAGTCACTAAGCTAAACTAAAATTTGAACTTGCTAAAAAAATCAAGTATAACAACGAGTAATTAAAGGAGAGAAATTTGGATCCAATGCTACAAGAAAAATTGAAATGCAAGGAGCGAAAGTCCATAAACCAGGCTGGTCATTACAGTTTATCAGCATGCTTCTGTGCCTTGATCAAGTTACTTACCCTATAGAGCTGAATGATATTCAAAATAATTATTACTGCGATCACATAGCCTAGTATATCATAATGCTGTAAAGGACTTGCCTGAGTTTTTTGAACAACGATCATTCCTCCAATACCTGCCGCAATACCGCCGGAAATTTGTTGCAAAGATGCATTGATGCTCATAAATGCTCCGCGATCCTGCATTTTTGGTAATGCAGTCACAAGAGCCATTGCCGGTACCATCCGGCTCATAATTCCTATCATCATCAGTATGTTCATTATCACGATAACGGCGAAAGGAACGGGGTTAAGATTTGTATAGATCACCACGACAATCATCATCCAGATAGCAGACACCGTAAATAGTTTTACTTTATCAACTTTATCACTCAGCTTTCCAACCAATGGCATGATAATAACAGCAGCAATGCCGCTGGCCATAAAAAGAGGGGTCAATTGTGCATAAGTAACATGGAGATTATTTACAGCGAAGGCACTGCCCCATGGCATCATCATAAAACCACCCAGGGATAATAGGGCTGTCATTAAAAATCCCGCCCGGTATTTCCGTAGCTTAAGCGTATGCCATAGATGAGTGATCGCTGTCTTTTCAGTTTTTAGTTTAAGATGTTTTGTAACGGGTTGCAACTTCACCATAACCACCAGCCAGATAATAATGGCTAATCCAACTATCATAAGAAAAGGTGATTGCCAGCCCCAATGATTTGCAATGTAAAGGCTGATGGGGATACCTAATGCCTGGCTTGCACCAAAACCCATTTGCATAAAACCCATTGCCCTTCCTCTTTGGTGCAGTGGAAAAAGATCCGCCATGATCGCCATTGAAATGGAACCGATCACACCGCCAAACAGTCCTGTTATGATCCTTGCTGCCAGCAACATGAAATAAGTGGTAGCTAACCCGCAAAACAAGGTGCCAATTATAAAACCGATGTAAAAAAACAATAATAATTTTTTGCGATCGAACCTGTCGGCGAAGCCGGCAGTTAATAAACCAGAAACCCCAGCGCTGATAGCATAGCCTGATACAGCAAAACCAAATTGACTGGTAGTTAGCTCCATTGACTTCATCAGCATATCACCAAGCGGGGACATCACCATAAAATCGAGAACAACTGTAAACTGGGTGAGAGAAAGTAATACAATTACCAATGCCTGGTAGCTTGTGAATTTATTTTCAATAGTCGCGGTTTTAGTCTCCATTAATCTTCAAAAATAAGCAATTCAAAAAGAGGAGTAGCCATGCATTTTTCATAGCTACTGGTATAAAAATTGCTTATGAATGATTCAAATTCTAACTTGTGTTAAAATCAAATTTCCGCTTGTTTACTTTTATTTTTTTAATTACCTCTTTATTATCTTTTACTCCTGGGAAGCCATCAACAGATGGGCCAGTTGAAGATGTACTTAAACATACTAATCAATTCAGAAAGTCGAAGGGATTAAAAGCTCTTGAGATGAGAGATGACCTGAATGCGATTGCCCGTAAGCATAGTGAAGATATGGCAAACGGGCGCCGCGCTTTTGGACATGACGGGTATGACCTTCGTGTATCGAAAATAAAAAAGACAGTAAAACCTTGTGATGGAAGTATTGGAGAAAATGTTGCTTTCGGTGCGAGCAATGGAAAGGAAGCCGTTACTACCTGGAAGAATTCAAGTGTTCACCGGAAAAATATGCTGGGCGACTATAAATATATTGGCATTGGTACAGCCATTAATAAGAAGGGTGTTATTTATTATACGCAAATTTTTGTCCGGTAAACTGTTTTTATAGGACAGCGAAGAACGTTATAAATAGAAAAACCCCGATAGAGATCGGGGTTTTTCTAATCAAAAACATTAACCATTAAACCTTATCATATGAACATTCACCACTAATGTAATGGTATAAAACTAAAATTCAAAACTTCATAAGTTTTCTGTGCATAACATGTGCCTTTGTATTAGCCGCAAGTAATTCGGATCTTCCTTTGGCACAAGTATCTTCTTGCCTTGCTATTCACCAATTTTTTTTGAGATGTTTTTCTTCTGCCTCATTTTCTATTATTAAAAATTGATTTAACAAACATTTGCTCCGTATATAAAGAGGTTTAAGGCGTTGCTTCTTATTTTTAACAATGATCTTCCGGCTAATTGTTACTGTTTTATTCTTCTTCTGCATTTGCGGCCAGATCAACGCCCAGCTTATTGTAAAGGGGAAAATATATGATGCCGAAACTGATTCAGTAATTGTTGCTGTGAATGTTTATAATCTCAACACAAAACAATCTGCCCGTTCTGGCATCGATGGCAATTATGCAATCGCAGCCACAGAAGGAGAGCAGCTTGTTTTTTCTATAGCAGGATTCAAGCCCGATACTGTAACAGTAACATACCATATGTTGCTGATACAATATGATGTGACATTAGGTAAGCAGGTTGTTACGTTAAAAAATGTAACTGTAACGAGCAGTTACCAGGCGGATTCATTGATGCGGCGAAATTATTATAGTCATATTTACGAAAAACAACCGGGCATTACTGGCCGCAACACACCTTCTACCGGATTTGGTATATCAGTAAGCCCCTTTAGCTATTTCTCTCATGATGCCAAACAGAAACGGCAATTAAAGAAAAAACTTATCAGGCAAGAAGAAGAAGATTATGTTGATCGCAGTTTTCCAGTGGAATGGGTGGCAAGACTTACTGGATTGCGTGGTGATTCCTTATCACGGTTTATGACTCTTTATCGTCCTTCTTATTCATTTTGCAGAAAAAACAACAGGGAAAAAATGCTGCTTTATATAAATGATAAATTTAAAGAGTTTAAAAAACCTTAGCATGATCGCTACTCGTACTGTCTTTCCATTTTATCATCGCTTTAAAAATAGTGCTTTCGGAAACAGAGTCTTTAAGTATTTCGTCATAAGACATATGTCTAATATCCATTAAATACTCTATCATCAATCTGCCTTTGTAGTAATAGGCAGGGGCTTCACATCCGCCTTCCTCTGTTAAGATCCATCTATCAGTTGCTTTATTGTCAAGGTTAATGTATCGCTCTATTTCTTTTGTAAGACTATAATCTTTGCTTGAAAGCTGGGTCTTTCTTGCAATATATTCTGGATATCCTTCTAGCTTCCAAAGCTCCGGGGGACTAAATGGATTGAATTTTATTATTCCATACTTTTTAGCCTGCAAGCAGTGGAGCATTTCATGAGCAAGTAAATAAGTCAAATTAACCTCACATTCCTTGCGAAATGTAGCAACTGCTAAATTATTCGTTGGGTCAATTCTAACTTTAATGATCACATTATTGAGTCTCGCTCTTGCGCTGGGGCCAACTCCTAATAGTCTATCGTCAATTTTATTGTAGAATGTATTATGACAAAGTATCACGTTATACTTATAGTCAGGGTCATATAGTTCAGATCTTTGAACAAGAGCTGTCGCATTATCTAAAAGAATTTTAATGTCATGGTTTATTTTATCGTTTGAGCATACTTTGAAATTCTTATATTTCATTTTGTTGGCAAACACTATTTGAGGGAATAAGATAATTGTAACCAACGCTGAGATCATTATTAAAACCATCAACAACGTCCTTTTAAAAATTCTCCTGAATTTTTTATTCATTGTTGTTTTATTTAATTGTTACCAAACTGTGTAGTTGCCATGGCCAGTTTTTCATAGCACACTCTGTCCGAAAGTAAGCAAGTTGTTATCAGGATCAAGTAAAGAAAATTCTTTTTGTCGCCAGGGTTTGGTCTGCAAATGTCCTGCTTCAGGCATTTTTAATTTTTTCTTCAAAGCCAATTGATACCATTCTTCTATATCACCAGTTCGGATATATACTTGTCCATAATTTTCTTTTGGGTCAAGATCTTTAAATTCAAAAAAGTGGATTTGAATACTGTCTTTCTGCACCATTAAATATCCATCATAGTCAGCACTGCCAAA
>Ga0193738_1001105_pt1 | contig 11263 bp, 15 predicted proteins | sample L2a1metaG_FD_144927 | JGI IMG/M metagenome (GOLD analysis project Ga0193738, IMG submission 144927) | Soil microbial communities from a riparian zone of the East river system, Colorado, United States - L2a1 | ecosystem: Environmental > Terrestrial > Soil > Riparian zone | place: USA: East River...
CGCGATGCTGTTGATGGTTCCGGCTGTCACAGAGCCACCGGGCGGGAGGAGCGCCGCGACCGAGGCCGCGAACGTCTGCGCGGTCAGCGTCACCGCCGTCTCGAATACGTCCCCCTTGTCGTCCTCATCGCCAAGCCAGAACGCCATCCCGCAGCCGCCGATGGAGTAGTCCTCGCTCAGGTCCCGAATCCTGAGCACCCCAACATATCGAGCGACCGGCAGCGCCGCGTCGGTGAGATCCTCAGGGATGACCTCGCCTGGCCACATGGCGACGTGCCCGAAGTATGAGAGCGCGTCCAGCACCTGCTGCGGGGTCTCCTTCTTGAGCCGGAGACCCCAGGAGCCCAGTGCCTGCTTGACTTCATTGACGTTCAACGTCTGCCCCCTGCTTCTTTGGCGGACATCGTCCCTATGTACTGGTCCCTGATGTTAGTCGCCTGATCCCCGGAGATCGCTGATCCACCGTTGAATACAACGCCGATGTAGAAGTCCAACGAGGTCACCGCAGTCTTCTGGAGCCCTCCTCCGGCGACCGCAGTCACGCTGGCCTTGGAGGATCCAGCGATGTAACGATCCCCAAATCCATCGTCGCCAGTAGCCACAACGTATCCCGAGGCTGTGTTGTCCGTCTGCGTCTCGGCGCTCTGCAGCGTAACACCGAGCGTCGCCGAGGAGTCTGTCTGGACAAGCACCTCCACAAACCGCGAGCCGCGCCGGAGCGTCAGGTCCACAGTGTCCCGCCCAGGCGCGCGGTCACGGACTAGCCGGAGCGTGATGGCCTCGATGTCGTTGCGGAGCACAGTCGCCGCGCTGAAGGTGGAGAGCGCGATGCTAGCTCCGGCGCGCTGGATGTTCCAGGCCTTGTTGTCGTACGCGGAGCCGTTCCACACACCGATGCTCAGGAGGCCTGAGGCCGCGAGCGGCGCAACCCGCACGATCCCGTTGTCCAGCACCCACGTTGTGGTGGGGACGTTGATCCCAGAGGCTGCGCGAGCGATGCCCGCTGATGAGAGGGTGACCCGCCCGGCCAGAGCCGAGGAGACTGGGCAGCCCCAGCGAGGATTTATGCCGGAGGGCACGCCGAGGAACACGGTCATGTTTCCGTAGGCAGTCGGCCGGACGACCGTGCCGGAGGGCGGGGTGGTGCCGGTGTGGTAGGCATAGTGCCCGATCGGAGGCGCGTGCCAGCGATTCCCGGTCAGCGCAAAGCCGTTGGCACGGATGACGTGGCTGAACCGCGCTTCCACGTCGATCGCCGCGTCTGGACCGTGATATGTAAGATCCATCTGCCAGACCGCAGCCTGCGCCTCGCCCGGCCACCGCGTGTGCTCGACTCCGGAGTCTGTAACGATGTAGTAACCATTGTTACTCGGCTTGTTGGAGAAGGTGATCGGCACGAACTTGTCTTTGAGTCCCAGAATGTCCTCGGCGAGAGCAGCCACATCAGCCTCGGAGAGGAGCCGAGGAGAGCCGGGCCAGTATTCTGTGCCGCCGACCACAATGCTCCTGGTACCGATGGTCTCGTGCTGTCGGCGAGACACAAGGTGAGCCTCGGCAAGGAGTACCTTGCCAACCTGCATCTGTCCCCACGCGGTCACTTGTGCTCCCTCTCATACCGGTCAATCTCTTCGGCCAGCATAGCGATGATCTTCCGGGCGGCGGTTGGGTCGGTGAAGTCCCAGACTCCTCGGAGGACCACCTGCTGGATCGTGGTCTGCCTGGTAACCTGAGTCGGGAGCGCCGGTCCCGTGTTGCCGAAGCGAACGGCTCCGGCCGTCGCGGTCGTGAGCGCAGTCTGTACCAGGTTGGGCTGAGCCACGAGGGCGGTCACATTCCCGAGCTTCTGGACTAGCGCCGGAATCACCTTGTCGATACCGCGCAGCAGACCTTCCATGATCCAGATACCGGCTGGGGTGAGCAGCTTCTTGTCGCGCTCCTCTGGCCCCTTGACCTTGGCGATAAGGCTGGTGACCGCAGAGAGCTTGGACGTCAGGCTCCCGATCATCTGCGAGATGCCGTTGATCAGGCCCTGGATGATGCTCCGCCCGGCGTTCACAAGGATCCCACCGAGGTTCCCCACAGCCGAGACGATCCGACCGGGGATGCCCTTGACGAAGGAGATCAGGCTGCCAGTCCCGCCCTCCGCTGCTGCCTTGAGCTGGTTGAAGAATCCCTTGATCTTGTCCACGAAAGCCTTGACGCCGTTGGCGATCGAGACAATGTTGTTGATAGCCCCCTTGACGATCCCGCTGATCGCGTTCCAGACCGTGGACACCGCGCTCTTGACGGCATTGAAGACAGTCGTGGTGACGCTCTTGACAGCGTTCCATCCAGTCGATACCACCGACTTGATGGCGTTGACCGCAGCGGAGACTGCGTTGCGGATCACGCCCCAGATGGCCGAGAGGTACGGCGAGAGGAAGCCCATGACCGTCGTGATGACGGCCTTGATAGCGTTGAACGCTGGGGTGACGACTGCCTTGACCGCAGCGGTACCGACCGAGAATGCCGCCTTGATGAGGGTCCAGCCAACCTGCACGACTGCGGCGATCGCAGACATCACAGCCTGGACTACGGCCTTGATGGCGTTGAAGACTGCCGTCACCGGAGGCCCGATGGTCGCCCAGATCCGGCCCCAAACCGCCGCAAGCGCCTCCGCGCCGGTCTTGATGGCGTTGAAGACGAACTTGGCAGCCTCCCAGACGCCCATCAGCGGCACGATCACAACCGCCGCGAGGACGGTCCCAATCGTCTTCATGATGGACAGGAACTTCTGGAACGCCGCCACAAGCTCTGGGATGTGAGCGATGACGAAGGAGATCGCGGTGATCAGAGCGGAGAAGACAGGACCAGCGAGCTTGGCGATGATCGGGACAACAGTCCCGATGATCTTCCCGAGGATCTCAAAGTTGGTCGCCATCACACCGGCGATGAACTTCGCGATCTTCTCCAGCGTAGGCCGGGCGCGCTCGAATGCATCCTTGAGTTGGTTCCAAGCCGGGATGACGCGAGTCTGGATCCAGTCCTGCAGAGCGCGGAACGCCGGACCGAGGTTGTCGATTGCCTTCTTGAGGCCTGCCTGGAGGATCGGGATGATCTGGGTCCTGATGAACTCCACTAGCCGCTTGAAGTTATCAATGGCCGTGGCCACGACCGTCTTGATGAACCCAAACGCTGTCTGGACCGCGCTCCGGAACGCCGTGGAGCGCTTCCAGAGTGCCGTGAAGGCCGCAATGAGAAGGCCGACCGCAACCACGATCGCGCCTATGATGGCAGCGATCTTCACTGCCACCAGCGAGGCCGCGACTCCGGCGATGACCGCCCCCACAGCCGCGAGCGCTGCGATCACCCCCAGCAGCGCCGCTGCGGCGGCTGCGCCGAACGCGATCAGCTTCTGCCACTTGGGGTCCAGGCTGCTGAACTTGTTGGCGAGCATGGTGATGAACTCGGCGACCTTCCGGATGACCGGGAGGAACGCTGTGCCGATCACGATGGCAGCCGTCTCCAGGGAGCCCTTCAGCTGCTCGATTGCCCCGGCAACGTTGTCGAGCCGCTTGGCTGCCACGTCCTGGGCGGAGACCTTGCCCATGGCCGTAGCCATCTCGTCAAAGCCCTTCGCCCCCTCCTTGGTGAAGACGGCGGCTGCCCGGATCGCGTCCGACCCAAACAGCGTCTCCAGCGTCGCAAGCTGCTGGGCCTTGGTCATCCCCTTCAAGGCCTGCTGCAGGACTCCAGAGACCTCGCCGAATGATTTGATGTTGCCCTTGGCGTCAAAGAACCTGTTGCCGCTCTCCTCGGTGATGATCCCGAGGTCCTTCATCAGGTTGATCTGCTTCTCGGTTGTGGGGTTCAGGTTGAGAAGCATTGTCTTCAGCGAGGTACCGGCGTCGGAGCCCTTGATGCCAGCCTTGCCCATGAGAGCGATGGCAACCGAGAGGTCCTCAAAGGACACCCCGACCGTATTAGCAACCGCCCCCGCCTGTGTGAGCGACATGCCGAAGTCGTGCACATCGATCGCCGAGGAGTTGGCTGCACCCGCGATCAGGTCTGCGACCTTCGGCATCTCTTTGGCGGACAGGCTGAACTGGTTCATCGCGTTGGCTGCGATCGAGGCAGCCTCTGGAAGCGCTACCCCGCCCGCAGCGGCGAGAGCGACCGTAGCGTCAGCCGCGCCGTCGAGCACTTCGGAGACGGAGAGCCCAGCCTTGACCAACTCCTCCATGGCCTGCGCGGACTCGCTGGCAGAGAATGCTGTGTCCGCGCCAAGCTGCAGAGCCTTCTTGCGAAGCTGGTCCATCTCCTTGGCGCTCGCGCCGGACACTGCGCCGATGGCGCTGATCTGCTTCTCAAAGTCGATGGCCTTGTTGACAGAGACCGCGAGAGCCGCAGCGATGACTCCCGCCCCGGCTCCGGTGATCGCGGCAACCTTGGTGAACCCAGATGCCATCTTCTGGGCGCTGTTCTGGAAGTTCTGCAGGCCCTTCTGCGCCTTGCCAATACCAGCGCCGTCGTACTGGACCTCGATCTTCCCTCGGGCCGTCCCAAGGTTGTAGTCGGCCACGGCTTACCCCTTCGGCGTGTCGAATCCTCCTCGGTCTAGCCACCTATGGAGGACCATGCTTCGGGCCATCGCCTGCCGCTTCTGGCTCTTGCCTTTCCCTGCTGCCTCTAGCTCATTGTCCAGCGACCGTCCGAAGAGGAACACCGCTCTGTCGAGGAAGTACGCCGTTGCCTCGTGCTCAACCGACAGCATCTGGCTTGGCCGCGTCCGGTACGCCTGTGCCATCTGCCACATCGCCCACAAGGTCCTTGGTTGACTGACGAAACGCCCGGTAATCCGCTGACCCGCCGATCGTCCAGTCCATGATGAAGAGCTTGTCGTCCAGGTCGACGTCATCCGCGTACAACAACTCAGGATCGCGCGGTTCAGCCGGTACCAGGACCTCGTTTCCAGACGCATCCGTGACCGTCTTGGGCTTGGGGATCGGGTAAACCCTCGGCTCGACAACCGCTGCCATGACGATGGAGTCGATGAGGCCGATAGCCTCCTCCATCTTCTCTGACACCCCGGCCATCTTGGCCGCGTCGGCGGCAGTGATCTTCCCGCTGATCTCAGTAATGCCCGTAGCCACCAGCGCGGTCAGCGTGTCCATGCTGTCGAGGATGCCGAGCTTGATGAGTCCCTGGACTCCGAGACGGCGCGCCCGGCAGACGTTGGGGTCGCCGTCATCATCGAGGCTTGGAAGTTCAAGGTCAAAGACCTTGCCCTGCCCGCCCATGCCGTACTTCTTCTTGTCCTTGCGAGGCTTGCTGACTGGCATCCTAGTGCTCCTTGTCAGAAGAGGATCAGAACGGTCCGAAGATACCCACCGTTACGGTCGTGAGGGTACCGGTAGCCGTCAGGTTGATACGCCGGTTGGCGTCCATGAACCGCGAGGAGTTGTCGATCCACGCGATCAGTTCTGTCGTCGCGGTCATGCCGGCTCCCTGGACCTGTGCGTCCGCGAAGCCTGCCACAGCCGTCGAGCCGGTTGGGACCGGTGTGCTCGGGTCGGTCACCTTGAAGGCACCCGCGCCGGTCGGTGTCGCGCCACACTTGTAGTGCAGCATGTATCGCGCGTTGGGCTGCGCGGTGAAGAAGTCCGCTGCTGTCACCTGGGTGTAGGTCGGCGCGACCCCGGTCAGGCCAGGCTTTTGAACAGCTGCGCTCATGTCTGTCATGTCGTCGCCTCCTTACGGGATAGATGCAGCAGTTTCGTTCTGGACGAAGTCCCACACCCGGTCGAGAGCAGCCGGGAGAAGAGACTTCAGGCCGACGCCGGAGGCACCGGTCAGGAAGAATGACCCATCGGTCATCTCGCCGGTAAGGTTGTCCGTCGCCTTGGCGCGGTAGATGACGATGTGGAAGTCACCACCGGAGTCGCTGATGGACTGGCCCTCAATCTTGAAGTAGGGCCGTACGTCCGTCACGAGCTTGCGGAGCGTCTTCACCTGGTTGGGGGTGGAGCCGGTGGTGCTGACCGTACCGCCGTACATCGCGGCCACGGCCTCAAACGAGACACCGCCACCCTCAAGCTCCCACTCGACCTGTGGGCCGCTGCCGTGCGTCGCCACGAGGCTGTCGTCACCCCGAAGCTCCTCAAACTCCTCGGCCTCGGCGAACGTCAGCGTACGTGAGTTTGGCAGGTCGACCGAGGCACCGGCGAGCACTGTCGCAGACGCGTCAGTGTATGGTGTCAGCTTGATGTCCCTCAGGCCGAATGGCAGCGGAATCGTGTTCAGAGGCATTGTCCCTCCCTTCTAGATCCCTGAACCTCATTGTTTCCAGCAGTTTTCCCTCGGTGTTGAATCGGTGGAGGACCACCCGCCCCGGTCCGGCCCCGCAGAAGCGCGAGGAGCACTTGATCTCGATGATGGGATCTTCCCCATCCTCGGCCAGTAGCTCTCCATGCTTCTTGGAGTCGCACCGAAGCTCAATCCTCAACCTCGACAACCTCCAAGTCCTGTTCGTTGCTGAGGAAGCGCACCTGCTCCTCCTCTGCGAGGAAGTCCAGCGCGTCGAGCGGCTGAACCCAGTTGTTCCCCTTGTTCCATCGCAGGAACATGGGGACCTCACGCGGCTCCTCGCCCTCGGGCGGTTTGCCGATGAGACGGCGGAAGTCCAGGGCCGTGAACTCCCGCTCATCGAACGGGTACAGGTGGCCCTTCCACACGATCTCCCTGCGCGTCTTCGGCGCGGCCTCGGGATCGCCCTCAGCCGTCACGTTGGCCTCGCCGCTGCGTGCCTTGCCTGTCATTACCATCCTCCCGTCGCCGCAATCCGGTACGCGCTGTTGCGGGTCCAAGCCCTGTAGCCGTCATCGAATAGGTCTGCGCTATCACCGTTCCACGTCAACCCGATGACCCAACCCGGATTGATTGGCGTTCCGGCCAGTCCCAGGAGGACGCTGCGCGCCGCCCGGAGTATCCCTGTGATGGGAGTGTAGTTGCCAGCCCGGTTGTAGGCCCACAAGTTCAGGTTCTCAACCCGAGCGTCACTGTCGTTGCCCGGACCTACCTCGGTTACGCCCCAACGCATCACAGCGAACGTCTCTGCCTGGATGGTGTCGGTTCCGGCCGGATACAACGTATCGGTGGTGAGCCCAAGCCCGATCAGCGTCGGGTCGGCGGTCAGCGCGTCGAACACGCGGTCACGAAGATTGGTGGTCATATCCCGCCCAACCTTGCGAAGATCCGGTTAAGAGTCTTCATGAGCTTCGGTCCCTGGTCGACCAGCGCCGGAATGATGATCGCGTACCGACCGGCGAACCGAACCTCAAGCCAGATGTTGTAAGGCATCCGGCCGAACAGATGGAGCGCGTGACTCTTCTTCGCCACGTGCTCGGTCACCGCCGAGAGACCCTGCCGCGCGTTACCGGTGCGGTCGGTCCACGGCGCATTCTCCTTCATCCAGCCCTGCGCGATCGAGGCCTGCCGGTCGAACGTGATGGCAACAAACCCGTCAAGCCGATCGTCTAGCACCTTCACACCGCGCAGGAGCGGAGTCATGTCCAGCTCAAGGTTGATGTTGGCTCCGCTACGACTCGCCACGGCGCACCACCTGTGCCCGGCGCTCATAGCCGTTGTCGGGAAGCAGTTCCGCGATCTCCCAGCGGAGCCCGTTCGCGTCAACCCATGTGTCGTACAGCCCGATGGCCGCCTGGTAGTTGCCTAGAAGCTGGTACTCAACCCTCCGCTCAACCCCATCGGCAGTGTGTACAGAGCCCTGGACTGGGCCGCGCGTGCTGCTCTGGTCGATCACCCGGAGTACCTGCGGAGCGCGGGGCTGCCCCTCGATCCACTGGAAGCCTGACCCGCGCTTGACGCGCGTTCTGGGGATCAGGGTGAGCGTGGTCGGGTTGGAGTCGATGAATGCCTGTGTGTTACGGCGCTGTAGTTCCAATTCTCCGGCCAGAAGAGTCATCGCCCTACCTCCGGAGCCGGGAGACACGCGTGCCGCGTCCAGAGGCCAAGCTAGGGCTCTGTCCGCCGAACTGCGCTGCCATCCTCAGGTATTGCTCTTGCAGATCGCCCATCTTCCGGCTGGACCCGCCCTCGGAGATGTCCACGAGCGAGGACGCAGTGGCCGCCTTGTTCGTCCAGGTGTTGTAGGCCACTAGGTCGAGATCGCCTGAGGCCGCGTCGATCGCTGCCCCAAGCACGGCGTCAGTGTAGGGAGCGACGTTGTCTGGCTGATCAATCTTCAGCCGTAGCAAGGCAATCTGGTCGGCGGTTGCCATGCCTCCTCCTCCCTAAGCGAGTCCCGGACGCGCGACGCAACGGCAGGCCACGTCGCGCGTCCGGTAGTCGTCACTCGTCGGCGGGCTCTGCCTCGGCCAGCGACTCGTCGTGTGCCTCCAGGCGTGCGGCCAGTTCGGCCTTGGTCCCTGACGCGCTCATCTGCAGCGTCGGGTCCTGCTGGTTGCGCTTCTCGACCTCGGCCACCAGATCTGCCTTGGCCCACAGCGTGTAGTCGGGTGCCTCCTCGGCCTCCTCCTCATCCACGCCATTCTCCTCATCCAGTCGTGCGATGAGGTCCTCCCGCCCTCGGTCGCTGAGGTACTTGCGGTCCTCACGCGTGAGCGGCTCATCCATCGGAATGTTCCGTGCCATCTTCGCCTCCTCCCCGTTACCAGACGAATGCGGCTGGAACCGCGTAGGCGGATGCGGACACGCGGACAACTGCCGCCGCGCCGCGCTGGGCCACACCCGATCCCAGACCCCGGATGAAGAAAGAGTCAATGAGCGGGTAGTTGGAGTTGTTGCCGGGACGGAGCACGAGGCCCCGCAGCGCGGCATTCTCCGACTCGCGGAGACCGACGATGTTCAGGTTGCTGGAGCGACCCTGGGACGCCGCCGCGACGAAGTACCCGGCAGGAATCTGCGGGTCCTCCACGATCAGGTACGGCCCGTAGGAGCCCACCACCGACAGACCGGCGAACGTGTTCGCAGGCTGCGATCCCGCCGCGACTTCCCAGCCGACGGGCAGCTGGAAGCCAGTGCCCTGCGCGGGGATGAAGTCGTACACGGCCGTCTGCGAGTTGTTGTTGACCACGCCGCGACGGAACGTCTTGACAACATCTGCCTCGGCCTTGTTCATGAGGAGGATGACGGTGTACCCGTTCTGCCGGGTGAAACCGTGCTCCTCCACCAGGAACGCCGCGTCAGTCAGGTCGGTGGAGTCGATCGCCGCCGCACCGGTGTTGATGTAGTGCGTGTGCGAGCCAGGCGTGAACGTCAGGCCCTTGTAGGGCGGGATGTAGGAGCCGTCCGCGTTGTACAGGGCGGTGACCGTGTATGGCGTGGTGCCGATGGTCGCGGTCCTGTTGACGTTGTTGAACAGCGCCTTCATCACGAGGTCGAACTGGAGTGCGTTGTCCGCCTCCATGACCTGCTGGAGGATCGCGTCCAGCTGCTGCGTCGACGCGCCGCCCAGCTGGTTGGGACCTCCGGCGAGGAACTGGAAGGTGTAGGACGCGCGGATGTCGTACCACTTGAACGGGAATGCCCGCTGGGTAACGATCGGCTGCGGTCGGATCGAGACCGGGATGCCGAACTCCGTGGCCTCCTCGAATCGCTCCGTGCCCGGCTGGACGATGTCCTCGATGACGTTCGTGACACCGAAGGACAGGAGGTCCGCGAGCGGAGTGCGCGCGCTGTTGAAGTCACTGAGCGCCTGCTGGTAGGCGTCCCAGACCGCGTTGAGATCCTGCCCGTCCCGCGTACGGGTGAGGATGTCAGCACTGGTGGCGTAACCCTTAGCCATCTGTCATCCCTCCCTTACGTGGTGGAAATCGGGCAGCGGACCATCATCCGCGTGGTGGACAGCATCTTGCCGATGATCTTGCCCGAGGTCGACACCGCGTCAACGACGCCAACCCCGCCAGTCGTGCCGTGCGCGTAGACGATGTCGCCAGCGGCCCATGCGGTACCGCCGGTCTTGGTCGCCTCCACGATCTCGCCATCAGTCATGACGTCGATCGGCTCTGCGGCAGCCATCGGCCGGACCGCAATGATGATGCCGATCACGGCAGTCTCAGCGGCTCCGCCGATCACGACCTGTCCAGACGTGTTGATGCTCACCGCCTGGATCTTGCCGACGTCTGTGCTGGTGATGGCAGCCAGGAGCGGAGCGCGGAAACCGCCCACTCGTGGCTCATACTTGTCGTACCTAGACACCCTTCACCACCCTTCTCCTCCTAGCCTCCCAGGCGGGAGCGCAATGCCGGCAAACGCCTGGACATCTCCGACTTGTCAGGCTTCCCAGCCTGCCCAGCCTTGCCCTGGTTCATCGGCGGAACACCCGTCTGTTGCTGGCCTCCGTCGCCCTCGGACTTCGGCTTGAGCATCCACGGATACTGCTTGGCCAGGCCTTCAATGATGGACTTGAGGCCCACGACCTGGCCCTGATCGTCTATTTCAAGCTTGCTGATATCGACCATCCCGAGCGCGACAGCGGGATCCTGCCAGTCGTACGTGTTGTCGCTGAGGAACCCGTTCCGCACACGCTCATACCGCAGGCCCTGCTCGGCCTCGGCGAGCTTCTGCTTGAACTCCTCGGCGTCACGCTTGAGCTTGTCCATCTCCGGGAGGTCCTTGTCACGGATCTCCTTGAGCTGGGTCTCCAACTGTGCTGCCCGCTGGTCTGCCGCGCGCGTCCTCGCCTGCTGGGCCGCCATCTCTTCAGCCGTGTGAACCGCTGTCGGAGTCGCCGGAGCGCCGCCCTGTGCGTCCGTCGTCTGGCCCTGCTGGCCGGTGGCACCGCTCTGTGTGCCCGCGCCGCTGGTGCTCGTATCCGCCCCTGCACCGGCGCTCTGTCCGGTGTCTCCAGCGCCGCTCTGTGCGCCGGGGTCGAGTGGTGCCGTCATCTTGCTGCCTCCGGATGATAGTTCCTCTGTACGCTGGAAGTCGAATCAGCTGGCAAGCCAATCCTCGAATGCCTTCCGTGCCTCCTCGGTTGGCCTCTGCCTGAACTGTAGTCCACCGTCCCCGGTAAACGGCTTACGGTGGTCCGCACCCTCAAGGCCAATAGCCATAGGGATTCCGGCAGGGAACGCATCGCACGTCCGGACAGTTCGCCCTCCGGGGTCGATCGCGGTGGCAGGCCTCGGCTCGCCCTGTAGGCGCTCACATGCCAGGCATTGCACTGGGCGTCGGCTTGTCATGGTCTTGTTGCCTCCTCGGCCATCCGCTGCATAACCCTGCCTATCTTGAGGATCCAGGG
>Ga0193738_1001106_pt1 | contig 11260 bp, 14 predicted proteins | sample L2a1metaG_FD_144927 | JGI IMG/M metagenome (GOLD analysis project Ga0193738, IMG submission 144927) | Soil microbial communities from a riparian zone of the East river system, Colorado, United States - L2a1 | ecosystem: Environmental > Terrestrial > Soil > Riparian zone | place: USA: East River...
TATACTGGGAGTTCCCACATCGATTCGGGATGTAGCGCAGCCTGGTAGCGCACCTGACTGGGGGTCAGGGGGTCGCTGGTTCGAATCCAGTCATCCCGACCATTTTTTGAGCTTTTCGGACCTCCATGGTAACATCATGGTAACAAACCCATGGTCTACGGAGGTCCGCCGTGTCCACCGTCGCTCCCTTCATCCTTCCTTCCTCGGCTCGAAAGCCCAAGCGCCGAATTCTCAACGCGTCGATGCTGAAATCACTCGCGCCGCCCCCAGGTGGGAGCGTCGACTATTTCGACGACATGACGCCCGGTCTCAGCCTCCGCATCACGAGCAACGACGTCCGAAGCTGGACGGTCTTCTACCGCGACAAGAACGGTCGACAGAAGCGCCTGACCCTTGGCCGCTATCCGGTTGTCGGCCTGGCCGACGCACGGGAACTGGCGCGCACCGCGCAACTGACCGTCGCCAAAGGTGGGGATCCCGTGGCGGAAAAGCGGGCCGCGCGTGACGTGCTCACGTTTGCGGAGCTAGCCGGCAAGTACATCGAACAACACGCGAAGCCGAACAAGCGGAGCTGGGCCGAAGATCAGCGGCAACTCGATTCCAGCCTGCTGCCCAAATGGGGCAGCCGTCCGGCGGCGGACGTCGTGGCTGAGGATGTCCTCGCGATTCTCAACGCGAAGGTCAAGGCTGGTTCGCCGATTGCCGCAAACCGCCTCCGCGCGCTTGTGTCACGCGTGTACAGCTTCGGCGCCGAACAGCGACTGGTGCCGCCGAATGCTAATCCCGTGATCGGCGTCAAAAAGCCAACGAAGGAGACCACCAGAGATCGGGTGCTGACAGACGATGAGATTCGGCGTCTCTGGGACGCGTGCATGACGCAGAACCCGCATGTCTGCGCATGGTTCCGGTTGCGGCTGGTGACGGCACAACGCGGCGGTGAGTTGCTGCAGATGCGATGGCAGGACATCGATGACCAGTCGCATTTCTGGACGATCCCAGCGGCATTCGTGAAGAACGCACACGGGCATCGTGTCTATCTGAACGGCCTCGCGCGCAAGCTCATAAAGGGCGTGCCGCGTGCCGAGGGGGCCGTGTGGGTGTTCCCAAAGTCGTTCCTCGGCGACTACAAACACGTGGGACGTCGTCTTGCGCAAAGCACACGCGCCAACATCGTCGCGCGGGCTAAGGCCAATGGCGCAGCCCGTGATAAGGCCGACATCCGCGGACATGACCTCCGTCGAACCGCCGCCAGCCTGATGGCCAGTGGCGGCGTCCCCCGATTCGTCATCAGCCGAATCCTAAATCATTCGGAAGAGAAGGACATCACGGCCGTGTACGACCGGTACAGTTATGACGCCGAGAAGAAGGCCGCTATGGATTTCTGGAGTCGACGGCTGACCGCCATCCTCAGCCGTAGATCGACTATGAAGACCCCACGATTTAGAGCGTAGTGTCCTCGGTCCTTCCTGTTCGCCGCCAACCCTGCCAAGCGACCAGCGGTGAATGGCATTCAGAGGTCACCGGTTCGATCCCGGTCAGGTCCACCAACCCTTTTTCTTCGAGCGAGCGGGGCGTTAACTCGAAGAATTCCAAACACGTTAGCGGTGTTTCGATAACTCCGTTTTTCGACGTCTGAATTCCCGTCGGAAATAGCGTGCACTGTAGCGCAACGCGGCGCGCAGTACAAGTCTCGGCCGCCCACAACGCGCCGGCGTGCGTGAGCGTGTGCTCGGCGAAGGCGAGCATGCCTTCGACGTCGAGCGCCTGTTCCTCGGCCGCGGACACGTTCAGCGTTTCGAGCGTGACCTGTTCGCGCAATTCGTTCCGCTTGAACACCAACGTCCGCTCGTCGATGGCCTGCCGGTAGATGTAGGCGTCCTCGAGGCGCGTCAGCTTCTGCTCGAGATCGGTGAACCGACGCTACGCCCAGCCGTCTCGCCTCATTTGCCGGTCGCATAAAGGTGCTCCTGGACGAGCCCAAGGTGCAAGCAGACGCCTATCTTCGCCACGCGCTGGATGACTTCCTCGGAGCGATTTACGCGTTGTTCTTTGCAAGGCACTTTCATTTCGCCGACAGGCCGATGGGCACGCTGCCAGAGCCTGACAAAGTGCAACTGAGGGCGGAACAAGTTGCAAATGGGCGACTCAGGATCGACGGGCAATGGATGGCAGGCTTTCATTTCAACAGCGCACTGCTTCGGATCGCGGCCGTTTACCATCGCTTGTTGCGCGTCCTAGCTAACGATCATCGACGGAACGTATGGGTGGATGAGCTCCAGAACAAGCTGCTGACAGATGCGAGATATGCGGCGTGGCCTGGACGGCCTTGGTCGTTTGCGAATCTCCAAGTGATTCACACCGAGGTGAATAGACTGAAACACGACGGCGCCGGCGCCGGCGTCGGACTCGGTCGAGACGCGAGATACGCCCAGGCTCTTGATGCGATAGAAGAACTCTTGATTCTTTTGGAGGCTTGCCCAGAAATTCATTGAGCGACCAGCTGCATGCTTCAACAGCCGGGTCACGCCGCAAGGACAGGGTCGTGATCGTCCAGATCGCGACAGCAGCGAGGACTCCCGCTGCCCGTTCGTAATCCTGTTAACGATTTCACTGATGGCCGGCGAAACCCTGCGGGGAACAGCGATCGAAGAACGCATGCAACTCCGCATCCGTGAAGCCGCTCGTTCTGCCGGTCCTCCATGCTCCGAGAATCTCGTCGTCGGCACGGAATCAAAGGGGGCTTTCGGGAGTAATCAGTGCCGGAACAGAGCCAGTGTCAGGTCGATCGGGCGCGCGCCATCCAGCGGCAAGATCGGCGTCCTGGCGAGGAATCGCATCAGCTCCTGCGGCGGTTCGGGTTCTGTCCGCTTCCCATCCGCGAAGTTGGCCATGAATCCGAAGTCATTCATGGTTCCCAGCAAGCTGCGATTCCTCGTCCGGCCGAACGCCAAATCGAGCATCCGCAACCGTTCTGCGGCGATGTCCGCGGCAGGCACGCCGACAGTGGCCAACATCTCGCACACGGCGTCCGGAAACACAGTCGGCAATCGCTTGGCGTCGCGGATCGACAGGATGACGGGAAGTCGCGACCGTTCACTGATGAATAACAACATCTGACGATGGCCGATCCGGAGGATGTTTCCGTACCAGTCGCCAAGCCGCGTGGTCGATTCAACGGGTGGCAGATCGTCGGCCTGCTTCAGCCGCTCGAGCAGCTTCTCTGTGCACCGAAGAACCACCATGGAATCGACAGCGTAACTCACTGCGCCGCGTCCGCAGTTTTCGGTTGCCAATGGAGAGACGCAGCAACCGGGGCGTGAGCGACCCCGAAAGGCGCTTGGGCCGCCTTCGCGCGCAGACGGCGGGGTCGCTCACGCCCCGGTTGCTGTACCGACGCGGCAACGTTCGGGCGGCAAAGAACGCCGCCCTTCATTGGTGTGGTGATCGCGACCGGCGTGCGGCAACGGCTCGCGGTGCAGAAGCTTACGGCGATCAAGCGCCCACTGTTTGGTTGCTGTCCGCGCCGCCAATTGTCGTGGTGATCGCGGTCGCGAGAGGGGGCCGAGGCAGTGCAGGCGTATTGTCACCCTCCTCGGCCCCCTTCATCGTCGGCCGAGTCGCGGCAACCAGAAGGGGTGAGAGGTGGCGATATGAGAACGGCAGGACGTGGTACTCGGTGCGCCCGGCGCCGCATTTGATCGCGTCGGCCGTCGCAGGTGACGAGACGACATCCAACGCCGCGTCGCCGTCGCGTAACCAGCGGTCGTACAGCACCTGATAGCGAGCGGCACGGAACGCAAAATGGGCCTCGTCGTAGGCCTCCTGGTCGTCGATCGGTTTGCCTCCACGGTCTTCGCTTGCCGCTGTTTGAAGTACCACCGCAGCTGATTGACGAGGCGCGGGTGCGGGCTCATGAGCTCGTGCCGGACGTGCTCTTCATAATGGCTCTGAATCCACGCGAGGTTGGATGGAAAGACGATCCGAACGGTCCACGTCGGCAGCGCCGCCAGCAGGCCAGCGTGGTGCTGAAGAAGCCGGTGAAGATCATCGAGTGGGCCACCCAAAACGACGTAAACGAGGACCCAGCGTCCGGTCAGATCGACGCCGATCGGCATCCGCTGGCGCGCGGAACGGATGGCCCTCGGACCACCAGTGCATCGCGTCAAGCATGCAGCTTCATCGGGCCTGATTTCACCCAACGCAGACAGGTGAACCTGTCGTTCGTCCTGCGTCGCCAACCACACAACCGAGGGGCTGGCGAGCAGAGCATCGAGCAGGATCAGGTTGTCGACGACGCGAGCTGCCGACAGTGGTCGGCGATGCCGGCTATCGGTCTGACCAATCGCCCGGTAGAGCGCCTTGCGCTGTTGGCACCAGCGACGGGTGCGTGTTCGAAATCACACAATACTGTTCATTCTTACACGGAAACGAGCTAACAAGAATCTGACGCATCAGGTTACTTTCACGTGGTGATTGGAGCGATTGGCTCGCGGCCCCTAGGAACCGTCGATACTCTCCGGAGAGACCCGTGGCGCGGTTAGGTCATGAAAAAACGACACGCTGGTTGGTCAGCGGTCCTTCTTCATACAGGCGGAGGCACTCGGTCCGACTTTCACGCTTGCCAAGAAAGGTCGCACAGCTCGGTTTCAGGTGTGGTTGCACCACTTCGGCAACGAGCTCCGACTGATCGTCGATGGCGACGACCTGCCCAGGACCCTAAGTGTCGAATTTACGCCCGCCGCTAACAGTAGCGACAGACCGCACAAAGGAGGTCAGTTGAGGCCCAATCATTCGGCGCCCGGACTAAGGTTGAACTAGTTGCCAAACATCGCACCAGATACGTACCTCCTCTGGCACTGCGGCAGGCCCTTATCGGTCATGGATACCTCTAACGCGCCCGGGCGCCGCTAACAGGTCGCGGCACTGGAGACCGCTGACAGCGTCGCCCTGACGTACTACGGTCGCCTCGTTCCTCGGTCCAGTATCGACCATCGAATGACATCGTGAATTGTGCCGTCGACAAAGTGATACTGGCCCGGCGCGAAGTACCAGCGACGCGGCTTGCTAATTTTCACTCATCAGCACGGGAACACTACGCATGACGCAGCAGGACCGGCGCTTTGGCAGCCTGGACGCGCTCGCAGTTCGCCGCAGACGGCGCGGGTTTCCTCCCGGCCACACCGTTGGCTTCACGAGGACGCCGAGGTAGCGGACGTCGGCCCGTGATCCGTCGACAGGCGCAGGTGGCGTGAACCCGTTACTACTTTCGATCGAGATCACCCACAGCCAGTTGACTTCGCCCGTCTCCATCTTGTTGAAGCCGTACACAAACGGCGAGCCAAGCGGCAGCCGCAGATCAAGCTCCTGACCTGGTGTCAGTGACACCCGCGAGGTCTTCCCGTTAAGTGTTACGGTCACATCCGTCGCGACGGCGCCGGCAGTCAAGTGGAGATTGACTATCCTGTAGTGAACGGCGGTGTCAGTCTTGAAGACCATTTCCGCTCGCGACTTTCCGCGGATCCAGAAACTCTTGTGGCCCTCCTCCGGCAGATATGCGTTGTCATCGAAGTGAAAGACCTGAAACCCGCGATCACCGGCGCCCGTGTCGCCGTACCAGAGACGCACCCGAAAACCCTGGGTCATTACTGGCAGACCGAGAAGATTCGTGAGTTCGATCGGCAAGATGCGCAAAAGGCCGTTCTTTGCCGGCTGAAACGGTTCTAGCGACGAGACAAATGGATGCAGCACCATCTTTCCGACGAAGGTTGCGCCTACCGCCCACGCGAGCATCGGCACGGCCATCGTCCGGATCGGAGGAAACAGGAATAATGACAGGCCGTATGCGCCCATGAAATAGCGGTTACCAATGGACCCCCCGCTCCCGAGGTAGGTGTACGGCTGTGACAGGATGAAGACCGCTATGTGAAGGACGACAGCCGCCAGAACAAACCACTGCCACAGTTCCCGTCGGCCACGCGCGAAAAGAAACATGAGCGTCGCGAGAACCGCTGGGAAGAAATATGGGAGCAGGCCGCCATAGCGGCCGACGACGAAATACTTGATGTTTGACCGCAGATTCGGCCAGAACAGGTCATGATCCATAAGGACGTCAAAGAGCGAATCGTTGCGACCCATGTCCTTGCCGGCCTCGAATCCCACGCCGGGTTGCTGAAACGGATACGCCCGGCCCAAGTTCCCGTTGTTCTGATAGAAAGTGCGTCGCAGTCCTCCCTGATAGTTCCAATCGCCCGACACCGCAACGTTCGCAGCAAACAGCCCACCCACCGTGGCACCGAACAGCGTCGATATTATAACTACGCGATGCCAGTCACGCTTCAGGACGAACCACAGCGGGATCGGCGCAAACAGCAGAAGGTTTGTGACTTTGGAATACGTCGCAATACCGAGAATGACCGCAGCCAGCACGTCGCCCCACGCCCCGCGCAGCCACGCAGTGCGCGGACGTGACGGCACCGGCGCACCCACGTACTTGTACAGCCAGCAAAAATATGCCAGCACGCCGAGCGTGAAGTTGAAAAGTTCCGGCATCATCCACGCGTAGTACACGGGAACGACCGTCGCGAAGACGAACGCGGAGGCAAGCGCAAGGCTGACGATCGTGCCTGAGCGCGCGCCGACGAACGTATACGACGCGAGAAACGTCCCGGCGAGCAGCAACGCGTTGAACCAGAGAAAGCCATTCAGGTCGAACACGCTTACGAACGGCGCGGCAAAGAGCGGATAGATGAACGACTTGCCGAAAAGCAACCGCGTCTTGTCAGGATCGGGATCGCCTTTGATGCGAAAGAATGACGGCTCTGTCATGAACTCGACGCCAGTAACGTCTACCCCAAACTTGAGAAACACGCCCTGAGGACCGCCGCCTGCGCCTGGAGGCGTGATCGCGAGCACGCGATGGAGATCCGCCTCTCGATAGACGAGATCACCTCCGCCTCTCGATAGACGAGATCACCGTCCTTAGCTAGACTCGTCGCCATCATGGCATAGGTCCACTCGTCGCTGAATGTGCCGGTGTCCTTCGGGATCTGAACCCAAAGGGCGACGGTGATGTAAATGGCCGCGATCACAGCTGCAGCGAGAAGGCCCAGCGCGCGAGAGGCGCGCGGGTTATGGGCAACCGAGGCAGTCATGGCGGCCAACCGGCTTCGCAGGTTGGTGACGAAAGTGTAGTTGCATTCGGTGAGATCCGCGGTGGCGCCGAAGCGTTCACTAGAGGACCCGTATCCGCTGAATCAGTAGTAATGCGATGCGCCCGATTGCTACAGACGCAGCGGATCAGTTTCGGGTCTTCGTTGTAACCAGTGATGGAGCGCTGGATCTTCCGCGCGAGATCCGGCAGCCAGGTGAAAATGCCTCGCGTGAGCAGGCCCCGTTCGATGTCGGCAAACCAGAGCTCAATTTGATTGAGCCAACCGGAATAGGTCGTTGTAAAATACAACTGGACGCGGGGATGCGCGTGGCGAAATGCCGGGGTCTTCTTGGTCTTATGCGCTAACAGGCTCTCGACAATCACGTGGATCTCGCGCCGACACGGTCGCGTCGTGACAACGTCGCCGAAGAAGTCGACGAACGCGTCGCTGGTGTGCCGCAGGTCCGTCTGTCCGATGATTTCGCCCGTGCGAGTGTTGAGTGCGGCATAGAGCGAGAGCGTGCCGCGCCGGTAGTACTCAAACCCGTGCCGCTCCGGCCAGTCCGGCGACAGTGGCAGCAGCGGGTCCAAGCGGTCCAAGGCTTGAGCCACGTCTTGGACAAGACGTGCGTCTCCATTGCTGGCGTTTGCACTCTCGGCGGTTGGTCGCGATACTTCACCTGCAGACCCTCTGCCCGGTTTGCCTCGAAGCGTTGCCGCCACCGATTGATGTAGCCGGGAACCAGCCGAGCGCGGCGAGGATCCTCGTGAACGATCGTCATTGGGGAGCATCAATATTACCTGCGCACGCCGAGCATCTACCCTCGGATTGCCGCTCCGGGCTCGGCGTTCAAGTTCAGCTCGTTCGGCAGGGGCCAATGTCAGCGCCACACACGCTGCAGTGTGCCACTACGTTTCACTGTGTATAAAACGCCAGAGCAGTCTTATTGCGCCGTAGGGACGCGCTGAAAATACTGTCCGGTCGGAGCGCGACTTGTCAAACCGAAGACGTTGATATGGCGCGACAGATGACCTGCCACCAATTCCGCCACGCCCTAGACCGAGAGCTCCTCAGGTTTGACGGACCTCCATTTTCGGTTCACTGCGAAGGTGAGTCCGCGGCGGTTGACGCCCTTTTTCGGTCCACTAGGACGGTGAGTCCGCGGCGGTTTGGAGCATCCTTTCTGCAAAGTCCCGAGGGCCTAGACCGATCGGTGAGGATGATGCTCATTGTAGTCCCACCGAAATGCGTCAATCTTCTGCTGTGCGTCGTTCATCGACGCGAACCAGTGTTCGTTCAAACATTCTTCCCGGAACCGTCCATTGAACGATTCGATCGCCGCATTGTCCGTCGGTTTGCCGCGGCGAGTGAAATCGAGAATGACGCCGTTGGTGTGCACCCACAGATCCATCGCCGCGCTGACGAACTCGGTGCCGTTGCAATAGATCTGATACCGGATGCTGGACAAGCAAGAGCGGGCGGCGCCGACCGCGCGCCGCTGGCTCACCTGGTAACAGTCCATCAAGTAGTGCACGTGACCTCGCGTTGCTTGAGGGGTCTCAGAACATCTTTGGATGACGTCCTGGAGCATGACCTTGTCGAGCCCCAGAGCCGCGACCAGCGGCTTCGCGCAGCTGTTTCAGCTCGCGGGCCTCGCCCGGCAGCATGCTGCCGTAGACCTTCTTCCAGCGAGAGAACGTCTGCTCGGAGATGCCTCGCTGCCGGCACACGTCGCCGACCGGCGCCCGGCCATCCGCCTGCTGCAAGACCGACGTGATCTGCTTGAACGGAAAAGCGCTACCTCTTCACGGCACACCCTCCTGATCGATCGGCCCGACTGTGCCGCAAAACCCACTGTTCCTTTGAAACTGAGAAGCCGTGAGCCTCTCAAATCGCGCCCGCTCACCGTGACGACATCCACTCATTGTTGCCCAAGACCCTGTACGATAGCCCCTGCGAACATATTTGTGTCACATTGACTATGCGTCGACTGAGTATGTCGGTTGTTCGCTTCGCGTCGATTCGCAGGTCGAGCTCAGTGCCAGACGCCGAGCCAAGCCGACAGAGATTTTGCGCGCGGTCGAAATAGACCACTGGATCGCAAATCATCCTCGGCGGCAGTTCGAGCATCTTCAGATCCAGAGTCCGCCTAGCGCCATTCGCATAGCGCAGCACGCCTGTCACTTCACATTGCTGCCTGGCTTCAAACATATGCAGAGCTATAGTTCGCCCTTGGCCCGTAAGAACCCGATCACCACCGTGTAGCATTGGGATTACCTGGCATGAGGCGAACGCTAGACTCACTGCATAAGCTGACGTCGGCGCGCGCAGCGTAACAAACGTTGTAAAGAGCGAATCCCGCCCGTCTGTCTGATTCGCCTCCGCGAGGAGAAACCAAGCGAGCATTGTAGTCATCAGCAGAGGATAGAACCAGTGAATCTGACTTAACGACTGCATGTGGAACAGAGCTAACTGGCCAAGAGTCGTCAGGCGCGCGCCTCGGCCACCCAGCAAGAGTCCCCAAATCAGGAACATTTCGAGAATAACTACATAAATGCACGCGGCTGATGTCCACTCAGAGGGGATCCACCACAGCGGGTAATAGAGGTCTGCCCCTGACACCCACTCAGCGTTCAGCTTCAGACGGCCGGCCCAGAAGTAAAACGACACCAGCAGTATAGGAATGCTCCACCTTAGCCGCGGTGACAACAGGAAAATGAGATTGAGCCAAAAGAGCATATATAGCTCGTTTGCGCGGAGTCTGTAATCCAATGACATCACCGCAAAGAGCCACACGTTCGCGAGCCCAAGCAGAACCCAAAAGCGAGTTGGCGCCCCGCGCCATAGTGCAATGCCGGCCATGACGATGAGGACTAGATATCCGTCTCGGATCGGCCACAGAAGGGAAGGTGGGATTCGATAGCGCCAGCAATCCTCAAAAAACGGCCAGCACAAGGGCTCAACCACATCTGTAATGGCGCCAAGAGCGCCGGACGTGACCAGAAACAGCCAGGTCACGGCGTGGCCAGCCAGAACACACCAAGAGTACTTCCAAATCAGAGGATCGGACGAATACCTAGAAGAACCGCGCCGAAAGTCGGCCGCTAAGCGCTTCGCGTACAGTAGCCCCGAGACTATGACGGAAGCAGGCTCTGCCACGGCAGCACGATGAACTGAATCGCCACGAGAAGTGAGAGATAAGCTAGTGGCATGCGCAAATCGTCAGCATCGCATTGTGCAAATCCCAACAACGTAAGGACAAACGCGAAGCCAGCGACTGGCAACAGAAAGTATGTCACAGGAATGAAACCGATCAGAAGCACATGCCTAGTTAGATAGAGCTGTCTGTTGGAAAACAGGTGTGCGGCGCTAAGACCGCCTTCGCCCAAAAGCACGAGATACGAAATTAGATATGTCACCGTGCTCAGCGCTTGCGAGTGGAGCATCGGGACGGTTGTGCCAGCACCAGCCAATGCTCCTAACATCCGGAGCGCCTGGCTGCCTTGCCTTACGTCTTCGGGTGAAAGGCCGCCGACGAAGGAGCCTACTCTCTGAACGCGCGGGTCCGTCAGAAATGTCCAATATAGGAAGCTGCCATTCAAATACTGACCGCCGATGACCTTCCATATGACAGCAAAACCAAACACAATTCCGACGAGAAGTGTGGCGGTTCGACTCAGATACTCCTGGGGTCGGGGATTATGTAAGGCCAGGACGCACGCAAGGGTCCAATAGCTGATCAGGTATTTGTGATTGTCGATAACGAACCAATCGACACCGTTCCCGAGCACGAGAGAGACGAAGAGGGTCCACCACGCGACCTTCGACCTGATTACATCAGGAAATAGCAACATCGCGCCACACAAGATTCGAATAGGCACGCCCATAGCCGGTGCAGTTGCGCCGTGCAGTAGTAACAAGACACAAGAGAGCTTAAGCGTTAGAACAAAGCGATCCTCCGATGCCAACACACTTGAAAGCACGAAAGGAGCGCTCACTTGTTGAGGCGCGGCGGCGCTCATAGTCATTTAGGACCCCGCTCGGATTCATCCCACGGCACCGTCGCCGTCAGGCCTACTGCTTCGGCCACGCTGACCATTCGCTTCTGT
>Ga0193738_1001107_pt1 | contig 11254 bp, 17 predicted proteins | sample L2a1metaG_FD_144927 | JGI IMG/M metagenome (GOLD analysis project Ga0193738, IMG submission 144927) | Soil microbial communities from a riparian zone of the East river system, Colorado, United States - L2a1 | ecosystem: Environmental > Terrestrial > Soil > Riparian zone | place: USA: East River...
GATGTGTACCCATATCTCTCAGCAGCTTGAGAAACAGACTCAAGGTCAGAGATTGGGACCCCCCCAGATGGGTCTACCATAAGTTGACCAGACTGGCTCAGCAGGGTTTACCCTGTCAAGGGGTGTGAACTGATTCCCATGAAGCTCCAGCTAGATGAGCCAGCCTGGCCTATCCTTGACTGGTTCACACCTGAGAACTACACTGCTGAACTTATGGCTCCCGCCCAGGTAATCACTAAACCCAGCCTGCTATCAGTTGAGATAACTAAGAGGCTGAAGCAACTGGGATACTCCAGACGTGAGTTTGAACGCGTCTCAGGTATCAGTAGGCAAACTCTGTTCAAGATAGAGAAGCAGAATGAGACAGAGTTAAGAGATAAGACGTATCAGCTTCTAGATGAACACTTGAGATGGGTGCCTGGCTCAGCAATGAAGCTGGCTCATGGAGAAATGAATACGGCTGAAGATGCCATAACGTTAGCAGACAGAGAGTCTGCCTACAGATGGAGGATTGTGGAGAAGATACAGACCATGACCCTAACGGACCTTGAGACCATGGTAGCCATCATGGAGCAGAGAACCCTAGGTGTGAAGGCTGAATCAACAGAGCATCATCTTGAGATGATGGAGAGCAAGCTAACAGAGCTTGAGAGCTAAACGTACCTAGGGGGTACTGGGAGATGGGTAATCATGATGGAGATAGTATCGCGCCCAGAATGGTGGCACTGGAGAAGGAGAACCTGCTACTGAGATATCATAACCTGAGGCTTCTGGAACATCTGCAAAGGTGGCACCCCCCTCAAGGGGTGGATGCAGTCATATACCTAGAGATGAAGTCTCAGGGGACTGAATGAATCCATACCTATCCAGCTATAACCCAGCCTTCTCAGTGTGTAGGCTCCTGGGTCATATGTGGCATATCGTCCCATCAGACTGGGTGCCTCAGTATGGGGAACCTATGACTGCCAGATGTGAAAGATGCGACATTGAACGTAGGGATTCAGTGCAGCGAAACACTGGAGAAGTCATAGGGAGAAGGTACACCTACCCTAAGGGGTACCAGTTCTCTAAGGATGGGGATGGACCAGACCTACCCACCAGAACAGACTTTAGGCTAGCCTGGTTAGAACAGCACATCAAACTAGCTAAAGCCAATAGGAGAGCAGCAATCAAACAGAGAGGCACCAGATGAATGACATAACCCTGGCAGAAGTCAAAGAGTATTATAAGGTTCCACCTGTCTCCCTGGGGGATGGTCGGTGGAAATGTCCCCTGCCTTCCTGTGAATATGTAACTACTTCTCCCCAGGCTATAGGACCCCATAAGGCTGGCCATGCCAGAAGGGTGGGGATGCTGGCACCATCTGTCAACGGTATCCATAAACACAATGGCACCAGAAAGCTGGCTGAACCTCATGTCTCCTGCCCATTCCCTGGGTGTGGCCAGACTGTTAGCAGGGGTCATCTGAAAGGTCATTACCGCACCATTCATGGCAGGTCTGGCACTCAAGCAGCTAAAGCCTGTGACCCAGTGCTAGCAGCCACCAGGACAGGGAATGGAGGCAGACCAGGACCCAGCAGCAGCAAGGAGCTTGAACCTGTGAAGCCACCCCCTCAGGTCAATGGTCATGCCATTGACATTCCTGATGCTGTTATGGCTGTTCTGATGGGGACTACTGGGAAACAGGTAGTCAAGATGACTGACCTTCCTGAGATAATCAGGCTCGCGCTTCACACCCAGTCAGTAGTAGACCTGGTGAAGGGGTGACCTGTGGGTTTCATGGTCGTCTATGGGGGGTGCCTGCTCTGTAGGAACCTGTTCACCTATAACCCTGACCTGGTGCCTTCTCACAGAGTCAATGGGGTTAGGGAACCCATCTGTAGAGACTGTATGAACATGGTCAACAGCAGGAGGGTAGGAGCAGGGTTAGAACCCTTCTGGGTTTCCCCTGATGCTTATGAAGCAGCAGAATGTTAGTGAAGCTACTTGCATCCCTGATTCTGAACGTCTAGCATCAGACCCCTGTAGGCACTTACTCACTCTGAAGGAGACACATCATGCCTGAAACCACACTAGACCTGGGTGCACCAGTCCCTATCAAAGATAGGCCCATCTCACCCCCCAGAGGGGGACGCGCACCAGTACGCCCAGCCTATGAAGCCTGGCTGGCTAAACTCCAGCCTGGTGCTGAGTTTGAAATGGCCAGCAAGGATGAAGATAAGGCACATTCCATCAGCAGGCTGACCACCCTGAGAGGGATTGCTAAGGAACTCAGCACTGCTGAAGGTTCCACCAGGGTTTACCAGATTGATGCTGTTCCAGTAGTCCCAAACAAGCGTTACCGCATCTTTGGCTCAGTCAAGGAGCAGGCTCCTGTCAAGGCTCCTGCTGCTGCTAAAGCAAGCTGAGTCAGCCAGTCCCCACCCAGGGACCCACAGAAACCCCCCAGGCTCAGGTCTGGGGGGTTTCTCTATGTCTGAACCTGTGACAAAGGTCACAGTTGAAAGTAAGTTTGATGCTGGTATACTGGTGCTATGGCTAAACATACCCTGACCCAGTGTCAGCACTGCCATCAGCCCATCTTCATAGACCATGACTGGGATGATGTTTGGATACACACTAGAACTGATTCAGGCTTCTGCTCTGATGGGGTAACCCTGGCAGAACCACCCCAGGAGATACCTGAGGCATGAAGCGATTAGTAGTCAGTGGCAAGACATACAGAGCCTGCCTAGACCCCAGCACTACTCAGGTTCCATCTGAATCAGGATGGCCAGAGCCAGTGGTATTCAAACGTAGAGGCAAGGGTATTCAAGTGGTCTATCAGCTAACTGAATCTCAGTGGTCAGAGATGGTGGAACATATCAGGGACATAGGAGAACTGTTCGCCAGCTTGCCTCATGACCCAGACAGTCAGGCTGAAGGTAGAGCCTGTTTGAAAGATGTTGCTAAAGCTACCCAGGGGTAACCCCCCAGCTAGCTCAGGAGCCACCAGCAGCACCCAGGGTGCCTGGTAGCAGCAGACCACCCCCACTAGGCTTCTGGAGCCTCCTGGGCCAGTCTGGTGAGTCTGTGGGAGTGGGTCTGCCACTGCTCTGCCAGGCTGGCTCAGCAGGTCAGGCATAACCCCTGGTAGGAGTGTTTCAAGGTCTACCATGTTGCAAGCAATACGGTAGCAGTTGAAACAGTGCGTTAGTCCTGGTAGGCTGACTGCATGACCCAGACCCAGACCCCCAGAAGCGTAGTTATCTACATCAGAATCTCTAAGGACAGGGAGAACGAAACCAGCACCACTACCCAGGAGTTTGAAGCCAGAGCTTATGCAGAGCAGAGAGGCTGGGAGGTAGTGAAGGTCTGCACAGACCCAGGTAGGTCAGCATTCAAGAGGGGGGTTAAGAGACCAGAGCTAGAGCAAGCTCTGGAACTGGTGGAGTGTGGAGCAGCTAACGTTCTCCTGGTCTGGAAGATTGACAGGTTCACCAGATCGGTAACTGACTTCTGGGACTACTGGAGCAGGATTGATTCTGCTGGTGGGTCCTTTGCCAGTGTGCAAGATGCCATAGATACAACCACTGCTCAGGGCAGGATGCTGCTGGGCATCATCGCGTCATTTGCTGAGATGGAATCAGCTATGAAGTCTGAGCGTACAAAGTCATGGAATGATGGCAGGACCAGAGAGGGTGCAGTACCCCAGGGTGCCAGACCTTATGGCTACAACAGAGAAGCCAACTGCCTGACCATCAATGAGGCTGAAGCAGCCATCATCAGAAGGTCTGCTCATGACCTGATTCTGGGGGTGGGTCTCAAGAGCCTGATTAAGCTCTACCACCCCACCAGCAGCAGGGGTGGTGCTATGACTGCTAGAGGCTTGAGAAGCACTCTGATGAACCCCACTACTGCTGGCTACCGTAGGTGGTCTGATGGAGAACTGGTAAAGGGAACCTGGCCAGCCATCCTGCCTCTTGAGACCTGGGAGAAGGTCTGCACCCTGCTGAATGACCCTGAGCGTAAGACTGCTCCTGATAATGTGCGTAAGCATCTTCTCTCAGGAATCCTGACCTGTGGCAAGCCTGAGTGTGAAGGAGCCAAAGTAGGTGCCAGGAACTGGGTGAAGCGGAGTGGCATTCAGGCTCAGCGTTACCAGTGCACCAGGTGTGGAAACTCCATATGGTCAGAAGATGCCGATAAGGCAATCTCAGCCAGGATGCTAGACCTGGTACCCCAGGCTGAGTGGGATGCTCTCAGGACTCAAGGCAGGGGTTATAACCCTCAGGTCATCCAGGCTCTTGAGGATGAGGCAGAGAGCTACCTGAAGATTGCTGGTAAGGGTTTGATGAAGCCTGAGCAGCTAGAAGCTCTGCTAGAGAGTGTCAATGAGCGTATGGCTTCTGCTACAGGTGATGAGCCTCTAGACCTGCCTGCTGTTGAGAACCTGGCAGAAGGCTGGGAGGCTATGAACCTCATGGATAAGCGTAGGGTCCTGAAGGCTGTTCTCTCATCAGTGGTTCTGAACCCTGCTCAGGGGGTCAGGGGTATTGCCAGGCTCCAGACTGAGAGAGTGGCATAGCCCAGCCTGGTGCTACAACCTGAGGAATGAAGCAAACCCCCTGGCATGAGCCAGGGGGTTTCTTGTTGCCACCCCTTTACCAGGCTGGCTCAGTGGGTCTAGGGTCCCACAGATGGCACCAGGAGAGCTAGCAGACTGGCTCAAGAGCCAGCAGCAGCGCGACTCCCTCCAGGGTCTGCCCAGGCACTCTCAGGACCCAGCAGCACTCAGACTGCTGGCCATCCTGATGAGCCACCAGAGGCACCCTGAAGCCTCTCAGAGCGCGTCCTAGGACTTCTTCGCGCTCTGGGTGCCTGTAGGGGTCCTGAGAGCCTGGATGGCTGACAGAATCTCTGGGTCACTGATAACGCTCTGATCATTGCCAGGTCTGGGAACTTCAGCAGCTAGAGCAGAAGCGTACTTATCGCCAAACCCAGGAGAACCAGCCATCTGCCAAATGTAGGCATTAGACCACTGCACTGGGTCTGCTTCTCCCTCCTGTGCTGCTGCTGCTCTGGTTCTCATGATGAAGTCATTATCTGCACTGAGTAGAGCTACGTCTGAATATGCCATGATGTTTCTTTCCTTTGTTAGATAGTGGAGAACCAGCAGTCAACTGTTACCGCACCATTACCCCCACCAGCAACATAGCAAGTGCCAGAGGGGTTATAGTCAACGGTAGAAGCAGTGCCAGCAGCATTCTTCTGGATGATGGTAGGTGGTCTGAAACCTACAGGCAGAGTGAATGCAACATTATTAAGTGCACCCTGCTTCATTACTCCCCTGACGTAGACGATATCCCCCACCTTACGGTACTGAACTGGGCTATAGCCACCAGTATAATCTAACCAGCCATTCTGATAGGTTACATTCACCCAGGGAGTGGGGGTGGTGTAGGTGGTCAGCCTGTTGACTTCATTAGTGATAGGCACTCCCCAGGTGGCAGTAGCTATCTTCGTTCTGGTTACAGGTACTGGGATACTCACACTGGTACTCCTTGCCTGGGACCCCATAGCGACAGAGGGTCAGACCAATAATAATCGCTAGACCACTTAGCGTAATCTTCTACGTCTGTCTGGTCCCAGAGTGTTCCATCCCACTCATCCATATCCCAGCCATGGTCAGACCACTCAAGCTCTCTGAAGGATGCTGGCAGGTCTACTACCAGAGTGGTCAGCCAATCCTTAGGGCTAATCCTGTGTTCAATGCTCTGGATATGAACACAGACTGCATACCCCCAATCCTCAGTAGGGTGAGAGTACCATACTCTTACCATCCAGTTGAGGAATGCAGCTAAGGTCCATTCCCAGGCTCCTGACACCCCTGGAGCGTAGGCTACGCTGTTGACCCTCAGAACTGGGTCTGCATACCCAGTCATAATGTCTGCTGCTCTAATGGGTAGGTTTGTTGAGTTAGTTACAAAGTCATGCCTGGTGTAGGTGAAAGGTCCATACTTCTTCATGGATGCTTCATCTACAAACTCTTGAACTGTGCCATTGACGTTAGCCAGTGACACAATATTGATTACCCTGTCAAGAGACCAGCCAGTCTGTAGCTCATTGAAGCAGATGAGGGGTGCTTCAGGGTCAGTAGGTATCTCATCAACCTGGGGCATATCCCCCCAGTGTGGCTGGCCCACCAGGTCAGCAGTAACAGTGTTCAGGTTTGAATCTTCAGCCTGCCAGTCTCTATCTTTGTAAACGACATTACCCAGTCTGTCAGCAAAGAAGTTACCCCCCTCAGAGTCAGCAGTTATCCCAGCTTCATCCCTCAGACTTCTACCGCTAGCTACGATGTGCTGCATATAGAAGTTGCCTTCATCAATGAGCCTAGGCAGGTAGCCAATCTGGTCTAGGATAGTGTTAATGCGACCCCCTGCCTTCTGAGACCCAAATGCTAGCACACTGCTAGCAGTAGTCTTATTAGACAGGATTGCAGTGGGGTCAGTCAGAGACCACCTGGAGATAACATGGCCATCAATAGAGTAGCCATCAGTCAGGGAGTCTAGAACATGGAATGCCAGAGGGTACTCTATGCCTTCATAGGTAGCGGTAACTCTCACCTGCCTACCTGGTGCCAGGTTCAAAGGATGGTTCTGATGGTAAGTGTATTTGCCTGAGGTATTCAACATATCCAGTTGCATTGTGGATACGTCATACCTGTTAGTGAATCGCTCCCTGCCATATCTGACATTCATAGCCTGAACATCACAGGTAATATCTACCCAGGTGAGTGGGGGTGCTTCTAGGTCTAGCTCTCTCATGTAGAGACCCTGCCACTGAACCCCAAACTCTGAAACAGATACACTAGGGTAGGAGCAAACCAGCATGAGCCTAGCTACCGTCTTATCAGCAGGCATAGCAGGACCAGTGTAGGAAATATCCTCCCACTCAGTTGAAGCGTAAGCAGTGGCTGGGTCTATGTAATCCACCCAGGGACCAGCAGCAGAAGCAGCCACCATCATTATTTCTTGATGAAGGCTCTGAGCCTTCCCAGCCATCTGTCTAGCTTGAACCCCAATCTGATACCTATGACCTGGAGTCACTGGCCAGACCCAGGTAGGGTCAGACCAGATACCAGCCCACCTACCTGTAGGGGGTGTGGCATTCTTAGCAGAGCAGGAATAGACCCCAGCACTAGTGGTGTGATTGTAGAGAGTTTCACTACCAGCGTAGATATCGTCAGTTGACTGGTTCCACTGTCCTGGTCTCCATCCCACAGGTGCACCATAAGAGCCACCAGTATTGAAAGGAATCTTAGTCTCATTGTTACCCACAATGAGACTCCCTGAAGTGGCTAGCTCTACCTTCAGGGTTACCCCATGTTTCTGCCAGTCCCTGATACTGGTAGGCATCAGGCAATAGCCTTCCCTGAAGTACGCTCATACTCCTTCAGAGCTTCATACACCTTCCTGCCTACTTCAGCAGTAGCAGTCAAGGCATAGACATTGATCTGATAGGTGGCACCCATCCCCCCACCCCTACCCAGGGGTACAACTGCCTCAGGACCAGCTTCACCTATGAGAGCTATGGTGGGTCGCGTGACTATGCCACCTTTAGCCATCTCAGGTATCGTCCACCCTTTACCCCCAAACCCAGGAATCCAGCTAGGTGCCTTGAAGCCAAACCCTCCAATAGTGCTGTTCCACAGATTCTTAATGGCTCTGAAGGCAGACGTAAACGGAGACTTGATGACGTTAGCCAGGTTACTGAAGAAGCCAGAGACTCTGCCAGGCAACAGCCTGAACCATTCAGAGATACTGTTCAAGGCACCCATAACATTAGCTTTAGCAGTATTGAATGGGCTAGTGACTTTGTAGGCCAGAGTCGCGAACCATCCACCTATCCTGCCTGGCAGGTCTCTGAACCAGTTACCGATATTCCCCAGGGTGGTCAGTACCGTAGTCTTAGCACTGTTGAAAGGACCTGTAATCTTTGCGACGATACTTGAGAGCCACCCAGCTATCTGACCTGGCAGGTCTCTGAAGAAGCCCGATATCTTATCCCAGTTCTTAATAATGGTGTAAGCAGCTATGCCAAACGGACCAGCAAGGATAGCTAGGAGCAGTGGCCAGTTCTTCTTAATCCAATCATAGAGCCATTCCAGAGCCTTCAGGATGGCTCCTACTGCCTTGTCTACTGCCTCTCTGAACCAGTCCACCTTCATGTATAGGAGAACGAAACCAGCAGCAAGAGCAGCAACAGCAATGATGATAAGCACAATGGGGTTAGCAGCCATAGCAGCATTGAATAACCACTGAGCAGCAGTGGCTACCTTTGTCGCGACTCCCCAGGCTGCTTGAGCCACCTGCCATGCCTTGATGGCTAGGACTACTCCCATGATGCCAGCAGCCAGAGGGAACAGCCATTGACTGTTAGCCTTCACAAAGGTAATCAGTTCCATGAGAACTTTACTCAGCTTGATGATGGTGGGCATGAGCATGGTACCTATCTGAGCCTGAGTGTCTTTCATCTGTGCACTCATGATAGCTTGCTGGCCAGCTAACGTACCTGACTCTTTAGCAAAGGTACCAGCAGCATCAGAACTCTGTTCCATGATGAGAGCCTGAGTAGCCATAGACTTTCCATAGTCTGTGACTTTGCCTTCAGCATCAACTAGGCCCATCTCAACAGCTTTAGCCTGAACTGCTGACTCCTTGAGGCTAACCCCATACTTCTCAATAGGGTCTCTCTCTCCCTTGAGAGCAGAGTTAATAGCGTTCATGGCTTCAGGGACAGTCCCCCAAACATTGCAGCCATATCAGCAGCGCGCTCAGTTAGGTCCTGGGTGCTGCTGGCTACCTCATCAAGGGGAACCCCAGCATTCTTCATCATGGAACCTGTAACAGCAGCTAGCTGGCTAAACTCAGCCTTACTGATACCCAGGTTCTCAGCAGTGGTATCGCCAAACTTCTCCATGTCTGTGGCATAGTCACCATAGACAGAGCGTAAGGCTCCCAGAGCTTGCTCCTGGTCTGAAGCAGCACCTACAACAGCCTTGCCTACATTCACCACCTCATTAACAGCAACAGCACCCAGGATGCCAGCACCTATCTTGCCAGCAGTAGACTTGAAGCCTGAGATATCCTTCTCAAGGGTACCTATAGACTTCTGAGCCTGGGATACATCCCCTACAATCTTAAGTAGAAACTCTCTGTCAGCCATCAGCGTTCCTTATGGTCCCAGGACCTGAAAGCCTTATCTACTGCTTCAGCCCACTTCTCAGTATTGGCTCTAGCCTGACTCCTAGCAGTGGGGTACAGGAAATACCCCTGCTTACCTTTATGAGGTAGGAACTGCTGGGTAGTGGGTCTGGCTCCACCCCCAAACTCAGCACCATAGAAGATATCTGTGAACTTGACCCCTGGCCTAGCTTGAGTCTTAGGCACCCTCACAACAGGCACTCTGTCTCTCTTAGCTTTCAGCCCAGAAGCAGCCAGGTTCTGGAGGGGGGTGCTGGCTGCTCTCTGTGCACCTGCTACCAGGTCCCCAGCTATCTCCTGGCTGGCATCCCTAACCTCATTCTGAAGCTCTTTGGGAATCTTGCTCAGCACCTTCAGAAGCTGGTTCAGTCCTTTAATCTCAGCAACAGTATCTCTCTGAGTCCCAGACCTGGCCATTATCGTCTACCTCTGTTAGCTGCTTTACGTCTAGCTCTGGCATCATCCTTCATGACTTCTACCATAGCGTTATGCTCAGCCACAGTTAAGGAGCGATACTCAGTAGGTGTGATTCTCCAGTAGTGCCAGAAGTAGGCTTTATCCTTTAGCTCTGCTGCTCTGGCAGAGCTACTGGAGGGTTTGCCTCATCATCCCCATTCTCACTCATCATGGTCTCAGAGAATGTCTTAATCTCACCCATCTTCACCCTAGCCTTAAACTCATCCCAGGGTAATGTAGGGTTTGACTTTCTCTCAGTCACCCACATAACTGCACCACTCAGCATGAGTGGGTCAGCTTCAGAGATTGTGATTCCACCTAGAGCTTCAGTGGTCATCATCTCTACTTCACCCAGGGTCAAGTCATCAAAGGCAGTCATGCAGCTACTGGCTCCTTAGTGTTCCTGGCAGGCTTAGTACCCTTGCTAACATGAGTATGCCCACCATTAGCACCCAGCACAGTCAAGGCTCCACCATCATCCCTGACGATATCCCCAATAACATCCATCTCAAGATTAATCTCTGTAACCTCATTGATTCCAGCATCAACAATGGCATAAGCCACCAGCCTGACTTCTCCTGACCAGTGGGGATTAGTAGCAGAAGCAGCTTCATTCCTGTAGGCAAACTCAAACGGTACCACTGCTCCTGGTCCCCCTACTGAAGTCAGAGCTTCATCTAGAGAGTCTGGGCCTAGGCTCATCTTCAGGTCAATGGTCAGCACCCAGGCAAACCCCAGAGGGTCACAGAAGGTAGCTGCTGCATCATCTTCCTCAGGAATCAGATGCACTCCTGAGCTAAAGCAAGTTAGGTCAGCTTGCACAGTTACTGGGGGTCCTGCTCCATCCACCCCCAAAGTAATCCAGGGGTCCTGTAGCTTGATGGGTTTAGCAGCCATTCTGGTTCTCCTTATTCAAGGTCATATAGCAGGTTGATGGAACAGGCTAGGTAGTCCACTCCACCTATATTCATGGGGTATGGTGCAGTGGTATCAATCAGGGTGAAGTCAGTCCCCTTGAGAGCAGGTAGCAGCAGGCTGACTCCTTCTTCTAGAGTCTCCAGCTTTCCACCTGGTTCAATCCTCTGAGCAATCAGCATCAGTTCCATTGTGGCTTCATAGACACAAAGGGTGCTGGGTTTCATCCAGGGGTCCCCCCAGGCAACTAGTACCATGGGTGGAGCTACAGAATCTGGCAGGTGGTCAACTACACCCCACTCCACTGGGAGAGTAGCGACACAAATAGTTGCCAGTTCCTCTCTAGCTAGGCTGAGCTTCACGCGACTCCCCAGGCTTCAACCTCATAGAAGGGAATGAGCAAGGAGTCATACCTAGCCACCAGGTCTCTAGCCACCCTGATAGGCCCAGTCTCAGACAGACCCATGATGCCAAACGTAGCGTCTGGCTGTTTCCAGATATCAATACTCAGGCTGAGAGCTACTTCAGCCAGGGAGGCTGGCACTGGGCTTAGGTCTGTGGTTCTACCTATCCAGTTATTGATCTGCTCTGTGGCTGCATCACAGACCTGCTGGAGTCGCGCATTCTCAAGGTCC
>Ga0193738_1001108_pt1 | contig 11244 bp, 9 predicted proteins | sample L2a1metaG_FD_144927 | JGI IMG/M metagenome (GOLD analysis project Ga0193738, IMG submission 144927) | Soil microbial communities from a riparian zone of the East river system, Colorado, United States - L2a1 | ecosystem: Environmental > Terrestrial > Soil > Riparian zone | place: USA: East River...
AGGAATTGAAGAAATAAAAAATCTATTAAAGACAAAAGGATATAAGCCACCTGCAAGACCAGCGTTGGATAAAAAGGCTTATTGAAAGAATTATGAGCCTGCCGGTAGGCAGGTTATGAATTATAAATGCGGATCCTGAATATGATCCGCATTTTTTTATGCTGAATAGACCCGATAGCTATTGGGTTGTTGAAGAAAGTGTGGGACGCAACGGTTGTTTCATAGTAGTAGTACAGCCAGGCACATAATCAAAAACATCAAATCATCAACGCATCTGCAAGCTGACTCACCCCTTACGATCATTCCTTTATTTGAAAATACTTTATCCCCTCCGGTGGAGGGGATGACCAGCCATCCTTGATTTTGGAAGCTTTAATAATTTTTTTTTCTGCCTCTAACTCTCTCTGTCTGAATTGAGTTAATTGAATTTTATTCAGCGAATATCCAGCACTCCTAATAAATTAGTTGTTCTCCTAATGAATTAGTACTAACATTGTGTCAAATTATTTACTGATGCAAAAGTTGGCGAAAAGAGAAGAACAGATCATGCAGGTATATTGGGATCTTGGTAAGGCTTTCATTAAAGAAGTGATCCCTAACCTGCCCGAACCGAAACCACATTATAATAGTGTTGCTACCATGGTGAAGATCCTGGAAGAAAAAGGTTTCCTGGATCATGACAGTGTTGGAAATGTGTATCGCTACTTTCCAGTCGTCAGCCGGGAAGATTATCAAAAGCATGCGATGAAAGACATCGTGAGCCAGTATTTCGATAACTCCTATCCGCGGATGCTGGCCTTCTTTGCCAAAGAACAAAATCTTACTGAAGACGAATTGAAAGAAATTCTTCAAATGATCAAAACAGACAACCCATGAACTTGCCATACATCATTAATGTCGCTGTGATCCTGCTCGCCTGCCTCGCTTTTTATAAATTATTGTTGCGTCGCGAAACTTTTTACAAGGTGAACCGCTATATGCTGATCGTTTGCCTTGTGATATCTTTTGCATTGCCCTTGCTTCAAGTGCCGGAGCAGTTCTCCTTAAGGAAGAGTGCAGTCGATAGTCGTGAGTTATCGGTCGTGAGCCGTGAGTCAATATCTGAAACTGGTACCACCCGGCAATCTACAACTACTAGCAAACAACAAGAATCCAGCATCAAGCATCCAGCAGCAAACAATCAACCTTCAAACCTCAAACCTCAAACAACATTCTCTTTTTCCCAATTAATGACATGGTTGTTCTGGATCTACTGGTTTGGTGTGATCGTGTTTGCTGCAAGTTTTATGTTACAATTGGTATTGTTGCTTTGGCGGGCTTATCGCAACCCGGTTATCATTGATGGTCAATACCGCATAGTAGAGGTGAGTGGTGACAAAGCCCCTTGCTCATTTGGAAATAACATTTTTATCAACCCTGGAAAATATGAATGGGAGACCTATAACCAGATCCTGCTTCATGAAAAAATTCATATCCGCGAGAAGCATACTGTTGATATCGTGATCGCCGAGCTGTTGCTGATCTTTCAATGGTTCAATCCATTTGCATGGATCTACCGGCGCGAGATCGAAAGTAATCTTGAATTTTTAACTGACGACCAGTTGATGCAAAAAGAAAAAGTAAATAAACAAAGCTACCAGCTTAGCCTTGTGAAAGTATCGGCACCTCATATGCCCTTGAGTTTAACCACAAACTATAACCAGTCAATTCTTAAAAAACGTATAGCCATGATGAACAAAAAAAGATCAAACCTGCACACGGCATGGAAATATTTTTTCCTGTTGCCTGTATTTGCTTTTTTGGCCTGCCTGCTGAATGAGCCGATGGCCTATGGCCAGGAGAGTCAGAAAGTCGGGAAGTCCGAAAAGTCCGAAAGCAATGAAAAAAATGTCCGTAACCACGGTATGGAAACCGAAGGTTATTGGTTTGCTATTATTAAAGATGATAAAGTGAATATCCGCTTCAGCGATGAAAAGATGGATGATGAGGGATCCGGTCATTCTTTCAGCGGAACTACCTTCAAATTATCTGACCTGGGAAATATTCCTAAAGGAACATCCGGAAGTTTTACCATCACACGTGAAGCCGGTAAGATGGAAATGGCCGGCAAGTTTGAAGGCAATACCGGTATGGGCACTTATAAGTTCGTTGCCGATAAAGCTTTTGTTGATCACATGAACAAGGAGATCAAAGAAAATCTTGACGAGGATGAGCAGATGGCTTTCTTCTTTATTAATATCAAAAAAGATTATCTGCAAATGCTGAAAAAAGAAGGCTTTACCAATATTGAGAAAGATGATCTCATTGCGATGGCAGCCATGAAGATCGATGCGGCCTATATCAGATCCATCAAAAATTCCGGGTTTAAGGATATTGAAATGGAAAAGCTGATCCCCTTAAAATCATTGGATGTTGATGCAGCTTATATAAAAGAGATCCGGGATGCAGGATATAAAAATGTAACAACTGATCAGCTCGTTACTTTCAAAGCACAGGGTATTGATAAAAAATATATCGAATCGGTCCGTGAAATGAAAGGTGAAAAGGGAGATAAGGGAGATAAAGGTGGTAAAGATGATGATGCGGAGGATATTGTTAGTTATAAAGCAATGAACATAACTCCTGAATATGTCAATTCATTTAAAGCAGTTGGGATGACCAATATTCCCCATGATGAATTAGTGGCTTTTAAAGCAGTCGGTGTTACTCCTGAATATGTAAAGAGTTGGTACAACATGGGTTTTAAAGATATCAACCCGGAAGATTTTGTTGGACTGAAATCGCAGAACGTTACTCCTGAATACATGAGATCATTTACCGATATGGGATATAAAAATGTAAAACCAGAAGACATGGTTGCATTCAAAGCATTGGGCATCACTCCCGAATTTGTAAAAGGTTTTGAAACTGCCGGTTATAAGGTCACTGATCTTGATAATGTGACAGCTTTAAAATCATTAGGCGTCACTCCTGAATACATTAAAAGCTTTGAAACGGTTGGTTTTAAAAATATAGATCTTGATGAGATCGTTTCCGTAAAGGCAATGGGTGTTACTCCTGAATATATTAAGGAGATGAAGTCAAAAGGATTTAACTATGATAAGTTGCAGAAATATGTGACGTTGAAGACTATTGATTAAAGGATCAGAACCAACTATATTTTTCTACGTTTAGATTTCGAAAGCGGTCGCAATTTGCAACCGCTTTTCTATTTTATACTTCGAGATGGACATCGGTGACTCAATTTACTTTCTTTGTCTTGAAACAAAGAAAGTAACAAAGAAAATTCAAGGCCAATTCGATAAATACATTTCTCATCTTTGAAAATTCATCATCACGAATTGGCCGTTAAGAATATTCATTCAAAATGAAAATTTTAAGGTTGATGACATCGCTTCGTGTTTAATTGTAAAATCTGGAGGCGCTATGTTCCGTCCTTGCACTCTTTAAGAATATAAATACAATACATAAAGGGACGGAACAAGGCGCTTGACCACCCAGTAATAGTTTAAAGCAACCGATGATTGTTGAACGTTTGATTGGGTAACTATACTATTAATGGCATGATTTTTTAAATGATTGTTTTATAATAAAAAGAAAATTTATGCAAAAACAATCGACAAAAACCCGCAAAGGCGATACAAGCAGAACCTCAAGCCAGGGTCGCAAGTTATCTTCAGGTCCGAAGACTAATAAAAGAGGAAGTCGTGATATAAACGAGGATACTAAAAACCAGGTTAAAGATGAGAAGCCAAAAAAGAAAAGAATTCCGGCAGGTGCCAAAACAAGATAAAATTTGCTTTATTTTCTCTGGCAACTCAAGTTATTAAGAAATCATGCTTCATTCTTAGAAGAATGATCATGTGTACTTAATTGATCCATTTCATTTGCTATTACATCCATTGCTTTTTGATGGAGATCCTTATTCCCTTTTCTCATTTTTTTCAATAATTCGGCGCCTTCTTTTAAAAAGACCGGGGCAAAGTCGGCACCATGCTCTACAATTCCGCTGGCATTGTCAATAATATCCCCATACTTGATGGTCTGGGCATCCCCACTTACTTTTTCTAATCGATCTGCTTCTTTTGCTTTTCGCTGTCGCCTGTTCAGTCGCGGGTATTTATCCTTTGTGTAAACATCAGTTAGCTCTGTCACCAATGAAAGGGTGTGATTCGTATCAGCTTCACTCATCATGGATGATAAAAATTCTCTTATTTGTTTTTGAGTGACATCTGTATCTTCCAATACATCATGAAGAATTGCAGCAGCTAAAACGGGCAAAGGATAACCAAATTGCTGGCATGTCCTCATGACCCTTATCGGATGTTGAACATATCTTTCATCCGCATATTTTCTTCTTTGATCTCCGTGGGCCGCATCGGCAAAAGCTGCTATGTTTTTAAGTAGTGTTTCCACACAACAGAACCGGCAATTTTCATGCAATAAATATTGCCATTGAAACATTATTTATCCTTCAACTCTATCCATACCGGTGCATGATCACTTGTTTTCTCCCATCCACGAACATGTTTATCAACTCCGGCGTTTACAAGTTTCCGTTTTAATTGAGGGCTCAATAAAAAATGATCTATCCGAAGACCCGCATCACGTTGATACGCATTTCTGAAATAATCCCAGAATGTATAGATCTTTTCTTTTGGATAAAGTTTACGAATAGCATCCGTCCAGCCTTGCGCAACTAATTTTTTATAGGCATCCCGAACTTCTACTCTAAATAAAGCATCATTGACCCATCGCTCAGGTTTATATACATCCAGTTCCGTTGGCATTACATTAAAATCACCGATCAAAGCAACTGGAATTTTTTGTGCGAATAACTTTTTTGCATGAAGGGTCAAGCGGTTGAACCATTTTAATTTATAATCGAATTTTGGACCAGGCCATGGATTTCCATTGGGGAGATAAAGGCATCCTATGACCATATTATTTACAATTGCTTCGATGTATCGGCTGTGACTATCTTCAGGATCGCCTGGCAAGACACGTCGTAGTTCCTGGATCTCTCCAACCTTTGAAAGGATCGCCACGCCATTCCAGCTTTTTTGTCCATGCCACTTTGCTGCATAGCCAGCATCATTTATTGCGCTCAGCGGAAACTTTTCATTTGGCGCTTTTAATTCCTGCAAACAAACGATATCAGGTTTCGCCTCTTTTAACCAACGAAGCAATACATTCAACCTGCCATTAACTCCATTAACATTATAGGTAGCGATCTTCATTGATTAAAGTTATGACCCGATAGCTATCGGGTGATGAATTGAGATAAAAATTATGCCAGCATTCACGCATGTTACTGCTTTATAGATACAGCCTGCTGTGCTGTTTCAACATCTTTTGCTACATCCTCCCGGATCTTTTCCCAATGAAAAGTGAGATAAAAATTTTCTTTACTTTCTTTTCCGCCCTGCTGGCTTAAATGTACCAGCGGCATGTCTTTATATAATGGTTTTGTAATGCTGATAATGCTATCCCAATAAGTCAATGCCTTTAGCAAATGCTTTACTGCATTTTGTTTGTTGCTTTCACCTCCACGGGTTCGATACGTTTGCAAAGCAATCCCCCCTTTTATTTTTTCCGCCAGGTGCAAACCAAGATAAGACCATGCTTTTATATCGGCTACTTCATAACGTAATCCATTATTCGCTGATACATTTATTTTGCTGACAAGTTTCAATGCATTGTTACAGTCTTTCTCCAGCATCTCTGCAAGCATAGCCGGAGTGATCGCTTTTTTATCAAAGCTCGTTTTTGACTCCATTCGTTTTACATAGTCAGCTATCGAAATATAACTTGTATCTAATGGCGGCTGTTTTATAAGTCGATCAACAGAAATATAATCAACCCGTTTGGTTGTATTATCCAACGCCATCATGCCTTCACTGTACAAGGTGAAATCCCAGCCGCAGTCAAAATAAGACGCTAATTGCAATGGTGTATTGCCGGCTAATGAAGAAGCTGTCAATAATTGTTCACCGGCATTTCCATAGCGCCGGGTGAATTCTTTTTTAAATGGTTCGTCAGTAATGGTTGGATCATACATTGCTCTTCCCCAGAGTTTATAAAACAACCATTGTCTTTCGAATGCATAATGCCAGGGTAGACCAACGCTATCTTTAGTAAAATAATCTTTGGCGGGTATATACGTTTCTGAGCCGATAATATAACCGCCAGAATAAGATCTTTTGTTTTGTACGATGTGATCACGGACAAAAGATGGCACACCCCAGCGCAGGCAAAAGAAATCTTCATTGCGGGCAGTCCATACAATCTTATAGGCCGTTGGTTCAGGTTTGAAATAAGTATCGTATAACTTTCCCCCATGCACTTTGATAAGTTTGGTAGTAGAATGTGCATGTGACCAGTTGAATTTAAGATCGGCCCATATTGGTCCTTCGGTAAAACCCATCGTCGCTTCTTTTTCTATCCCTTGCCGCGTCAGTTGTTCGGTCTCAACACTTGTAATACCTAATGAACCAGTAGTGCTCGAAAAAGGAATACGATGAATGAGTTTTGATCTTCGTTTTGCCAACCGCATTCCTTCAATAATGGTTTGCCTCATCCACTCCTCCCTTTGTTGTGGCGTCATACCACCCATGCCTTCTCCCAATGTAAGACCCATACCGGTAAGCCCGGGATACTCTTCCAGCATTTGTGTCACACATTCACGGGTATATCTCTTAATAATTTCCGAAGTGTCTCCATTTACAAAATATTCATGGGTCAGATTATCCATCGCCACATTATGTGCCTTAGCAAACTCAGGAGTAACAAAAATGTTGAAAGGGATAATGTAAGTTTCAATGGCTCTTTCGGTGGCCATGTTGATGATCGCATGAAAGAGTTTTTGCCATTCTATCATTTCTTTTTCATTCCAGGGACTTGCTTCGGGAAAATTCTTTGGCCTGATCAAAAAAGTATAAGGATGAAGATTCCAGAGTGTAAGAGTATTGAAACGATTTACCACCATCATATCGAGGAAAGCTTTCCAATAGGTAGTATCGCGGCAAGTATGATCATGCAATTCCAGTGCATAGCTATGACGGTAAGTATCCCACGGAAGATCATACTTGATAGCACGAAAAGCAAGAAATGGTTTTTCATTTTTTGTTTTACAGTTGTTCAGCGAAATTCCGTTACCGATATCTTCTGCCAATGAAAGGCAACCATAGATCAATCCCCTTTCATCACCACCGATGATATTGATTGTTTGTTTTTCTTTTTTTATTGAAAAAGATTCAGACCCGAGTTTAGCCTGCAGAGAAAGATTGATTTGAAATGCTGCAGCCAAAGGAGATAATTTATATCCTTTTTCTTTTATTGTATTTTCTAATCGTAATGCAGCATAAGCTTGTTGTGGAGAAGTTTTATTAAAATTTATAGCAACTGTTTGGGAGATTACTGTTTGAATAAAAGCAAGGAAGAAAGAATAAAACAGGACTATCCTTTTCATTAGATGAATTTAGGAAAGAATTTTTCTATTAAAGGGAAGATGGAACTGTTTATTCAAAATCCTCCCACATTTGTTTGGCTTCAACGAGAGAGGCTAAAGAAAGAGATCGTCTCAAATATTTCTTTGCTTCCTCCGGTTGATTTTTACGATCAAAAAAAACAGCGCAATTATAACAAGACCTGGCAGCTTTTGTTCTATCGGGATCATCAATAAACCGCAAGCTTTCTGTCAATGCTGCTTCATAATCCTGCCGGGAAACAGCCTTGCCAACGGCTTCAAATCCTTGATTAATAAAAACAGGCCGACTCCGCATCTTTTCTCCCGGAAAAAAATAATTCAGGTATTCCTGCCAGCTTTCTATTACAATACGGTAGGCATCATCTCTCTGTGCCACTACATTGGGACCTGCTGCCAGTAATCCACTTGCCACTGACCGCGACGAATGAAAGCGGGATCGATGAAGGTCTCTTTGTTTGACCAGGGAACCTTGCGCATAAAACGAATAACTTATATCGGCTACAATATCATAATAAGCTTCCCTGCTTTTGCTTCCACTGTTATCCTTTGTTACATCTACTCTTGTCTGTTCGAATGAAACATCAAAATTAGAAACAGTAATAGCATGTGTGGCTTTGTGCCCGGCTATCAAGCTATAAATCGCACTGTCACCGTTTGCAGGCGTATAACCCCTGATCACTTCCGTTTCAATCCCTGCATTCTCCCAGATCCTTGTTGCAGCCCAATACATCATCGTATCAATAAGTTGCTGGAATAATTGTGCTTTGTTGTCACGATATTTTTTAGCCGATACATCATAATTATTAAATAAAACAATTTTTTGCGGCAATGGATCTACTGCATATAAGGGTATGGTACGTGATGTATAACTGATGATACTTTTTGGAGTCGTGCAGGATGCTAATAGAAGCAAAAAACATATTGCAAGGTGGTGCATATTAGTTGTTTATTTGAAGATAAACATACCCTTTCTTTCCAGGAACAGGATCTAAGCAAAAAGTTGTTAATTTCATCACGCCTATGGATGCATTCCTCATCACAATTTCTTCGATGGCCGCAGCAGGATTACTGTTTATTTTTTTGTTTAAGGTCAAAAAGAAAACAAAAGTAATTACTATTCATGCTCAACAAATACCTGGGTCCTACAAACAGATATTGCTGGAGCAGGTGCCTTTTTATCAGCAATTGGATGAAACAAAAAAGACAGCGTTTGAAGACAGGATCCAGCGATTTCTTTCGCAAACAAAAATTACAGGGATAAATACAGTTGTAGAAGACCTGGACAAGACATTGATAGCAGCCAGTGCGATCATCCCGATCTTTAATTTCCCGGACTGGGAATATATACACCTTCATGAAGTGTTGCTTTATCCTGACTCATTCAATCATGAATTTGAACAAAAGGGAAATGGCCGTGATGTACTGGGCATGGTTGGCAGCGGCGCATTAAATCATGTGATGATCTTATCACAGCACCAGTTAAGACAGGCATTTATTAATAAAACAGGAAAGGACAATACGGCGATACACGAGTTCGTACACCTGGTTGACAAAACGGATGGCGATATTGATGGTGTTCCGGCATTTATCCTTGAAAAAAAATATATACAACCCTGGCTGCAATTGATGCAACATGAAATAAACCTGATCAATGAAGACAGATCCGATATTGATCCTTATGGAGCCACTAATGAAGCTGAATTTTTTGCTGTAGTGTCAGAATATTTTTTTGAAAGGCCAAAACTGCTCAAAGAGAAACACCCGGAGCTCTATGAATTGCTGGAAAAAATTTTTTGTAAACAGCCTGTATAGACTTAACTTTTATATATTAAACAGCTTTGGGTAATGAAAAAGAAAAAGTGCTTCCTTTCCCTGGTTTACTTTCTATATAAAGCTGTCCGCCATTTCTAGCCATAAATTCTTTGCACAGCTTTAATCCCAGCCCGGTACCTGATTCATTTGCCGTACCTTTTGTAGAGTAAAAATCATTCCCATTTATCTTTTTTAATGCTTCAGGGCTGATGCCGGCTCCGCTATCCTGAACATATACTTCAACTATTGTACAATTTTCATGCACGCCTATTTTTATCTTTCCTTTCTCAGGAGTAAATTTTATAGCATTCGAAATAAGGTTACGCAAAACCAGGCTCAGCATATCCTTATCCATAAAACCAAATACACTTTCTGCTGCATCCGCTTCTATCCTGATCTGTTTTGCCGATGATTGCCTGTTCAGCAATTGTATAGTTTCGGTTATTGAATTTCCAATATCCACTTTCTGCGGGTAAACAGCGTCAGACTGCATTTGAGCTTTTGACCATTGCAGCAAGTTGTCCATTAAGCTGGTGGTATAAGTCAGGTCATTTACTACCGCGGGAATCATTTTCTTTAAGTCACGGGCCGGAATATTGTTTTGCTGCACATCACCAAAAAAATTACGCATTGCATACATTGGCGCTTTCAGGTCATGGGAAATAATACTAAACAATTTATTTTTCAATGCGTTCAATTCAGTTAGTTCCTGTTTCTGTTTTTCAAGAAGGGAAGCATTTTCTTTTATCTTATCGGCTTGTAGTTGTATCTGTACATTTTTCTCCTGCAGATTATTATTCTTATAAAGAATACGTACCTGGTAAGCTGCATTTTCTTTTTTGATAAGATATAATCCATAAAAAATAAATATGATCGTAACTCCCTCGTTAACGAGGTATAGAAAATTATTGATATCCTCAAGTTGGTAAATAAATCTCTCTAATATAACTGAGAGGATAAAAAAGTTTAACATCGAAAAACATATCGAGAAGATCATGAAGCCAATTTCTTTTAAAAAGAAAACTGCCAATATCCCGTATAAAATAAAATAAAGGTCCAGTCCCAGGTCGAGGCTGTTCATAAAAATAAAACTGGTTGCAATAGGTTGCAAAACAAAATAAACGATCAACGCCGCCTGGTGCATATAACGTTTGTTCAGGTACAGTACCAGCGCATTGATCAACGCAGGCATTGCGGCAATAAAACACGCCCATCCCGGAAATTGGTGATGAAAAAGGCAAGTACAAAGGATAAATACACCTGCGAGAAATTGAAAAAAATTAAGCTGGTTAAAAATTCCCAGCTTCAGCAGTTCGTATTGGCCGAGGCTGTCTCTATAACCGAGTGATTTGATATAGTGTAATAAACTAAGGAAACTATTCCAAAAAGAGGTTTGTCCTCTCTTTACGTGCGGGAATTTTAGTTTACCCGGCAAACGAAGTATTCTGTGGTGGCTTATCTCCATGATGGGTTTTTCAATAGTCGGACTTACTTGTAAAATAAGAATTGTTATGAAAAAATACTTAGTTCCCCTTATGATTTCTGGCTATTTCGTAGTTTTTCGAATTTTGAAATAGTACGTTTACCGCAGAAATCCCGTGAGCCATTACAGTTTATTGAGGTAGATCAACTAAAATTTATTTTTCTTTGCACCTAAATTTTTACAATTGAAAAAAAGACAGGATTATATTTCGTGGGATGAGTACTTCATGGGAGTAGCATTGTTATCTGCCAAAAGAAGTAAGGACCCAAACACACAAGTGGGTGCTTGCATAGTAAATGAAAAAAATAAAATTGTCGGCGCCGGATATAATGGATTGCCGATTGGCTGCAATGATGATGAGTTTCCCTGGTACAAGGAAGGAGATTTTTTGGAAACCAAATATCCCTATATCTGTCATGCAGAATTGAACGCCATATTAAATAATATCGGGATGGACCTG
>Ga0193738_1001109_pt1 | contig 11242 bp, 11 predicted proteins | sample L2a1metaG_FD_144927 | JGI IMG/M metagenome (GOLD analysis project Ga0193738, IMG submission 144927) | Soil microbial communities from a riparian zone of the East river system, Colorado, United States - L2a1 | ecosystem: Environmental > Terrestrial > Soil > Riparian zone | place: USA: East River...
GTGTTACTGCAGGTATTTGATTACTCGGGTAAATTTGTTTTTAAAAAAACAATTTTCAATAACTATTCAGTTATCAATCTTTCCGCATTATCTCCGGGTATTTATCATGTTCGTATAAATGAAAAAACTAAAAAACTGGTTGTTTACTAATCCAAATCACACCCGATTGGCGCTCCAGGTGGTATTGCCCTGTGAATTGTTGGCTTAGCATCCTGTGGTTTGCTTATCCTGTCAAGTGCAAGAATTAAATGGCCTTTGTAAATTTCATCTTTTGCAGATTTGCTTTGTGTTTCTATAAATGCTTTTAAATCTTTCAATGTTTTTTGTAAAATTGATTTTACTGCAAATGAATTATTATCATTTATACTCGCTGCAAGTAAATAAGTAAGGAAAACCTGTTCTGTTTGAAATTGAATTAGTTTTTCCATACCGTTTAGTTTCGGGGCTTTCCAGGTTTTTGTAATTAATGTATTTACCATTTCGCCAACTCCCAACCCATTGTTCAATGTTTCGTATTGCACCATCCTGCTTAACCGGTCTGAATTGAATAAAAAAGATAAGGGAAGATCGGCGGCAGTTTCGGCAGGAGATAAAACATCAAATGCAAGACCTGTTCTTTTTTTAAATAACTCTCTTGTAAAATCATAACCAGCGGGTCTTGGTGGAATTAAATCAGCAATGCGGTTGGGGAGTATCAGGAATTTCGGATCTATACAATCAATGACTGCACTCAATGCTCTTCTCTGTTCTTCTTTTGATAATGCTTTGGTAATTATTTGTCCGTCGCCACGCAAGGCATATGTATAATACATACCGCCAACCAGTTTGGTTACTGCTTCAATTTGGTAACGATGATAAAAATATACCGGCACCAGTACATCTTCCAGCATCGCCATCGGCATACCCGGGCGAATGTTTTTCTCTCCAAAATCTGATAATGCTTTTGCCCGGACCTTCATTACATCTTTAATTCAGTTACGGCATCATTTCCATTATCCCATAAATGAGCCTGCGGATGCAAACCGCCGGCTGCCCTTGCATCCTGGTCAGAAATAAATTGCAACCCTTTTTTTTCAGCATCGCTTAAAATTCTATTTAATGCAGTTGCTTCATTTGTGCCGGATGCAAAATCCTGGTAACCCCAGGTAATTGCCACTTTATCCCAGTCACCTATCTTATTGTCATACGCATTGCTGATATCAATTTCTCCTGCTGCATTTAGCTTTGCTGAAGGATGCGGATAATCCATCACACTTGCACGGTTGCTTACGCTGGCAGCATAATTATGCATCAAACCAATTGTATGACCTACTTCATGCGCAGATAATTGCTTCAATCTTTCCAACGCCATCTTCAGCATTTTATCATTAACGGGAGTGCCATTTTCATACGGAGCTAATAAACCGGCAGCAATTAAATAATCCTGTCTTACTCTCAGCGAACCTAATGTTACATGTCCTTTAATAATTTCTCCTGTTCGCGGATCAGAAACTGATGCACCATAACTCCATCCTCTTGTACTGCGGTGTACCCAATTGATAACATTGTAACGAACATCCATCGGATCTGCATCCTCCGGTAAAACTTTTACCTGGAATGCATTTCTATATCCTGCTGCTTCAAATGCCTGGTTCCACCAGCCTGCTCCTTCCAATAATGCACTGCGGATGGGCTCTGGAGTTCCATTATCTAAATAATAGATGATTGGTTTTACGGCTTCACTCATAGCAGCTGTTGGGTCTTTCTTTTTCAGGCGGTGACGTGCAATAAAAAATTTTTCTATCGGCTCAGATACAGGAGTACTATAATCAAAAAAAGAAATGGGAATATAACTGCTGCGCGGATCAAATACTCTTGGTTTGTAATCATTGTCCGGCAACTGAACAAATGAATGATGCATTCTTAAAGTGATTGCTTCCGGTGAAGGTGTAACAGAGTTTACAAAGTTTCCGGAATTACCATCACTGTTTGTAAAAGTTATGGTTGTTTCAAACTCTGTATTAAGCGGAAAATTTTTTGTGCGGGGTAAATAAAATGAGGAACGTGTTTTATCCAATGTATAATTTCCCTGCTGGTTGCTTCTTATACGGTTGGTAACCTGCATGGCGTCTCGTAATAAAAAATCTGTTGCTTCTACAAGATAATGATTGGCTGTTTCAGCTTCTACAGTAAATCCCCAGAGTGTTGATTGGGCAAATGATTGTTCAACCGCTCTTTTCTCTGCTGCATCATTTGTTACAGCACGGTAATTATAGTTAGGCTGTATTAAAAATATTTTTCTGCCAACTTTTGAAAATTTTACGATTCTTTCGCCGCCTAATAAACCCCTGTCAAGACCAATATCATTTGAACCCAGGCCGGCGGGCAATGAAGTGACGTATAAAATCTCTATATCCGTTTTGTCTATTTCAAGAAAAACTTTCCCTGCATTTTCGTCCCAATAAAAATTTAGAAAGCCCTCATGTTTTTTAAAGTCTTTTGTTTTTTCTTCAACCGTAGGTAATTTTTGGGCTGATGTAAGAACAGGGATCAAAAAAAGGAGCAGAAATATTTTTCTCATAGCAGAATAATTTATCTGCTCAAGTTATGAAAAGAGTAATTGCGAAAAACTATTTTCTATAAAAGGCTAATCAGCGTGGCTGCTTTTTTTCCAGCGGTAATAAACAAAGCCTCCTATAATAAATGGCGCTGCAGCGAGATAAAGAATTCCGGTATTCATTCCCTTGGCAGGTTTTTCACCTAATTGCTGTGCTGTTTTAGTGCAGATGGAACATTGTGCAGAAGAATAAGTAACCGATAGCAGTGAAAAACTAATAGTGAAAAGGCAGATATATAAACACTTCTTCATACGCTTCATTGAACTGCAAATTTACGGCCTTATAAATAAAAATACAGCTTTACCTGGTTGATTATTTCTGTCAAAAAAAGCGGCCCGTTATGAACAGTGCCGCTTTGGTAAGTGTGGGTAGGACAAAACTGCTTTAATATCCTTATTGCTTAGTCATATTTATCTTTCCACCATCAGCAGGGTTATTCTCACCACCCCAGGTGCCAACCAGTTTACCGGTGGCAGCATCAAATGTTGCGCTGATTGAATACTTGCTGTAAGGTGAAAAATTCATTGTGTACTTGGCCGTAAGCGTATTGCCATTCATTTGCCAGGTGCCTTCGCCAATAACGGTATTAGAGTTAACACCTATCTCCTGGAAAATACCTCCAGCCTTAATCTTATACTTCTGGTCAGTATCCGGCATGTCATTTCCGAAACCATACTTCCCAGTGTACGAACCTTCAACAGCAACGGTTGCAGGTGGCGTTACAGAGTCTTTGTTTTTTTTACAGGAAACAAATGTGAATGCAGCGAGCATTAACATCGCCATACTTTTAAAAACTGTCATTGAGTAATTTTTTACGTGTGTCATTGTTTTGATTTTTATGGTTTTTAATTTTTAAATACGTTGTAAAAATATATCCGGTGATAAGCCTTAAAAAAATGTGTTGAGTGAATTGGTCTTTTGACTGAACATTCGGAAAGTGAACTGTTGTTATTGCTTCATCAGGAATGTTCCGGAAAAATGTGCCCCGGTAATTGTCTGATTGAGATATGTTGGATTACCGATCTGGGAAGAAGCCTCGATCCTGATCTTGTCCCCTGCATTCAGCTTAAGGGTATTGTGTAATAATATCCTGTTGTGAGGGCTGAACATTCCTCCATAATGATCATATCTGCCCATCGCGAGTTCTACTGAATTTCCATTCTTTATTATCCATATCCCTAATAAGCTGGAAGGATCACCTGTCCAGGATATACGAACATCAAATTGGTAAATCCCTGCAACAGGCGCAACGAAAGTATTGGGGTTGATAATTGAAGATGATGTGCTGAAATTTGAAGAAACATCGAAGTCTTCACTATTAAAGGGGACTACCAGGCCACTATCGACAGGTAATACAGATTGATCGTAAACGGCAGAAAAACTAATTCCTCCTTCCCAATGAGCATGTCCGTTCATATCTGTCATCAGTACTTTTCCAAGCGTAGCTCCTGTATTATTCATTTGTACCACTCCATCTGTAACCAAAGCCCTACCCGCAGTGGAAGAAAAGAAACCACCCGTTCCGTTACCGAAACTTTGTCCCAATACCCCATAACCAAAATTTGCATCCGTTCTTCCATGCACACCAGCTTTCGATTGTGCATTGGATAAACCTAATATACCATCACCTGCCTGGCTCATACCCACTACGCCAATACCTGTGCTGCTGCTTTCACCTAATAGACCTGTTTTAAACGCAACGGATAACCCACTGCTCCCGCTTGTGCCATGAATAGCAGCACTGTTAGTTTGTAAAGAACTTGTACTCGCTTTTAATGCAGCTGACGAACCCGTATTATTTGAAATAAATTCACCAGCATATCCTGTTGAATTATTACTTAATGAAAAAAGTGAGTTGGAAGAATTATAGGTAGTAGAGTAAGGAATGGAAATTCCAGTTGAAACAAGCGCCTTCCAATTTGGTGCTGCAACTGTTCCCTTATTAAAATAATATCCGCTACCATTTGGCATTGCTGTGAATCAAAACTATATGTCAGGTAAGTACAGGAAAATGCTGATTGAGTAAACAGTAGAGTTCGCTGAACAAAAAGCAGAAAGATTATTTAAGCAGGATGACTATAATTGCAGAGGTAAAGCAAACTGCAGAAATCAATACACCTCTAAAAGGAGTTTTAAACCAATATTTTTTTGCAAGCCATAAATAAAACAAAACAGTAACCATGTTTAACAGAAGAAACAAAGGGTTATGTAAAATTGAAGAAAAGCCAATAGCTGTAAATAGATTGATAAAACCAATATAAATGACCCCAGAACTATGGCTGCCATTGAAACCCACCCAGGCATTCCACATCGTTACTTCTTTAGTAAGCACTGGGAAAGATATTTTCATTTCTTCCTCCAGTATTTTATTTCTTGAAGAAAACTTATTGGTGAAAAAAGTATAGAGTAAATGTATCGTACCAAGAATGATAAATGGCAATGAACCTGCTATCCATAAATATTTTTCAATCATAAAGGAGTATTAAAATTTTGAAAACAATTCAACAAATTCCTGTTTACGTGTTCTTGAAATGCTCACGGATGTACCATCATCCATTACCACATAGCCACCATCTCCGCGGATATATTTACTGATATGGTTCAGGTTTACCAAAAACGAATTGTGTATACGATAAAAATCAGGACCTGCCAGTGTATCGTCTATTTCTTTCAAGGGTTTTGAAACCAATATTTTCTTTCCATCTTTTAAAGCTACTCTTGTATAGTTACTGTCCGATTCGCAAAAAATAATATCAGCAGTTGCCACAAATAACATTCCTTCGGAAGTGGTAAGTGCAATCGGGAAATGGTCTGCTGATTTGTATTGCGTACGCTCTGCATCAGTAATTCCATCTGTTCTTTCAATGGCGTTGTTTTCTTTTTTTCAATTCGTTGAATAGTTTCCACGAGGTCATCAGGGTCAACTGGTTTCAGCAAATAATTTAATGCACTGTATCGAAAAGCTTTTATAGCAAACTGGTGATAGGCCGTAATAAATACAACATCGAAAAAAAGTTCATCAAATTTTTCCAGCATATCAAAGCCATTCATATTTGGCATTTCAATGTCGAGAAAAACGACATCGGGCCTGTGCTGTTTTATGGCAGCAATTCCCTGTTCTGCACTGCTGCACACTGCCTCCACTTTTACCTGCGGGCAATAAGTTTTCAGCAACATTTCCATTACTTCAAGGCTGTCGGCCTCATCATCCACTAAAATACAGCGTATCATAATTATTTTGTTTAAGGTTAAATAGGTATTGTCAAAATTACTTTTGTTCCTGCCGCTTCACCATTTCCATTTTCAAGATCAATAATTTGAATACTTGCATTCAATGATGCATATTGATTCAGCATGGCAATTCTTTCCTCTGTCAGTTTCATACCAAGCGATTTGCCTGTGGTAGCCGATTTACTTTTAAGTTCGTTCGCTTTTATACGACCTACCCCGTTATCTTCTATTATACATTCAAGCATGTTGCTATTTGTTTTTCGAACAGAAACAGAAAGGCGTCCATCTGTTTCTTTATGTAGCAGCCCATGCCAGATAGCATTTTCTACATAAGGCTGGATAATTAATGGAGGCACCTGTAATGTGTCGGCACTTACATTGTCATCCACTTTTATTTCATACGAAAATTTATTAGTGAAACGCAGGGCTTCCATTTCTATATAAAGTTTCAATGCTTCCAGCTCATTTGACAAAGCCACTTCTTTACTGTTGGAGTTATCTAATATCAGCCGGATAAGTTTTGCAAATCGGGTAAGATAACGGGATGCAGTGGCATGATCACTTTTCAAAATGTACTTGTTGATGGAATTAAGTGAATTAAAAATAAAATGCGGGTTCATTTGTGCCCGCAGGGCTTTCATTTCTGTTTCAGATATTTTTTTATTATAAATTGTTTTCAACCTTTCTTTATACCGTATCCTGTTTATTCTGAATTGTACAATACCAATGATGATTGCTAAAAGCAAAACAACTGACACTGCAATAAACCACCAGCGTTTCCATAATGGTGGAGTAATTCTTAGGGCTATTTCGTTGCCGGCATTTACCCAATTAATCTTATCAATACTTGCTTTTACTTTGAAAATATATTTACCGGAAGGCAACGAAGGGTAACGGGCAAAATGAATATCATTTCCTTTCTGCCAGTCTTTGTCAAAACCTTCCAGCATATACTGGTAAGCAATGTTCCGGGAACCGGTTAAATTAATGGCTGTAAAATTGAACTGGACACTGTTTTGGGCAAAGCCTGTTTTTATTGACTGTGAATTATCAAAACGGATAACAGAATCGGGCAGTGTAACCTGGTAAATATTTACCCGTAGTTGCGCTGTATTATTTTTTATTTGTGAAGGGTTGAAATAATTAATACCTCGATGGGTGCCAAAATAAAGAACACCATCTCTTGATTTACAAGCAGCATCAAAGCGGAAACCATCAGTACTGATACCTGCATTCTCTTCAAAATATTCAAGTTGATTATTTGACGGATTGTACCTGACAAGACATTTGTTATTGGCGATCCACACATAGTTATCATCAGTCAGGATGCTTTCACAACGCGGATACCGCATTCCGTTAGCTTTTGAAAAATTGCGGATTTTTCCATCGGGTGCAATGACACTAAAACCATTTAAATGTGTAGTATAAATATTACCGTAACGATCAGCGACAAGAGAGCTTGCTGTACTATTCAATAGCCCATCAGCAACAGTATAATTAGTAAGTGAATTATTTTCCCTGTCATAACAATAAACTCCGAAACGCTGAGTGCCAATCCATATCCTTTTCTCGTTGTCCTCACAAAAAGAGATAACAACTTTTTCATTAAGCTCTTTTAGCAGCGGGTGATTATAAAAAACGGTAATGTGGTGATTGCCCGGATTAATCAGGTACATACCGCCAAAACTACCCGCCCATATATTCCCTTCCGAATCTTCCATCAGGGCATTCACATAGTTATTTCTAACTGCCGGGCCTAGCGAAGTATCCTTTGTTACCAGCCGGAAGGTTCCATTTTTTTTATCAAACAAAGCCACACCAGCACCAACAGCGCTAACCCACATTCTTTCTTTCTTATCTATACAAAGAGTTCTTGTTTCGAGATAACGTGGACCAAGAGCAGGGTCATTAAAAAAATATTGATAGAAGGTGGAAATATTATTTTTTTTATCCCACCTGATAAGCCGGTCAAGCGCAGTTATCCATAAGAACCCATCCTTGTCCTCTGCCATTGTATTGATATGGCCATCAAAAATATTTCCCTTTGTATCCCTGAATAATTTTTTATAGACAGCTGTTTTATTATTGATGTTGCAGATGCTAACTCCTGATGATTGGGTGCCGACTACCAAATCTCCATCTTTGCCGCAAAATACTCTGTATAGAACATTGGCAGAAACCGAAGCGCTGTTTAATGGGTCGTGTTTGTAAACATTAACAGAACCAGTAGTGCTGTCAATTACGCTCAAGCCTGCAAGTACGGTGGCAATAGCAAGACTGCCATCGGAAGCTTTGATCATTTCAGTAACACGAGGGCTGGATTTTTTGCCATCGTTTTCATTATATATATAATATGTTTTTAAATCCTGCTGTGTAGCAATATCTATTACAGATACATTTCCGTGACGGGTGGCTACAGCAATGGCATTATCATTATACCTGCATGCAGTTACAGCATTTGGTATGTTTTTCTCTAAAATTATTTTTTGAGTTTTATAGTCAACTACTATTATTTTTTGCTCATATACATAAGCACCACGATCTTTTGAAACAGCTACTGCTGTGTTGAAGCGATTATTATTAATTGTTTCGGAAAGCCAGCCGATCTTTTCCCATTGCTTTTTTGTTTCATTAAAATAAAAATGCCCATTTGCAGTAAACAGAATAACTCCATAGTTTGTTGTTTCAAAAACTGAATGACAGGTAAATAATTCTTTTTTACCGGGCAATACCACGGCATGAAACTTTTTATCCTCGCCAGCCCATGCCACCTGTCCGGGAGTAGTTACCCAAATACGGTTTCTGCTGTCGCAATACAACTGGCGTATGGTATCAGAGGGAAGACCTGTTTGTGATGATTTAAACCAGGAGGTTATAGTATATCCATCATACATATTTAACCCATCAGCTGTTCCCGTCCACAGAAAACCATTCTTATCAATAACAAGGCTTTGTACATAATTATCCGATAAGCCGTTTGAAGTATTCAGATGTGAAAATGAAACAACCTGTGCTGTTGTATGTAATAACAGCATCCACAATAATGAGATCAAAACAGGTAACTTTTTTTTCAAATGATTTTCTCCTTTTTAAATATACTAATAACCATATTTTACAGGGTCTTTTGAGTTTATCCATTTCATTATCTTTCGTTAGGCTTAATATTCTCATATTTCACCCGCTTTGCTTCAAACCTGTTCATGTCAACAAGGTTTAAATATTTTTCTGTTTTGGCTGGTGATTTAAGCAGTTTTTCTTTGGGCCTTGTTGGCCTTTTTTCAAATCCTCCGCCGCAATTCGGACATACATTATTTAGTATTTCATCTACACAGTCCTTACAATACGTACATTCAAATGTGCAAATCATTGCATCAGTACTTTCATTAGGCAGTTCCTTGCCACAGTTTTCGCAAATTGGCCTTAGTTCTAACATAGTTAATTTTCAATTTACTTTTTACAAATTTTATTTAAAATAGTAAAAGAACAATTATTGAAAATAAGGCCGTTTTAACTTATCTTCAACCGCATTGATTTATCAAGTTTTTCCCGCTGTTCTTTAATGGCTAAGTTATTGGCTTTTACCGATCGCGGAGAGTATTAATGAGCAAATGGATAACTGGAGTGAGAGATTGGTGACGTACTAAATATTATTTACAGATTGTGACTAGGTTGGTGCAAAAGCTGCAAACTTAAGGATTTTAATTAAACGCCAGCGTTGACAGTTCTATAATTGAAAATTACCATTTACTCATCAGGTTTTTTATATGCATAACCGGGATTATACTTTCACACCGAAAATATTTTTATAAACACATTTTAAAACAAATAAAAATGAAAAGTTTTTTAATCAAATCATTAACGGTACTGCTGGTAAGTTCAGCCTTTACTGCCTGTCAAAAAGAAAAAAAAGAAAAACCTACACCTGAGCAATCAACAACTCATAATCTTGGTAACGGGATTGTAGAAACAACTCAAAGAGGTCCGAACGGTAGCACGGTTATTTTTTCCAACTGGATCCAAAGAGCAGATCCTGATTGGATGGTCTGGGGCGGAGGAACTAAATACACACTACAGATTTGGTTACAACAAGTCTCACTGATGCTGTAAGGGATAGAGGGATAGTTCTTGTATATTTCAATTTAATGGTTTCATCAGCCAGTTGCCTCATGAAAGTTTTGGTGAAAACCTGGTATTGGATTCGTATTTTGAAACTGGAAAAATTACTGTAAGATATACCTACGGTGGAGGTGTGATTTATGTCAACAACATACTTAATATCAAACTCAGGTATATACTTATTCCAAGTTCAGCATTTAGCGGAGCAGGCAATGGAAGAATCATGGCACCGGTTGATTACAGCGATTATAATGCTGTATGCGAATATTATGGAGTGGCTAAATAAATAATTTGTATAAAAAAAAGCTGTCCACCAATGGCGGACAGCTTTTCAATTTTTATTTGTGAATTATACAGCTTCAGATTCCATGCGCTTCTGCACTTTCTTCCTTTCATCTTCATTCAGCAATACTTTACGCATTCGTATAAAATTTGGAGTTACTTCAATACACTCATCCTGCTGAATATATTCCATACACTCTTCCAGTGATAAAACAGTTTTTGGCTGGATACGGGTAGCATCATCACTGCCGCTTGCACGGTGATTGGTTAATTTCTTCGGCTCTGTTGCATTTACCACTAAATCTCCTGGCTTAATATTTTCGGCAATGATTTGTCCTGCATAAACCTCTTCACCCGGGTCAACAAAGAATGATCCCCTGTCCTGCAATTTATCAATAGAATAACCTGTTGTTCTGTCTGTGTTCTTAGAAAGCAATACACCATTATTTCTTCCGGGTATCGGGCCTTTCCATGGCTTGTATTCTGTAAAGCGATGTGCCATTACAGCTTCACCGGTTGTGGCAGTCAGCATTTGAGTACGTAAACCAATCAAACCTCTTGAAGGAATTTCAAATTCCAGATGCTGCATCTCTCCTTTAGTTTCCATGATCAGCATTTCACCTTTTCTTCTCGATACAAGGTCAATTACTTTACTAGCAAATTCCTGCGGCACATCCACCACTAAGTTTTCGTAAGGCTCACATTTTTTGCCATTCACTTCTTTCACTATTACTTGTGGCTGGCCAATCGTTAATTCATAACCTTCGCGGCGCATGGTTTCAATCAGTATTCCCAAATGGAGAATACCACGGCCGTATACCATCAGGCTATCGCCTTCTTCACTATCTTCTACTTTTAATGCAAGATTTTTTTCTGTTTCTTTCATAAGGCGATCACGCAAGTGCCTTGATGTAACAAATTTTCCGTCCCTGCCAAAGAATGGTGAGTTGTTTACAGAAAACAACATATTCATCGTTGGCTCATCCACACTTATTACTGGTAATGCTTCCGGCGTT
>Ga0193738_1001110_pt1 | contig 11235 bp, 6 predicted proteins | sample L2a1metaG_FD_144927 | JGI IMG/M metagenome (GOLD analysis project Ga0193738, IMG submission 144927) | Soil microbial communities from a riparian zone of the East river system, Colorado, United States - L2a1 | ecosystem: Environmental > Terrestrial > Soil > Riparian zone | place: USA: East River...
ACTCCGCGAAAAACAGCAGCGGAATCGCCGCGGCGATCAACAAGTAGATCAACAGCATCACGTGCTTGCGCGCGATCTTGTCCGCCAGCCATCCCATCAACAGCCGCCCGACGATGCTGCAGGCCAGGACGGTCGATGTGACCGTTGCGGCAGCCGCCTGCGAATAGTTCATGTCGAGGCTCAGGTACAGCTTGAGGTGCTGGTTCGTCCCGCCGACGGCGCCGATCGAGCACATGCTCCCGATGGCCAGGAGATAGAACGCCGGGTTGCGAAACAGTTCGCCCATCGGCGCAACGGGCTGCGGGCCCGCTGTGGTCCCGCCAGAGGGCGCGGTGGCGCTCGGTGGCTCGTCGCGCACGAAGAACGCCATCGGCAGCGCGAGGACGACAATCAGGATCCCGAGCACCTGTAGCGCGCCACGCCACTCGAAGGCCTCCACGAGCTGCGGCGAGAGCTTCAGCACCAGGTAGCCGCCGATGCCGATCCCGAGATACGCGAAGCCCATCGCCTTGCCGCGATCCTTGTCGAACCAGCGCGAGAGCAGCACCTGGTTCGGCAGCGGACCGCCGCAGACGTAGCCGAGGGCGTTGAAGATGTAGAAGAGATAGAACATCCACAGCGCGGTCATGTGCGCGAGGCCGATCAGCGCGCCTCCCGCCATCAGGATCCCGACCATCATCAGCCGGCGTGGGCCGAACCGGTCCACGATCCATCCCGCGGCGAACCCGAAGAGGGGGCCGATCAGCAGCTTGCTGATCGCGTTGCCCGACGTGACCTGCGCCCGCGACCACCCGAACTCGCGGACCATGAAGTCGTAGTAGAAGGGCAGTCCGTAAAGCGCCAATCCAACGATCGAGAACAGGACGACGAAAGACGTGACGGCAACCTGGTTGCGGCTATGCATCGGCACACTCGAGTATTCGGGCGGAATGCGGCGGCATGTCCGCGATGGTGACGGTGTTGCGCGCCGCGGAGACGACAGCGCCCGTCCAGAAGTCGGTGATCCGCGAGGGACGGGTGAACCTGACGCTGAGCGTCTGCGGCGCATCGGTCCAGTTGAAGAGGCAGAGCATGCGCCGCCCCCTCAGCGTCACCGTGCCAACGCGCAACTGCTCGTCGTCGAACACGGCGGCCACGCCCGTCGGCGGCAGCAACTTCCGGAGCATCGCCAGTCGCGGCGCCGGAATCGACGTCAGATCGTCCCCGGACAGCACCATGCCGCCGGTCGCGTAAATCGCCGTCGCGTGAAAGAGGAACTCGTTGTCGGGCAACTCGCCTGAGAGGACGATGGCGTCGGGATCGTTCCACCACAGGCGGCCGTTCTGCCAGTTCCTCAGGAGGTTCTGCTGTGCGGTCGTCTTGATTCGATCCCAGGTGCGCTTGATGTCGTTGGAGCTGCGCGAGCCATGAATGAGCCCGGCCGAGGGCCACATTGGATGGTTGCACCCGAGGATGAAGCCGTCGCCCGCGCCGCGCGCGATGGCCGCCATCCCTCGGCGATACGCCTCGATCCGCGTCGCTTTCGGATCGTGGAAGCGGCCGCCGTGGATCGCACCCCAGAAGTTCGCGTCGAGCTTGAAGTAGGTGACGCCCCACTCGCGCCGCATCGTGCTGAACACCTGCTCGAAGTGCGCGTGAACGCCGGGATGCGTCCCGTCGAGGACGTACCACGGCCCGCGGCGCCACCCGCCGAACGACACCGTGTCGGATCGCAGCGGCGCGCCGTCCGCGTTGTTCACGAACCAGTCGCGATGCTGCTGGAAGACGTGCGACTGCTCCTCGGCGACGAACGGCGCAACCCAGATGGCCGGCTGAAAGCCGCGTTGACGGATCGCGTCGAGGACCTTGCGGACGTCGCCGCCGAACGCGGCGCCGGTTTCGAGCCAGTCACCCATGGCCGGCTGGTACCCGTCGTCGATCTGCACGTAAGTGAGGCCGGGAATCTGCTTCGCGATGACGTCGAGGTTCTCGAGAATGTTCTGCGCCGTCACGCGAGGGCCGAAGCAGTACCACGAGCACCAACCGGTCGGCGGCGCGGCGAAGGGCAGCCGCGGATGAGTGCGCGACAGGCGATCGCCGATCGTGTTGAGCACCGCGTCGCGCGAGTGTCCGCGCGTGAGCGTGAAGTCTTCCAGTTGCCAGGACTCGCCAGGGCCGAGCGTCAGGCCCTCGGTATCGACGACGACCTGGAGCGACGATGGGGCGCGCAGGCGGAAGAGCCCGGCGAAGCGGCGCGTGGACGTGAAGCCGAGCCCGACGGTACGCGCGCTCGGCGGCGACAGTGTCATCGCGCCGAAGTAGGTCTGCGTGCCGGCCGGCATCGGGATCTTGTAGTGCTTCGCGTCGGTGTACGAGCCAAGGTCCTTCGGCGCGCCGAGGGTGCCGCCAGACTGGCTGAGCATCTGAAACGACTCACCGTAGATCGGCGTGGATGCCGGAAGCCCCAGCGCGATGTCGAACAGCAGGACTTCGCTCACGGCGGCCGCCGACGTGCCCCGATTGGTGACGCGGGCGCGGCAGATCTCGCCGTCCCAGTCACGCGTCAGCACGAGACTGGAGGCGCCGGCGTTTCCCGCGGCGACGACTCCGCTTGGGGCATTACGCAGGTCGTCAAGTGAATGTGCCTGCGCCAGAGGCCACGCCCGCAGGAGCGGCACGGCAAGCGCGGCGCCCAACATTTCCCGTCGCGACAATCGGCTAGTCACAAGTGGTCATGCCAATCATATGCGCGCCCCGCGAGGGGCGGCAGGCATAAATCTCGGGCACCCGCCCGGTCGCCGCATCGTAGTGCCGCGCCACCTCCCGAGTGAACGCGGGGACAGAATCCACGTGGACAAGGTTGACGGTGCAGCCGCCGAATCCGCCGCCGGTCATCCGCGCCCCGAGCGTCCCGGGCGACATCATGGCGGCCTCGACCATCGCGTCCAGCTCCGGCGTGCTGACGTTGTAGTCGTCGCGGAGGCTGGCATGCGACGCGCCCATCAGGACACCGAAGCGTGCGAGATCGCCGTCGCGCAGCGCGTCGGCAGCCGATAGCGTCCGAGCGTTCTCGGTCACGACGTGGCGGCAGCGGCGGTAGACCCGATCGTCGAGGACATCCTGGTTGGCTTCGAGGTCCGCGAACGTGACGTCGCGCAGCGCCCGAATCCGCGGCAACCGCACCGCCAGCCTACGGACGCCGGCCTCGCAGTCCGCTCGGCGCTGGTTGTACCCGTCGCTCGCCAGCGCGTGCTTCGTCATCGTGTTGCAGACGACGATCGCGAGGGAAGGCGGAACGGGCAGCCAGGTCGCCGCCAGCGTGCGGGTGTCGAGCAGCATCGCGTGACCGTCGCGGCCGTGACAGGCAATGAACTGGTCCATGATGCCGCACCGCGTGCCGGCGAACTCATGCTCGGCCTGTTGCGCGGCCAGCGCGAGTTGCGTGAGGTCGATCCTGTGGCCGGCAAGGTCGAGCAGCGCGCAGCCTGCGGCGATCTCCAGCGCCGCCGACGAGCTGAGCCCGACGCCCGACGGCACGTCGCTGGTGATCGCGAGGTCCGCGCCGCGCAGTTGCAGACCTTGCCGTTCGAGGACCGCGGCGACGCCCCGGACGTAGTCGCTCCATCGTCCTGTCGGCCCCGCGCCGAGCGCATCGAGGTCGAGATCGATCACGTTGTGCTGGCCGCCGGAGGACAGACGCAGGCGACGGTCGCCGCGCGGCGTCGCCGTCGCCGTCGTGTAGCGATCGATCGCCACCGGCAGGACGAAACCGTCGTTGTAGTCGGTGTGCTCGCCGATCAGATTGATGCGGCCGGGAGCGCGATAGGCGTTCACCGTGTCAGTCGAACCAGAGGACCGGCTGGCGCACGAAGAAATTGCGGACGATTTCCTCGACGTCAGAATCGGCCGGCAGCGACGACCACAGGTCCAGGTAGGACGGCTCTTTCAACGCGACGCCCGCGAACAGGAGGCTGGCCTGACGCATCGGCCAGTGCTCGTGATACATGACGTCGGGCGGCTTCGGCCACGACTTCTTGTCCTTGATGTACGGCGCCATGTAGGCCATCGCCTTGCGCATGCCGCGTCCGTCCGGCAGCTCGAACGTCCACAGGTCGTCCTCCGGTGTCGAAAGAATCTGGGCGATCGTGGCCATGGCCTCGAGGTTGAACAGCGAGTAGCCGTATGGCTTCGTCCGCCCCAGCTCGCGGGGGAAGCTGCCGTCGGGCGCCATCTGCTGCAGCAGCACGGTTTTGAAGCGGTCGCGGCAGTCCCGCATCAGCGGCCCGTTGCCGGTGTAGTGCGCGAAGGCCGCCACCTGCATCACCCAGCAGGTCGCGTGATTGTTCGTCGTGTCGCGCTCGTCGATACCGTATTTGTCGGTCGTCAGCCATTCGAGGTAATCCGCGAACCAGCGTTTCGCGACCGTGCTGTCGTCGCGGGACCAGCTGCGCGTCCCCTCGAGCCGCTCGAGGGCGCGAACGACTTCCACCAGGTGGATGGTGTCGATGATGCCGGTACCGCGGCCGGTGACGCGGCCCTGGATCGCCTGGGCGTAGCGGAGCGCGGGTGCCATCTTCGTGGCCGGCGAGATGAACCACGCGCGCGCGTGGCGCGAGGCGAGCGCGGCGTATTTCTGATCTTTCGTCAGCGTGTAGGCCGCCACCAGCGCCGGCATCTGCACCGAGAGTCGCATCAGCGCCCGCCGATGATCGTTGAAGTTGCCTGGATTACTCAGGCCGTCCTTCTGGATATATGGGCCGCCAGGGTTCGCCGGGTCGGGCCACCAGTAGTCACCCTCGGAAAAGTAGTCGTGTGGCCCGCCGGCGCTTCGCGGCGACTTCGAGGCGGTCACCGTGATCGGCGACTCCTTCAGGTAACGATTGGCCGCGACGATCACACGGTCGCGCTCGCTCGAAAGACTGAATTGTGGCGCCAGCCACAAGATCAACGCCGAGAAAACGAGTCCGGCTCGAATCATTTGCCTCCGCTCGAGCGGCGCGCGACCAGTTTCGGCGGAATGACGACGCGCCGGGGGCGTGCCGGCTTCACCGAGGGATCCGCCTCGACTCGCTCCAGCAGCAACTCCGCCGCGGCCTTACCCTGTTCCTCGCGCGACCAGCTGACCGTCGTCAATGGTACGCGAAGCAGGTCGCCGAGCGCGATGTCGCCGGCGCCGACGACGGCGATGTCTTCGGGCACGCGCAGGCCGGCGTCCCAGATCGCTTTCATGGCCCCGATGGCCGAGGGATCGTTGGCGGCAAATACCGCGTCCACGCGCGGCCGCAGCGCCAGCAGCCGGGTCATGGCGCGGTGGCCGTCTGCTTCTTTGAAGCCGCCGCGCACCATCCATTCGACTTTGCCCTTGATCCCCGCTGACCTCAGCGCGGCGCGATAACCGTCGGCGCGCCGTTTCGCATGGACGACCGAGGTGCCGGTGATGTGCGCGATCGCCTTGCGTCCCCGTTCGATCAGGTGTGCCGTCGCCAGCCGCCCGACCTCATGGTCGTCGGTCACGACGCGATCGCAGCGCACGTCGGGGTGATCGTCGCGGTCGATCATCACCAAGCCGAGGCCAAGGGAGGTGAAGCGCTGGAGCAGGTCGGTGTTGCCCGCGGCATTCGCCGAGCCGAGCACCACACCGTCCACCTGGCGCTGGCGCAGCATGTCAAGCTCCTGTCGCTCCTTGACGGCATCTTCCGAGGAACTGCACAGCAGGATGCCGTAGCCGCGCGCGCTGGCGACGGTCTCGATGCCGGCGACGATCTCGACGAAGAACGAGTGCATCAAATCGGGGATCACGACACCGAGCGTGTGGGTGCGGCGCAGCGTCAGGCTGCGCGCCACCGCGTTGGGCTGGTAGCCCAGTTCGGCGACTTTGGCGAGGACGCGGGCGCGCGTTTCGTCGCCGATATCCTCGCGATTGTTGAGCACCTTGGAGACGGTCGTGATCGACACGCCGAGCTCCCCGGCGATCCGTTTCATCGTCGTCGTAGGCGGCATCGAAAATTAACTTTAACGGTAAAGTAAATTGACTTTATCGGTAAAGGATAGTATCACAGCCCCCGAAAGACGGGAGGCGACATGCAGTTTACCGTTTGGGCTGTCTGCGTCGTGATCGGATTGTCGGCTGCCTCCGCGGCCGGCCAGGATACCGGAACTGTTTCGGGTGTCGTTGTCGACAGCAGCGGGCAGGTCGTGCCCGGCGCGAGCGTCACACTCACGAACGAAGGCACCGCCGACGCGCGCAACGGCACCAGCGGCGCCAACGGCGCGTTCGCGTTCCGCGCCGTGCCGCCTGGAACCTACAGCGTGCGGATCGAGCTGCAGGGGTTCCGCGCCTTCGAGCAGAAGAAGAACATCGTCAACGCCAGCAGCCACGTCGACCTGGGCAACGTCAAGCTCGAGGTCGGGTCGGTGAGCGAGGTCGTCTCGGTCGTGGCCGAAGGAGCGACGATCGAGACGAAGAACAGCGACTATTCCGGGCTCCTGACTTCGACGCAGATTTCGCAGATCCAGAGCCGGGGCCGTGACGTGGTCAACCTTCTTCGGCTGCTTCCCGGTGTGCACTACGAAGCAGACATCGAGGCAATGGGGGACAGCTTCGGCTCGCAGATGCCGAACATCGGCGGCATGCGGAAGCACTGGAACCAGGTGACGGTGGATGGCCTGAACGGCAACGAGCTGTCGGGCACCAACCGGATGAACTCGTCGATTAACCTCGACGCGATCGCCGAAGTCAAGGTCCTGCTCAACACCTACAAGGCCGAGTTCGGCCACAGCGGCGGCGCGAACATCGAGATCGTGAGCAAGAGCGGCAGTTCCAACTACATGGGATCGGCGTACTGGTACGGCAAGCGCGACAAGTGGAACGCGACGCCCTGGGAAAACAACCGCGCCGGGTTGGCGAAACCCAAGCTGCACGTCAACACGCCCGGCTTCAATCTGGGCGGTCCCGTGAAGATTCCGGGGCTCTTCGACCAGGGGGCCGACAAGAAACTGTTCTTCTTCTATTCCTTCGAGGGGCCGCGGGTCCAGCGTCCTGGCCCCGTCCGGCTGTATCGCATGCCAACCGCGCTCGAGCGGCAGGGAGATTTCTCCCAGACGTTCGATGCGAACGGCCGGTTGATCAACATCAAGGATCCGCTCTCGACCGCGGCGTGCAACGTGACGAATGGCGGCGCCGGCTGCTTCCCCGGCAACCGGATTCCCGTCGGCCGGCTCGATGCGAACGCCCTCGCGTTGCTGAACCTGATGCCGCTGCCCAATACCACGAGCGCGAACAACGCCTACAACTTCACGCGGCAGGAAACGTCGACCAATCCGCGCGCCAACCACGTGGTCCGGCTGGACGGCCGTCCCTCGGGCAACGACACGATCTGGGGGGCGTTCACCTATTGGAACTCGAGCCAGTACGGGTCTGAGATCACCGCCGGTCCGGCGAAGTGGGGTTTCTTCGACGGCTCCTACGCGTCCGGTGACAAGGGGATCAAGGGCGGGTGGAACCACGTGATCGGTACGGGCGGCGTCAACGAGGTGTTCGTCGGCTACAGGCGCGCGACCGAGGGCTTCGGCACCAAGGAAGGCAGCGATCTCGACCGCATCCTCAAGTCGAACGTCGGCTACAACCTGCCGCAGTTCACCACGCTGAACACGCTCGGCGTCATTCCGACCGCGACGTTCGGGCTCGCGACGACCGGCGTGGACAGTCCCGACTTCACGTACGACAGCCGCTTGGGCTCGACGGCGTTCGACACGCTCATGAGCGTGAGCAACAAGCTGACGCTGACGCGCGGCCGCCACACCTTCAAGGTCGGCGGCCACTTCGAATACATGACGAACAACGAAGCGCGCGGCGGCACGTGGATGGGGCAGTTCCAGTACGGGAACAACGCCAACAACCCGCTGAATACCAACTTCGCGTTGTCGAACGCCGTCCTTGGCGTTTACCAGCAATACACCGAGACCAGCCGGTACGGGGAAACCCACAACAAGCAGATCTGGTCCGAGTGGTACGCGCAGGACACCTTCCAGGTGACGCCGCGCTTCACGCTGGATTACGGTCTCCGCTTCCTGCTCTACACGCCGTACTGGCGGCCCGACAAGGAGGTGTCCAATTTCGATCCGTCCACGTACAGCGCGGCCAACGCGCCGCGCCTGTACCAGCCGGCGCTGGTGAACGGCGTCCGGGTCGCCCTCGACCCAGTGACAGGTCAGACCCTGAACCAGATCTACATCGGGGCCTACGTGCCCGGGACTGGCAATACGGCGAACGGACTGGTGCTGCAGACCGATCCCGGAGTGCCGCGCGGATTCCGCGACATGCTCGCCCCGGCGCCGGAGCCGCGGCTCGGATTCAGCTGGGATCTCACCGGCGAAGGGAAGATGGTCCTGCACTCGAGCGCAGGGATGTTCCACAACGCGCGGCTCGGCGGCGGGTCGGCGGGCAACCTGCGCAACCCGCCGTTCATCCTCAACCCGACGATCCCCAACAACACCATGGCGACGACCTTCATCCCCGGTGTCACGCTGGTCAATCGTCCGGGGAACATCGAAGCACTGGAGACCGAGTACAAAACCCCAAGCTCGTACAACTGGTCGGTCGGGCTTCGCCGCGAGCTGGGCTGGGGCACCTCGATGGACGCCACTTATGCCGGCAGCGCCGGCCGCAACCTCGAGATGTATTACGACCTCAACGCGGTCGCCGACGGCACCCGGTTCCTCGATCAGAATCCGGGGGCGCGCGACCCCGGCAGCACGAACCCGACCGCGGTGCTGGCGCCCGAATTCCTGCGGCCGTATTCGGGGTACCAGAGCATCCGCGTCCGCGGCAATTCCGGTACGTCCGACTATCACTCGCTGCAGGTGCAGGTGAACCGGCGCTATATTCGCGGCGTGCAGTTTGGCGGCGCCTACACGCTGCAGCGTGCCCGTGGGCTCGCCGACGAGGATCCCGGCAATCTGTCGATCACGCTCAACCGTCCCGAGGATTACTTCCTGTCGGAACTGGCGCAGAGCAACCGGCACTCGCTGGTCATCAATTATTCCTGGGACATCTCGCAGAATCGCTTCGCCAACCGCGTCGCGCACTATGCCCTCGACGGCTGGCAGCTCTCGGGGGAGAATGCGTTCGTCACCGGCGACTGGGCGCCCGTCATCCTGACGACGACGGACAACTTCGACTTCACCGGCGGTGACGGCGGCACGGCCGGCGACCTTGGCGGCGGGCTCAGGATCGTCCGCCCGGACATGACGTGCGATCCCATGGCCAGCACCGGCAGTCCGCTGACCGGCTGGTTCGACACCTCATGCTTCGCGCGCCCGTCGGGCCGCGGCGACTACGGCGATGCGCCGCGCAATGCCGTGCGCCGGCCGGGCATCAAGAACTGGAACCTGGCGCTGTTCAAGAATTTCCAGTTCGGCGGCCGACGCAGCTTTCAGTACCGGCTCGAGGCGTATAACGTCCTGAACAACGTGCAGTTCCAGGATGTCGATCGAACTGCGCGCTTCGACACCACCGGCGCGCAGGTCAACGCGAATTTCGGGACGGCGATCGGGATCGCCAATCCGACCCGCGCGCCGCGGGTCATCCAGATGTCGGTGAGATTCAACTTCTAGCGTCCCCATGGAGCACGCATGCGAAAAGCCGTAACGTCGTTACTCCTCGGGCTGGCGGTCGTGGGCTCCGGCGCCGCGCAATCGACGACCGCGCCGCGTCCCTACGACGCCGCGCGCGAGAAGCGTCTCGAGTGGTTCCGCGAGGCGAAGTACGGCATGTTCATCCACTGGGGCCTGTACGCGATCCCCGCCGGCGAATGGAAGGACGGGCGTCGAGCGCTTGGCATCGGCGAGTGGATCCAGAACCGGCTGCGCATCCCCGTCCGCGAGTACGAACAGCTGACCAAGGAGTTCAATCCGATCAAGTACAACCCGGACGAATGGGTCCAACTCGCCCAGGACGCCGGGATGAAATACATCGTCATCACCTCGAAGCACCATGACGGCTTCGCGCTGTTCAAGTCCTCGGTCAGCAAGTACAACGTCGTCGATGCGACGCCGTACGGCAAGGACATCATCAAGCAGCTCGCCGACGCGTGCGCGAAGCGCGGGATGCGCCTCGGGTTCTACTACTCGCAGTCCCAGGACTGGTACGAGAAAGACGGCATGGGCAACAACTGGGACTTCGGCCGCGACACCGACCCGGCCACCGGCAAGGAGCTGAAGAACTACGACGCCTACCTGCGCGCGAAGGCGGAGCCGCAGGTGAGGGAGCTGCTGACCAACTACGGTCCCGTGGCGCTGATCTGGTTCGACACGCCGCGCAACATGGAAGGGGAGCGCGGCAAGCGCTTCACCGATCTCGTGCGGTCGATCCAGCCTAATACGCTGATCGATGGACGCCTGGGCACTGAGGGAGACTATCGGTCCACGGGCGATAACGTCATTCCCCCCGAAGCCTCGACCGAAGCGTGGGAGACACCCGCGACGATCAATCACACCTGGGGCTTCCGAAAGGACGACCACGACTGGAAGTCGCCCGGCCAGATCACCTTCAAGCTGATCGACATCGTCAGCAAGGGCGGCAACTACCTGCTGAACGTCGGCCCGACCGCCGAGGGGCTGATTCCTCAACGCAGCGAGGACGTCCTGCGCACCGTGGGACGCTGGCTGAAGATCAACGGCGAGGCGGTCTACGGCGCCGGCATGACCCCGTTCGGCGACGAGTTCGGGGAATGGACGTCGAAGGATGCGAAGGACATCCGCGGCCAGAAGCTGTTCCTGGCGAACAATGAATGGCGGGTCACGACCAAGCCCGGAAAGCTGTACATTACTTTTTTCGTCGAGCCTCGCGCCGCGTTCGAGATACCCCAGTTTAGGAATAAGATTCTCCGGGCCTACCGGCTCGCCGACAAGGCGGCGGTGCCGCTGAAGACCGAGAACGGCAAGACGTCGTTCACGCTGGAACGCCCGATCCTGGATCCCACGGCCACGGTGGTGGTCATCGAGTTCGAAGGTACACGCGTCGAAAAATAACCCGGTCAAAGTCCAGTCTGGGAGGGGTGGATTATGAAGACCTTGTTTGTCATTTTCATGCTCGCGTTGGTGCCGACCACCGCGGCCGGTCAAACCGTGACCGGCGAAATCCGCGGCACAGTGCGCGACAGTTCCGGCGGCGTGCTGCCGGGCGTCACCGTCACGGCGACCAATACACAAAACGGCGCGACCCGCACCGAGACCACGAGTGGTGAAGGTCTCTAC
>Ga0193738_1001111_pt1 | contig 11214 bp, 11 predicted proteins | sample L2a1metaG_FD_144927 | JGI IMG/M metagenome (GOLD analysis project Ga0193738, IMG submission 144927) | Soil microbial communities from a riparian zone of the East river system, Colorado, United States - L2a1 | ecosystem: Environmental > Terrestrial > Soil > Riparian zone | place: USA: East River...
CATGGTATAAAGAGCCAGGCATTGTTCAAACCCCCTGTTAATAACAAACAGATTTCCCTCTCCCTCCGGCATTTGCTTTTTTAGCCCTGCCGGCAGGAGAAACCGCCCCTTGGCGTCTAACGTCGCTTCGAATTCTCCGAGAAAACCTGTCATTATCAGTAGATTGTAACAATTTTAAAATAATTGACACAAAATAACACATTTTACCACTTAACAACCAAATTTTTAGTATTTTATTTTTTCCCCACCTCTTTATTAGCTATAACTGCCTCCAGTAAAGGGTTTCGAGACTATAATGAAATTTTAAGAAAAAATATCTGTGATTAGGATGTGGATTGCGGTGGATAAGCTGTGGAAAGTGTTGAATTGACACATAAATCCCGACAAAATACAAAGCGGTTAACTTTATTCTATGACTATAGCAGGCTATTCTGGTACAGCATTAATAAAAAAACTCGGGATAAAGCCTGAGATGAAAGTTTTGATCATTAATAAACCGGATGAATATTACAAATTGTTAGAAGTCGATATCTCAGACCAATCATGTAAGAGAAATGAGATACCTGATTTCATTCATCTATTTGTAAAGTCTGTGAGAGAATTTGAATCCGAAATGAAAGCACTGAAAAGTGTTTACAAAAAGAATTCAACTGTTATCATCTGGGTATCGTGGTATAAGAAAGCTGCAAAGATCCCTACTGATATCACCGAAGATATAATAAGAAACTATGCATTAAAGAATGATCTTGTTGATGTAAAAGTTTGTGCTGTAAGTGATGTATGGAGTGGATTGAAATTAGTTGTGCCAGTAGCAAAACGTAAATAACTTCGTAGTTCATCAAATACAACAGTTGGTTGTGTTATGACAGACCCAAGAACACTTTCAATAAAAGGTTTTACCTATTCTCTTCCTGAAGAAAGGATCGCCAAATATCCATTAGCGGAACGTGATGCTTCAAAGCTTCTTATTTACAAAGAAGAAAAAATTGAGGAAAGTATTTACAGCAATATTGCTGATCATATTCCTTCCGATGCATTACTTGTTTTTAATGACACAAAAGTTGTAGAAGCAAGATTACTATTTCAAAAACCAACTGGTGGCATAATAGAAATCTTTTGTTTAGAGCCCCATGAACAATACCCTGATATTACAACTGCAATGCTTCAACATGAAAAAGTATTTTGGCATTGCTTAATTGGTGGAGCATCGAAATGGAAACGTGGACAGGTGCTTGAAAAGAAGGTCACCTACAATTCAAAAGATCTTGTTTTAAATGCCGGTTATATTGAAAAGATGGGGGATAGTTTTATTGTTGAATTATCATGGAACGATCTATCGTTAAGTTTTGCTGAAGTGCTTCATCTCTTCGGTGCCATTCCTCTTCCACCTTATATAAAAAGAGAAGCGGAAATTAGTGATGCAGAAAGATATCAAACTGTTTATGCTCATTACGAAGGCTCAGTAGCTGCACCAACTGCGGGTTTACATTTTACCGAAACTGTTTTCAAAAAATTAAAAGAAAAAAATATTAAAAAGGATTTTGTAACTCTTCATGTGGGTGCCGGAACATTTAAACCAGTGAAAACTGAAGTGATGAAGGATCATGAGATGCATGCAGAATATTTTACCGTCTCGAAATCAACGATCCAAAATTTAATTGACCTTCTTGATAAAAATATTATCGCAGTTGGAACCACTTCATTAAGAACATTGGAGAGTTTGTATTGGCTTGGAGTGAAACGGTCGACGATCAACAGCCAACAGTCCATGGAAATTACACAGTGGGAAGTTTATGAGCATAATGAAAAAATGATCTCTACAAAAGAAGCATTAGAAAACTTGATAAAATTGATGAATGAAAAAGATCTTGATAATTTAACTGCTAAAACACAGATCATCATAGCACCCGGCTATCAATTTAAAATTGTAAATGGTTTGGTCACAAATTTTCATCAGCCGCAATCAACATTACTCTTACTTGTTGCTGCATTTATTGGCAAAAATTGGAAAGAAGTTTATGACCATGCTTTAGAAAATAATTTTCGCTTCCTGAGTTATGGAGATGGAAGCTTATTATGGAGAAATTCTTAGTTCTTTCTTAATGGCAACTCAAGTGTGAAAATGCTTCCTTTACCCGGCATACTATCAACTTTAATATTTCCACCATGTGCATCGATCATTGTTTTCACATAACTAAGTCCTAGCCCAAATCCCTTTACATTGTGAACATTACCGGTATGTGCCCGGTAAAATTTTTCAAAAATTCTTTTAACCGTTTCCTTCGCCATCCCGATACCATTGTCTTCAAGTCTTATGGTCATATTTTTTCCATTGGCGGCTGTACTTATCTTGATCGCCGGCGGCACATCTTCTTTTGCATATTTCACTGAATTATCGATCAGGTTATTGATCAAGTTTGGAAAGTGAACTTCATCTGCGTCTATAAGATCATTCGTTGCCTCCAGGTCCATTTCTACTTTACCATTTTTATCATTGAGCTGCAATGTGAAATTATCGGCAATATCTTTTATTACATCGTGTACATGTGTAGGCTTCAGCATTAGGTTCACTTCCTGCTTATCAAGCAATGCCGCTTTTAGTATTGTTTCCACCTGCCGATTCATCCGCTGATTTTCTTCTTTGATAATGCTGCTGAAATAATTCAATTTTTCTTTATCACCAATTACTTTATCATTCTTCATGGCATCTACGGCAAGTGAAATAGTTGCTAATGGAGTTTTAAATTCATGCGTCATGTTATTTATAAAATCATTCTTTATCTCACTAAGTTTCTTTTGACGAAGCATAGTATTTACCGTAAGATAAAAAGCTGCAAAGATGATTAGTGTAAATAGCCCTGCAATCACGATCCTCCACTTCAATTCTTTTAATACAACACCACTACTATTCGGAACGATCACCCATAAAATTTCTCGTGGTGAAAGATTTTCTGCAATGCTTCCGCTCATTGGTTCGATCGGATACATAAATTGAATATTATTCGCACTATCCTCATAAAATTTTCCAAATTCACCGGATTGCCGTTCGAAATAGGTCACCTCTCCAAATGGGTTGGTTGTAGCTAACGTAAATTCAAACCGGATCTTTGCCAGTTCGCTAATAACAAATGCTCTTTTTATTTTATCAGCTAACTGCGCCGTTGTGAATCGGCTGGCAACAGTAGAAGGTCGCAGCATATCCAATGTGGAGTGATCTTGTTTCCACGGAAGTATGCTGTTACTTTGTGAAAGCATATTTCCTTTGTATTCAGATAACTCGTCACCCACCATTCTTGTTGCTGCCATGACTTTTTCGCTGAACTGCTTTTCCTCTACAACGATCATATTTTTGATCCATGATATTTGGATCAAAATGATGCCGATGAGTGACACAAGTATTAAGGCGATAATTATTGGAAAAGTCTTTTTCACGTTTACAAGATGGCAGTTTTAAGCAGACGGGCAAAGATAATACCTCAAACATTCTTTTGCTATCCTACTTTTTTCACCGGCTGTTATTTTAACAGAGGTTTATAGCAGCGGTAAGATAACTTTTATAAAAATAAAATTTCATCCTAAATTAGGTATATGATTGACCCGGCGGCAGGCATATTACTCATTTCCGATCCTTTCCTTAAAGACCCGAATTTTATGAGAACGGTGGTTTTTCTTTGCGAGCACCAGCAACAGGGAAGTTTTGGTTTCGTGTTGAATCGCAAATATGAAAATACAATTGACCAGATCGTACCCGAACTCGAAGGTTACAAATTACCAGTTTATTACGGAGGTCCTGTACAAACAGACACACTGCATTTTTTGCACCAATACCCCGAAGAAATTCCCGGATCGGTAGAAGTAATAAAAGGCGTGTATTGGGGTGGCGATTTTGATATGGTATTGCAGATGATCAAAAAAAATGCAATAGATGAGAATAAGATCAGGTTCTTTATTGGCTATTCCGGTTGGGGCGAAGGTCAACTTAATGAAGAATTGACCAGTAAATCATGGCTTACAGTAAAAGCAATAAGAAAACTTGTTTTTCATAAAAAGCATGACGAGATCTGGAAAGATGCATTGAAACAACTAGGTGGTGATTATGAAATGATGATCAATTTTCCGATCGACCCACAATTAAATTAATTCCTCGTGCTTCATTTCACTTTTTGCATTTATATTTAGTTCCCCTTTCATACTTAATGTCTGTAAAATGAAAAAACAAATCTTGTTCTTCGCCTTGCTTAGCTGGATATTTATTTCTGCATGTAAAAATGAAAAATCAAGTTTTGATAAAAAGATCCTGGTTTTTTCAAGTACAAATGGCTATCGTCATAGTGCAATACCTAATGGAAAAGCTGCAATTGAAAAACTCGGACAAGAAAATGGCTTTGATGTTGATGCTACCGAAGATTCCCTGGCATTTACAGAAGATAATTTGAAAAAATATGCAGCGGTTATTTTCTTAAATACAACAGGTAATATCCTTAGTTATAAACAAGAAGCTGCATTTGAAAGATTTATCCAAGCAGGTGGTGGTTTTGTAGGTATTCACTCTGCTACCGATACTGAATATGACTGGATATGGTATTCAAAACTGGTTGGTGCAAATTTTGAAAGTCATCCCAAACAACAAAATGCTAAGATCAATGTGGTAGATAAAACTCATGCGTCAACCAAACATTTACCGGATACATGGGAAAGATTTGACGAATGGTATAATTTCAAAAATCTTAATAAAGATGTACATGTATTAGCAAAGATAGATGAGAAAAGCTATGAGGGTGGAAAGCTGGGCGATGATCATCCGATGGCATGGTATCATGAGTATGATGGTGGTCGTTCATTTTATACTGAGTTTGGTCATACCGAAGAGTCCTATGTTGACTCAAATTATCTCAAACATATTTTGGGCGGTATTCAATATGCTATTGGTGAAAACAAAAAAGATTATTCAAAATCAAAAACTCAATTTCCTCCGGATACAAAATCATTTACAAAGACGCAACTCTCAGTTGGAGAATTCTTCGAGCCAACAGAAATGACAATTCTCCCAAATCTTGATGTATTGATCGTTCAGCGTCGTGGAGATATTGCGATCTATAAAAATGATACGAAACAACTTAAGTCGGCTGGCAAGCTGGATGTTTACTGGAAAACAAAAATTGATAGCACTGTAAATGCAGAAGAAGGTTTATTGGGTATTTGTAAGGATCCAAATTTTGCAAAGAATAATTGGGTTTATATTTTTTATTCGCCGATCGATACATCGGTTAATCGTTTATCAAGATTTACGTTGAAAGATGATAAGATCGACATGTCATCTGAAAAAATTGTTCTCCAATTTTATTCCCAAAGAGAAATATGTTGCCATACAGGTGGGTCCCTTGCGTTTGGCGGTGATGGAAATTTATACATATCAACCGGCGACAACTCCACTCCTTTTGATGCGCCTAAACAGCCAATAGCTAATCATGGTTTTGCTCCAATAGATAATAGAAATGGTTTTGAGCAATACGATGCAAGAAGAACTTCATCGAATACTAATGACTTGCGTGGAAAAGTAATTCGCATTAAAGTAAATGAAGATGGCACTTACAGTATTCCTGATGGAAATTTATTTGCAAAAGGTCAAGCGCAAACAAGACCGGAGATATATGCAATGGGTACAAGAAATGCATATCGTTTATCAGTGGATCCAAAAAATAATTATGTTTACTGGGGTGATGTTGGTCCTGATTCAGATAAAGATAGCCTTGAAACAAGAGGATCGAAAGGATATGATGAATTGAACCAGGCAAAAAAAGCTGGTTACTTTGGTTGGCCTTTATTTATAGGCAAAAATTATCCATATCGTTCTTATGATTATTATACCGGCAAGAGTGGTCCCTCATTTGATCCGGCTAAACCACTAAATGATTCAAAAAATAATACAGGTATAAAAGAGTTGCCCCCGGTTTCTCCGCCATTTATCTGGTATCCTTATGGCAACTCACATGATTTTCCACAAATGGGATCAGGTGGACGAACTGCAATGGCCGGGCCGATTTATTATTCCGATCTCTATCCCGGTAAAAATGGTTTGCCAGATTATTATAATGGAAAAGTTTTCATCTACGAGTGGATGAGAAATATTATCAGGGCAGTTTCTTTACAACCGAATGGTGATTTTTATAAAATGGAACCGTTTATGGATGGAGCAAAATTTGCCTCGCCTGTTGATATAGAACTTGGACCCGACGGACATCTTTATATACTCGAATATGGACTTGGTTGGTTTAGCAAGAATAAAGATTCGGGATTATCCCGGATTGATTATAAAGAATAGTGAGTGGTGAATTGGAGTATTTTACTTTAACAATTTTCTTTTTGTATAGAAATAATTTATTGCTAATACAACTATAAGAATTATCAATCCAAAGAATTCCCTTGTTTCTTCGATCCATGGTTTTTCTGCTTTCATGGTAGCTGCAATATCTTCGGCATTGTGTTTGTTCATCCAATCCAACACACCGTCTTTCCAAAAAAATAATCCAATAGCATAAACTGAATAAATAATGATACCTATTAAATATGCTTTTGGATAAAATTTGTTTCTGAAAGCCAGCCAGCAAAGCACAGCCCCATACATATATATAGGCATCCAGATGTAGGGATCTGGGTCGTTGTATTGTAATGCTGCTGAAAAAACAAAAAGAAGGCAGAAGATGATATTAAAGACTTTCATAAATTAATTTAACTTTAATAAAGATAGTTATATGAAAAGATTATTAGTTGTAGCATTTAGTTTTTTAATAGTACTGGCATCATGTGATACTTTGAAAAAAGTTGCATCTGTATTCGTGCCATCCGAGTTTGAAATGGCAAGCGGGTTGAAAGATGCGTTGACACAAGGATTGTTCAGAAGTTTTGATGCATTTGCTGATCCAAATGGAAATCCATTAGTAAGGTTTGCTTTTCCCGGCGATGCTGCTAAAATTGAAAAGACCCTTCGTGATCTTGGTCTAAATAAAACAGTTGACCAGGTAACCGGAAAATTTACAAGAGCAACTTCATCCGCGGTAAGAGCTGCAAAACCAATATTTCTTCAATCAGTCAAAGAAATGAGTATAAAAAATGCCGTAAACATTTTAGTTACTGATAATATGCATGCGGCTACAGAATATTTTAAAACAACTATGTCACCTGAATTAATGGTGGCATTCCGTCCTATTGTTGACAGTGCTATTAATGTTGAAGGCGCCAATAAAGACTGGAGTCAAATAGTGAATGTTTATAATAAAATTCCATTTATCAATAAACCACTTGAACCCAGTCTAACAGATTTTATTGCTGCAAGAGCTATTGATGCGATGTTTGGTATTGTAGCGAATGAAGAAGAACAGATCAGAACCAAATATGAATTCAGAAAAACGGATATGATGAAGAAAGCGTTTGGGTATGCGGAGGAAGAATTAAAAAGAAGGGCGCAGCAGAAATGAGATCGCAAATCATAACGATAATTCTATTATTTCTCACTCTTTCATGCCAAGAAATAAATGATAAATCAATTATTAAGGGAGAAAGTGTTTCTTTTACTAAATATTTATCCCTAGAAGATTCCTCTTCACATAAGATTAAAAAAACTTTTGACTCCATTTTAAAAATACCAACTCTTGAAAAGGGTGTTGATAGTCTTGAATTCAGGCTTTGGGTAGTCGACCAGTTATCCCTTGGAAGCAACCTTTTTATTTTAAAATATCAAAACAACAATTGGGTTGGAGAAAATATTTTCTTTATCGAAGGACATGATAGTGAAGGCAAAGAGCGACACATTTTTAATAAAAAAAAGGGAATAAAGATTGATGGTAACGCATATATAAAAAGACACTTTATCAGTTTAGAAAAAACTTTTCCATTGATACAAATCTTAGAGAAATATAATCTTTTAAATTTCCCGACTCAAAGAAGTTTGGATGAATACAAAGGTGGTTGCTGTTTAGATGGAGTCGTCTATTACTATGAAATTGCAACAAAAAACTCTTATAGATTTTGTGTTTATAATAACCCCCAATGTTGTCAGCAAGTCAAAGAAAACAAAGTTATCGTTGAATTTATAAACGAGTTACAATCATCTCTACCTAAAAATGAATATTGCTGGCCAAATTGTTCAACAAAGACATAACAAAAAACCCTCTTCATTTCTGAAGAGGGTTCAACTTGTTTTCACAATCCCGGAACACAATCCCATAGGGGAAAGGGTTTTCCACAAATTATTTTATTCAACAGCAACCGCACCTTCAACCAATACTGTTACTTTATTATTCAACACTTCGACAAAGCCATCTTGGATGTCAAAGTTTGCTAAATGATTTTGTTTGTCTTTTAAAATTTTCAAGCGACCGGGTTTCAATGCACTGATCAATGGCGCATGTTTTTCGAGCACTTCAAAACTTCCCGTGATGCCCGGCATTTGAACGCCGTAGACTTCGCCGCTGTATAGTTTTTTTTCTGGAGTAAGTATCTCTAAATTCATCGTTTGTGGTTTGTAGTTTGGTAGTCTGTAGTTAACCAAAAACTACAAACTATAAACTTTAAACTAATTATTATCCTTGTGCTGCCGCCATCATTTTCTTTCCTTTCTCAATTGCATCATCAATACTACCCACGAGGTTGAATGCTGCTTCAGGATATTCATCCACTTCACCATCCATGATCATATTGAATCCACGGATCGTTTCTTCGATAGGAACCAACACCCCTTTCAAACCTGTGAACGCTTCAGCAACATGGAACGGTTGTGACAAGAAACGTTGTACTCTCCTTGCACGTTGCACCGTCATTTTATCATCATCACTCAATTCATCCATTCCAAGAATGGCAATGATATCCTGCAATTCTTTATAGCGCTGTAAAATTAATTTCACACGGTTCGCACAATTATAGTGAACATCACCAACGATCTTTGGAGTCAAAATTCTTGATGTAGAATCCAACGGATCAACCGCAGGATAGATACCAAGGTCAGCGATCTTTCTTGACAATACCGTTGTTGCATCCAAGTGAGCAAATGTTGTAGCCGGAGCCGGATCGGTCAAGTCATCCGCAGGTACGTATACCGCTTGTACAGATGTGATAGAACCATTCTTAGTTGAAGTAATTCTTTCCTGCATCAATCCCATTTCTGTTGCAAGCGTTGGTTGGTAACCAACCGCAGATGGCATACGACCAAGAAGCGCTGATACTTCAGAACCAGCTTGTGTAAAACGGAAGATATTATCAACGAAGAATAGAATGTCTTTACCTTTTCCTTGTCCATCACCATCACGGAAATATTCCGCAACAGTCAAACCACTCAACGCAACCCTTGCACGGGCACCAGGAGGTTCATTCATTTGTCCGAATACGAAAGTGGCTTTTGAATCTTTCAGATCTTCCATATTCACTTTGCTAAGATCCCATCCGCCTTTTTCCATGCTATGTTTGAAATCGTCGCCGTATTTCATGATACCTGCTTCGATCATTTCACGCATCAGGTCATTTCCTTCACGGGTTCTTTCACCCACACCTGCAAACACTGATAAACCAGCGTATGCTTTTGCAATATTATTTATCAATTCCTGGATCAAAACCGTTTTACCAACACCAGCACCGCCAAACAAACCGATCTTACCACCTTTTGCATACGGTTCGATGAGGTCAATAACTTTAATACCGGTAAATAAAATTTCAGCAGAAGTGCTAAGATTTTCAAATGCAGGAGGCTTACTATGAATTGGACGACCACCTTTTTTAGAAACTGCAGGCAAACCATCTATCGGATCGCCGGTTACATTAAAAAGACGACCATAAATATCTTCACCAACTGGCATAGCGATGGCAATACCAGTATCAACAACTTCAAGTCCGCGAACAAGGCCTTCTGTTCCGTCCATTGCTATGCAACGAACACTGTCTTCACCAAGGTGCTGCTCTACTTCAAGTACCAGCTTATCACCGTTTGGTCTTTTCAGTTCCAACGCATTATAAATTTCTGGAAGTGTGCCGTCGAATTGCACGTCGACCACCGCACCAATGATCTGTTTGATTTTACCAACTTTACCCATAATAATATTTTAGAGGAGGTATGTTTTGAGGCCGCAAAGGTAGGGGTGTGAAAGCATAAATGGACAACTCTAAAAGAGAAAATCTTGGGTGTGGAAAAACGGCCGGAAGACAGGAAATATTTTTTAACTCACTGAGCTATATAGCCTCCATCAACAGGGAATAATGCCCCCGTGGTAAATGAGCTTTCGTCAGACAATAGAAAGGCCGCAGTGGCGGCAATTTCTTCTGGTAAACCGATTCGCCCCCAAGGTTGTACACCATCAAGGCTTTTATAAACTTCCGCTTTATCCGTACCAGTTATTCGGGAAAAATGATCGACTGCTTTATGCAGTAAAGGTGTATTGATCGTACCGGGGCCAATACAATTTACCCTGATCCCAAATTTCGCATTATCAATGGCAGTGCTTTTTGTGAGTTGGACAATTGCTCCTTTTGTCATTCCATATACTGAGCTGCTTGCTTTGCCAACTGAGCTTTGATCTGAACCCATCAGCAAGATGCTTCCTCTACCCTGTGCTTTCATATATGGTAAAACATATTTAACCGAATAAAACGTACCGCGAATATTGATCGCTAATAAATTCTCAAATTCTTCATCAGTTGTTTCTTCCATAGTTGCAAAAAGATGTATGCCGGCGTTGGCAAAAAGCATGTCGATCCTTTTTTCCTTTTCATGAACTTGTTCCAACGCATTTTTAATATCCGATTTTATACGAACATCACATTTTATAAAACGAGGATCACCCGTGTCCTGGATATCGAGATTATAAACAATAGCTCCACGACTTTGTAAGAGTTCACGGGTTGCTTTACCAATGCCGGTGCTTGCCCCTGTTATTACGACCACTTTATTTTTCCAGTCCATGGTATTTGATTTTGATATCTAAAACTAAATAATTACCTCCGACCCTCCTTTTAAAAATTTATCCAAAAAATTTACCTTTTATGTCCGATTGGGAAAAGCTGGTTCGTCATTATGCAAAACAATTTTTTAAAAACTTAAAAATCAATTACAATGGAAAAGTTCATGTTTATTTTTCATGGCGGTATGCCATCAGACGCAAGTCCTGAACAAATGCAGGCAAATATGGGTAAATGGTTTGGATGGATCGAGAAGTTAAGTAAGGATGGAAA
>Ga0193738_1001112_pt1 | contig 11208 bp, 8 predicted proteins | sample L2a1metaG_FD_144927 | JGI IMG/M metagenome (GOLD analysis project Ga0193738, IMG submission 144927) | Soil microbial communities from a riparian zone of the East river system, Colorado, United States - L2a1 | ecosystem: Environmental > Terrestrial > Soil > Riparian zone | place: USA: East River...
CGCGAGCAGACGGAAGAAACCGCTCCCGTACGTCGTGACCGCCCAAGTGGTGCGCATCGCGTCCCGCGTCGACGTCGTCAACGCGCTATACGCGAGCGTTCGATCACTGGTGTTGAAGTCACCCGCCAAGACCACGGGCCCGCCCCCTGCGTGTACATCCGCGAGCAGGCGTTGTGTCATCGCGAGGTGATCGGGAAACGAGATCTCGTGGAGCGGGTTCGGCAGGTGGACGGCCACCAAGCCAAATGGGGCCCCCGGACGGTCGACGGTCACCGCGAAGGCCGCCGATTTGGGGAGGTCCTGGAAACGTTTGAGCGGCTCAAGCGGCCACCGCGAGTAGATGTCGAGTTCCCCGAGATCTCCCCCACGAGCTTGGCCGCGAGTGGCGTGTGCGTAGCCCGCGAGTGAAGCGGTCAATGCGTCACGCAGCTCCTGCGTTGCCTCGACGACAACGAGCACATCTGCCTGCCGGTCGGCGAGCGATCGAGCGGCGGCCGAAGGTGTGGGGTTATCGATGAACACGTTCGCTGAGACGAGCACGAATGGATCGACTGGAGCCGCGGTCGCGTGCGGTGTCCGAGGGAACCAGATCGCTACCACGGCGCACACGAGAAACGAGGCAACGGGCACTGCGTATCGAAGTCGCCGGCGGAGGACCGCGGTGAGCGCGCACACCAGAGCGGCGGCGACAGCGGCGGCAGGAAAGAAGATGGCGGCCAGGTCGAGTTCGGGACCGGAACGCCGCACTGCAAACCACAGCCACGGCGCGACGGCCAGGAGCAGTGGCCACACCCAACGGCGCCGGACCGGTGGAGCTGCTTGGGCCCGACGCCTGCTTGTATCAGTGCCGATCACGCCCATCGTCTCGAACACGAGCTCCTCGGAGGGCCGTGCCCTGGTGGCCCATCCGCTCGAGCATCCTCAAGCTCACAGGGCCCTCTTCGCAAGGCCTGGGCACCTGTCTCATTCCCCTGAGTGGCTAAGCGCCGACACCTGAGGTTCCTTCGAGGCCGGGTCTGGTTGGGAGCCAGCTCTCGTTGGAACGCAACCCTGGAGGACGCCTGTCTCTTACGCCGTACCCAGAACAACGTACCCCAAGTGGTGGTTGACTTGCTTCCTCGTTCCAACTTACATAGTGGCTCGCTCTCTGGGAGGCCGTGCTGCATAGGATCCTGATCATCCTGGCTTCGGTGGCGGTGACGATGCCGCTCAGCCCAAGCGCCGGAGCCGAAACGGTGACGGTGGCGGCGGCTGGTGACATCGCCCGCCCATCCTTCGGCCTGCCCCAGCAGCAGACGGCCGACCTGGTGACGTCGTTCAACCCGACGGCGGTCTTCGCCCTGGGGGACACCCAGTACGAGAACGGTGAGTTGGCGAACTTCCAGACGTACTACGACGCGAGCTGGGGGGCCTTCAAGTCCACGACCTTTCCGATCCCGGGCAACCACGAATACCAGACCCCTGGGGCGGCGGGCTATTACACGTACTTCGGTGCGGCGGCCGGCGACCCGTCGAAGGGGTACTACAGCTTCGACCTGGGTGACTGGCACGTCGTGGCGGTGAACACCAACTGCAGCAAGATCGACTGCACGGCCCAGAAGCGTTGGATGATGGCCGATCTGGCCGCCGATCCCCACCTGTGCGACATGGTGATCTATCACGCGGCGAACCTGCAGTGGCCTCGAACGAAGGCGAAGGCCGCGGGGGTGGATGTGGCGCTCACCGCGAGCCGGCACGTGTATGAACGATGGGTTCCGGAGAGCGGGCTCGTCCGGTTCATCGTGGGCACGGGCGGTCGGTCGCTCGGGAAGCTGAATTCGGGCGCGGTGGTCGGCGTCAGGCAGTACGGGATCCTGAGGCTCACCCTGAACACGACCGCCTACTCGTGGTCCTTCGTCGACATCAATGGGACGGTCGGCGACTCGGGCTCGGGGAGCTGCCACAGCTAATTGTCGGGGATGCGAGCACCCAAGCAGCGGGTCCGGGGGCAGGACGTCTCGGGGTCCTCGGAGCGGTTGGCGACGACGTCACCCAGTTTCGCGTGGGCGACGAGGTGTTCGGCGTGGCCGAGGGAGCGTTCGCCGAGTACACGACCGCGCGGCCCGAGCGCGGGTCACAACCGGAAGCTGGCCATTCGTGGTCCGGTCATCGGTCCCGGCGCATCGCGTGCCGACTGTCTCGGGATGACGCGACGATCGGTTGGTGTCGCCATCGCCGATCCCTGAATCGTCCCTATGGCACATCATCCGAGGCGTCGCGACGTGGCCGAAAGCTGTGGCCAAACTCGCCGGCGACAAGGAAGCGCCGCTCGCCTCCTACCACTGCCCGGCCGAGCATGGGATCCACCTTCGGACCTCGACCCGATTCGGGTCGACGTTCGCATGGGTTCGGTCGAGGACCGAATGACCAAGCGGCCGGCCTCGAGAGCAGCGGGACTCGCGATGTGCTATCAGGAGACTCCGTTCCAGGACTCTCTTGGGTATTCCTCGAGACAGCTCCCTAGAAGCGCCGATAGCATCCAGCTCCGCGATGACGACGCTTACGGTTCCCGAGCTCGCGCATCTTCTCTTGGCGCTCGGCCTGCTCTTGGCCGCGGCCCACGGGTTCGGCTATGCGATGAGCCGGCTCAACCAACCCCGCGTCATAGGCGAGATCCTGGGCGGCCTGTTGCTCGGCCCGACCGTCTTCGGTGCGGTCGCGCCTCGGCTCCAGGCGGCGGTCTTTCCGTCGTCGACCGCCGTCCCCACGATCCTCGACGCCGTGTACCAGCTGGGGCTGCTGCTTCTCATGTTCAGCGCAGGGGCGGAGATCCGCGGGTTGTTCCACCGCTCCGAACGGCAGGCTGTTGCGTGGATCAGTCTGGTCGGGATGGTCGTGCCCTTCGCTGCCGGTCTCGTGGCCGTAGGGACGCTGCACTTCCACACGCTCCGCGGATCCGCGTCGACAGACGCTGCATTCCTGATCGTGTTCGGCATCGCGATCGCCATCACGAGCATCCCCGTGATCTCTCGCATCATGCTCGATCTCGGGATCCTGGACACGTCCTTTGCTCGGATCGTGCTCGGGGTTGCCGTCGTCGAGGACGTCCTGCTGTACGTGCTCCTCGCGATCGCCCTCGGTCTCGTGGCCCACGGCCCCGGGGACTTGTGGGGACTGCCACTAACGCTAGGGATCCAGCCGGGCAGCGCGGGGAGCGTCGTGTATCACGTCGTCGCCGAGTTAACCTTCCTCGCAGGGTTTCTCACATTCGGCCCGTGGTTCTACGGCCGCTTGCTGCGTGGGTACAACCCCGTGAAGCGGGGGAACCCGATCGGGTTCCAGCTGGTGTTCCTCTTTGGTATGTCGTTCCTAGCGATCTACCTCGGGGTCGTGCCGATCTTCGGGGCATTCGTCGCGGGAATCGTCGTGTCAACGCCGTCGGGCGAGGGCGCGACGGGCGCGAGGGAGAGCCTCAACGCGTTCTCGTTCGCGTTCTTCATCCCGGTGTATTTCGCGATCGTCGGTATGCGGCTGGATCTCCTACACGAGTTCAGTATCTGGTTCTTCGTGCCGTTCTTCGCATTCGCGTGCCTGGTGAAGTCTGTCTCCGTATACGCGGGCGCGCGCCTCGGTGGTGAGGGCGCAGCGTCATCGAGGAACCTCGCCGTCGCCCTGAACGCGCGCGGAGGCCCCGGCATCGTGCTTGCGTCCGTCGCCCTCGATGCGAAGATCATCTCCGAGACGTTCTACTCGTCCCTCGTGATGCTCGCGGTTCTCACCTCGCTCATGGCTGGTTCCTGGCTCGGGCGGATCGTTCGCAGCGGCGGGTCTCTCAGAGACGAGCGAACGTCGCCCTAGTGCCGGTCGGGCGCGGACGCGACCTCCGCCGTTGCTCGACAGGGCGCGGGCCAGATCGGGGCCCTCGGCTCGATGCGAAAGCCGACGAGCGCGATGCACTGGGAGACGGCATCGGCCGGGTTCCGCAAGTCGCCCGGCTAGAAGAGGGACTACGATCAGCGCCGGTTCGCGCCTCACAGATTTTCCCATCACGATCTACTGCAAGCAAAACCGCGTCCACAAGACGGTCACGGCGACGGTGCTGTCGGTGGCCCCGTGATGGTCCACCACGAAAGTAGGTACGAGAGCACATGCGGGACGAGGGGCTTTGGCGTCCCGCCCCGTTCCTGTGGGGAGGGCCCGGCAGTTCGCCCCTAGACCCCACATTGACCCGTGGCAATCTCCCCATAGTCTGGTTAGCACTCACTCAGGGCCCTGGCTCGTCAAGACGGGCCATCGTCCCGATAGCGGGATCGGGCCTCCTTCCCGAGTATCGACGGCTTGGACCGCGGGAAGCGAGGGTCAGCGACGATCCGGGGGGACCGAGATGAGGCGAAACGGAGCGCGTGGGACAACGGGAGCGTTGACGAGGCGGCGTCTCGCGGCAGCACTCGCGTTGAGCGTCGTGGCGATCGCGACGGTCGCGCCGCCCGCATCGGCGGGCGGTCGGAACGACGGCGAGATCTTCTACCTCTGTTATCGCGAGACTCGGACGCGGATCAGCCATCGCCTCGTCGAGACGTGGCGCCCGTGCAAGGCATCGGGTGACAAGGGCCTGTACTGGACGCCGGTCCTGCTTCGCGACGGCGCCCGGGTCAAGCCGCACAAGTCGCACGTGTACCTTCGCAACCGCACGTCGGTGACGCCCGTCGCCTTCCCGTCCGGGTTCGACTACGTCTGGGGCAACCCAAGGGCGACCTCCAAGCAGCGGAACTGGTCGAGCCAGCTGTTCTGGCAGTGCGGGGACACGAGGGCGAGCACGCACTTCGCGACACCTCCGAACTGTCCGAACGCGGATAACGGTGAGGGTGAGACCGCGTTGACCCTGATCGTGCGGTTCGGGCAGTGCTGGGACGGCATGAAGCTGACGTGGCCCTCCGGCAGTGCATGTCCTTCGGGGACGAAGACCTTTCCGAAGCTAGAGATCCACATCCAGTACACGGTGCCCGACGCCGGGTCGTCGAAGATGTCGCTTTCGAACGGGTCGATCTACAGAATCTACGGCGGGTTCAGCAACGGGTGGGCCCCGGCGACGCTCCAGACATACATCGACCGGTGCATCGCGAGCGGGACCAGCTGCCATCTGTCGTCGTGAGGGATCCGCCGGCGCGTTGTGGTCTCGGCCGGCACGTCACGTCCGAGCCGCGGCGTCAGCCGGTGAGATCGTGCTCGGCGGCGGCCCGAAGGAGTGCCGCGACGACGATCCCGAGGAACGTCCCGAGCCACACACCGATCAGGAAGATGCCCATCGCGGCTGACCGTACTCGGCGCAGGTGACGACTTCGCGGCGCCGGAGCAACGGGTGGGTGAACGTTCCCGAGGGCGGCTCGTCCGATCGCTTTCGAGCTTGAGCGTGCGGCCTTGTACTGCGCATCTCCATTCTTCGCTCCGTACAGGTCTAGGTAGATACGTCTGATCTCGTTGTCCATCGAGTGCTTCACAGGATCGCCGGGCTGAAGACCGGCGCTGGCCTTCGCCTTGTGCATCGCACGGACGACGCCTTTCAGGCCGGAAGAGCTGACGACACAGCCCGCCACGCCAAAATTGCACCAGCAGGCACCGTGCCTTTGGCTGCTAAGGGCGGTGTAGTCAAGGTCATCGAGGAAGCAGTAGAGGGTCTCGTTCACCGCCGTCTTCACATCGACAGATGATCATCAGCCGCTCTGAGGGCTATGACGGCCTCCGCCCGAAGTACCGGGTCTGCCTCCAGCTCAGGTTAGTACCTCGACCATCGAGTGGTCCCCGCGCTCGTAGAACTGCCTGTCCACGTCGGCGCGAACGAGCGAGTCCGCCTCAAGCACTCGAAGACTAACTCGGCCCAGAGCAGTCAGAGAAGGAGGGAGGGATTGACCTACCTGCACGTGCCGTAACTCTCCTACCGTCGAATGCCGTAGAGAGGCGTAGCGGCGTCCTGTAGCCGATGGAAGGCTCGAAGGGGCCTTCGGCAGCGAGCCTGAGTGCCGATGCCGCCAGGCCCTCGTATCCCGATTGACCCTTGGCACTCGTCCCGATATCCTGTTAGCACTCACCGTAGGCGAGTGCTAACGCATAAGGAGGGGAACGCATGGCCAAGAAGGACTTCAACCTGAAGCCCCTGGAAGACCGGATCGTCGTCAAGCCCGGTGACGAAGGGGAGACCACGGTCTCCGGCATCGTGATCCCGGACACGGCCAAGGAGAAGCCGCAGGAGGGCTCCGTTGTGGCCGTCGGCCCCGGCCGCTTCGAGGAGGGGGAGCGGGTTCCCCTCGACGTCGCCGTCGGCGACACCGTCATCTACTCGAAGTACGGCGGCACCGAGGTCAAGGTCGAGGGCGACGAGTACCTGATCCTTTCGGCCCGCGACGTGTTGGCCGTCGTCGCGAAATAAGACGCACCGAAGACGTTCGGACTCGGGGGCGCGCCGCCACGCGGCCGCCCCCGAACCGTCACCGAGGAGGTCCTATGGCAAGCAAGCTCTTGAAGTTCAGCGATGGCGCCCGTCGCTCGCTCGAGGCCGGCGTGAACAGGCTGGCCGACACCGTGGCCCTCACGCTCGGGCCCAAGGGTCACAACGTGGTCCTGGACAAGAAGTGGGGCGCCCCGACCATCACCAACGACGGGGTCACCATCGCCAAGGAGATCGAGCTCGAGGACCCATGGGAGAACATGGGCGCCCAGCTCGCCAAAGAGGTGGCCACCAAGACCAACGACGTGGCCGGAGACGGAACCACCACCGCCACCGTGCTGGCGCAGGCCATGGTGCACCGGGGCATGCGCAACGTCGCCGCCGGGGCGAACCCGATGGCCCTCAAGCGCGGCATCGAGAAGGCCGTCGCGGCCGCCGTCGACGCGATCAAGGACCAGGCCAAGGACGTGGGGTCGCGCGAGGATATCTCCAACGTCGCCGCGATCTCGGCCGCCGATCACGCGATCGGCGACGTGCTCGCCGAGGCGCTGGACAAGGTCGGCAAGGACGGCGTCGTCACGGTCGAGGAGTCGAACACGTTCGGCATGGAGCTCGAGTTCGTCGAGGGCATGCAGTTCGACAAGGGGTACATCTCGCCCTACTTCGTGACCGATCAGGAGAGCATGGAGGCTGTCCTCGAGGAGCCGTACGTCGCGCTCGTCAACAAGAAGATCGGAGGCGTGCAGGAGCTGCTTCCGCTGCTCGAGAAGGTGCTCCAGGGCGGACGTCCGCTCCTGGTGATCGCCGAGGACGTCGAGGGCGAGGCGCTCGCCACCCTCGTCGTCAACAAGATCCGCGGCACCTTCAACGTGGTCGCCGTCAAGGCGCCCGGTTTCGGCGATCGCCGCAAGGCGATGCTGCAGGACATCGCGACGCTGACCGGCGCCGAGGTCATCAGCGAGGAGGTCGGCCTGAAGCTCGACAACGTGGGCCTCGACCTGCTCGGCAGCGCCAGGAAGGTGGTCGTGACCAAGGACGACACGACGATCGTCGAGGGCGGCGGAGCCGAGGACGCCGTCAAGGGTCGTATCAACCAGATCAAGGCCGAGATCGACAAGACCGACTCCGATTGGGATCGCGAGAAGCTCCAGGAGCGTCTGGCCAAGCTCGCCGGAGGGGTCGCGGTCGTCAAGGTCGGAGCGGCCACCGAGGTGGAGCTGAAGGAGAAGAAGCACCGCATCGAGGACGCCCTGTCGGCGACGCGCGCCGCGATCGAGGAGGGGATCGTGCCGGGCGGAGGCGTGGCGCTGATCCGCGCCGAGGCCGCGCTCGACAAGGTCGACCTCGACGGCGACGAGGCCACCGGGGCGAGGATCGTTCGGGACTCCCTGTCCGAGCCGGCACGCCTGATCGCCGACAACGCCGGCGTCGAAGGTGCCGTGATCGTCGAGCGGATCCGCACCGAGGGCGACTCGCGCGGGTACGACGCCTCGAGCGGCAAGTGGGTCGACATGTTCAAGGCCGGCATCATCGATCCCGCGAAGGTCACGCGCTCGGCCTTGCAGAACGCGGCGTCGATCGCGGCGATCGTCATGACCGTCGAGAGCGCGGTGGTTGAGAAGCCCGAGGAGGAGGAGGAAGAGGTGTCCGCCGGCGGGCACGGGCACATGCACTGACGTGGGCGCCCGAGGACACACGCTCGCTGACCAGCCGGTTAGGCTCCCGGCGCGATGACGATGGTCGTCACCGGCGCCTCCGGTTCATCGGCTTGCCACTACGACGGCGCCGCCGTCACGATGTTCTCCCGGCCCAGACGGGTAGCGAACACGGCCGACGCCGTCATCCGTGGCGTCACCGACGACCTGAATCACACCGCCTTTGTCGCTCTCGGACAACGGGATCGACCGAGTCGATGCCCTTCATGGTTTCGGAGTTCTTCGATCAGGTGGAGCCGCCCCCAACGGTGCGATCCGCAGGCGGCTCGATCCACGTCTTCGACATGAAGATGACGCGATCGAAGCGAGAGGGCTCCGAGGTGCCCTCTTGGGAGGCGGGAGCGCTCAGAACGGCGGTCGTTCGGTCCCGGTCTTCGCGATCCCCGAGAGTAGACCCACCGTGAACGCCGTGCTGACCGCGGCGAACACCCACCACAGCAGCGGCGATGCCCCCTCGGGGAGGCCGAACAGCGCGTTCAGCGCCGCAACGACGGCGGAGCCCGCGGTCGCGATGACGAACGCCCACGCGAACCACCAGAGCTCGGCGAGCCGGCGCGCCACGAGGACCATGAGTAGTGAGAGGGTCAGCGAGAAGATTCCAGCGATCCGAACGTATCCGATGTCGGGGTGAGGCGCCAGGTCGAACATCGTGACGAGGACGAACCGTGGGGCCATGGCGATCGCGACGCCGCATGCCGCCCAGACGGTCGCCTGAAGCATCATGACCCGCCGGAGGAGGTCCACGGCGGGTCATCATCCCAGGTCATTGAGACTGCGGCGTTGGTAGCATCGGTTCGAGAGCCCCCAGAGGGCTCCTTTCTCTGACCACCCACGAGGTAGACACATGACGGACACGCCCCGGGTCGCGGTCATCGGGCTGGATTGCGTCGCCCCCCAGCTCCTCTTCCGCGACTTCGCGGCCGAGACGCCCAACATCCACGCCTTGATGGAACGAGGGATGTGGGGCGACCTGGCCAGCATCACCCCACCGATCACCGTCCCCGCGTGGGCGTGCGCCATGACGGGGAAGACCCCGGGCCAGCTCGGGATCTACGGGTTCCGCAACCGCAAGGACACGTCGTACGACGGGTTCTCGATCGCCACCTCCACCGCCATCGAGGAGCCAGCTGTCTGGGATGCACTCGGAGGCAAGGGCCTTCGTTCGCTCCTGATCGGGGTCCCGCCATCGTTCCCGCCTCCGAAGGAGTTCCCCGGTTGGCGGGTCGGCTGCTTCCTCACGCCCCCGTCGGCGAAGTCCTGGGCCTTCCCGGCCGAGCTCGAGGCGGAGATCGTCGGCGAGCTCGGCGACGAGATCGACTACATCTTCGACATCGCGGACTTCCGTCGGGCTGGGTACGACGTCGTGCTCGATCAGGTCTTCAGGATGACGGAGCGCCGGTTCCAGGTCGGTCGCCAGTTGGCGCAGAACAAGCCGTGGGACTTCTTCATGCTGTGCGAGATCGCGCCTGATCGGCTGCATCACGTCTTCTGGCAGCATTGGGACCCGAGCCATCCCCTCCACCAGCCGGGCAATCCGTACGAGTCAGCCTTCCAGGACTACTACCGGTTCCTCGACCACCAGGTTGGGTCGTTGCTGCACGTTCTTCCCGACGATGCCATCACGATCGTGATGAGCGACCACGGCGCCCGGCCGATGATGGGCGGGTTCTGCTTCAACGACTGGCTTGCCCGGGAGGGGTATCTGGCTCTCGCTGCGCAACCGTCGCACGTCATGCCGATCAAGGATGTCGCGATCGATTGGAGTCAGACCCTCGCGTGGGGGGACGGTGGCTACTACGGACGACTGTTCCTGAACGTGAAGGGGCGCGAACCCGAAGGAATCGTCGAACCGTCCCGGTACGAGGAGATGCGCGACGAGCTGATTGCCAGGCTCGAGGCCGCCCCTGGACCCGACGGAACGCCGCTCGGCACGAGGGTGCTGAAGCCGCAGGACGTGTATCCGGAGGTCCGAGGCGTCGCGCCCGATCTGATCGTGTACTTCGGCGACCTCGCCTGGCGTTCGGTGGGGACGGTGGGGAACCGGAGCATCTACACCTACGAGAACGACACCGGACCCGACGGCGCGAACCACGATCGCGACGGCGTGTGGGCGATGGCTGGCCTCCCCGGACAGGCCACGGGCGAGGTCAGTGGCCTCAGCCTGGTGGACGTCGGGCCGTCCATCCTGTCGCTGTACGGCATCGAGGCGCCCGAGGGCGCGGTGGGAAGGAGCTTCCTTTGACGCACCATCCAGAGCACAAGGGGTTCACCGTCTGGTTCACCGGCCTGTCCGGGGCCGGCAAGTCGACCGTCGCCGAGATGCTGTTCCATGAGTTCCAGGCCCGCGGCCTGCGCACCGAGATCCTCGACGGCGACATGGTCCGGCAGAACCTCTCCAAGGGTCTGGGGTTCTCCAAGGAAGACCGCGACACGAACATCTTGCGGATCGGGTTCGTCGCCGAGCTGCTGACACGCAACGGCGTCGTGACGATCTGCTGCCCCATCTCGCCGTACAAGGAGACGAGGGATCAGGTGCGAGCGATGGTGGGCGAGTTCGTCGAGGTCTACGTCCACGCGACGCTGGACGAACTCGCGCAGAACCGCGATCCGAAGGGTCTGTACAAGAAGGCTCTGGCCGGTGAGATCAAGGGGTTCACGGGCGTGGACGACCCCTACGAGGTCCCGGAGAACCCCGAGCTCGTGCTCGACACGATGGTCGAGGCGCCGGCGCAGTCGCTGCAGCGCGTGCTGACCACGCTGATGGAGCTCGGGTACCTCAACGACAACACCATCCTCGTCGAGGAGGATCGGTTGCACTCGGGGCTTACCGATCTACGGGTCCACGAGACCGGGCACGTCGTCCGGGAAAGCTGACGGCCTGGCCCCGGAGGGGCCCTCGGCCACGGAGGTCCACGTGCGCGGTTCTGTCAGCGTCAGGTGAACGTCGTCATCGCTCCGAGTCTGATCGCCAGTGGATCCGAGGGGAACCTTGGCGCTGCTACTCGGCGCTCGAGGGTGCCGGCCGGTCCGGCGGCCTCGGGAAGACCCCAAGCTCAGCGTCGGTATCGCTGG
>Ga0193738_1001113_pt1 | contig 11203 bp, 10 predicted proteins | sample L2a1metaG_FD_144927 | JGI IMG/M metagenome (GOLD analysis project Ga0193738, IMG submission 144927) | Soil microbial communities from a riparian zone of the East river system, Colorado, United States - L2a1 | ecosystem: Environmental > Terrestrial > Soil > Riparian zone | place: USA: East River...
GCCTCGGACCTCGAGCGCCTGCGGTTCATCCGCTCCCTGCGCGACGACGCCGGGTTCTCCCTCGCCCAGATCGGCCAGCTGCTGGAGGACGAGGTCGCGCGCGAGCGCAATCGACTGCGCTTCCGGCCACCGGCGACGAGGCCGAGCGACGCGCCCTGATCGGTGATGCCAGTGCCCGGGTCGATCGACAGATCGCCACACTCGAAGCCAAGCGCGCCCGACTCGACGCGATGATCGCGGACGCCCGCGCCCGCCGCCGCCACCTCGACCAGCATCTCGCCAACCTCGACGGCGGTCCCGATCCGCACCCGGGCGACGGGCCACACCCCACGCCCGAGGCAGCCCGATGATCGGTCCGTCGTCGCTAGCCCCGCGCCGCATCGCCCGCACGCGGGCGATGACCGCGTTCCGTCACCGCAACTACCGGCTGTTCTTCGGCGGCCAGGCCATCTCGCTCATCGGGACGTGGATGCAGCAGGTCGCCCAAGCCTGGCTGGTCCTGACCATCACGGACGGCGACCCGCTCTGGCTCGGGGTCGTGGCCGCCGCCCAGTTCCTGCCGGTCATGATCCTGGGCCTGTTCGCGGGCATCCTCGCCGACGTGCTGCCCAAGCGCCAGACACTGCTCGCGGTCCAGGTCGTGATGATGGTGCTCGCCGCGGTCCTGGCGGTCCTGACCGCGACCGGCCTCGTCGAGGTCTGGATGATCGTGGTCCTGGCCGTGCTGCTCGGGTGTGCCAACGCCGTCGACATGCCGGTCCGCCAGTCGTTCGCCTTCGAGATGGTCGGGCCGCGCGATGTCGGCAACGCGGTGGCCCTCAACTCCGCCATGTTCAACGGCGCCCGCGTGATCGGCCCGGCAGTCGCCGGGTTGACGATCGGCGTCTTCGGCATCGCAACGGCGTTCGCGATCAACTCGGCCAGCTTCCTCGCCGTGATCGTGGGCCTGCGGCTCATGCGCGACAGCGAGCTGCGGTTGCCCAGGCTGGTGCCGCGACCGCGATCGACCCGCGAGGTCTTCGTGAACCTGGCCGAGGGCCTGCGGTTCGTGCGCACGACGCCGGTCGTGCTCCTGGCGGTCACGATCGTCGGGCTGGTCGCGACGGTCGGCATGAACTTCACCGTGCTCATCCCGCCGCTCGCCGCGAACGTCCTCCACAGCGACGCCGCGGGCTACGGCTTCCTGATGACCGCGTCCGGCCTCGGCGCGCTCGGGGCGGCGGTCGCCCTCGTCATCGGCGGACGACCGCATCCGGTGCGCATCGCCGGCGGGGCCCTGGTCCTCGGGATCGCCTCGGTCCTCCTCGCGTTCTCGACGTCGTTCCCGCTGTCGCTCGCGCTGATGGTCGCGATCGGAGCCGGCGGCATCACGATGGCGGCCACGGCCAACGCCACCATCCAGTTGGCCGTCCCGGACGGGTTGCGCGGACGGGTCATGAGCGTCTACACGACGGTCTTCGCCGGCTCCGTGCCGATCGGCGGCCTCGCCGCGGGCGCGCTCGCGTCCGCCGTCGGGGTGCCCATGACGATGGCGATCAGCGGTCTCCTGGCGCTCGCCGCTGGCGCGGGCGCCTATCTCTGGTGGCGGCGGATCGGTTCGCCGTCGCCGGCCACGCTCGGCGTGACGGCCTCGCCCGCCGCGGTCGAACTGGTCACCGAGGCCGCGACCACTCAGTCGACGGCGCCGAGCACCAGCGCCGCGTTCAACCCGCCGAACCCGAACGAGGTGCTCAGCACGCGTCGGTAGGTCCCGGCACGGCCCTCGCGCAGAAGCCCGGGCAACTGCGCCGCGGACTCCTCATCCGGCTCGACGAGGTTGACCGACGCCGGCGCCCACCCGTCGCGGATGGCCAGTGAGCAGATCGCGGCCTCGATCGCCCCCGAGGCCCCGAGCGGATGGCCGTACAGCGCCTTCGTGCCGCTGACGGGCACGGTCGCGGCGCGGTCGCCCAGGGCGGCCACGAGCGCCCGCGCTTCGGCGACATCGCCGATCGGGGTCGACGACGCATGAGCGTTGACGTAGTCGATATCGGCCGGCGTCGTGTCCGCGTCCTCCAAGGCGATCGAGGTCGCGCGTGCCGCGTCCCGTCCATCGGCCCGCGGCTGGATCATGTGGTGGGCGTCGGACGTCGCGCCGTAGCCGAGCAGCGCGGCGTATGGCTGCGCGCCCCGGCGAGCGGCCGCGTCCGCGTCTTCCAGGACCAGCAGCGCCGCGCCTTCGCCCATGACGAAGCCGTCGCGACCGACATCGAACGGACGGGCCGCGCGATCGGGCTCGTCGTTGTGGCCCGCGGACAGCGCGCGGATGATGTCGAACGCGCCGAAGGCGAGCGGCGACAGGGGGATCTCGCAGCCGCCGGCGATCGCCGCGTCGACCCGACCCTCGCGCAGGTCCCCGAGCGCCTCCCCGAGCGCGACCGCGCCCGAGGCGCACGAGTTGGCGGTCGACAGGATCGGGCCGCGGACGTCGAGCGCGATCCCGAGGTTGGCCGGGGCCGCGCCGCCGAACACGGCCAGGGCAAGGTTCGGGGCGACCTGGCGGATCCCCTTCTCGAGATACCGCGTGTGCTGCTCCTCGGCGTAGGCGATCCCACCGAGCGCGGAGCCGAGATAGATCCCGATGCGCTCCGGGCTGGCGGCACCGTCCGTGCCCGGAGTCAGCCGCGCATCGTCCAGCGCGAGGCGCCCCGCGACCATCCCGAACTGGCTGAACCGATCGAGCTGGCGGGCGGTCTTGGGCGGCATCCACGCCAGCGGGTCGAAGTCGTCGACCTGGGCAGCGACGTGCGACCGGAACGGGGACGGGTCGAATCGGTCGATCCGCTTGACCGGCGAGCGGCCTGCGCGCAGGCCGGCGCGGAACGCCTCGACCCCCGTCCCGATCGCCGTGACCAGTCCGATGCCGGTGATCCAGACTCGCCGCCGGTCGCTCATCTCGAAGGATTCGCTGGCAACATGGTCTCGGACTGGACGGCCTCGGCGAGGGCCTTGAACGTCGCCAGCGTGCGGCCCGCGATCGGTCGGGTGAAGAAGCGGTCGACGACGGCCGCGAAGGCGGGCAGCCGCGGCCGGAAGTCATGGGCGATGACGACATGCGTCCCGTCGCTGTCCGCATCGATCCGCCACGTCACGTCCATCCCCTTCGTCGCGCCGGCGACATGCACGAAGCGCAACCGGCGGGACGCCGATTCGGACCACGTCCGGGAGCGCCAGGTCACCGGGAGGCCGAGCCCGAGGACGCCGATGAGCGGCCGCCGAGCGATGAATCCGACGATGAGGCTGCCGTCGGGCCGGCGCTCGACCGCGGTCGATCGGCTGTAGTGGGGCAGCAGGTCGGCCCACCGCTCGACGTCGTGGGCGAGCGCGAAGACCAGGTCGGGCCGAGCGGCGATCCGAATGTCGATCTCGCTGTGCATGGGGGTCGATCCGGAGCCCGTCAGTGCGCCGATTCGGCGCGCACGAGGTCCAGCGCATACCGGGCCAGCTCACCGAGGCGGAGCTTGCGAGCTTCCTTCGGCCTGAGCCAGCGACACGTGTCGGTCGAGCCCTCCGGTTCGTCGCGCAGTTCGCCACCGACGATCCGGACGCGGTACAGGATGCGGATGGCGTGGAGGCGGTCGGCGCCGTCGACGTCGTGGAAGACGCGGTCGCTCACGCTGATGAGGCCGTCGAGCTCACCGACGTAGCCGGTCTCCTCGGTCAGCTCGCGGAGCACCGCGACGTCCGGCGACTCGCCGAAGTCCAGGCCACCCCCCGGCAGCGTCCAGACATCGCCCCCGATCCCGACCGACGGCGCGATATGGCACAGCAGCACCCGGCCCTGGTCGTCGCGACATACGGCGTACGCGGCGACGCGCGTGCGGTCCGTGCCGGTTCGACGGTCCGTGGCTGGGCCGGCCCGATCCGTGGCGCTCATGGCGCGAGCAACGACGCGAGGAAGCGCGGATCGAGGCCGCGAGACGCGGGCACGAGATCACCCATCACGAGGCCCATCGTCGCACGGACGTCGGGGCGCGTGGCGAGCCGTCGCGCCGCGTACTCGAACGACGCCGGTCGGGAGAGGAACGCCTGGACCAGCCACGAGACCGCGTCCTTGGCCGCGAACCGGCGACGCATCGTCCGATCGTAGGCGGCGGCGGCCCGCCCGGCGAGCGTGGGCCGGTCGAACGAGGCCCGGATCGCGGCTGCGGCGAGCTCGGTCGACACGAGCGCGCGGTGCAGGCCCTCGCCCGTGAACGGATCGAGGAACCCGACCGCGTCCCCGACGAGGAACCAGCCGGGTCCGGCTCGTCGGGTCACACGGCCGCCGAGGGGCGCAGCGCCCTCGATGTGATCGCACAGCTCGCCGTCACGCCACGTGGCCGGATCGTCCGGGGTGGCCGGCACGGCCGAGACGATCGCGCCGCACGTGACGGCTGCCCCGTCGCGGGCCAGCCGGTCGCGCCAGGACGGGCCCAAGACGATCCCGATGTTGACGCGACGACCGGGGACCGGGGCGATGCCGACGTAGCCGCCGTCGAACACCCGAAGCCGTGCGTCGTGGAGTCCATCCGATCCATCCGGTCGCGGGTCGGCGAGGTGAAAGCTGAGCCCGACGCGCTCTGGAAGCAGGGTCGGCCGCGCCACGCCGGCCGCGCGTGCCACGATCGAATGGGCGCCGTCGGCCCCGACCACGACCCGGCAGCGGAGCGTGGCCGTCCCCATGGCGGATCGCGTCCGGAGTACCGGTGCGCCGTCGGTCAGGTCGACGCCCTCAACCGCGGTGCCGCGGCGGATCGTGGCGCCTGCCCACACCGCGAGTGCCTCGAGCGCCGGATCGAGCGCCGAGCGGTCGAACCCGACCGCCGTAGGACCGCCCGCCTCCGCTCCGTACGTCAACCGGACCATCGCCCCGCCCGGGGTCTCGAGACGCATCGCCGGGATGGGCTGCGCCATCCGGTCCATCGCTGGATCTGCGAGCCCCACCCGCCGCAGCGCGTCGAGCGTGACCGGGGAGCTGAAGACGCCGCCGGCCCGCCAGCGCCAGGCCGGCTGCCGCTCCAGGACGGCGACCTCGACCCCGCTCCGGGCGAGCGCGACCGCCAGCGCGCAACCGGCCAGGCCGCCGCCGACGATCGCAACGTCGACGCTGCCCGCGGCTGTCGCGGCCGCCGCTGCGCTCATGTCCGGGCCGCCTGTTCGTCGTCAGGAACCGGCGCCGGGCCGGCGGTGGCTGCGAGCATCACCCGGTGCCGGAAGGGGTCGAGAGCCGTGGCCTCCACGCGTAACCCGGCCGCGGCGATGAGCGAGGTGAGCTCGGCGACCGTGTATGCCCGACGGACCGACAACGGTCCGTCAACCCGAGTGAAGCGGTTGGTCGTCGCGAGGTGGCCGAGCAGCCACGCCCCGATCCACGCAAGCCGGCTGCGAACGAGGTCGTTGACGACGATCCCCCGCCGCGCGACGCGAGCCATCTCTCGCAGGACCTCTACGGCAACGGGCGGCTCGAGGTGATGGAGAACCATCGAGGAGTGGGCGATGTCGAACGAGCGATCGGAGAAGGGGAGGGAGCGTCCGTCGGCTACGCGGAGCGCCAGGTCGGCCGTGGTGGCGAGCCTCGGCTGGGCGAGCATGGCCGCCGCGAGGACCTCGGAACGGCTGTCGGTTGCCGTCACGGACAGCCGAGTCCCGGCGGCCCGGGCCCGATCGATGAGCGCGAGCGGGATATCGGCGCCGCCGGTCCCCACGTCGACCACGGTGAGCGGCATGCCCCTCGGGGCGAGCACGGCCAGCCCCCTGGCGGACAGGCGTACCCCGCCGAGCCAGCGGTTGGCTCGAGCGAGGTCGCGCAGGTTGCCGATGAGGGCCCCCGGATCGTCCAGCGGCCCATCCAGGAGTTCCTCGACATGGGACAGGCGCTTCATCACCGCGCAGGCTACACGCCGACTACCATCGGGCCATGATCGTCGTCGCGGGCGAGGCGCTGATCGACCTGATCGTCCGCGCGGACGGCGGGCTGGCCGCGATCCCGGGCGGGGGTCCGTACAACACTGCCCGGACCATCGCGCGCCTCGGCCAGCCGGTCACGTTTCTCGGCCGGATCTCGACCGACCGGTTCGGGCGGGCGCTGTTTTCGAACCTGGTGAGCGACGGCGTCGCCGGCGATGGTGTCGTCGAGACCGACGATCCGACGACGCTCGCGGTCGTCGAGCTCGACGAGCAGGGCGTCGCGCGGTATCACTTCAGCGTCGAGGGCACCTCGGCGCCCGGCCTGACCGACGCCGACGCGGATCGCGTCCTGGCCGGGTCCGTGACGACGGCCGCGGCGATCCACGTCGGCACGCTGGGCCTCGTGATGGAACCAATCGGAGCGACGGTCGAGCGCCTGGTGCGCGACGCCGACCCCTTGCAGCTCGTGATGGTGGATCCGAACTGCCGGCCGAGCGCGACTCCGGACCCGGCCGCCTTCCGCGCCAGGATCGACCGGGTCGCCGGCCGTGCCGACGTTGTCAAGGTCAGCGATGACGACCTGCGCTACCTGGTGCCCGATGCCGACCCGGATACCACGATCGATCGGCTCCTGGCTCTCGGCGTTCGGCTGGTCCTGCGCACCCACGGCAGTGACGACGTCGAGGTCCGCATGGGGTCGGGGCTGGCGTCGGTGCCCGTCCCGACCGTCGACGTCGTCGACACGGTCGGGGCCGGCGATGCCTTCGGTGGCGGGTTCCTGGCCTCATGGGTCGGTGCCGGCCGGGGTCGCGACGACCTCGAGTCGATCGACCTCGTGAGTGAATCGGTGCGGGTGGCGGTGCGGGTCGCGGCCCTGAGCTGCGCTCGCCCGGGAGCCGATCCACCCACCCTGGCGGAACTGGAGGCGTTCCCCGGCTGACGCGGGCCCCCGGCGCGCTGCTATCCTCGCGGCCCCAGACCCTCTCGTCGCCCCGCTTGAGGAGTGCCCGATGACCCGCCCGTCCGCATTCCGGCGCCTCGGTGCCGGTCTGGCTGCCCTCGCCTTGCTGCTGATCCTCGGCGCGGCTCCGGTCCTCGGCCGCACCGTGTACGTCGCTGAACTGACCGGCGACGCCGAGATCCCAGGTCCCGGCGACCCGGCTGGATCGGGCGTCGTCGAGCTGTCCATCGACGTCACCGAGGGTCAGCTCTGCTGGAACCTCGTGGTCGACCTGGCCGAGGCGGCCACCGCCGCGCACATCCACCAGGGCGATGCCGGGGTCGACGGTCCAGTGGTGCTGACGCTCGGAACGCCGGACGCGAACGGGGAGTCGAACGACTGCGCGAGCGGGCTGGACCCAACGCTGCTGCAGTCGATCGTCGACGATCCGGAGGGCTTCTACGTCAACGTGCACACAGGGACATACCAGGCTGGGGCGATCCGGGGCCAGCTCGGCGGGCTCGAGATCACGTCGCTATCGATCTCCAAGCTGGCGTGTCCGGCGGGCGTCGATGGCCCGGAGGACATTGGCGGACCGGGCGACCCGGTCTGTGCCACCGTCCGCCCGGGCCCGATCGACGCGCCGCCCGACGGCTACGTCTGGGATCCGGAGCCGGTCGGGTTCGCCTGGGAGGCCGAGGTCTTCGAGGCCGACGACAATCACCTGACGCTCGACGACGCCTCCCTGGAGGGCGGTGGCACGTGCAACCCGTCGACCCTGACCTGCGGCACGTCATTCGCCTACGAGTTCGGCGAGATCCTCGCCGGTGAGACAGAGGCCACCCAGTTGAGCGCACCGCCCGGCTACGAATTCGGCTGGGTGGAGGTCATCTCGTCGATCGAAGGTGGACCCGAGCCCGCCATCCTCGACACCAGTGGATCCTCGGTCCTGTTCGACTCGAGCGGCACGGATGGGGTGGCGGTCCGGTTCTACGACATCATCCCCGCGGGGGCGGAGCCCACGCCCGTTCCCACGGCGACGCCGACACCGGCGCCCGGGGCGACCGCCCGGCCGGCCGTCACCCCGCCCGCGACCGATAGCGATGCCCGCGCCGCCGCCCAGGAGCCAGCTGGGACCGGCAGCCTGACAGCCACGCTGGCCGTCGTCTTCGTGCTTGGTGCGGCAGCGCTGCTCGCATGGCGACGCGCTCGATGGCTTCCCTGATCGGTGGATCGTCCCGGCGCACCGTGTGCCGGGTTGTCCGGTAGCCTTCCTCCGATGCCCACGTTCCGCGCGCGAGCCTGCCTATTGCTGCTCGGCGTGCTCGCCGCGTCCCTGTTCGGAGGCGGATCGGCGTCCGCGGCGCCCGTCTACGCGCACCAGAGCCTCGGCAACCGCGGCGCCGACGTGCGGGCGATCCAGGGCTTCCTCCGCCATCGCGGGGCTACCATCGTGGTCGACGGGTTCTTCGGCTTGGCGACCGAGGCGGCGGTCCAGGTCTTCCAGCGGCAGGTCGGGATCCAGGCCACCGGTCGCGTGGGCGAGACGACCTGGACGGCACTCGTGGTCCGCGTCGAGCCCGGGTCCAGTGGCGAGGCGGTCAAGGCCCTGCAGCGACAGCTCGACGAGAAGCGCGCGGCCGGTCTGGCCGTCACCGGCACGTACGACGCTGCCACGGTGGCTGCCGTCCGAGCCTTCCAGAAGCACGCCAGCCTTTCGGTCAACGGAATCGCCGGCGCGCTGACGTGGCGGTATCTCATCGGCCACTTCGAACGGCCGGTCTTCGGCAGCGCGGTGTGCGACTACCAGGTCGGCAATGGCCTGGCCGACTGGGGCACGGCCGCGGCGATCGGCCAGCTCGAGGCGGCCGCGTCGAACGTCGTCCAGCTCGGGCACGGGCGGGTGGCGGTCGGCGACATCGGGCACGAACACGGCGGCAATATCGCCGGGCACCAGAGCCACGAACGGGGGCTGGACGTCGACGTCCGCCCGATGCGCATCGCGAAGGACCAATGCCGGTCTCGCGTGAACTACCGCTCGACGGCGTACGACCGCGCCGCGACCCGCGACCTGATCAAGGCCATCCGAGCGACGGCCAAGGGCCACGTGAAGCTCATCTTCTTCAACGATCCAGTGCTGATCCGCGAGGGCCTGACAACGTGGTACACCGGCCACGACGACCACCTCCACATCCGGTATTGCGAGAAGACGCACGCGGCCTCGGCCTACGATTGCTGAGGGCCCTGCCGCCGGCCGGTGCCATAATGCCGACATGGCCGGTCGGAGCAACACGAGCGTGATCCCCGCGCCCGACCGCGCCCCCAACAGCTGGGGCCTGGGCGACGGGCAGGCGATCCCCTGGGAGTACGCGCCTGCGCCCGAGGCGCGTGACATCGTCACGCTCAAGGAGCGCTACGGCCTGTTCATCAACGGCCGGTTCGTGCCGGCTACCGGTGGCGACACCTTCGTCTCGATCGATCCGGCCACGGAACAGCCGCTCGCTCGCGTGGCCCGCGCGACCCCGGTCGATGTCGACAAAGCGGTCCGCGCCGCGCGAAGCGCCCAGAAACGCACCTGGGGCCAGTTGTCCGGTCGCGAGCGCGCCAAGTACCTGTTCCGCATCTCGCGGATCCTGCAGGAGCGCTCCCGGGAGTTCGCGGTCCTCGAATCGATGGATTCCGGCAAGCCGATCAAGGAGTCCCGCGACGTCGACGTGCCGCTCGCCGCGAGCCACTTCTGGTACTACGCAGGCTGGGCGGACAAGCTCGACTACGCGTTCCCCGGGCGCGTGGCCCGACCGCTGGGCGTGGCCGCGCCGATCATCCCCTGGAACTTCCCGCTGTTGATGCTGGCCTGGAAGATCGCCCCGGCGCTCGCCGCCGGGAACACCGTCGTCCTCAAGCCGGCGTCCACGACACCGCTGTCCGCACTCCTCTTCGCCGAGGTCTGCGTCCAGGCCGACCTGCCGCCGGGCACCGTCAACATCATCACGGGTCCCGGCGAGATCGGGATGGCCCTCGCGACCCACCCGCAGGTCGACAAGGTCGCCTTCACCGGCTCCACGGAGATCGGCAAGAAGATCGGTCGTGGCGTAGCGGGCACGGACAAGGCCCTGACCCTCGAGCTCGGCGGGAAGGCGGCGAACATCGTCTTCGACGACGCCCCGCTCGACCAGGCCATCGAGGGCATCGTCAATGGCATCTACTTCAACCAGGGCGAGGTGTGCTGCGCGGGCTCGCGCCTGCTCGTCCAGGAGTCGATCGCCGAGACGGTCATCGACAAGCTCAAGGACCGCCTCTCGACGATCCGGGTCGGCGACCCGCTCGACAAGAACACCGACGTGGGAGCCATCAACTCCAAGAACCAGCTCGAGAAGATCACCGAGCTCGTCGCCAGTGGCGTCGCCGAGGGCGCCGACCTGTACCAGCCGGCGTGCGACCTGCCCGATCGCGGCTACTTCTTCCGCCCGACGCTGTTCACCAACGTGGCCCAGAGCCATCGGATCGCGCGCGAGGAGATCTTCGGGCCGGTGCTGTCGGTGCTGACCTTCCGCACGCCCGACGAAGCGATCGAGAAGGCCAACAACACCTCGTACGGCCTGTCGGCCGGGGTCTGGACTGACAAGGGCTCGCGCATCCTGGCGATGGCGTCGCGGTTGCAGGCCGGCGTCGTCTGGGCCAACACGTTCAACCGGTTCGACCCGACGTCGCCGTTCGGTGGTTACAAGGAATCCGGGTTCGGGCGCGAGGGTGGCATGCACGGGCTGCACGCGTACGTTCGCCTGGAGGATCGCTGATGGCCGGGAACGGCCGGCGCGCGGTTGCCCGGACCGACGCCACGAACGGGACTGCAGCGCGGATCGAGGTCCGCAAGACCTACAAGCTGTACATCGGTGGGGCCTTTCCGCGCTCGGAGAGCGGGCGGTCGTACCTCGTCAACCGTGCCGACGGCACGCCCCTCGCCAACGCCCCGCGCGCCTCGCGCAAGGACCTGCGCGACGCGGTCCGGGCGGCGCACAAGGCACAACCTGGCTGGGCCGCCAAGACCGCCATGAACCGCGGCCAGGTCCTCTACCGCGTGGCCGAGCTCATGGAGGGCCGGCGTGACCAGTTCGCCGCAGAGGTGGCCGACGCCGAGGGGCTCCGCGAGCCCCGCGCGCGCGATGCCGTCGATCGCGCCATCGATCGCTGGGTCTGGTACGCCGGCTGGGCCGACAAGATCACCCAGATCCTCGGCTCGTCGAACCCGGTCGCGGCCCCGTACTTCAACTTCACGATCCCGGAACCGACCGGGATCGTCGGGGTCGTCGCGCCGGAGACCTCGTCGCTCCTCGG
>Ga0193738_1001114_pt1 | contig 11157 bp, 15 predicted proteins | sample L2a1metaG_FD_144927 | JGI IMG/M metagenome (GOLD analysis project Ga0193738, IMG submission 144927) | Soil microbial communities from a riparian zone of the East river system, Colorado, United States - L2a1 | ecosystem: Environmental > Terrestrial > Soil > Riparian zone | place: USA: East River...
CTCACGACTTGGTGCGCGAGTTCGGTCGGCACGCAGCGCCGATCGCCCGTCGTCTGATCGAATTGACAGCCGCCGACGATCGTCACTTCGCACCGCAGCCCGTGATCGGCCGCGGCATCGACGAACCCGGTGAGCTGCGCGGCATAGTCGGGCCACGCCCACGGCTCGATCGCCCGGCCGATCCAGTCGACTTCGGCCAGGATGCGCAGATAGTCGAACCCCTTCGGCGCCAGCCAGGCCAGGTGCTCGAGCACGCGCGCCCGTTCGTACTTCCAGCCATAGAGCGCCCAGAAAAACGTCAGCCCGAGCGGGTGAAACGGCCCGGTATCGTCGCGCACGACTTTGTGTTCGGCGCGCACGAGGCCGACGCGCGTCGGCGCCGCGGTGACGGCGGGCCCGTCGAGCAGGAGCAGCGACGCCATCAGTCGACCAGCGGCACGGCGTAGACTTCGGCCGTCTCGGCGAAGATCGCGCGGTTGCCGTCCTTCGAGGGGTACCACGTTTCCCAGGCGCCCGCCTCCGCAAGCGGCCGCGTCTCACGCGAGCCGTCCGGTTGAATCGAGAGCACCGTGTCGGTCTGCCCTTTGGGGTAGTAGGTGACGAAGCGATCATCCTTCCCGGCGACGGGCACCGACGCGGCGCGTGAGATACAGAATGTAACGTCCATCTCGATCCTCCCTCTCTACTCAGACGGCCCAAACCGGTCGGCGAATTCCTCCGCGCTGATGACATCGATGGGCGCGCCCGTATGCCGATTTGAGATCACCCACTCGGTGAGTTGAATCTCGACGGCGCCGCCCGGGAGCACCACGCGCGGCCGATCCTCGGCGAAAAATGGGGGATCGCCGACATTCAGCACCACATGGATCGGCAGCGGCTGCCCGTCGAGATACTGCTCCGCGTAAATCGTGTGCGGCCGTTCGGTGCGCGTCTGTTGTTGCCCTTGCGGTGGATATGGCATCGAGTCCGCGCCTCCCTAGAACGTATAGAACGTTTGAAATGCGATCTGTGTATTGGCGGCGCTCAGGTTCCAGTTCGCGCCGTCGAGACGGTAGAGGTACACGTTCGGCGTCCCCGCAATAAAGCGCGCCCGGCCCACCACGCCCGCGCCCGCATCAATGGAAAAAAACACCCCATCCCCGGAGCGGATGGGCGTATACCCGGTGGGTAATTTCACCACGAACGGCGAGCCGGCCGCCCCGGTCACCGTCGTCGCCTGCAGCGTCAGCACAATAAAGAGGGTGCGCCCGAGCACCATATAGCTATAGGCGATTTGATTCGCCTGTGTCACCGTCCAGACCATCGGGTTGGTCCCGGTAAAGTTCGCCGCCGCATACGGGATATCGATCCAGACGCCGACGGGCGCCCACTTGGATCCAAACGTCGGCACCGCGAGATCGCGCGTGAGGAGGTCATTATTCGCGCCGCCAGTTGGGAGCCCCACTTGCGCCGCAATCGCCGCGTCCGTCGGATCGAGAATGACGGTCTTAATCTTGTCTTTATTCCAGATCGAGCCGACGAGGTTGGAGCCGTCGTCGTCGACGAGGGCAGTCCACGGGCCGCGGTCAATGGGCATTACGCTTCCGCCTTTCGGATCAAGTCCCGCAGAATCGCCTCGAGCGTATGGTGCACCGTGCTCGCGGTGACGGTGAATTTCGGGGCGAGCCGTTTCGCGATCCCGATCTCGGTGATCGTCACGTCCTGAATCGTGAGACTCTCCGCGATCGCCGGGGAGCTCACCGCGATCTCGACGGTCTTCCCGCTTTTCGTTTTCAGATCCCGCGTCGCATACAGGACGGTGACGAGCGGCCGGCTGTAGAGCGCGAGCTCGGCGTCGCACACCTGGCGCAGCGACGCTTCCGAGCGCCGCTCGTCGCGCACGATGTGCTCATAGATCCCGTCGCCCGTGCCGTCGAGTGACGCCATGTAAGCTTGGGCGGCGAGATCGTCGCGTTGGACCCAGACCAGAATCGGCGCATGCCGGATCACCGCCTCGAGGATCCCCGTGACGCCGACCAGGGCCGCCGCCGCCGTCACCGTCGAGTTGTAACTGACGCTCGCGATGATCGCGCCGGAACCCGTCGGGGGAATGCCCGTTAATTGCGTCGCCGTTTTTCCGCTGTAGCGGATCACCTGATCGCCATTCCCGACAATCGCCCAGCCGCCAGAAGCCGCGAACGGCGCCGCATTCGCGACGATCAGCGACGTCGAGCCGGCCGGCACTTGCCCGCTCGGTTGCGTGAGGCCTGACGTATCGCCGAGCGGCGCATCGGCACCCAGGCTGCTATCAGGCGCCGCGTCCGTGTGTGTCGTCGTCGTGTTGTTCGCGATCGTCGTCAGGAGTTTCAGCGCCGACGCGCCCGCGGCTGTGCGGTAGATCTTGCGCGCCGTCACCGCCGCGCCGCCGATCGCCACGGTCGCCGCGACTTGATTCGCCGTCGCGGTATTCGTCGCCGGCATCACCGCGCCGAGACTCGCGGCAGCCTTCGTGTCGGTGTATGTCGTCGTCGTGTTGTTCGCGATCGTGTCGACGAGTTGGTACGGCGCGCCGTTCGAGCTGCGATAGATCTTGCGCGCGGTCACCGCCGCCGGCCCAATCGCGATCCCTGACAGCGGGACGGATTGCGATCCCGTCGTGTCGCCCGTGGGCGCGAGCGCGCCGAGTGAACTATCCGCGCTCCCATCGTAGAAATACCCGCCCGCGGTGCTCCCGCCCGTGACGAGATACATCGGCGCCGCCATCGCTGCGGCGTTATTGGGATGCCCATGCGATCGGTACCACCGCACGACATAGCCCGCCGGGGGCGTGCCCGGCCCGAGTGAGAGATTCGACGCGCCGACATAGCCGGTCGGAATCTGCGCCGCCCCGTTGAAATACGGGCCGGTCGTGGCCTCGCTTGGCGCGGTTTCCGCCCCGTCGCCCGGCCGATAGAACGAGTATCGCCAGGCGTAATAGGCGTCCGCGTCTAATTGGTTCGCGCCGTGGCCTTGCGCGCCGCCAAACGGCGAGGGCCGCGCCGTGGGTAACGACACGGCCGCGATCGTGCTCACCGCCGCACTCGGCCCGGATCCGGTCGTCTCGCCGGTCGCCGTCACGAACGTCACGGCGTAGGTGTGCGATCCCGACTCGATCGCGCCGCCCGGCAGCGCCGCCCCCACGGCCGGCGCCGCCGGCGCCGCCGTGAGGCCGACGTCCACCGTCGCGACCGGGCTCGGCGTGCTTTCCCCTACCGCCGTGACGAACGTATACGCGTACCGATGGATCCCCGCCTCGATCCCCGCGCCGGCCACGGCGGCAACCGTCGGCGCCGCGGAGGGCGCCGCGCCCGGCCCCACGAGGCCGCCGCCGCCGCCGAGCTGCGCGCCCGTATACGTGAGGATGCGCGACGCGGCGCCGTCCGGCGAGATGCCCGCGATCGCCTGCCCGCCGGCCGGGTTGAACATTTCAGCGTTCTCGACGGGCACGGTCGACGCGCCGGCATCCAACGCCGCGACGATCCGCGTACTCGCGCCCTTCCCGTACACGCGCGTCCGCACTTGCGACTTGTCGACCGTGCTTTTGATCGCGGGCTCGTGCAGAAAGCGGTTCGGTGTGTCGTCGATCGGATCGGGCGCCGGCCCCGGGGGCGTGAGAAAGAGAAACAGCGTGCGGTTCTCAAAAAACCAGTAGCCGCCGATCAGCTTCGCGATCGCCGTGAGACAGCCCTTCATGCCGGCTTCGCTGCCGTCGAAATTGATCGAGACGGGCGGCAGGTTCGGCTCGACGCCCGCCGTCGAATAGCCCGGCGCATACGTGGTGATCAGCCACTCCGCGATCGCCGTCGCTGATGTGTTCGTGAAGAGCCCGAGCGGGCGCTTGCGGTTCGCGCGCGCCGTATCGTCGATCGCCGTGCAGGGATGCAGGACCGTCGTCGGCCGCCCGGCGTACGTGCGATTGACGGTCTGTAGCTCGCCCGCGAAGAGGAGCACCGCGGGATCGACGCTGATCCAGATCTCGAGCCGCTGCCCGACGCGGGGCGCGGCGCCGTAGAGCGTCAGCGTGCAGGTATTCGGCGCATCGAAGACGAGATCCTTGATCGAGAGCGACTTGAAGATCACCCGGATCGGGGCGCCCGGCGCCGTTAGGTCGAGCCCGTCGAGCAGGATCCGCACATGCGTCGGCCGATCCGCGGCCTGCTCGGCGGTGAGGTAATCCAGGCGGAAGTTATTCAGCCGGGCAGAGCCGAGAACGGCGGGCTGATACGGCATCAGCTCACCAGCGATCCCTGTTGCACCGTGCGCCCAACTTCGTCGGAGACGCGCCGCGCGATCCCGCTTTCGGTGTCCACAATGTTGAACGTGTTATTCACCGTTGGCCGCTGCGCCTGGCCTGACGCGAGCGCCCATGAGAGGAAGTCGGGCGTCGGCCCGCCGCCGATCATGCCCAGGCTCGAGCCGCCGCCGTACCGCGCGTTGTAGTTATTGAACGCGGCATTGAGATCCTGAAACTGCACGTCGCCCACATTGACGCTCGCCGAGCCCGGCGCATTCTTGCCGCCCATCGGGCCCGCCATTGCCGCCGCGCTCAACGCGGCGAATTGATCCGGCAGCTCGCCGACGACTTCGGAGGTAAACCGCAGCTTCGTATTGAGCTCTTCGACTTGCGGATTCAGATCCGACGCGATCGTCGTCGACGCGAAGGCCATTTCCTCATACCAATGCGTCATCGATGTGGCGTTCTCTTTCACGAAGGCATCCAGCGATCCGAGCGCGGGCTCGGTCGCCGCCATGGTCGCGAGGTTCAATTTCATTTGGCGATCGAGCGCCGCGACTTGCGTCGTCGTGAGCCCGAGCGCCAGCGCGATGGTGTTCTGGTTGGACGTGTAGTTCAGCGCCTCCGTACCGGCCTTCGCCAGTGCCGGCGGGATCGTGTCCAATGTTTTATGCCAGCCGCCCATCGCTTCGTTTAGTTCGGTCTGTGCTTTCGTGATCGCCTCATACCGCGGCCGCGCTTCGTCGGCCCAGGCTTTCTGCGCTTTCGTGCTCGCCTCCACGCCGCGCGTGTACCATTCGATCGCCTCTTTGCTGATGTTGTAGTGCGTCGCGAGCTGTTGCACCGTCGAGCTGTGATTTTTCAGTTCGGCGGTGATCGTCGGCATATCGTCCCGATGCCGCGCGATCTCGGCGTTCCACTGCGCGACGCGCGCCGTCCCGGTGTTGAGGCTCTCGGCCATGGCGACGGTATGCGTCGCGATAATTTTCTGGGCTTCGCCGAAGTCGGTAATCGCGCGGCCGGCGATCGTCGTCGCCCGACTCAGCACATCGAAGCGCGCGGCCGCAGTTTGCGCAGCCACGTCCCCGAACCCCAGGAGCGACGCCGTCGCATTCCCGATCGCCTCGTCGAGACTGAAGAAGTCCGCCACGGCGCGGCCAATCTGCCAGCCGCCCACCGCCGCGGCCACCGTCAGCCCCGCCGTCCCGATCAGCCCGATATCGCTCGCGGTTTTCCCGGCCGCGCTGCCGAGCTCGCGCACGGCTTGAATCTGCGGGCCGATGCGAATCCCGAACAGCGACAGCATTTTGTCGGCGGCGCTCATGCCCTCGCTGAATTCCCCGATCGCGCCCGACGTGCGCCCCGACGCGCCCTCGAGCTCCTTTAGCCTGACGACCGATCGATCGACTTCGATCACGAAGTCGCTGAAGTCCGCCGTCATCGTGCCGGTTAGGGCAGCCATTAGGCGGGCGTCTCCTGCGCGGCGTGGCGGGCGTGCAACTCCTCGACGAGCACCTCAAACACCGATTGCGGCAGGGCGCGCACGTCGGCGTAATTCAGGCCGATCAGATTGCCGATCGCGATCGTCGTCATCATGCGGGCTCGAGTTCCGGGGTTGTTTTTTTTTCCGCGATCGCCTGCCGGCTCTTCTGAATGTGCGGCAGGAGCGCCGCCGTGATTGCTTCGAACGTGGAGGACTTGAGCGCGCGCAGTGTGTCGCGCCGGTCGTCGGTGGATTGCGCGGGGCTGTAGGGGATCGGCGCATCGTTCTGGCCGACGAGCGACCAGCCGACGAGGTACGCGACGACGGCCGCGAGTGTGCGGTTCCCGGGTTCGTCGGCGAGATCGAGCGCCTCGCCGGCATTCAATTCGGTTTTGACGGTGAGAAACTCGCCATCGGGCAGCGGTACCCGCACGACGTCCGCACTCGCAATCGCATTCCGCCCCATAGAATCCCCTTTGCTACCGCTCCGGCGGCCCCAGGTGCGCCCGTAGACTCGTCTCCCCGATTTCAATCGCGTCGATCGGCCAGGCCCAAAACCCCTGCGGCCGTGCGGCCGTGAACAAGAGCGGCGCCTGGCGCGCCTGAAATTTATCGATCCGCTTGATCGTCGCGCTCAGGATCCAGTGCCCGCCCTCGGCTTTCGTGCGCACGATCTTCCACGTCTCGAGCTCGACGGCGACGCGGTAGCCCCAGAGGACCGCCCCCGCGCCGCCGGTAATCGTCACCGAGTCGAACACGTCACGCGGCCGGCTCGCGCGGCACGTCCCGCCCCTCGAGCGCCGCCGCCCGTTCGGCCCCGAGCCGACGGATCCGCGCTTCGCGGGCCCGCGCCGACAGGGCGCCGCCACTGAGCACGAACGGCCCCGCCGCTTTCCACGAGCCCGACAGCTTCGGCGCCGAGAGGCTCGCGTCGATCGAGGCATCCATATACGCCGGCCCGCTCCAAAACACGAGCGGCTCGGTCGAGCTCGGGATCAGCTTCAGGAGCCCGGGCGTATCCTGTTCCGCCGCTTCGAAGAGTGCGAGCTCTTCGGAGTTGAAAAATCCCGAGATATCACCGCCCGCGTCTTTCATTCCGGGGATGTACACCCGATTGACGTCCCCAAAACAGGTGACGTCTTCGTACTCGGTTTTGAAATCGGCCTTGAACGCATTCAGTGAAATGATTTCGACCGGCGTCGCGCCGCCCGTGGGATCCCAGAGAACCTGCCCGTTGCGCCCTGAAACAATCATGATTCGTCTCCTTCTCTTGCGTTACTTCCCCGGGTGACTCACTTCGATGCGATACCGGCCGCCGCGGCGAAACCATTTGATCGACGGATCGAGCGCGTCGACTTCGGTGAACCCGATCGGCTCTTCGCGGTGCGTCGTCATCCACGTAAAGCCGGCCACGGTGAGCGGCTGATCCTCGAGCAGCGTATCGATCCGCGCCGCGGCTGCTTTGATGTTCGCGCCCGTCACCGTCGACAGCATGCGCGCCTCGACGAGATACACGCCCGCTTCGATCGCCCGCCCGCCGAACACGCCGAGATCCTCGCCGGCCATCAGCGAGACGATGACGAAGCGCGTCATGCCCGGATACCCTTCGTCCCGGTAGACGCCATTCGGGCAGAGCGCCAGGAGCTCGGGATCGCTGCCGAGCTTTTGAATCAGCGCCGCCGCGATATCAGACGTATCCGCCACGGTCAGGCCGCCTTATGTACCGTGAGCCCCGCCGCCTCGAGCAGCGCCGCCAACTTCACATACATGGCGCGCCGATGCCGCATCATCGCCGGGATAAAATTCGGCCGCGGCGGCGCCGGCATGCGGCCGATGTACTTCCGCGCCCCGGTCGCTTTCGTGTAGTAGTACCGCCCGATCGTGCCGAATTCCCACAGGTGCGCATGTGGCGCCTGGCTGCGGACTTGTGCCGCCACGCCGAACGGCCCGATCTCTTTCACGACGACGCGCACGCCCTTGCGCAAGTTGCCGCCGTGATACTTCTCGCCGTCGCCCGGCCCGATCGGATACGCCTCGACGATCTCGTCCTTCGCCGCCTGCGCCGCGTCGATCACGATCGCCGTCGCTTTGCCTTTCAATTCGGCCGGCAGGCGCGCCAGCTCCGCTTTTAATTCGAGAATCCCCTCGAGCTTGAGCTGCGCGCTCATTCGACGATCTCCACGGCGCCGCAGAGCATGCAGCCCGCCTCGATCGCGACTTTGCCCGTCAGCGCGAACACCTGCGCCCCGCGCAGCATCCGGGTTTTGGTCGTCACTTGCGGGTGCAGTTTGCCCTCGACGATATACGTCGCACTACTGATCACCGTGCCCGCGGCGAGCCGCTCGAGATCCGCCGTCGTCGCCTGCGTGACGTTCACTTTCCAGGCGGCCGGCGAAGTGTCAATCCACGTCTCGACATAGCTCCCGTCGCCGTCGGGCGTCACCGGCCCCGGGTTCTGGAACCGCACGCGCGCCGAATAGGTGCCGAGCTCCTTCGGCATTACGCCAGCGCCGCAAACCGGATCCCCGTGAGCACGCGATCGATCGCCGCCCACAGTGCCGGATCCGCGTCCATGAGATCGCCGCGGTGCCGATACAGCCCGCCGAGCATCAGCAGGATCGCCGCCGTGACGGGTTTGGGCACCGTCGCCGCCGTCCACGCCGGATCGGCTTTAGCGGCGAGATAGTCGAGGATCAGCGCTTCCGCCTGATCGAGCTTGAGCTGCAGATCCGCCTCGTCGGGATCGCCGACCGGCATCGTCGGTACCTCGAGATGATCTTTGGCTTGCTGCAGCGTGACGAGCGTCGCCATTACTTCAGCCCTCGCAAGTCCTGCCCGTGCTTCACGGCCAGCGTCCAATCTTTCGAGGTGCCCGGCGCCTCGTCCGTCGTCCGGTTGCAATGGAACATACTGCCGCCCGCCGTGACGACTTGCCCCTTCTCATACGTCGCGCCGCGCACATGCGCGCCGAGATACTCGAACCCCGCCCCGTCTTTGCCGTCGAGCCCGGGCGGCCCCGCGGGACCAGGCGGCCCGGGGATCACCGCTTGCGCCTTGAGCGCGGCGATCTCCGTCGTGAGCGCCGCGAGCGTCGCGTCGGCCTGCGCGATCCGCTGCTGCAGCGGCTCGACGAGCCCCTTCACGGATTCCGCCAGCGTCACGGCCAGGACGTCAGGCCGCATGGATCACGCCCTCGAGTGCTTTGGTGAGCGCCACGGTGAACGCTTTCTCGTCGGCCTCGTCGTCGTCGGGTTCCGGTGCCGGCAGAGCAGACACGGGCGCCGGCGCCGCGGTATCACGCGCGGCGAGCGCCTCGAGGCTGTAGTACTGCTGCTGCGCGAGTGGGGACGCGCCGCCCGGCACCGGCCCGAGCCCGAAGTACTTCTTGCGCGCTTCGTTCGGGGAGAGCGCCCCCGAGCTGATCGCTTGCTGCGCCGCGTTCGTCCGGCTCTCGGTATCCATCCAAATGAGATCGTCGATATCGAATTCGGTGCCGTAGGGCGTCGGGAGCTCGAGCCCCTCGTCGAGCGCCGTCTCGATCCCCGTCATATGCGTTTGCAGACACTGCGCGTAGTACTGCTGTAACAGCGCCTCGGAGTTGCCGTAGGGCGGCGCGTGCGACGAGTCGATCATCGACGCCGGGACGTGATACACCGCACAGATCAATTCAGACGTGCGTTTGTCCTGCTCGATCAGTTGTGAATCGACGGCCGTCATCGTGACGGGCTTATAGTCGAGCCCCATCCCGAGCACGGCGACGCTCCCATAGTTCTCGCCGCCGTACGCGGCCTGCCAGCGGGTTTTGTATTCCGCGGCCTGCTCGTCTTTGATCGCGCCGGGTGCCGTCAGAATCCCCGACGGGCGCGAGCTGTTCGCGAAAAACCGTGTCGAGCTTTCCTGAATCTTGATCCCCTGCAGCGCGCGGCCGCCGCCCGCATAGAGCGGCGAGACCCCGATCAGCCGGTGGAAGACGCAGTTAAAGCGATCGTGAATGATCTCGCGCGCGGGGACGACGTCCGCCTCGACGTCGAGGCCCGAGAGCTGATCGATCGAGAGGCGGTAGTAGACCGATCCGTCGGACGCCACGAGCGGCGTCACGCGCTGCGGATCGAGCACGAAGAGCCCCGTCACCACGCCGCGCTCGTCGCGCGCTTTCAGTACATAGGTATTCCCGAAGAGCAGCTTCGAGAACATCCAGCTTTCGAGAAACTTGCCGATTGTCTCAATGCGGTTCGGCTTGCGCAGGACGGGCGAGAACGCGGGACTCTTCGTCTCGGTCCAGATCCCGCCGTCATCTTGCGCGACGAGCCGGAGCCGGACCTTGCCGATATCGGAGGCGATCAGGGTGACGCACGCGAAGACGATCGGATTCGCCAGCGCCCCCGGCGCCGCGATCTCGTCGTTCAGTTGCCAGGCACCCGTGTAGGGTTCACGGACGATCGGCCACCAGCCGCCACGGGCGGACACCGGCGAGAGATCCGCCGGTGCCCGTCGCAGCTCGAGTCCTAACAGCCGCATGCGTTACTCGGCGCGCTTCGTCCGGCCGTTGCCCTCCGGCGCCGCCTGCACCGCCGCGCCCGTCGGAGACGGCCAGGCCGTCGCCGTCAAGTACTTCACGGTGTTGGTGCCCACGCGCTTCCACGAGATGTAGCGCTCGGCGCGCAGCGCCACGGCGTTCATCTGGAACATGGACGCGTACACCGTCGTGGCATCGACCGGCGACATGGGCGCGCTATCCATCTGCAGCGAGGCTTCCGTCGACGCATCGATCGTCACCCCGCCGTCATCGGCGAACAGGATGTACTGCGGCGCCAGCGCGACGACGTTCGTCGTCAACGTGTTCGACGTGATGAACTGCAGCCCCTTGTACGTGCCCCCGGCGATCCCGATCCCGGGGAATTCCGGCGAGCCGTCCAGGTTCGTGCGGAACGACAGCGCCAGCGCGTTCGCCGGGGAGAGCAGGAACGTCAGCCCGTCGACGGGGATATTCGCCGCCGCGAAGTGGTTGATGAGCCCGAGAATATCCGCGAGCGGGTTCGTCGTGGCGGCCGCCGTCGGCGCGCCGTTCGTGATCGACGCGGGATTGACGCCCGCGACGGCCGCGACGGCCGGGTTGATGAACTGCGCGGCGAGATACGCCGCGATATCTTTCACGAGCGAATCGCGCACGACGGCTTCGGCCGACGGATTGCTGAACCGCACGAGCTCCTGCGAGAGCACGACGATCGCCGCCACTTTGTTGAACCCGAGGTTTTCCATCGCGAAGGCCATCGCGGTGACGGGTTTCGGCTTCAGCTCGCCGACCCACGCGACCACGCCGCCGGCGGTTTGCGCCGGCACGTTCACATTGAATGGGACTTTGCGCAGCCCGTCGATCTTCCCGATGATCGTCGCCGCCCGCAGCAAGGGCAGGAAGTCGGAC
>Ga0193738_1001116_pt1 | contig 11144 bp, 11 predicted proteins | sample L2a1metaG_FD_144927 | JGI IMG/M metagenome (GOLD analysis project Ga0193738, IMG submission 144927) | Soil microbial communities from a riparian zone of the East river system, Colorado, United States - L2a1 | ecosystem: Environmental > Terrestrial > Soil > Riparian zone | place: USA: East River...
CCGAGACGCGAGACGATGCGGTGCGAGAGATCGCCCGCACCCTTCGAGGTGCCGCCGGACAGAACGACGATATCGCACGCCTCGAGCGCCTTGCGCACCGCAGCTTCGAGCACGGCCTCGTCATCCGGAAATGCGCCGAACAAAACCGGTTCGCCACCCGCTTCCCGCGACGCTGCCGCGATGATCGCGCCGTTCGAATCGTAGACCGCGCCGGGGCGCAGCGGAGAGCCGAGTTCCGCCAACTCGTCGCCGGTCGAGAGCACCGCGACCCTCGGCCGCCGGACCACATCCACCTGCGCAAATCCGCACGCCGCCAGCATGCCGATCTCGCGCGAGGAGATCGTCGCGCCGCGCCGCAGCAGCGTTTCGCCGCGCGCAATATCCGAGCCCGCGTAGGAGACGAACTGTCCGGGCGCGATCGCGCGGCGCAGATCGACCGCGGGCGCGGCATCGTCGATCAGCTCGGTGTGCTCGATCATCGCGACCGCATCGGCCCCGCGCGGGATCATGCCTCCGGTCGCGATCGCCGTGACGGTGCCGGGCGCGATGGTCAACTTCGGCGCATGACCGCAGGCGAGCACTTCGGCGTTGAGCGTCAGGCGGCGCGGCGCCGCGTCGGTCGCGCCGACCGTATCGGCGGCGCGCAGCGCGAAGCCGTCGACATTGGAGCGATCGAACGGCGGCACGTCGATCGGCGCCGCGACGTCGTGCACCAGCACGCGGCCGAGCGCGTCGGCGAGCGATACAGTCTCCGCACCGAGCGGCGACAGATCGAGATGCTTCCCGAACCGTGCTCTTGCGTCTTCGGCCGAGACGACTTCGAGGAACTGCTCCTGCCGCGCGGCCGCGCGCACCGCATCGAGCAGCGCGGTTTCCGGGCGCGTGCGGCTCGCGTCGTTCATGGGAACGCCCGCATCGCAAGCTGGGTGCCGGCCGCGAAACCTTCGCTCTCCGGCGGCACCATCACCCAGCCATCCGCGCGTGTAATCGCCTGCATCGGCCAATGGCCGGACGCGAGCGGCTCGACGCCGCCGTCGATGCGCCGCACCGGCACGACCTCGCAGAGGCCGATTGTGGAAACGATCTTTCGCGTGAGCGTCACCGGCATCGCTTCGGATGTGGCAGCGCCGGTCAGGCGCCGCAAGAGGGCGTCTCCGACGACGAGAAACGGCGCGAGCGCGGCATCGAGGCGCCCCGGCAGCATGAGCACCGGATGCCCCTTCGCACTGCCGAGCGCGGCGCTTTCACCGGGCGCGATGCCGAAGCCGTGGACCGCGACCTCGCCCATGCGGCGCAGCATCGCGACGCTGGCGTTGTCGCGCGCCGCGCCGGTGCCGCCGATCGTGATGACGATGTCGGTCTGTTCGTCGGCAAGCGCGCGTTCGAGCGCGCGCACGAAGATCACATTGGCGCCGAACGCAGCCACAGCGCGGGATATCGCCAGCGCGACGGCGTCGCAGCCAGGCATCGCGACGATCCTTGCACGCGGTTCCCGAACGCGCGTACGAGATATCCCCACGGCCTGCAATGCGGCGACATCCGCCGCGCGCAAGATCTCCCCGGCGCGCCGGAGCGCGTGGCCGGGCGCCGCGTCGGCACCGGCACCCCGCACGCCATCACCCGCGGTCACGCTTGCATGCACCTCGGCGCCGGTCACAGCGTCCGGCGGCAGCACCGCATCCGCACCGCGCGGCAGCGTCTCACCGGCATCGACCCACACAGGCGCAGGATTGAGGAAAACCGGCGCATAAGGCCCGGCGTCCGCCACAACGTCGGCCCGCACCGCCCATCCATCCAGCAAGGCGGTGGGCGCCGCTGGCCACGGCGTCTTTACGCCGACATCCTCCGCCAGCACGCGCCCTTCGGCGTCGGCCAAGGCCATTTCGCGTGGCGCGATCGGCCGCGCCAGCGCGGCAACACGCGCCAGCACGTCGCCGATCGGCGTCAGGCTTGAAATACGCTGCTCGTTCATGCGGCATCATGTGCGGGAGCCACGCCGCATCGGTCAAGCAGCGCCGCACAATATAGCCGAACCCTATCGGCAAACGGCTCCCGCAACGCCCTTGACGGCACGCGCCCGGGACAGTCCATTGCCGCATGCCCGACACCACGCTCGACCTGCGCGGCCTGCGCTGCCCACTGCCCGCGCTGAAAACCCGCAAGGCGCTGACCCGGCTTGCGGGGGGCGACCTGCTCGTGGTCGAGTGTACCGATCCCCTGTCGACCCTCGACATCCCGAACCTGATCAACCAGACCGGCGACGTGCTCGAAGACCAGAAGGCGGAGCCCGGCCTGTTCGTCTTCCGCATCCGCAAGCGCGCATGATCCCGAAAAGTGGGAACCGGTTTTCGGATAAGATCATGCGCAAACAACCCACCAACATTTAGCCCAGGGCAAACCCATGACGCACCGCTGCGCGATCCTCGACGACTACCAGAACGTCGCCACCAAGCTTGCCGACTGGTCGATCCCGGACGTCGAGGTGAAGGTGTTCAACGAACCATTTGCCGACCAAAAGGCGGCCGTCGTGGCGCTCAAGGGCTTCTCGATCATCTGCATGATGCGCGAGCGCACGCCGTTCCTGAAGCCCACGCTGGAGCAGTTGCCTGATCTGAAGCTCTTGCTCACCTCCGGCATGCGCAACGCATCGATCGACCTGGAATATGCCGCCGAGCACGGTATCACGGTGTGCGGCACCGAAGCCGCCGGACAGCCGACGGCGGAGTTGGCGATCGGCATCATGCTCGAGCTCGCGCGCAAGATCGGCTACGAGAACGCGCGCATGAAGCAGGGCGTGCCGTGGCAATCGACGCTCGGGATCGAGTTGGCCGGCAAGACGCTGGGCCTCTTGGGCTTTGGCAAACTCGGCAGCAAGGTCGGCGCGATCGGCAAGGCCATCGGCATGAATTTGATCGCCTGGAGCGAAAATCTCACCGGCGAACAGGCGAAGGCCGGCGGTGCGGCGCATGTCTCGAAGGAAGAGCTGTTTCGCCAGTCGGATTTCCTCAGCATCCATCTCCAGCTTAGCGCACGCACGCGCGGCCTGGTCGGCGCGAAGGATTTGGCGCTGATGAAGCCGACGGCATTTCTGATCAACACATCGCGCGGGCCGATCGTGAATGAGCCGGCGCTGCTCTCGTCGCTCGGCCAGCGCAAGCTCGCTGGCGCAGGCCTCGACACGTTCGACGTCGAACCGCTGCCGGTCAACCACCCGCTGCGCAAGCTCGACAACGTCGTGCTCACGCCGCACCTCGGCTATGTCAGCCAGGAGGGCTACAAGGTCTATTACACCCAGATGGTCGAGGGCATCAAAGCGTGGCTCGCGGGCAGCCCGGTGCGGGTGATGAAGAGGTAATTTCTTGGCCCCCCGCCCCGGTCGCCTTCGGCGACCACCTCCCCACCATCAGGGCGTTCGCGCCCGTCTTCGACGGGCTATGGGCGAGGGATAGACGGAGTTCGCTGCTTTCGCGGCGCCTTTCTCCTCACGCTCGGTCCGTCCCTCCCCGTCTTCGGGGAGGGATGCCGGCCGCCGGGCCGGCCGGGTGGGGCATCTACCCCTTCCACCCCTTCGCCATCGCCTCGATCTCCTTCACGTCGAACTTGTTGATGTCGTCGATCAGGTCGTTGGTGATGAGATCGGTGGTCGCGGTCTTTTCCTTGAGCAGGCCGTTCTTCACCAGGAAGTCCACATAGGCGCCGTAGTTCTCGACCGAATTGTCGCCCCATTTCTTGGCCCCGACCGATTCAAGCCGCCAGCTCTTCGCACGCGCTTCCAGCGTCTTCACGTCGTCGCGCATTGCGTCAGCCTCGGTCTTGCCGGTCGCCTTGGTCTGCGGGAACACCTCCCACAAAATGCGGATTGCGGCCTCCGGATTGGCGATCGCGAACACCGTGCCCTTGGCATAGCCTTGCGCCAGCGCCACCGCCTCGGCTCGGTTGTTCGCCAGCCGCTCCTCCAGCGCGATCAGCCCGTTGGACGGAAATTTTGCGATATCCGTGGTGTCGAGCAGGCGCAGCTTCGCGCCGGCATTCTCGGTCAGCGCATACTGCGTGTCGAACTGCGACAGCGCATCGACCTGCTTGCCGCGCAAGAGCGCCGCGGTCTGCGCGGCCTCGCCGGCGACGACAATCAGGATGTCCTTGTCCGGGTTGAATCCGTTGTTGCTCGCGAGCGCGCGCGCCACGATCACGCCCGCCGAGGCCATCGAGGTGACGCCGATCTTCTTGCCCTTCAAGTCCGCGAATGTCTTGATCGGCGAGTCGTCCGGCACCGCGATGCCGTAAATGTTCGCCTGATAGGCGGTGTAGTAGTTTTTGACCTTCACGCCCTGCGGCCGGATGATCGCGAGCGGCTCGATCGACGGCAGGCCGTACTGCACGTCCTTGGTGGCGACCGCCTTCACGCAGTCGGTCGAGCCCGGCATCGGCACCAGTTCGACCTTGATGCCGTCCTTCGCGAACCAGCCCATCTTGGTGGCGATCGCAAACGGCGCCGCCGCCGACGACACGGTGCGCGCGCACCAGGCGACCCGCACGGTTGTTTGGGCTTCGGCGGCACTCGTAAAGACGCCTGCGACTGCGAGTGCCGACAACAGAATGGCTGTTCGCTTCATGTCACTCTCCCTCTTGCGGCCCCCGCCTAAATGGCTTCCTTCCTGGCAGCATCGTCGGTGAACTTCTGCGACGCATCCCAGAACAGCACGCGCTTGCGCACGCCGGTGACCATCCAGTTCAACCCGAGCCCGATCATCGACAGCAGCAGCAGCACCGAGAACTGTCCGGCCACGTCCATGGTGAAATTCATGCTCTGGATCAGCATGCCGAGGCCGGCCTGCGCGCCGACGAACTCGGCCACGATCGCGCCGATCAGCGCGAAGATCATCGCGATCTCCAGCCCGGCAAAGATGTAAGGCATCGCGTTCGGCAGTTGCAGCATCCAGAATATCTGCGTCTTGGACGCCGCAAGCGAGCGCATCAGATTGACCTTGTCTTCCTCCGCGGAGCGCAGTCCGACGATGGTGTTGACCATCAGGGGGAAGAACGCGACCAGTGCGGCGTTCACCACTTTCGACGTGAGCCCGAGCCCGAACCACACGATGATCAGCGGCGCAAGCGCCACCTTCGGCATCGCCTGGAACATGACGACGAACGGATAGAGGAAATACTCGACCGGCCGCGAGAGCGCGATCACGGTGCCGAGCATGAACGCCAGCGCGGTGCCGAGCACGAAGCCCATCAATGTCTCGGTCACCGTGATCCAGATGTGGTCGATGTAGAGCGCGCTGGCGAAGCCGCGGTAGAACGCGACGAATACGTTGGAGGGCGCCGGCAGGATGAATTGCGGGATGGCGAAGAGGACGACGCCCGCTTCCCACACCACCAACACAGCCGCGATCAGCAGCAGCCGCAGCGCGAAGTTCTTCGGGCCGCCGATCATTCGAGTCCACCTCCGGCATTAAGCGACTTGCGGATGCGCCGCACGTAGGTGCCGAACTTCTCGGTCGTCATGACGTCGAGCGAGCGCGGACGCGGCAGGTCGATCTCGAGCATATCCTCGACCTTGCCGGGCCGCGGCGTCATCACCATCACGCGGTCGCCGAGGAACACCGCCTCGCTGGTCGAATGGGTGATGAACACCACGGTCTTGCGGCTCTCCATCCAGATGCGCTGCAGTTCGACGTTCATCGCCTCGCGCTTGAGCGCGTCGAGCGCGCCGAACGGCTCGTCCATCAGCAGCAACGCCGGATCGTGGATCAGCGCGCGCACCAGCGCGACACGCTGCTGCATGCCGCCGGACAGCTCCCACGGATAGCGGTGCTCGAAGTCCTTCAACCCGACCAGATTGAGCAGGTCGAGCGCGCGCTGCTGCATCTTCTCGCGCCCGAGCTTTTGGACGTCCACCGGCAGCAGCACATTGCCGAGCACGGTGCGCCATGGGAACAGCACCGGCGACTGGAACACGACCCCGATGTCGTTGCGCGGTCCGTCGATCGGCGTGCCGTTGAGCAGCGCGTCGCCGCCCGAGCGCTGCAACAGGCCGGCGAGGATCTTCAGCAAGGTGGATTTGCCGCAGCCGGACGGGCCGACGATCGACATGAACTCGCCGTCGCCGATCGTGCAGTCGATATCGCTCAGCGCGGTGACGTTGCCGCCGCGCCCGCCATAAACCTTCGACAGATGCCGGATCGCGATGACTTCGCGGGCAACGGCACGCGCGTTCTGCACGCTCGTGTCCAGAGCACTCCCCCTCTGCGTCCCATGGGACGCCTCGTTTTCTTATGTCGCCCAGAGGCAGGCTATGGGCAGACGCCCGACGCGGTCAACCCGAGGCGGCGTCAAATGCCGCGATAAAGCGACGCGAATGCTGAGCTAAGCTTGGGCCACTGCACCCGACCAGGGCGAGGCGGCGTCGCTGATGCCGGTGCGCGTGCCGTCCGCCTGCGCGATCAGGTTCGGGCAGGCGAAATTGAGCGGGATCACGCCGTGTTCCACGATCTCGACCGGCCCGTCGGCTTCAAGCGCGCGCAGGATGTCCGGCGCGAGCCGTCGATCGGCCGTCACCTTGTCGGGGTCGGACACGTCGATGCGCGGCTGGTGCGCGGCGGCGCTCGGGCTCATGCCGAAATCGGCGACGAACGACGTCAGCTGCAGCACCGACGCCATGATGCGCCGCCCGCCGGACGCACCAGCTGCAATCCATGGCTGCGCGCCATCTCGCAAGATGATCGGAAACATATTCGTCAGCGGACGCTTGCCCGGCGCGATCGAGTTCGGCTTGCCGGGCGCGGGATCGAACCACATCACGCCGTTGTTCATCAGCACGCCGGTCTGCGGCAGCACCACGCGGCTGCCCATCGAGGAGAGCAGCGTCGTGGTCATCGCCACCATCGTGCCGTCGGCATCGGCGACCGTGATGTGGGTGGTGCAGCTTTCCGCCGCCTGCGGTTCGGCATCGCCCAACGACGTGAGGCGGCGCGCATAGGCGGCCTTCAGCGCGCGCGCGAGCGCGACATACCATGCGGCATCCGGCGCCTCGCCAAAGCGAACATCCATCTGTCGCAGCACATCGGCGGCGGTCGGCGCTGCGGTCAGCGGGCCGGTCAACTGCAGCGTGCGGCCGCGCCAGGAATATTCCACCGCCTGCATCACGCGCGCCTTGCACCCGCGAAGATCCTCGGCCGACAGTACGCCGCCCATCTGCTTGACGTCGGCCGCGATCGCCGCCGCGATATCGCCCTCGTAGAAATCGCGCCAGCCGGCCTGCGCGAGCCGCTCCAGGGTCTCGGGCAGCCGGCCCTGGCGGAAATAGCTCAGGCCGCCCTGATAGGGCGCGATCGGCGGCAGCCCGTCGCGCAGGTAGACGCGCGCGCTTTCAGGATGGAGCCGCAGGATCGCGGCCGAGTTCGCCACCTTCAAGGTCGTATGCCAGTCCTGCGGCAGGCCACGCTTGGCGAGCGCAATCGCGGGCGCGGCGAGCTCGCTGAGCGGTAGCTTGCCCCAGCGCTTGTGCATCTCGCTGTAGCCGGCGACCGCCGACGGGATGACGAATGAGAGCGGCCCATGGATGTTGGCGTCGCCTTCGACCTGTGGCCAGCCGAACAGGTCGGCCGCGACCTTGCCGGTCAGCTTGAATCGCGAGGGATCGAGCGCGGCCGGTGCGGTCGGCCCGAAATCGACCGCGTCGGCGCGCGCCTCCCCGGCGCGGTGGATCAGCGCGTGGCCGATCCCGCCCAGCCCGGAATTCCACGGCTCGAGCGTCGCGAGCGCCAGCGCGGTCGCAACCGCCGCATCGATCGCGTTGCCGCCGGCATCGAGCACCGCGACGCCGGCCTCCGCGGCGCTTTTCGCCTGCGCGACCACCATGCCGCGCCTGCCCGACGCGGCGGGCTTTTCGAGGTGCCAGTTCTGGGTGGTGTGCGGCGCGGGCGTGAATTGCATGGCGCGAATGATACGCATGCAGGCCGCGGTCGCACCACCCCCTGTTCAGCGCGCCTGCTATTCGGCTATGCGCATGATCTTGTCCGAAAACCGATACCCACTTTTCGGGATCATGCACTAGATCGCCGCCATGACAGCCAACCAGAAGACCGAGCCGAAAAGCTTCGATCCCGCCGCGCATGGCTGGGAGGTTTACACCGATGAGGGCTTCATCGGACTCGTCGGCCCGTTCTGGATGCGGATGGAAGGGGATGCGCCGAAATTCGCATTCGTGATGCAGAAGAAGCATCACAATCGCCGCGGCGTGCTGCAGGGCGGCATGCTGATGACCTTCGCGGACCGCTCGATGGGCATGACTTGCTGGTATGCGAACGGAAAGCAGCCGCAGGCGACCGTGCATCTCGACGTGCATTTCGTCGACGCCGTGCATGTCGGCGAATTCGTCGAGGCCAAGTGCAAGGTCGTGCGGCGCACCCGTTCGCTCATCTTCATGAGCTCGGAGCTCGTCGTCGGGGAGCGCGTGGTCGGTACCGCGAACGGCGTGTGGAAGACGTTGGGGAAGAACTAGCGATGAACAAGAACGACATCCTCGCGCTGGAGCAGCGCCGCTTCAAGGCGATGATCGCGGGCGATGCCGGCGAGCTCGAAACGCTGCTGCACCGCGATCTGAAATACACCCACTCGAGCGGCGCGGTCGACAGCAAGGACAGCTACACCCGCGGCGTGCGCGAGAAGCTGTGGGACTATCAGAGCATCAAGACCAGCAGTGAAACCGTGTCGGTCCATGATGACACGGCGCTGGTTCACTGCCGTCTGCAGATCGACCTTGAGGTCAAAGGTGCTCCCAGGCAGGTCGACTCGATCGCCTTGACGGTCTGGATCAAGGACGAAGGCCGCTGGCAGGTTTTGGCGGTGCATTCGACGCCCGATCCGAAGGAATAGGCGCAAGCGCACGGCGTGCAGAAATGCCGCCCGCCCTACATTCCGGCGAACAGGCTTCCCCAACGGCCGCCGCGCGTGGTCTCGATGCCCGCCCGGTGCAGCGCATCCCAGATGCCGATCGAGACCGTGTCGTAGATCGGAATGCCGGTCTCATGCTCCAGCGGCGCGACCAGATGCGCGGCCGGAAAATTCGTGCAGAACGTCACGATCGCGGCGGGCTTGGCGGCCGCCACCTTGCGGATCATCGCGACGATGTCGGCGTCCGGCACCGTGCAGTAGGAGAAATTGTCCGAGAAGCCGGCATGCGCTTCCGCCACGCACGGAAAGCCGCGTCTCTCGAATGCCGCGGTCACTTTGGCCTGGTAGCCGTCGGTATGCGGCGAGACGAGGCCGATATTGCAAGCGCCGGTCTCGCGCAGCACGCGGTCGAGCGCAAGGATCGAGGTCGTTGCCGCGATGCCGGTTTCCTTGGTGATGCGCTCGCACAGAACCGTGTCGGCGTCGAAACCGAGGCTCGCGCCCTTGCTGCCGTTCCATGAGATCACGTCGACATTGGCGTGCGACAGGAGCCGCGCGGCGCCGAGCATGCCGTCCCAGTCGTAATCGTCCTTGTAGGCGTCGCTCGAGCCGAACACCGGAATGCGCGAGAAGTGCCCGGACACTTCGGGGAAATCGGCGAGGATCGCCGTGGTCACACGCTCGACCACGACATTGCCCGACGGCGTGATCGTGCCGATGGCTTTGGTCTGCTGCCGGTACCAGCCGGCGTCCGCGGGCATGGCCATGGTTTATGCATCGTCCTTTACAACGAGATTGCGCTCCGCGGCCCAACTCGCCAGCACGGCGCTGCCCGGCTCAAGACCGGCGAACACATCCGCACCGGCATCGTTCTGCCGTACCACGACCAGCGGCTCGCCCGCGGGCCGGCGCAGGTAATAGTGTGTGCTCAGGCCGCGGTAGACGATCTGCTCGATGGTGGTGCGCATCCGGTTCGGCGCGATGTCGCCCTCGCCCGTCGGCGCCAGCAGAATGCCTTCCGGGCGCAGCGCTACGGTGACGTTTTGATCCGACGGCGGCGTCCCGTTCATGCCGAGCGTCACGCCGTCCTCGCTCTCGATGGTGAAGCCGCCGTTCACGCGGCCGGTGACGCGGCCGCGGAAGAAATTCGACGTGCCGATGAAGCTCGCGACGAAACGCGACACCGGCCGCTCGTAGATCTCGGTCGGCGTGCCGAACTGCTCTATCTTCCCGTTCAGCATCACGGCGATGCGGTCGGACAGGGTCAGCGCTTCTTCCTGATCGTGCGTCACCATCAAGGTCGTGATGCCGAGACGCCGCTGCAGCTGCCGCATCTCGATCTGCATGTTCTCGCGCAGCTTCTTGTCGAGCGCGCCGAACGGCTCGTCGAGCAGCAGCACCGCCGGCTCGATCACCAGCGCGCGTGCGAGCGCGACGCGCTGCTGCTGGCCGCCGGAGAGCTGATGCGGATAGCGCGCACCGAAGCCCGAAAGGCGTACCATTGCGAGCGCCTCCTCGGCCTTCTTCAGCGCGTCGGCCTTGGCGAGCTTGCGCATCTCCAGCCCGAACGCGATGTTGTGCGCAACGGTCAGATGCGGAAACAGCGCGTAGTTCTGGAACAGCATCCCGACATTGCGCTTGTGCACCGGGATCTGGTTCACCGGCTTGCCCTTGATGGCGATCGATCCGCCGCTCGGCGCGATGAGCCCCGCGATCATGCGCATCACGGTGGTCTTGCCGCAGCCGCTCGGGCCGAGCAGGGACAGCACGTGCCCCTCCTCGACGCCGAACGACACGTCGCTCACCGCGAGCGTCGTGCCGTAGCGCTTGGCGACATTGGTGACTTCGATGTCCATCGAATCCCTCGCTTCCGCTCATTCCCGCGTCAGCGGGAATCCAGTCCTGGGTCCCCGCTTTCGCGGCGACGAGCGGAGAAACTATGAAACGAAGATCTGCGCCATCTTCTCGATCCAGCCCGGACGCTCCTTATTCACGTAGGCCCAGTCCGGCGAGAACAGGCCGAGCTCGTCCATCTTCTTGTCCGGATAGGGAAGCATTTTCGCGATGTCCGGCTTGAACTCGATGCCGCCGACCGAGGGCGCCGCGATGGTCGCCTCGGCGAGCCCCTGCTGCACCTTCGGCTCAAGCACGCGGTTCATGAAGGCGGCGCCGAGGTCGCCATTCGGTCCGCCCTTGACGAACACCTGGCAGTTCACGCCCGCGAATGCGCCTTCCTTCGGGAAGCT
>Ga0193738_1001117_pt1 | contig 11142 bp, 7 predicted proteins | sample L2a1metaG_FD_144927 | JGI IMG/M metagenome (GOLD analysis project Ga0193738, IMG submission 144927) | Soil microbial communities from a riparian zone of the East river system, Colorado, United States - L2a1 | ecosystem: Environmental > Terrestrial > Soil > Riparian zone | place: USA: East River...
AGATGTGACGGAGATATTTTCTTTACCCACCATCTCTTCCAAAATGCCTAACGCCTGGATAAGCTTCGCTTCGGTACGTTCAACCCGTGTACCCTCCACGGTACGCAACCTTACCTGGAACTGGCCCGAGTTAACCCGTGGCAGAACATCGCGGCCGATTGTCATCAGCAGCAGCGCTGCAAGGCTCACTACGACAACCACATATACGACTACAACCAAACGCTTAAGCGGCATGAGTCTTTCCAGCAATGACATGAACCGTCTTCTAAATCTATTAAACGGGCTGTTAGTGCGGTTGCCTTCAAGAAGTATCTTCTTCTGATCCCAGGTATCTTTTTCTATAGTCGTAATGGATGGCTCTCCTGGTGCTGCGACATGCCGCTTCATTATCCAGTTCGCCATGACCGGCACAAAAGTCTGCGATAATAAATACGACGTGATCATGGAAAACGCGATGGCCATGGATAGCGGAAAAAACAACGAGCCGGGTATACCTTCCATGGTAAATGCCGGCGCAAAAACGGCGAGTATACAGAACAGGATGAGCAACTTTGGAAAAGCGATCTCTTTACACGCATCCCATATTGCCAGGGGTTTTGGTTTGCCCATGTCAAGATGTTGGTGAATGTTCTCTATCGTTACCGTCGACTCATCCACCAGAATACCAATCGCAAGCGCGAGACCGCTCAATGTCATTATGTTAATAGTCTGATCGAAAAGCTGAAGAAATAATACTCCCGAAATAATCGATGTAGGTATCGTGAGGATAACTATAAGCGCTCCTCGAACGTCCCGCAGAAACAGAAGGACCATTAAGCCGGTGAGGATCGCGCCGATCACCCCCTCTGTAATCAGGCTCTTGACTGCATTGATAACATAGGTCGACTGATCAAATTCATACGATAACTTGACATCTTCTGGCAACTGACTTTGAAAACGCGGAATATTGGCCTTGAGCTTCTGCACAACTTCCCAGGTAGACGCATCTGCGGACTTTGCGATGTTTATATAAATAGAGCGCTTACCATTCACTTGCGCATAGCCCATCGTGATATCTGCACCGTCCTCCACTGTAGCTACGTCGCCAAGATATAGGTTCTGAACCCCACCTTTGAAGAGTGGAATTTTTTCAAAGTCCTTTATAGTCTTTATCGTATTATTAGTGGGAGTAAGATAATTGAAGTCCCCCATCTTAATACTGCCGGAAGGCGCCGTTTGGTTGTTTAGACGTAGCGCCTCCACCAGCTGATCAGGAGTAAGATTGTGCGAACGCAACAACTCAGGATCCGCCTTAATGACTATGGTGCGAACATTTCCCCCAAATGGTGCAGGGGCAACCAATCCGGGTATGGATGTAAAAGACGAACGCACATACGTGTTGGCAAGGTCGAGCAATTCATTATTTGAACGCGTTGGACTACTTATAACCAGCTGACCGATGGGCAACGTGGACGCATCAAAACGGATGATAAAGGGAGGTTGTGAGCCAGGGGGAAAGACAGCCTGCACCCGGTTCCCGAAGGCGCTAAGTTCTGCCTGCGCCTGTGCCATGTTTGTTCCGGGATAAAACGTAAACTTCATCAATGTAAGACCCTGAAGATTTTTGGTCTCAATACCTTTGAGGCCATTGACATATAAAAAGATGTTTACATACGACTTCGAAAAGTAGGCCTCCATTTGCGAAGGTGTATATCCGCCGAATGGATGCGACAAATAGATCACCGGCAAATTCATCGCTGGAAAAATATCGATCTTGATTGTCCTTACAGCCCCAATGCCAAAGAACAAAAGACCGGCAACCATCACGATAATGGAAATGGGTTTTCGAAGAGCAAAGCGTATCAGATTCATACTAACGTGCCTGATTAATAAAGAGGTCGAAGTCACCCGACGCCGCTGCCTTTAATAACAACGCCTGCCATACATTGATGTACGCGACGCTCTTGTCAAGCTCCGCCCTGTTCAACGCATACAACGCCAGCTGAAGATCCACCATAGTGGTAAGACCGTTTTTGTAGAGCACGGTTTTTTGAACGTAAGCATCAGACGCAGCCCTGTACTGCAACGGTACCTCCTGAATGCTTTGCAGGCTTGTTTGTATCCGTTGATCGGAAAGTATCAGCTGATTGCGTAACTCCTGATTGATCTGATCATATTCATTTCTATACGCATCTGCTATGTAGCGTTGCGCGTGAACCTGTTGCCTGACTCTAAGCGGACTTATAAGGTTCCATGCAAGACTTAGCCCAGCCACATAGTTGTAACGAGACGGATTTACACCATCAAGATAACTTTGTGAGTATCTCTCCGGAAATTCAGGTGTGTAGTTATAGTCAAAGCCGGAAGCCCTCGCCTGATAGATTCCAAACAGGTTAACTCCAGGCATTATGCTTCGTAGTGTCATACGCTCGGCACTTTTCGCCTGATCGATCCTTGCCTGATAAAATCGTACCTGTGGATTTTGAGAGAGATCGACTGATGTCTGATATTCGGCAGGAATTCTTTCAAGGAGGGTAGTATCGAGTGCAAAGGACTGGTTGGTAATGTTCAATAGCTGCGCCAGAACGCTGCTGTTTTGTTGTTCATTGTTTATCATTTCCAACCACTGGAGCTTAGCGCGCGATGCTTCAGAGTTTGCGAACGACGAATCAACGCCGGCATTCAGTCCTGACAATACTTTTGCGCGTACGTTCTGCTGGATCGCTTCTGCTCTTGACAGATTCACCAACGCATTGCGTACAAATCGCTGCGAAACGAGAAGGTTAAGATAAGCGCCGGCAACCTTTACACCATGAATGAACTTCTCCTGATCCAGGTCAGCCGAATCCTGACGAGCTTGCGCATCGGCCGCCTGAATGCGAGACTTTACACGGCCGAATGAAAATACTTCCCAATTCGTATTGAGGATGTAAAGAGCGCCGAAAGCTGCATTCCAACTTTCTGCTGAAGCGCTTGGGCCTCCGGAAGCCACGCCAAGAACGCCGACTGCAGCCAGCGGCCCAAACTGACCATTGACAGTTCCGTAATTTTGCTGGACCGATGCAATAACATTCGGCAGATATTCATTGCGCGCGTTTTTTTGCAGCGCCTGCGAAGCATTAAGGTAGTTCCTCTTCGCTTCGATCAGTTGATAATTTTCAACCCCGAGATCTATTGCCTCAGGTAGTTTTAAGGATACCGGTTGAGCATCTGACTCAAAAGAGCAAAAGATAATGACCCATAATGCAGTCAAACCCCGAAATGATAACCCGCGTGGCATTTTTCCTACATTCATATGAAGCGTAAGTAAGCTTTCGGAAAGCAAAGATGCACGAGAGAATATTAGAATAAAAGACTGCAATCGATTTCCATTCGGCGGCTCCCGACGCATCGAGACTCAAATTCATTGCTCACCTACTTCTGCATTAAGTATTAAGGTACGAATTAGCTAAGAAATCCTTAGCCGTTTGGCATTTTTATCCCGAGAACTCGGGACGGTTCACTGCCATTCTGGGTAGCAAACCACGTTCGAATGGACGACTTCCAAGTATTTAATGCAAACGGGTTAACGGTCCCACTGGAACTAACCTCTGATGTGCGCCTTCGGGACTTGCTCTCTATGTAGTTTCGGCTTCTTTTTTTAGTTTCGCATCGGTGAACGGCTTCACGGTAGTCGCGTTTACCATAACTTCGTCATTAACAAACGCTCCTAACCCGTCGTCAAAAACACAAACTTGCAAGTAATTAACATAGCGCTGTGTAATAACCGTATAAAAAAAGGTAAGATTTATGAAAATTAAGAAACTATTATTGAAGGTAAACCCGATTAAGTACTACGCTAAAGGAAAGACCTTTCTTAATAACCAACATTACCTGGAGGTGCAGAAAAAGAGTCGGCGTGAAGCGTCTAAAAGTCCGTCGAGAACTGAGATCATCAACTTTTTATTATCAATAAAACAAAAAGAGACCTGCTATTTAGAAATAGGCGTTCGTAATCCCGACCACAACTTTAATCATATCAAAGCAAGCACAAAATACAGTGTTGACCCAGGCCTTGACTTTGATAAAAACCCGGTAGATTTTAAAATGACTAGTGACGAGTTTTTTGAAAAACTATCTAAAAATCAAGTTTTATCCAATGATATAAAATTTGATGTGATTTTTATTGATGGTCTTCACCTTGCACCACAAGTGGATAAAGATATAGCAAATGCTATCAACTACATTAAGGAAGATGGCTTTATAGTTCTGCACGATTGCAATCCTCCCACTGAATGGCACGCAAGAGAACATTATCATTACAACGACACTCCTGCGCACAAATTCTGGAATGGAACAACCTGGAAAGCGTTTCTCAAATGGCGTTCTAATTCTTCAATAAACTCTTGCTGTATTGATTCCGATTGGGGAGTCGGGATCCTATCTAAAAATTATCGAATTGGTAAAAGCATAGAACTAACAAATTCTTTTTTTGAATTTGGATTATTGGAAGATCATCGAAAAGAATATTTAAACTTAGTTGATTTTGAAACATTTAAGAGAACTCTTCAAAAATAGAACTCCACACAGCATTAAGGGGGACAGATAAAATGCCCCCGCACGAAAAAGCCCGATGAGTATCTACACCTATTCCGAAGGGCAAAGGAAAAATTTTTGACACACATTAGCCCAATCAACGGATTTCCTATCGGCATTGCCTGCCTGTCCTGCAGGCGGGGGAGTTGAACATTGGAATTGGAGGTCAATTGTCGAACCCAATGTCCAATTATGAGCAATGAGCGTTGATTGTTCGACGGTTTGGTGCATTACTGATAACTCGTGCCAATTTAAAGGGCGATAAAATGCAAAGCGCAAAAGACGCAAAAGTAGCTCACGCAAAAGCCGCAAAAAAATGCAGCCGTAAGTTTAAAGTCTGGGTTTTTTTCTGCGTTTTCTGCGGGTATTTATTCTGCGATTTTTGCGCTTAAAAAGTCGAGGCACACACTTGGCGCGCGCATAAAGCTGTCTTCAACTACCGACTTTTTCATTACGGATCGCGATCCAACACTATGTTTATATAACTACATTACCTTCGCCCCTTCTTGATGTATATGCTACCTAACTGCTCATATTCTTTCCGGATACTTTCCCAAACATATTGCCTTCCAAAGTTAGCAGACACAAACGCCCTCGCGGCACTACTCAACCGCCGCCTCTTGTCTTTATCTTTCGTCAACTCCATCATTGCAGCTAACAAGCTTTTTACATCCCTGGCTGGCACGATCAACCCGGTTACGTCCGGGGAGATTATTTCGTTGCAACCGTTGATATCCGACACTATGCATGGCACCTCCAGTAAACAACTCTGCATCACTACGTTCGGAAAACCTTCACGGTAGCTGGGAAACACAAATATGTCTGACGCCATAACCCACGGCCTAACGTCTGCCTGAAATCCTGCCATGATCACACGGCTGTCTGTCCGCAGAAATTTCACGATGTCAGCTGGCAGCGGATCGAGATCCTCCTCAAACGGACCAACCATGACAAGAAACGCCTTCCCGTTTGAATTCAGCGATTGATAATCATTCAACGCCTTGAACGATTCCACTAGCTCTATTACTCCTTTGTCCCGCACAATTCTTCCTACAAACGAAAACACAATGTTGTTCTCTTCAATGCCATATTTCTGGCGAATAGTTTGAGCCTGTCCTACCAATTCGGCCGAGCGACTAAACTTACCGATATCTATACCGTTGCTACTTCCTTTTCCGATAACCCTCACCTTTCCAGGAACTGCCTTGAGCTCTTCGATAATAAATTTCTCAAGTCCTTGTGAATTCGGATATATCCTGTGTGCGCAAGCATAAGTAATACGTTCTGTCACCATCAGCACCTGGCGTCTTATGCCATCAGTAACCATCAACGGCAGACCAGCAACCGTATGAATACGCACAGGTGTTCCGCAAAGCCACCCTGCCATCATTCCCAATAATCCAGCCTTTGGAGTATGAGTATGAATAATGTCGGGTTTGATCTTATTTATTATCCGAACCAGCCTGATAAGGCAGATAAGGTCCTGAACAGGTGTTATCTTTCTTGTGAACGGAACGGCTATGTGTTGAACTCCTTCCTTTTTTACTTCCCCAACCTCCCGGCCATCCGCACTTACGGTGTACACCTCATAGCCGTTTTCTTGCATGTACCGAAACTGTCCGCCGAGTAACAGCTGAAGGGAGATGGGGACAGTTGTTATTCGGAGGAGCTTCACGAGTTAGTAGTTAGAATTTAGGAGTTAGGAGTTAGGAGTTAGGCTCATGATTGATTGTGGGTTGCGTATTATCCCGATCCCTACGGCGGATTAGCGGCCCTCTGCGTCCTTGCGCCTCTGCGGTAAAAAAGGCCGTTTTGCAGAATCTATCCGCAGGCATCAACAATCTCTCCCATGTTCATTGACTGCATACCATATTTCTCCTGGCACTTTTTAAAGTCATCGAGAATACGCTTTAATCCTTCCATGCTTTCCTGAGGATAGTTTCCAAAATTATGAGGATGCCACCACAGATGATAAACTTCACCTTTCATCGCTGCGCGCTCCATTTCTGTTTTCACCCGTTCTATCTTCATCGTATTGAGATACAATTCACCCGGCCGGTAAGGACGCAACAACCTGCTCGCAGGAATACAGAGGGGAAAACCTTCCCTCTTAACAATACTATCCAGTGTATAAGTGTTCTTCTTTCCAATAGGCCAATACGCATCCACTCCCCTGTTGAGCCTTTTCCACCTCGATTCACCCTGCGTACTTTGAATATTCCAAAACCAGTCACGCGGATTGTCACGCACCGCCCTGAACCCTTCTTCGTAACACGCCCTAAGATACTCCTCATTGAATTGGTTACGCGGAAATACTAACGACTTTAAAGTCCGCTTGAACGGAGCAGCGGCTGCCTGCGCCGCACGAAGGTCAGCCTTGAACTGGTCTATCGTTTGTCCGGGTTCATTACAATAAAAATGCGCAAACGTATGAGAGCCCAACTCCTGGAAACGCGTGTTCACGATCTGGTTCACAATGCTTCCCGCAAAATGAAAAGGATCCTCTTCCTCAGAAACGCCAATACCTTTCTTATCTATGTAATCATATGCCGATAACTCTCTGTCAGCATACGAAGGCCGCAGATGCGGAGCGTTCTTCAACAATGCATCACGATCAGAATGAAAGAGCATTCCAACTCCTGCCCATGTAACATGAATCTCATTTTGCCCGAACAACTTCAACATTTCCGGAATTACTTTCCGGGTATTCAGGAAGTATTGCCGATAATCTTCCATCGGCCATTTTTCGAACCCACCCCAATGGAGCTCGAAGTCGAGGGAGACGGTGAAGATCGGGGGGGGGCTCATACCGTTTCTTCCTTCTGTAATTTCGATAGTCTTTGCCGGCGAGCCTGCTGCCACATTGCATGTCGGTATTTGATCAGTTTTTCGTTGTCGAGAAATGAAATAATAACGAACAGGAAAAGGATCATCACCTGACTTTTCTGCCGCATAGCGAGACCAAGGTTACCTGCAATTTGAGCCAATGCAATTGTAACTGTCAGGAAACTAACGAATGCGGTCTTCACCCTGAAATTTGATCTGATCAAATAGCCAACACCCCTTAGACTCAATAATTTTAATGTGATAAACAAATAAAATACATTTTCAAACGAGACGATCAAGCCTAAAACACCCGGCGCGTCAAAAAACAACGGCCGGTACAGGAATGTGAATACCTGAAACGGTAAGTTGTAACTTGCAATATCGATTCCAGAGGTTGCTTTAGTAAGCTCGGATGCGCGGTGAGTCAAGTCCAATCCCTGCGAAGCAAATTCTTCTTCATTAATGCCGACCATCGCAAACACATCGCGATAGATAAAATAAAAAGCGACGGACACGCCAATCAGGAAGGCAACCCTCAGCGAGATGGAGATACCTTTGGTGGAAAAAACAAACCCGATTGCCGACGATATCAACATTACCAGCATGATGTGTGGTCGAACGTGATATATAATGACGCCGCTGATGAAAATTGCAATCCACCGCGTCCTGACATTGCTAATTCCGTAATAGAATAATCCAATCGCCATAAATATCAAGGATCCTTTTCCAAACGAAGACGACCAAAAATGAAGATTGGGCAAAAAGAATATCAAGGTCAGCATGTCAAATCCGAAAATGGAATGACTGAAACGAAGGTTCTCCTTGAAAAAAATGTAAAAATATATGAAACCGACAAACCCAAAGAAGGCGAACAGAGCCATAATTCCTTCATAGGTGAACGCAAAGAATTTTATGAAAGGGTACCCGATAAATTCGATAAATATGGTACTGGTACCGTAATAGCTAGCCCAATCCTCTCCTCTATAATTGGTCGTCACCTTTGTGAAATAGTAGTGAGAGTCAGACGGATTAAATAATGCGTACAAATAGTAAACAAGAGCCAGAGCCAGGTGATAAAAAAACAATTGCCGGAGAAGCCGATCGTTAATGGTCGGATACCTTTTTTTCAATGAACCTATCATTGAAAATGAGATGAAACCTGTCAGTATTATGACTAATATGCCATTGAACATAGATCAGAACAATTCAAGATCACCCAGTGAAGGCGACCATTGGTTGAACTCCCGTAACATTTGCAGATCGAGCATGCTTAACGATCGAATCGTAACCATTGGACCTGCCTTAACCTTAAACTGAAGCAATTTTTGCGTATAAGGGGAGGCGGTGCCTGTCAGCGTCGTAAAGTCAATATTCCATTCTTTTATTTTTCCTTTGACGTTCTGCATCAGTTCCCTTCCGTTGCTATTTTCATTTAGAAAATGATCTGTGATTCTTAGCTCTCTGCCGAAGCGAGTTTCCTTGATCCTTCCGATGATCAAACCCGTCAGTTCGGCTCCCTTCTCTTCGCCGATGGCAACGTAACTGGCTACTGGAACTCTCATATACCGCCAGACAAGGTAAGGCACTGAGGTTCTGGTTGTCATTTTCTTCATTTGCCGGTGATGGTCCTTTATCAAATCGCTGAGTCTGGCATGGCCAAGATAATAAGAAGAACTTTTAGATTCGATTTCAATTTCGTTAGGTACTGTGGAGATGAAATTCATCACCATGCCGAAGGGTTTGTGTATGCTGATCCGTATCGGAAGCCTTGCAACCTCTTCCCATCCCATTTTCAAATACCCTGGTTTGCTTTGTTTGTTCGGCGTATTAAATATAAAGTGATCACCCCCCTTGGTACACTGGTCAGCCAGGGCTAAGGTCAGTTTCTTAAATATTCCTTTACCTTGATGATCGGGATGAGTAGCGGTATCGACTGCGCGTAGGGCTTGGTATATCTGGCCTTGATAAACCCACTCCCAACGCATAAACGCACGAACTCCTATCAACTCCTTACCTTCCCTACAGAGCAGTACTGGTGAGGTTCCAAATGGGTTTTCAAGGTGCTTCCAACGCCAATAGTGTTCAGATTTAGGCATCAGGCTTTCCCCCAGGCTTACCTTTAGTAAATTAACTATTTCGGGTATATCTGATTCCGTTGCTTCACATATTTCCATACACTATTCGTCGTTTGGAATGTCGCAATATACTAAGAACTGGTCATTGCCTGGGAATCGTAACAACGGGAGTATTGGGGATCCTTGCGTTTTGAATTCTAAAAATGGATTGGATGTTCGAAGGACTTCTCCACTCAAGCGTGCAATGACGAATAAACGTTCTCTAACTCCGTCACCATCTTGTTCAAGCTGAATTCGTCGATAACCCGCTTTCTCGCCTGGTCTCCATATTTCGTCCGCATGCTCTCATCCTGCAACAACGCATACGCATTCGCCACTAGCTTCTCAGGCTCTTCAACTGTACACAGCAGGCCATCTACTTCATGACGGATTAGTTCTTTAATTCCACCCGCATTCGTAGCGATGACAGGACACCGCATCGCCATTGCTTCGAGTAGGGCGACAGGTAGTCCCTCAAAGACAGAGCTCATCATGTAGACATCAAAGGCAGCGAGGTAAGTCCTTACCTCTGTTTCGAGGCCCGGCATATGGACTCTGCCCTGAAGGCCGAGACTGTCACGCTTTTTTATTAAATCGTTTTTCAAGGGTCCGTCGCCGACTATGATAAAGTGAGCGTCACTGCATCGCTGCAGGATCTTCGCGGCGAGTTCCATCCACAGATCCAACCGTTTCTGAACCCGGAACACCGCGACGGTGCCAATGATGGGCGCTTCCTTGGGAATATTAAACTTTTCGCGCACAGCCTCGCCGTCGAATAATTGCCTATTGAAATGTTCAGTATTCACGCCATTAAGAATGATCCTTATAGGAACCTTCAAGCGAGGTTTATAGCGATGTATTGATTCTGCCACGTCAGCCGACACGGCTATGACCAGTCTTAATAAGTCCATCGTCAATAGGTTAACAACGCGCGTACCCAGATGATATCGTTCCTGTTTGTTATGTTCCGTGTAAACGACCGGGATATCTGTAAGCTTTCCCACAACCCGGGCAAGAATACCCGCCCATGGCAAATGACAGTGCACGAGTTGTATCCGATTCTCCTTTATATAGCGCTGAACCAAACGCACCTGCAACATAATCTTTATGTTATTGGAAGCAGGTATACACATAACTTTTCCACCGTTGGTTTGGAGCGCGTTCACCATCTGATCTTTCCACGGAAGGAAGTAGATATAATGAAATTCAAATCGAGATTGATCATGCAGCTTTAAGGCTTCAGGCAATAACATTTCCGCTCCGCCCCGACCAAGGGATTTAATGATGTGAAGTACTTTTACTTTTTCCCCCATTGCACGCAACGCTTTAGTTTCGTTTCTTAATTTCCATTTCACTTTGCTCAATTACCCTGCAGTAAACATCCAAAAAACGTTTTGCAATTGTGTGATTTTTATATTCGCTTACGACCAGGTCATGGGCGTTCTCTTTTATAGTATCCGTATGAGCGGAAGTTAATGCATCACGAACGGCAGCCGCAAACGCTTCTTCGTTTCCCTTTTTCACCAGCCATCCCGTGCCATTCGATTTAATTATTTCTGGTATGCCTCCTACGTCGTAGCTGACAACCGGGGTTCGACAATACATCGCTTCCAAAATTACAGCAGGGAGGCCTTCAATCAGACTAGGC
>Ga0193738_1001118_pt1 | contig 11123 bp, 7 predicted proteins | sample L2a1metaG_FD_144927 | JGI IMG/M metagenome (GOLD analysis project Ga0193738, IMG submission 144927) | Soil microbial communities from a riparian zone of the East river system, Colorado, United States - L2a1 | ecosystem: Environmental > Terrestrial > Soil > Riparian zone | place: USA: East River...
GCCGGAGTCCGCTACCACGGAGGAGGGGATGGTCAGGCTGCTGGAGGTCTCCCCCGGCATGTTGATGCCACCCTTGCGCCATTGCCATGTAATGGGTGCCGTGCCGCTCGCCCCCGCTGTCAGGGTGATCGAGTCGCCCACCGCATAGCTGCTGGTGGCCGGGTGCAGGGTGATCGTGGGGGCGATCCCCACCGGACCCAGGACGATGTAGGGCAGGGGTGCGCCTGCATCGACCAGCACCTTCAAATCGTAATTGACGGCACTCAGGATGAGCGGGATCGCGGCCAGGCCCGTCTCACTCACGGGCGAGATCACGAAGTCAGGCACCACCTTCAGGGTCCCCTCCGTGTAGCTGCGCAGCGAGAGTCGGTAGGTCTGTCCACCGGAAGCAGTCAGGATGGCAAAGGGGTCAGCACCAGGCGGCGGAGCCGCCGGGGTCGTGTCCACCTTGGGCACAATGATTCCCTCATTGGTAAGCGACAACCAATACCATTGGGAATCGTTGCTTTGCAGCAACACCCGCGTTGGTTCGAGAATCAGTGCCATAAAATGTTAACCGATCTTGGTAACTTCCAGATAGGAGCCGTTCGCGAACACCGTGGAGGTCTGTCCCGCTACCGCAGATTGGAACTGGATCTTGACCGTATCGGCCAGCACGGTCGTGATGGTGCCGGAGGCATGGAGTCCACCCGTCGTCGCGTTCTGCGTGTTGAGCGGCGTGGCGGTTACCGGGTTGTCGTTGGTGGATATCCAACGGGCAAAGGTGCTTGATGCCACCGTATTGCCAATCCCCATGACCCGCTTGGTCGAGTTCGGGGTGACAATCCCAAGGACGATTCCACCCGTGTTATTACATCCGATGGAGAGGACCAGCTTGATCGAATACTTGGAGTTGGCAAGCAGGGGCAGTTCCATGCCCACGTCCACCGGGGTCGCCAGCGTGGTGACCACGTTGGACGGGATGCCAACACCCGTGGTAACTCCAATGGAGTCCGTCAACTGGTTATAAAGCGCACCCTGCGTGGGCACGTCATTGCTTCCACTCCATGCCAGGTCGAAGGGCACGGACGCGCCCAGGGTCAGCTTGTTGGCTCGCAGGTTGGCTGTCCCGCGAGGTTTCATCCACACCAATTCCAATCGTTGACATAATCTTTTATGCTGTTGCGTTATAGGTATAGTCGTTGGGCGCACACCCTGTCGATGATTCCATCGTGCAGGTTGAGGGTGGGCACGCCCCATCCACCAGCTCCGGCAGGTCACGGGCGATCAACCTAAGTTGAGAGAGGGAGGCAAAGCCTTTTCCTTCCACCCGCACCGCGAACCGGTAGCCATGGTGGCGAGGCTTCCCCGTCAAAGAATCACACAACCCCGAAGGGGTAGGCAGGCGCACCCGTGGTCGATACTGCTCCAGGTAGGAAGCAGGCACTTCACACTCGCCCTTGTTGCAGGATTCAAAGGAGGCGCAGAACGATGCTGTGCTCCACGGTTGCCAGACCTGATCCTGGTCGCACCTAAAAGTGAAAGTCAGATTGACCTCGCCCGTGATCCGGTTGATCCAAAAATCGGAGTAGGCGAACTCGCGCAGCGACCACCCTCCCGTGTCAAAACCGTAAGCGGGTGTTTCGAGTGCCCACTCGATCCTGGTCCTGTCCGCATCGAATCTCTCACCCTTGGTCTGCTCCCACAGCTTGATCTGGTTGGCCCCGTCCAGGATGTAAATCCAGGATCGGGAAGGGATGCCATCGGTCACCAGCACCTGGAGGATGTTGAGGCCCGTCCACACCCCCTCCCACGCGGGTGCCGAGCGGTTGAACATCCGACTAACAGGGGCGAAATCGAGCACCACCAACCCACGATGGGCCACTCCGTGGCCCTCGATCTTGTAGGGCTGCGTGGTCAGGGTAAGCCGGTTGTCGTAGAGGGCAGCGGAGCTGTATTCGAGCAGGGTCGCGGTGTCATAGTCGAGCGCACGACTTACCTCCCTTGAAACGGGAGTGTTGGCCCACGTCCCATGATCCCGCTGCGCGAACGCGAAGGACCGGATGCCATCAAACGAGCGGAACCAAAGGTCACCGTTCACGGGGATGGTCGATGCCTGCGCGGTCGCACCCGCTGCAAGCATCGAGATTGCCACGATGGGCGACTTGGTGTTCTGCCACTCCTCCCGGTCAAAGGGAGCGTTCACGTTAAACGCGCCACGGGTCGTGATGACCTGCAACGGTCCCTGTCCTAAAGGAGTGTCCTGCACGGCGAGCGAGCGCATGGCGACAATCGGACCCGCCTGTGCAGGCACCACGAAGAAACCTCCCCCGTTGAGGAAGGTGTTCTCCGTGAAACCGAGCACGTCTGCGCGTTGACCCGTCACGCTATAGACGAGGTCACCGGCTACGAACCTGTAACCGTCCGGCGCAGCCACCCATAACCTGCCGTTGTTATATTCCATCACGCTCCCTGCCGGGACTTCATCTACGTTGGTCGTCCCTCCGGCGGCAGACCTGCGGAGGTTGGACCCATCATAGATGAGTGCCGCGTCCGTCGCGTTCTGGATGATCAGGTAGTTCTCGGCCTGCACGAACCACGCCCGAGGCGCGGCAGCGAAATTGTAGAGGTTGTAGAGGGCGGAGAGGTCCTGCACGAGCCAACTCTGGAGGTCCACGAGGAAGATGTGTCCACCGATGGACACAATATGGAAGACCGTCCCTGCATCATGCAGATAGGGCCACGCGCCTTGGAAGAGACCGTTCTCGAAGGCGGTCTGAGTCTCGGGCGTGTCAAACTCGAGAGGACGCGGTATGCGACCCGGACGACAGGTGGGGAACCCATCCCGCGTGGTCAGGTTGACCATCCACGAGAGCTGGTTCCTATCGAGGGTGTTGGGCGACCTCCCACTGTCACAACCCGTGGTAACACTTTGATACCCGTCCATCCGCGCTCTGCTGTCCTGTAAACTCATGCTTGTAATGGCCTGTTCAGGCTATAATCTAAATCCATATGCGTAAGCAACGGATTCCCGAGATGAGCCTTAAAGACCGGGTTGAACAACTTCGTGGAGCCTATGGAGACAACGCCTGTTGGCCGTGGCCGGGAGCTAAATCCGACAGAGGTTACGCTTCTGTAAATTCCAAGACAGTGCCGGGTTGCACGAGTCGATATGGTCATCGTCTCGTTTACACATTGGTGAAAGGGCCAATTCCCCCCGGATTGACCCTTGACCACTTGTGTCGAAACACAATGTGCGTTAACCCTGCCCACTTGGAACCGGTCACCAAGCACATCAACCAACTGCGCAGCGGAGACCCCAAGTATCTGGCCTTTGTCAACGGAACCTGCATACGCGGACACAAAGTTGAGAAGGGAATATATTGCCGTATCTGTAGGAATAAAAACGCACGCGAGTGGCGTGCTGCAAACCCGGAACGAGCCTCCGCCATCGGGCGTAAGCACGGTGCAAAGCGACGAGCAACTGAAGCCTACAAGGCTTATCGAAAGGCCTATGACCGCGCTCGCTACTTGAAGTTTAAAGCAAGCCAGCATTGAGTAACCCGTGACGATGGCCTGGTAGCCGTCCATCCTCGCTCTGGAATCGTTCTGGCTCATGCCTCCTTAAAGAGTTGAATCCACGAGTAGATCTCGGTCGGGGCGTCCGGCACGCTGGTGGCGCGTCCAAATCCAGGCGTGGCCGTCACTTCACCGTAAGCCTGCAAGGCAAGGGTGTTCGTAGCTGCAAGGGTGAACCTCCCATAACCAGGCACCAGCAGGTTGTTGTTCGCCCCGCTGGTAAAACCAGTCATGGAGTTGCTATAGGAATCGGGCACGGCCACGGAACCCGCAGTTATATTAAGAATCCGGGCACGCACCTTGCCCACATCATTGACCATGACCCCGTAGGAGTAGCGATAGATACCGGCGGGAAGGGTGATCGAGTTGGTGGCAATTGACCCGATGCTGTGTGTATCCACGACCTCGGTCGTGAGCGGGACGGTAATCCAAGCCAAGGCCGTGAACGTCCCCGAGCTGGTGCCCTGCGGGAGCTGGTGCTGGTAGAGCAACATGGGCAGGTTCGAGAGCAGGTTCAGGTCCTGCCACGTGGGGACGGCACTGGAGGTCTGCCCGAGCACCTTCAGGGTGCCGGTGTTCAAGGCCACGCCCGTCAGCAACCCACCCGTGCCTGCATAAACGACGCTGTTGAGGGGCAGGGCGGAGGCAAGCAACAGGTCCGCATTAAACTGGCGGGTCTTCTTGATCTGGATGGTGCCGGTCCCGGCAGGGACGAACCCGTTGTAGTTCGAGGCCCGATCCTTAACATCGGTCACGCTCGACTCGGAGGTCTTGGTCGGCCACGCATTGGACAGGTCAAGGTCCATGACCGCACCGATCCGGGTGACGGTCACGTCATCGATATGGATGGTTGCATTGGGGACTGTCCCAACAAACGATAAATGAATCCCTCCAGCTACCGCTTCAAAACTGTATTGCGCCCAGGCAGCGGTTAACGGAACGTTAAAAGAAGGTGCCCCAAGAGCCACGGTTACAACCACCCCTGCGCTACTCCTGGCCCAGAATGTCAACCGATAGCGCAGTCCAATCGTCAACGCGGGGTAATACACATTCCAGTAGTTCCCCGCCGCGTCATTAACCCCTCTCAGGGAAGCAACCCCGGAGTGGAAAACAACGGTATCACGAGTCAGGGTTGTAGTTCCCGCAGTCGCTTCGACCCAGCTGGCGAAGTTGTCCAACGGTCCACCCGCACCCGCCGTCTCGAACCCGCCGTTCAGGGTGCCGGTGTTCATGACCTCCGTCCCGAGGTCGGTCAAAACCACATCATCAATATAGATGGATCGACTGGCACAGCCGGTGAATCGTTTAAAGTTTAACTGCGTATTAACCGCAACGCCTTCAAGCGTATACAGTGCCCACACCGTGCTGGGTTGAGCCATCGTGAAGTTAGGCCCGAAGCAGTCCACGGCGAGGACCGGATTGCCGGTGGTGGAATCCACCTTTGCCCAAATTGATACGCGATAACGTCGCCCCAGGGTAAGGGCGTAGTTGGAGACCACCGAAGCAGAACTGTTGGACGCATCCAGCGTCAAACGACAACACCCGGTTCCACTATGGGGGGAAGCCGTGTCCCGCGTCACCGTGGATGTTCCCACCGCCGCTTCAATCCAATCAGCAAAGGCATCCAACCCACCGCTACCCGCCGTCTCGAATCCACCATTGAAGGTGATGCTGTTGATGAATGAGGTGCCATACGCCGACCCCCACTGGTCTGCCGGTGCCACCGTGCCCGTCCGCGCCAGCGCGAGGGCATCCGCGTCCGAGAGGGCGTAGTTGTAAAAACGGAAGGCGTGGAGGGTGCCGTTGACCCCGTTAAAGATGCGATACGGGTTGATGCCTCCATCCTCGAGGGGCAGGTTTACCTCCGGAGAGATATCCACCGTGACGCGGGTGCCGTTTTCATCCCGGTCTGGCGACCCATCGATGTAAAGGGTGGCAAGTCCGTTGCGCCGGGCCGAGACCGTAACCGTGTAGGTTTCACCGTCCACCAGGGGCAGGTCGGGAAGCAGAAAGTAATTCCTAAGGTCCACTCCATCGGGAGAGAAGACGAGGACAAACCGGCGACTCGCGTCCATCGCGAACGTGAAGTAATTCGTGGTTGCACCACTTGCGAACAGGGTCTGCGCCACGCCATACGACTTCAACCGCATGACGAACGAGACGGAGAAGTCACTCAGGCCGACGTTCAACATCGGGGGATTCTGTCCCTGGATCATCCACGCCGCCGTCCCCGGCATCGCCAGTCCGCCCATCGGCTCCCGATCCGAGACCACTGCATCCGACCCGTCCTCCCCGTCCTCCCCTGGCGTGCCTGGATCTCCCTCTTCACCCGGCTCCCCTTGCTCACCCTTGTCGCCCTTATCGCCCTTGTCTCCCTGGGCCCCTGTCGCGCCCACCGGTCCCTGCATCCCCGCCGGACTTACCAGTGATCCCGGCGCGAACGACACTCCCGGCGAGCTATTGGCGAGATAAACCCTCGACGCGGTGTTACGCAGGTTATAGACCCTCAACGACGTGGGCGTGGGCTTGGAGACGACCCCGAAGTAACCCTGTGCCGCCCCTCCCTTGATCCACAGGATCTGCTCCGGCACCGCGAACTCTGAACTGACCACGTTGATGGTCGTCTCCCCCAGCTCCGCTGGCATGGTGAAGACGCCGGTCGTGACCGTGAACGCATTCAGCCCGTCCTCACCCGCAGGCCCTATGGGACCAGTAGCTCCAGGAGGTCCAGGGATGGCAACCGAGCTTGTCCCGTCGGGACAAGGGTTGTAGCAACTATTACCTGTAAGAACGCCTGCCATAAATCATCAATCAGTCATCGTGATGCGCACGGTTGCCTTCCAGTTCACGGTGAAAGCCCCCGGACCCTGCACCCACACACGAATCCCAAACCCAAGTGGTGATACATCCACTCCGATTGTGCCTACGGATGAAGGTCCATATCCGGCTTCATAAAACGGATCAGCAAGCAGTCCACCGCTATGCACAATGGCCCCGCCTACCAAACCGACCCCAGGAAAGGGACCACCTTGATTGGAAGCAAACGCCGTTTGCTTAAAGCCATACGCGCCATTGACTCCACCGGTTCCGGCACGGTGACCCACTGCCAAAACGTCAAAGATCGCACTGTGAGCAGTTGGAACATTAAACTCGATGATCGCCACCTTGATGGCATCGTTGGTGACCAGTGACCTGACGATTACCATCTCTTCACCACCCGTCCCCGGTGTTCCCTGCGGACCCTGCGTCCCCTGCGGACCCTGCAACCCTCCCGGAGTCACGTTGGCAGCAGACGAGAAGGTGGTGCCAGCCGCACTGTTGGACAGGTAAGCCTGCGCCGCCGTGTTACGCAGGTTGCGCAACTGGAGCGAGGTTGCCGTTGGCTTGCTCACCACGCTGAAGAAACCAATCGACGCTCCCGATTGTACGAACACGATCTGGTTCAATGCGGCGAACTCGGATGACACGACTTGCAGGGTCACGTTCGACCCTTCGGCAGGCATGACAAAGGAAGCAGTTGTGGTCGTGAAGGCGTTCAGTCCCTGCGGACCCGTGGCCCCCGGTGGCATCGTCTTCCACGCCAGGTTGATGACGCCGGGGCCAAACGAATCGAACACCAGCACCTGGTTCACGGCACCGCTCTGCCAATCTGGAACCGCATAGTCATACCACTGTGGTTTATTCCACGAGAGATTGCCGTTGATCTGGCTGTGCAGCATCCAGCCATTCCCGGCCGGGGGTGAGGTGGCGAGTGGAGGAACCGAATATCCCGCCCACGGGTTGGTCTGTCGTGCGAACAACTGCCACAGCACCGGATCAGTCCCGATGGTGATGACCGGCAGGGTCTGGGACCACGAAGATCCGGCACTGGCTGCCCCGGTCTTGACATAGACATAGGCCCCCATCGTGATCTCGGCCGCCGTATCGCAATCGACCGAGCGGGTCCATGCGCCAGCGGCCATCACATAGATGCCGTTCTGTGATGTGGTGGTTTGATCCTTGACCAGCACCCTCAAGCCAGCAGACCCGGCTATGCCGTCAATGGTCTGGATGCCGGTCAACGCGATATTCGCGGTGGTTGCCACGTCACACTCCGGCAGGTTCCTGAACCCGGACGTGACCCGCGCATCCACGTAGTCCCGGTTGACGACACTCAACCCGCCAGAAGGTGCGCCCACGGTTATGGTGGACGATTGAAAGTTCTGGATGCCCGTCCACGTATTGGGTCCGCCATAGAGGTCCGTCCAGGTTGGGAGGGATGAACTCGCCTGGGTAAGGAATCGAGCCGTCCCGGTATTTAAGTTAACGCCATCGAGGAGTCCACCGGCACCCGCATAGACCACCTCGTTCTCGGTGAGGTTCGTTGTGATCTGCGTTCCCTGTGGGCCTTGCAACCCGCCTGGCGTCACGATGGCACCCGATGCGAAGGTGGTGCCAGGCACGCTATTGAGGAGGTAAGCCTGTGCTGCGGTGTTGCGCAGGTTGGTAAGCTGCAACAAAGTCGTGGTTGGCTTGCCAATCACACTGAAGAAGCCAATCGAGGAGCCGGACTGAATGAACACGATCTGGTTGATCGCGGCCCATTCGGACGACACTACTGGCACGGCCACGCTCGTCCCCTCCGCAGGCATGACGAAGAACTGCGTCGCGTTGGTAAACGCGTTCAGCCCGTCCGTGCCGTCCACGCCATCTACGCCATTTTCACCGGGAGGTCCAGGTGGTCCGGGTGGTCCTCCCGGCGGTCCCGGAGGTCCAGGGATCGGCGTATAACATAAAATCACTTTAGACATGTGAGTCAGGGTTCGGTCGCCAGTATTTGGACAGCTCCGGTATTGAAGCGCACAGCCAGTTGTGTCTTGCCTGCACCGTTATCCTGAAAGAATAAACGGCCCCGATTCACGACCGGCGCGGTGGGAACAGTGCTCTCCTGCCCTTCAAGGAAAGTGTCGAACCCAATCGCCCCGACTGCGCTTTGCAGACCCGTGCGGCGTGCGCCCACCTGTAGGGCACCTCCGATGGTCACGAGGGCGTCCGTGTCGTCCATGACGGGGATGTTGAAACCGACCCGGCCAAAGAGACCTCCGAATGTCATGACCGTGGTGGTCGGTGCCCCGCTGTTGTAGCGGACAAAGTCAAAGACGATGTGACCCGCCACTGGATTACGCTCCTGGATCTCGAACCGGTAAAGTGAACCCGCCGTTGAATTGACGATCAACGGGGCGGTCACGGACCACGAGGAGGAGGTTCCCGTGAGCCGGTTATCCGAGACCACGGCCGTGCGCAGGTCCATGCGATTAATCCACATGGTCTTGATCCCGTTGTCCGTGAACGAGTGAGCCGGGATGAACCCATAGGAACAATTCTCTAACCATGTGCCGGTGGCATTCACGTCAATCAGCACGTTGCCGATGCGACAGTTGCGCAGCGAGGTCAGAAGTCCGTTGATCCGCACTCCGTTGTCGAACAGGCAACCATTGAATTGGTTGAAGTTGCACAACGCAGTCATGGTTACGTCGTTCTCCGAGTTCTGCTCGCAGTCCACGTTGATGAAGGTGTTGGCGTGGCTCCCAGTATCGATCAGGATGCCCTTGCCTGCCTCCACCGTCCCACCATTGAACTGGTTCTGGGAACTGCTCTTCTCCAGCACCAACCCCTTGACCGTTGCCCCCTCCATGATGTGGTTGGTGAAGACGTTTGAGTTGCTGTGCAATACGCCCACGCCCGTGATGAAGGTGCAGTAGGGCACCGGGGAGGCGACCAACCCAAGCGTGGCTGAGGTGCTCACATCCGAGAAGTGGCAGAGGACAATCCCGTCGCAATACAGGTTGTAGGTGCCTGCCCCCTGCGCGGTCACCCGCGTGAAGTGGGAATGCGCCATGCGCGTGACCTTTAGGGAGGCAGTGCAATTGACATTCGCCAGGATGGCTATGTCGGTCACCGTGGCGTAGAACCCGTGCGTGTTGCTGCCAAAATGCTTGATGTGCAGGACAGAGGCGGCAGGAGTGGTGCCAATATACTTGATGACACTGTTGAGTGGACCCTCCCCCTGAAGGACAAACGACTGCCAGTCCACGACCAGTTCCTGCGTCACGCCATACACCCCCTTGGGCGCATACAGTTTGACTCCAAACGTCCGGGCGTAATTGAAAGCGAGCAGTAGTGCGGTCGTATCATTCGTGCCCACCCCCTTCGCACCAAACCACTTTAGCGAGAACGGGGTGGTGTTGGAGCGGACATAGGCAATGTAGCGTCCTGCATTCCCGGAAGGAATGTGCGTGGGCTGGATAACGTCCTGCCCGTCGTCCACCGCCGTGGAGATTGCATCCCAGTAATAAAGACCACCCCCGTCATCCCCAGCAGCAAGGGAACCGAGCACGTTCACGAATGGAGGTTCACTGGAGAGGGCACGCAACTCAGCAAAGTTGTCCACCACCAATGCCTCCATCTGCTGAAGGATCAGGTCATCGAGGGAGACCTGCACCTCAACCCCGTTCTGGCACGGGTCACAACAGCCGGAGGCGGAAGCCAAGATTCCTGACATAAGCGTTTATAAACAGCAGCAACAACGAATGACCGGACGACAGTTACAGGCGGGTTCACCACCCGGGTCGAATCGCCTTCCAATCGAAGCGGACCGGTTCGCCTCCATCGGCAGCAGCGCGCACCCGCTACCAAGCAGGCACACCGCGACCAGCAGCAAGAACAGGCGAGGCATAAGGAAGATGAGGCGTCCCCTGAGTGATAGGAACGCCCCATCGTCCTTACGCCAGCGTCCCAACCAAGAAAGGGACGCTGGACATAAAGATAAGTTAACCTATCCAGCCGGTGCTAGGCGCGTGTGGTCCCCCTTCGAGGATATCCACGGCAACCTGCCAGGAGATGTTATTCGCGGCCACGCCTGCCACCTTGATATCCACCCGTCCCTCCACACCGGGAGTGGGTTGAACAATGACCAGGGTCACGGGCAATGTCGCACCACCCACAAACACATCCGTAGTGGCACCCAACTGGGAGATGACTCCCGCCGGGGTCTGGAGAAAGCCTGCGGTTTTGACCGCAGTCATCGCCGTGTTGGTTGTAACGTTATAAGCCGTGATGCCGAGGGTCAGGAGGGCAACGTGGGTCGGCCTCAAGGGCACCGATACTGCTGTCACCACCGTCGCGTCATCCGTATTCCATCGCGCCCCATACCGGAGCGTGTAAGCCTTAACTGCTGTATTATTCGTAGACATAAGTCCTATTAGTTAAAGGTTAGCTCTCCCGAGGTTAGCTCGCACACGCAACCACGCCGCCTTCAGGGTCACAACGCAGGTGCGCGATCGCGACACCACGCTCCGGCTGGTTCGGCATGGTTGCCGCGCCCATGATCATTCGGTGCCAGATAATGTTCCCGTCCGGGTTGCATTCCCGGTCGAGGATGTTCATCACCTTGATGGCTCCGGTGTAGTCCACCGGGTCAAACCGATACCCGTTGGCGGGTGCGGTCGGAGGCCGGGGGATGAGGATGGTCATGACCGATGGGTCATAGATGAAAGTCTCGGTGATGGGTGCGGACGACCATGCCG
>Ga0193738_1001119_pt1 | contig 11119 bp, 17 predicted proteins | sample L2a1metaG_FD_144927 | JGI IMG/M metagenome (GOLD analysis project Ga0193738, IMG submission 144927) | Soil microbial communities from a riparian zone of the East river system, Colorado, United States - L2a1 | ecosystem: Environmental > Terrestrial > Soil > Riparian zone | place: USA: East River...
GACGGTGGAGAATACTGTGACGCCCTCGGCTATCAGGTCGCCGGCCACCTTGGATGCTTCCGCCCATGCCATCTCCGGCCCGCCCTTAAACATGCTGTAGGGGCTGGCGAGGTAGATGCATTTATGCTTTCGCAGGGTGGCGAATATCATTTCGTTCCCGCCATCCACACGGTTATGCAGGTCGTTGCGAACATCGCCACCGTGGCAGCCATCCATGATTTTCCCTCTGCGTAATAGGCGACGGCGGCGACGACATAGCAGCCGGCGGCTCCAAACATGGCGAACTGAGCTGTCGTCACCGTTTGTGCCTGTAGCGGAATCCCCAAAAGTATGGACACGCCAGAAATCGCTCTCGCTCAACCCAGGTGAGCCAGAACTTCCACCCGTCGATGTAAACAGGATGCCACGCAAACCACGGCCTCCAGGGATCGAGAGGGTCGCGCTTGGCTTTCCAGATCATCGTTTGCGCCTCCTGGATTTCAGTTTAGCCTTTATCTTCACGCGGCGGGACTTTAATTGCGGCTTGTCTGGGAAATGCACGAAGCCGATGGGGTTTTTCTTGATGTTCCTCACGGCGCGCTCGGAGATGGCGTGAGTGTACCCGATACCGATACAGCCACCCTCTTGCGGGTAATCTTCGTCATCGTCCAGCATCACGCCACCTTTTTGATTATTGCCCCGCTGTACCATGCCCCGCAACCCTGACAGTGCATCCTCTGAGTCTTGCGCGTCTTCGCCACGTTGAATCCCCGTGCCTGCACACTGCTCGATCGGCAGGTCGGGCAGCCGGGCTTGTCGTCGTAGGTCGTCAATGACGGGTGCGACTTGTCCCAGGATTTGATTTTTTCATATACGCCCCTGAGCAAAACGATATCCATGGAGTTATAGCGCTTCATGATACGCCACGCCTTTAGGTCACCGGCCATGCAGCCGAGCCACAGGTTCTTGCCGGTGTGCGCCAGCTTGGACCCGACGCCGAGATACTGCGCAACGTTGTCGAGCTTGTTGCTGTCGAACTTGAAGACGCGCCGGCAAATCTTGAGCGTATCAATTTGCTTATATGGGGATGGGGGAGGAAAGCCGTGAACCACAAGGCGTGAGTTTATCTTTTTTAGATCGAAATTGTCGCCGTTATGCGCGCAGATAATGTCTGCCCGGTCGAGATCGGCCCATAGGTCGGCGCAAATGGCCTTGTCCGACTTCTTGTCTTTTGCGTACCCTGGATAGTCGCACAGGGCTCGCGTCGTGATCTTCTTTTCCCCCATCCACTGGATTGCATAACTGAGGATGAAGGTCGGTTCGATAACGTGGATTACGTTCTGCTCGAAGAGCCCCCACACCAGGGCATCAATCGGAGCGGTTTCGATGTCGATGAAGGCCACCCGTGGGGCACCCATGCATTCCTCAGGCGTTGTTAAGGGGAATTACGCTTGCTGCAATCTAGGGGTGCAAATGAACGTGACGGTGTGCCCGTCTATTGTCTGGATGCGCTGATCCTTGACAAGGCGGTCAGCAACTTCCTGGCACTGATCTTGAGTAACGTATGGAGTTGGATAATCGCCAACCGCGACAAGTTGCGTCACGTAGGTAATCGTTAATACGATAACCCATTCCATTAGATTTCCTCTTCGGGATTGACTTCTACGCAGCGCCCGTCCTTCACCTTCACCCCCAACTGACTGTCCGCTTCTAGATGTTCCACCAGCTTCGGCAAGAAGTCAGCGACACGCTTCTCGCACTGTTCGAGGGTTTCGGGCTCGCCCTTAAACATATAAACCCCCGCCGACTGCCCGGTGGCGATGTAGATGAGGAGGAAGGCCGCCCGGAACATTCTCAGCCCTCTGCTTCGGGGGGTATAAAACAGAATATGATTGGAGTTACACCCGGCCAGCGTTTGCTTGCGCATACATGGGCAAAGACCGATGGGTTTGGAACATCAGTCTTTAGCTTTTCCTGCGGCACTTCCTGCCACTCGCCGTCAATCCAAACTGTCCAATGCCCCCGTGCATCCACTTTCGCTTTCGTCGGACGGCAATCTTTGTTGCAGCAAGGGTTCCTCTGCCAGGGCTCCATGTTGGGGCGCATGAGCGGCCCGCCATTCTCGCCGTGGCTATACCAATGATGCCACTCATCATGGCCCACGCCAAAATCCCCAAACTCTTGCGCCTGCGCAGCAGGAAACGTAGCGAGAATGGCCACCCCCAGGAGGGCCAATAAGACGTTGGTGACCCACTCTCGGAATTGCATGATTATGTCGCAGCCAGTCCCTGCTCCCGCAGATCGTTCAGAATGGTGTAGTGAACGTCAGCCCCCGCGTCTCCGGGATGCAGGGCGTAGCTCTTCGTATATTTGACAACCGTTGTCGTGTTGCCGTCCGCTGGCACTAGTATCCGAGCGCCAAGCCCGAATGTCAGGAACCAGACCGGATTATAGATGCACCGCGCAACCGCGACATTGGGCGAATAGTCGGCGCGGATGCCGTAGAGCGACGGCTGAATGCCGAACATATAATCAACCTGGCGCCCTGCCCGCAATCCGACCAGCGGGCTATTGCAGGCGCCGAGACTCGTCCCGCCGATGATGATCTTGGTGTCCGGTTCCTGCGCCCTGATCCGCTCGGCAACGAGCGTGGTTTCATAATGGTCGAAGAGCCTCGCCTTGATCCCCAGGGCTTGCATCTTCAGGACCAGTTTCCCGGTGCCGTCGCCTGATAGGATCTGACTGACGGTCTTGCCGCCAAAGCCGTACATCACGGCAGCATATACTTTCATCTTCGGGCCTTTCTGTTCATTTCAATCACGGGAACATTCTTGCTGTTCTTCGCGATCTTTATCGCGCGATCAGCGGCGGAATCGTTCCAGTAGTATTCCGTAGAGGCGAAAATGATTTTCCCGTTCGCCGCCCGGTACCGCCAGCGCCATTGCCGCGTTAGCCAGTGCCGGTATTTTTCATAGCGCCCGAGCTTGATTTCCTGGCGCAGGCTCTCGGATGCAATCGCTACGAGGTTCCGAATCTTCACGCTAGAACAGCTTGCCGCCGCGGAGTGCCGGGCCAACCGCGTGGTAGAGCAGCAGGATCAAGATCAGCGCGACAATAACCCAAAATATCTGCACCACTCGAGGCGGCAGGTTTATCCCCAGCGCCTCGAGTACCCAGATCACGATGTAGGCGAGGGCGGCCACAAAGCAAATCTGTATGAGCAGCAAAATAAAGTCTTCAAACATAGCGCTAACCTTTCATTAGGACTGCGACCACGCCGACGATGGCGCCGATCGCTGCAACGCTTGAGATAATCTGGAAAATAGCTGACGCCGACATGCCGACGCCCTGAGTACGACCCACATAAGAGGCGAGAAGGTTATCAAATCCGTCCAGCCGCTTGGATATCGCGGACAGTTGGTCCCCAAGTGCCGAAAAACGAAAGTCCGTTTCCGATTTGGCAGCAAAGTTCTTCTGCTGATCCATCATTGCGGCACGGATTTCGTTGGCTGCCTCGTTGCGTTTTTCCTGCCCCGCCTCTGCTTTCAGAATGGCTTTCTCGGAAGCCGCCATCGATGCCACGTTGGATTTTTCCACGGCAACCAGGGCGGCGGCAACGGCCTCTTTCGCGGCGTCACTGCGTTCCTTGCTCGCGGCATCGCGTTCGTTCGTAAGCTGGACAACGCTTTCGATCTTGCTGTTTAGATAGGTTTCCAGCGTGTCGAGCGTCCACCCGTTCGGGCTCGCATGTTCGGTCATTTAACGAACTTGCCCTTGACCGTGATCACGATCCGGTTCCTGCCTTTGCCGATGACAATCACCGGCGGCTTGCGGGGAATGGTGCCCTCGGCAAGTGGCTGAGTCGTCGCCGCGGCGCAGATGTCATCCGCGACTGCATAGACAGCATTCGCTATATTGGAATACTTGCCGGTGGCGAACAGCTCCCGCACAAAGTTGATCTCAGGCAGGTAGCTGCACGACTGAACGGTGAGCCCCTGCACGGTGTCGATGGTGTTCTGACTCACGCCTACTGCGCGAGCATAGAACTTTGCCTTTTCATATGACGAGCATCCCGCGACGGTTAGCGCGAGGACGGATGCTATTAAAACTCCGCGATATTTCACTTTGGTATCTCCCTTGGTTAATCTTTGCGGTCCACTTCGTCTGCCTCTGCCCTGACAACTGCGGTGGTGGCCGCGATGGTGGCCGCGATTTTTTTGGCGCTAGACCTATTGGAAATGATGTTCGGGCTTTCCGGCGTATCGGCGGCGATCTCCGGGGTGGTTAAAACCACGTCACCGAGATTCGATGCCGACATGGCGATCGACTTGCGCCGGTTAACATACACGCCGATGCCGAATGAGATAATGGCGACGATGGCGGGCGCCAGCACGGCAACGTCCTGGTCTCCTAGCCAGCCCTTGGCTGCGGCCCACGATAGGCCTGATGCGACAAGGACGGCTGCGAGCCTGTCACCGGCGCCCTTGAATTGTTCATAGTTCATGTAGACTCCTTGACATATGCCGCAGACACCCAGCCTTTGATATTCTGGTGTGTCATCCGCAGCCATTTGGTTGTGCCGTTCATCGCCTCGCCGAGGATGGTTATGGTTGTCCTGTGGGCGAGGGCCGCGATTGGTGGACTGCCGGTCGAGGGCCACGGGCGGACGTTCAGCGTGTCGCCCGGTGTGTTAGTGATGCCGACCCGCGGCGCGGGGGGCTCCACGATGCCAACCCAGTCTCCACCCGAGCCCATGTATTCCCTAACCGACTGGATAAACTCCGCCTTGTCAGCGAACAGATCTTTGCCGGGGCAATCGTGCGTGGTGCGGGGGTCTTCCTTGTGGAACTTTATCAGGTCAGGATTTAGCCCAAGCCTGGCGTGGAGGATGCCGAATGCAGCAACGGCATTTCTGACAACCGCAGCCCCGCGCCCCGTGTCATCGTCCTCATAAGAATAATCCCCTAGAAGCTCCACACCAAGATGAGTACCATTCCAGCTAGGGCTATGAGTACCAGGAAGGTTGAGATGCGAGAAGACAGATATTGCCGGCTCGTTGTCATCGATGAAGAGATGCGGGCCACTAGGCCACCCTTGGTCATTCTTGAAATATCCTTCGAGATTATCCAGATGTTGCTGCGTGAAGCCCTGCGGTCGCTGCGCGAGGCTGGGGGCTCCGGTGTTGTGCAATACCATCCCTGACGGACGCCACGGCGAGAAGTTGAACGTGCGGATATACTCCGCGAACTGCGGCACCGTCATCTGCCGCTTGACTGCGGGCCAGACCATTAAGGAGTCTCCACGAACGCCGCTTCCTCCAACGGACCACACTCGGCCCACCCCGCACAGACCTTGAGCGCGGCTAACCGCTCGTCAAGCTCGGCCTTGTAGGGGGCAGACAGCGTCGAGTAGATGTTGACCAGTTCGTCGGGGTCAGCCACCAGGTCGTAATACTCGTGTACGGTGCCGCCGTCATAGACGGTATAGGTCCAGTTCTTTGCGGCCAGCGTGTCGAAGGCCATGCCGCTCTCATCAAATGAGCCGCCCTCGCCGTCCGCCGGTGGATGGCCGCGGACGTAGAGGACTTCACGCTGAGTATTTACCACATTGCCCGTGATTTCGCCCCAGAACGAGCGCCCGTCTACCGTTGCCGGAATGGCTATGCCCGCACTCTCCAGGATCGTAGGCATCAGGTCGTGAATGCCGATCAGCTTATGGTCCGTTCCTGGGACCGCGCCGGGGCACCGGATGAAGAACACCTGATTCATGCTCGCGCCGTAAGCCCGGACCTTTTTGGTCAGGCGGTGCTCTCCCCGCATGTAGCCATTGTCGCTGATGAAGGCTATGCAGGTGTTGGATAGCTGACCGTTAGCCAGAAGCTGGTCACGCAGGCGCTCGTATAGGTCATCAATGCTCCGTCCCGAGCGCAGCACGTTACGCCACTCTGCCGTCAGACGATCGATCTTGCCTTGTGTGAGAAGTCGCGTGGCCTGAACATCTGGCGGCTTGTCGGAAACATTGGCCTCGTTGAAGGAGGGCTTGGCCGCCGGCCCAAGTGGCTCGGTGGCATAGTGCTCTGCATACTTGAGCGCCGGCTCCGCCGGGTTATGCGGCGCAAACGGGGAGACTACGAGGATGAAAGGCTTAGGCCCGTAGCGCGAGATTTGCAGGTTAATGACGAATTCCGCCTTATCCCTCATCTCGTTGGTCTGATAGCAGGAGTCCTTGGCGCAGGAAACAAAATCCCGCTGTCCGTTGGTCCTGATTGCAGACCAGTTGAACATCTTGCTCTGCCCATCATTATGCAGCCCGTACCAGTAGTTGAAGCCTTCCGGCACCAGCGGCAGGTTTGTCTTCGGGTAGTTGTTCATATACTTGCCGATGTAGGCCGTAAAATAGTCTCCCTGCATCAGGTTAAAGAAGCTTACAACGTCGAGCCCGTTGTTCATAAAGGCATCGAAGCCGCCAAAGTCACCGCCATTATTCAGGACGCCGGTGTTATGCGGATACATGCCGGTTAGGAACGATGCCCGCTGCGGGCAGCATTGGGATAGGAGCGTCCTGCCCTTATCGAAAACTACCCACTTGCTGATGTCCTCATACACGCGGGGGAACAGCCAGTCGTCCTCCTGGTCCTTCCCCTGCATGTGGTCCTGGGTCGCGTCATCCAGCATGATGATAAGCCAGTTCGGCTTCGCGGCGAGCGCCGACGCAGGCGCGAATAAGGACAATAAGAAACCGCCCAAAAGGGTGGCTAGAACAATCATACGGCGCATGGTGTTTTAATTCCCCTTAGGTGTTTCCGCTCTTGAAGATGATGAAGCGCAGTTCGATTGCCTGGCTGAGCGAGCCAGCCGACACGTTGCGGACGCTGATCGTGCATTCACCCGCGGCCAAGTTCACGATCTGCACCAGATAGGCGCCGCCCGTTCCTGTACCCATGTGATGGATGGCGGCGAAGTCGTTGTTTGAAATGAGGTTATTATTGAGCTTGAACGTGACTTCAGCACCGCTCGCCAGCGCGGCACCGTCCATGACGATGCGCCCGTTGGACTTGTTGAGCGTTACGTTCGTGCCCTTGTTCGTAGCCTGGTTGACCGTTCCACCCGAGCCCGTAGCGTAGCCAATCAGTTCGGTAGCCGAACTGGTCAGCAGTTCGCCGGCGGTGGTGATGCCGTCGTCTAGCCTGTCCTTCAGGCCCTTGGGCGTGACGGCGCGGCCAGTATCGGTGCCGGTGATGGTCTCGGCGCTGGTGGCGAGTTCAACACGTCCCGGAACCGTGGCGCTGGCTTCTGGTTCGCGCCTGCGGTGGATGATCCACTGCCCGGCGCCGTCCGTGTGATAGGTCGCGGTTACAACGTCGTCGGCCTTGTAGTCGCCGGCCGACAGCTCGACGCCGATCTCGGCGCGCAGCGCCTTGGCACCCAACCCATCGACGTTTAGCGTCGGGCTCGCGCCGTTCGCCTCATCGAAGCGGAAGCAGACCCTGCGGCCGGCGGCGAGTGAGGTGAAAATTTGATTGGTGGTGAGCGTGTAGGCGGTGGAGCTGCCCGCCGTTGTCAGGGTGCCGTTATTGTCGTCCCGCCACTTGGCGACTGCGGCCATCTCGGCGCGGGCGCTATTATTGACGGAAGACGCGGCCTGACCTTCGGCCCAGTTGATGGTTGAGTCAGCCGTGGCGTTCGCCGCCGCGGTTTTCGACCACGTGAATAGTGTCATTTTTGACCTTTGTTATTGTTTAGGCGGAACCGTAGCTGTCCCAGTTGAACGGGGCTGGCTGCTGAAGGAGCATCGCCATAACCGAAGGGTCTAGCGCGGGGAGCGGCGGGAATTGAGCCGCGGGCGGGATCGGGGGGGCCTTCGCTCCACCGCCGCCACCCAACAGACCGCCGAGCATACCCATGCCGCCCATCATACCGCCGCCCATGCCCCCAGCAGCCCCACCCATGCCCCCGAGCAGGCCGCCGCCCATGTCGGGGGCGCCCATCGCCGGCGCGCCCATGGGCGCGGCTGAGGCTACGTTGACGGGTGAAGGCATCATTGACGGGGCCGACATGCCGCCGAACATTGATGGCGCTCCCGGCATCCCGCCCATGCCGGCCATCTGTGCGAAATCAGGCATAGAAGGCTGCGGAGGCGGTGCTAGCTCCGGCATGGTCTGCGCCGGAGGGGGGGTGTAAGGATTCGGCACCTTGGGCGGCTCCGGGATGCGCGGCATGCCCGCGGGCGGCTCGGTCGGGGCCGTGATTGAAGACGGGAACTCGGGCGCAGGTGGCGTCGGGGCACCTCCCATGACGGGGAGCCCAGAAGCAGCATCGGAGGCAGGCGGGAATGGAGACGGGGCTGCATTGTTGGCAAGCTGTGTTTGTCCTTCCATGATGTGGCCGCCCGGCAGGCGGTTAAACCATGATGCCTCTTGCTGACGTCGCTGGGCAAGTCCGGGGAGGGTCTGCCCGCCAGCCTTATTGTATTGCAGCAGCTTTTCCCGCGCGCCCGTCCAGTCACCCGCCCTGATGCTGTCCCCAAGGCCAGATTGCGTCCATTTTGACCCGGAGTTGAAGGTTAGCGATGTAAGGGCATCCTTAACCCCCGGAGGGGCATTCGGGTTCACCCGGTCGACATAACCACGCGCATTTTGCAGTTCGGATTGGAGGCGCTGTTCTGCCGTTGATTTGTTAATCATCTCGCCGGGAGACGTGGCGCGGGTGCCATAGCCAGAGGTATATTGCTTGTAATCCCAATACGGCTTGGGGGAATACCCCTCAAAGCGTTTTACTGCTTCAATTAGAAAGGGGTCTAAAATGCTTGTCACTGGGCGGCCTGATATGTTATAGGGCTGGTCATGGATAGTAATTCCCTGGTGCGGCGGGCCATTTCGGTGGTCGCGGCAGTAGCGTTAATGCTGGCCGGTCTGTCGTTCATCCTGTACCTGCTAGAGAGCGGCGGGCCGGTTCTGTTCCTTATTTCAGGAACAACCTTGCTTATCGTCGGTTATCACATGATCAGGGACGCTATTCAGTCTCCGCAACGGCACCCTGACCTATAGAAACGAGCAATTCGCGCTGCGCCGCCTGCAACGCCGCCAAGGCAGCCGGGCCCCTGTCTTTCCTCACGCGCTGCGCCGCCCTCACAAGATTGGCGACCGCTTTTGCGCTTGCTGGCTTAGACAGCGCAGAGGCCATAATATTGCCCCCGGCAAGTCCGGCAAATGATTTTAGCAGAAAGGTCGGATCGCTAAAAAGCTGCGCGAACAGCCCGGCCCCGATAAGGTTTTGGGCCGTACCGCTAGGATTGCTAAACTGCCCGATCTTTTCCTTATGCGCGTTGACGATCATATTTATGTCGTTCAGCGCCTTGGCGAGATTGTCCTTACCGGATGTGGAAAACAACAGATTGCGCCCGCCCTCCGAAAGATTCCCGTAAGCGGTAAAAAAACGATCCGGGCTAAAGTTGCCTTGCGGATCGCGCCCAAGCCTGGACACGACACCAGACGCCACCTCGTCCCACGCCTCTGAGCCCATTGCCTTGCGGGCCTGCATCAGCTTGCCCATGTCGGCGGAAGACTTGCTGCCGGCCATTGCAGTCAGACGGGAGAACACGGCTTCAGGTGACGCATCGCCCTTTGCACCGATGACTTTCGCCAAATCCTGCTTGCGGCCCATTATCTGAGCGTGAACCGTATTGGCTTTTTCAAACGCCTTCAGTGCAGCGGGGCCGCCCCCCTCCTGAATGGTTGCCCGCAAGTCCTGCGTCAATGCTGAGTAAAGCCGGTTTGCCTCGCCCCTGCTGACGCCCTTAGCTACCATCTCTTCTGGGGTAAGGTCTCCGAGAAAAGTGCGTAGGTCTTTAACGCCCGCATAGTTCATACCGGCGGCGTCAGAGACGGCATCGGTGACCAGTTGCACGGCGGGGCTCGCACCGGGGATTTTTGCGTTCGCGCGATCGGCCATGATCTCCGCAACCGCAGAGCGTGTGCTGGTCAGCGGGCGGCGAACCTCTGGATTAACAAGGCCATCAACTGCGCCATAGACGCGCCGGGAAACGTCTTTGCTCCCCTCTCCTATCCAGCCTGCGATGGCATCCTTTGCCGAACCGCCAGCGACTTCGGCGCTACCGGCGCCAAAGCCCTGCTCAACGCGCTTGGTAGCATCGCCCAAGGAATCAACGGTCTGCCTTGTCGCCTTAACAATCGTGTCGCCAGCGCCGGGCACGTTCTTTAAGCCAGCCGCAAGGCGCTGCGTCAGCATATCTTCGGAGGCAAGAAACTCAGGAAGCGGAACGCCCTGACGTTCTGCGGCCTCAAGTAAGGGCAGAGACGCCGCCGACGATGGTACTCGTGTGGTCGGAACTGGACGCGCCGCGCCACTCGCGAACACCCCAGCGGGAGCCCCGAACAACGTGCCGCTGCCGATCACGCCGGCCCCGGCCACACCCATTTCGGCAAGCGCATCGTTTGGCTGCGAACCGAACCCAGACGCGCGCAATCCAAGAGCGCTGCCGATGCCGGTTTGCGATGGTCCGGGGTTTGCCGGAATGTCGGTAAAATCCTCACGGCGCAATCCGGGATGCCCGCCGACGCGGCCAGCATTTGTAATAAAGTCCGCTGCTGACTTAACCGCCCCAATAATGGATGGGCCGGGCGGCGGATTCTCCCAGAGCTTTCCGAGCCTGTCCATAAAGCCCGGCTCGGATTTAAGCCCTATCTTGCTGTTGAACTCGTCACGCGGCAGATCGGAATAGAATTTGCTGTAGAGCGCATCAGCAAGGGTGCCGTCTGGCATATCGTTGTATTGTGGATATTGCTGCCGAATGTCCGCAAGCGTTGGCATTAGCGGAGGCCCAACGGGTCACTGCCTGACGGCTGCGACGGCGGCGCGCTTGACCGTCCGCGCATGGCAATTGCTTCTTGGTTTTTCAGGAAGTTTTCCAGAAGTCCGAGTTTGTGCGCGGTTGTTTTATCGCTGTCAGCCGGGATCGGCATGAACATCTTTGCATAGTTCTCAACCTCGCTCGGGGGCGCGACGGCGCCAGTAGCCGCTCGCAAGGCCGATTCAATCGCCAGCTTTACGCTTCTGTTCGCGTTTCCAACGTCACCCGCCGACGCGAAAGATTTTGCAACGTCAACCGGGGAATTCATCCC
>Ga0193738_1001120_pt1 | contig 11117 bp, 8 predicted proteins | sample L2a1metaG_FD_144927 | JGI IMG/M metagenome (GOLD analysis project Ga0193738, IMG submission 144927) | Soil microbial communities from a riparian zone of the East river system, Colorado, United States - L2a1 | ecosystem: Environmental > Terrestrial > Soil > Riparian zone | place: USA: East River...
GTATAATCGCCATGCAGGCCGATTATACTGCAATCGTCGCTAAGGCACAAACATTGGCAAATCAGATCAAGGCTTCGAAAAGTATAAAAGTGACTTCACCAGATGGCACTATGCTTACTCTTTCGGCTTCTGGCAGGCCAGTTTATCTCGGTGATGGACTCGTATCGAAATCGGATGTTGTCAACAAGACTCTATCACAACGAATGGCATATTTACCTGACGGAAGAGTTTCAGTAACAGGTATTGAAACTTCTGCTAGTGGTAAAGTTGTAGTGCCACGTGCTAAATGCCGGTTTGAGCCGATGACCAATATTCGTTTTGATGTTGTGGGTGGGAAGATGCAAAATATTACAGTAGGAGATGGAAAAGATTGTGCTGAAAAAATCCTCAAGGAAAATGCCTGTGATAAAAGTTTTGCCAGTATATCGATTGGATTAAACCCTTTATTGACAGCCAATGACGATTACTGGTCTGTAGCTGGCGCAGGAGTTGTCTATCTTTCCTTTGGAAATAACCAATTAGAAGGCGGAAAAAACACAAGTGCATTTTCATGGTCGTTTCCTATAATCAATGCTACGGTTGAAATTGATGGCAAAGTGGTGGTAAAGGATGGGAAGGTCGTTATGTAGGCAGAGTGTAACGCTGCCCGAATAATTTTACTTTATAAAGAACGCAAATACCCCATACGTTAGACGGCTATCAACGTAGTTAGTCAACTAATAATATTACTAAATGGAAAGTATCCACGCCCCGGTTGGATGCTCAGAATTTTATTGTTGATTTTGTAAGGGATAACTCAAAATGTAATAACGGTTCGTTAATGTTGACCGTTTTGCTAGGTAAACGACCGAACAGCATTCATAACTATAACAGTTCCTGAAGCTGCACGATCTTCTGTTGCTCTACTTCGGGCCTTATGAATCCTCTCATTGGCCGTGCCAGATCAAGTGTTATATAGATAATCAAACAAGCCAGAAATATAAAACCTGTAATAACAACCCATTCTTTTGTTTTAAGAACAGGTGAAGTAAACCCACCTACAAAACTGATGACGATCGCGATAAAAAACAGCATATAACTGATAGGTCCAGGGATACCCGACGATAACATGGCGTCTCTTCTGGTCCCAACATCATACATGGCAGATAAAGTGGTCATCATCGTGGCGGCTGTAAAGCTAAGGTCTGGCAAATGAGATGCGTCCACGGTGCGCATCCATAACCTCTTACCAATTTCGACCGCGTCTTGTTTTGACTTATTAAACTTCTCTGAATCTTCGGCGTATTCGAAGTAATCGATTCTTGTCTGAAGATATTTTTTCACATCCTCCCGTAAGCCAACTTGAACGCTGTCGGGAAACGTTTCCACCCGAAGGATCACAGTTCTAATTATGTTAGCCTCCTCGACCATTGCGGCGCGGATATTTTCATATCTGGTTGAAACATTACCAAACGTAAAGGCCAGAATGAATCCCCACAAGCCGAATAACTCCAAGCAGCGCATTTACTCCACCTTTTGTTTCGTGGTCGCCTATTCCTAAAAACTTATCTCGCACACCTTTTCCAGCTATGACCATGATTATGCATACGACAAACAAAGCCAGGCAGAGAACCGCAGCATTGACAGAGAAGAAAACCGAGTGTTTCATAAAAGGTCCAGTGAGGTTTGGTGTCTAAAATTAACTGTAGCGACGAGAGGTTTTGACTTCCTACCTGCATTTCACTTCCTTATATTCATCAGGCCTGCCATTCTCCTTTCAGTATGGGAAGCTGATGCTCTACCAACTGAGCTGCTCCCGCGGTGATATTTTTCTTGCCTCAATATAAGAAATATCGTGAGCTATTTCCGGGGAACGCGTTCGACTTGCAACTCATTAGCCCAACGCATTGGTGTTAATCTTTTATTCTCATTGTTTGTATTCCGCGTTGACCTTCCGTTTCAAGGTCATTGCTTATCCTCTTGAACTGCGATCAGCTGACGTTGAGCGTACAAAGTGGGTGAACGATTCTTGGCGACACCTCAAAATAAACTGATATCTTTAACTCATACAATCAAGCAAAAATCATGATACGAATAACCTCTGCAATCAGGCTCGCGGTTTTGAGCCTTTTGCTCCTTTGCTTTAGCTGCTCACCCTCGCAGCAGTCAGAGAATACCACTGGCAATTTGGATTCTGCCGCTTTTGAGGTTGTCGATGTTAACGTGAACGACTCCTTCTGGGGTCCCGGGCTTAAGCGCTGGGAGTCTGTCACTGTCAATGATGTGTTCGACAAGTTCGAAGGAAAGTATACACCTGAAGGTACCACTTTGGAGAGGGACTTTAAAGTCATGGGACAGACGCGGGATGCTTTTAAAAACTTTGATCTTGTTGCGCAAGGCAAACGCGCCATCGGTACACATCATGGGCCTCCGTGGTACGATGGTCTAATTTACGAGACGATCCGCGGAACGGCTGATCTGCTTAAGGGCAACCCCGATTCAATACTCGAAGTAAGAGTGGATGGTTACATCGATAGGATTGCTGCTGCACAAGCTTCTGAAAAAGACGGATACCTCAACACGTATACTCAGTTAATGGAACCCGGCCATCGCTGGGGTTTCGGCGGTGGAATGCTTCGCTGGCAACATGATGTGTATAATGCGGGGATGATGGTCGAAGCAGGCGTGCACTACTATAAGGCTACTGGCAAAGTAAAACTGCTCAATGTTGCGACCCGGTTTGCAAACTTCATGGTCCAGGAGATGGGCCCCGCTCCTAAGAAAAACATTGTGCCGGCGCACTCGGGTCCGGAGGAAGCATTGATCAAACTATATCAGCTATATCGCGACCAACCGGACCTAAAACAAAAAATGGAAGTTCCGGTCGATGAAAAGAAATACATGGAGCTGGCTACATTTTGGATCGAGGATAGGGGACACCATGTTGGATTTCCTCTATGGAAAACGTGGGGAGATGAAAAGTCAGAGAAGTGGATCAGAGACGTTAAATACGATTACACTAAGTACGGTGATCACCGCCGGCCGACGTGGGGTGATTATGCGCAAGATTCCGTTCCGGTATTTCAGCAAAAAACAATTGAAGGGCATGCCGTGCGTGCAACGCTGCTGGCGACAGGCATCACTGCCGCTGCGATAGAAAACAAGGACCCGCGGTACGAAGAGGTAGTGAACAACCTGTGGGACAACATGGCGGGTAAGCGCATGTTCATCACGGGTGGCGTAGGCGCCATTGCCCGCGATGAGAAATTCGGTTCAGACTACTATCTCCCCAACGAAGCTTACCTCGAAACGTGTGCCGCAGTAGGGGCAGGGTTTTTCAGTCAACGGATGAACCAGCTAACGGGCCAAGGAAAATACATGGATGAATTTGAACGCGTACTCTATAACAATGTACTGACCGGTATCTCACTGGATGGTACTAACTACACGTATCAAAATCCATTGACTGCCGATCAGCATCACCGCTGGGGCTGGCACGACTGCCCGTGTTGTCCACCGATGTTTCTGAAGATGGTTGGAGCTGTTCCCGATTTTATTTATGGAACGACTCCTGGTGGCATTGATGTGAACTTGTTCATTGGCAGTTCGGCAACCGTCAATGTGAACGGAGAGGATCATATTGAGATTGCTCAGAAGACTAACTATCCGTGGGATGGAAAGTCAACGATCACAGTCAATCCTGATAAGGAAAGAAGTTTTGTTATCCGCGTTCGTATTCCCGGTTGGGCAACGGGCGTTGAAAATCCATTCGGTCTTTATAATTCAAATGTCAAAAGCAACGTTGAGTTGAAGGTGAATGGCTCGGCTGTGTCGGTTACACCACTGGATGGTTATGCCGTGATTGAACGGGTGTGGAAGAAGGGTGATAGCATCGAATTGTTATTGCCGATGGAGCCACGTGTGATTCATGCGGATGCAAAGGTTACGGACCTGGCGGGCCACGCAGCGATTGCTTCCGGTCCGCTGGTTTATTGTGTTGAAAAGAACATGAACAGCAAACTGGATGAAATCAAGATTGATGCAGATACTCCAATGGAAATGCGTTTCGATCCTGCAGTGCTTGGCGGCGTGAACGTTATCAAAGGCAACGCAGTCTTAAAAGGCGGATCAAAAGTGACCTTTGCGGCCATTCCATACTATGCAGCGGGAAACCTCAGTACAGCGGAAGGGTATAAGGTTTGGGTGCGGGAGAGAAGATGAGAATGGAAGAATTTGAGAATCCTCACCTCCTCATCTTCTCACCTTCTCATCTCCTAAACTCCTTCGGCACCAATTCATGAACAGCTTTTATGATCTTTTCTTCCGTATCCTCAGTAAGTCGTGAAGGATGATTGTAGTAGGGCATTGAGCCATCTACTTCATAACCGCCTTCAGTGAACAGACGCTTGGACGCGATGTATATGGAAACGTCATTCGAGTACGCATTGACCCACATTTTTTCTTTAATGAACTCGCGTTTGATCCGGAGACTATAATCCACAACAACTTCTCCACCTAAGAAAACAATGGCCAACTGATTTCCAAAACTCCATACCTGAACCGGGTAAGATATAGTGTTGGGAATGGAACCACCCTGTGCAAGTACCGACAAACTGTTTCTGGCGTAAAGACCCTGAGCAGCCTCAAGCTTGGATTGCTCCACAAATTCCTTTGCATCCGGCACGTGCGCGAACGTGAGCTCAACCTTTTTCATTTTCCCGACTGGAATGCTATTTAGGGCCGTGAACTTATCAGATTGAAGAAGCTTGTCGATCTTATCTGTAGTCATGATGGCATGTTGGTTAACATGGGCGAATTCCCCGCGGGGAGACGGATTAGAATCACCGCCGCAACCGATTGCCACCATTGCCATTGCTCCGGAATATTTTTTTTCAATCATTTCTTGTGCCGCGCCCATCCAATCGCCATGAATAAAATTGTGCTCCGGCACCAGGGTCGTACCATGGCAGGCATAGTTGATCAGCAGAGCAACCAGCTTCCCTTCGAGGTCCGTTGCCCGAAGTACAGGTAAGTCATGATCGACAGGACCATTCGGCGTCTCGCCAAAGTCTTTCCATTTTCCTCCTTCCAACACTCGCCGGTTCATCGCGAATGTTAACTGGTCAACGGCCCAACTTAATTTTCCAGGTGCTCTTAATGAATTTGCATCGATGACAAGCTTTTCAAGTTTATCGAGCAACTTGTCCCGGTATAGTTTTACATCAGCCAGCTGGTCGGGAGGAGGCGTTACGCCGAATATGTTAACGAGTACTCCCGTCTCCGGGCCGTTGTGCGTATGCGTAGCCGATACTACTAATTGTGCACGATCTTTTAACCCAATCTTTTGAACCAGCCGTGCATATAAAGCGTCAGCAAAAAAACCGGGGAAGCCAATGAGATCGAGTGTTATCCAAACCATGGTAGGCTTTCCTTTTTGTCCCAACACCAGCGCTTTGGCCCACAACTTTTGTTCGACGCTATCGAATACATTCGTTCGATTGCCATACCCGGTCAGGCGAACAGGGTGTTCTGGCGTAATGTCTATTCGTGATACACCGATTTCTATAGGTGCACTTTCCTTCGCGACACTTTGATTAAATGAAAAGAGAAGAAGGAGGAGGGATAGTGCCATATATTTCTTGATCATTTGGAGTTAGAAGTTAGAAGTTAGAATTTAGGAGTTGGGGTGGGGTGTGGGTGTGAGAAGAGGAGAATATGAGAATGTGAGAAATGATAGCTGCAAGCGCTTGAGGCTTGTAGCTTGAAGCTTGTAGCCTGCTCTTTTCTCACCTGTCAATCCTTATGAATTTTTAACTCAGTAAAAAACCCCTCTGTTCCATTGTCCACATACAATCCTACTGCTCCTGAGGAACTGTCTCCTAGTTTTAGGTCATTGACAATTAGTGATGGCTGTTTATTGTCGTTTATATAAAGTTTTGCTCCTTTGCCCTTCACTTCAATTTTCAGTTTTATCCATTCATTCAAACCCATGTCTGCATAGGATTCATATTTTTCCGGGGACTCTTTTCTAAGCCGGTCAAATTTGAAGTCGGGGAAAGAGAAATACTGAATGGAATGATTACGTCTTACCTGATCATCTGCTCTTCCGTTTGTCGGGCGGATATAAATGCATTCAAATTGTGAATTGCTCTCTTTAATTCTGAATGCAACTCCAATAAATCCTCGCGCAGTCGGAGGTGCACTTTTCAGAAGCCTGCTCAGTACCGAAACTTCGATGGTACCGTTGCTAAAGTCAATCTCTTTGACCTTTGCGAAGGTTGGCTCATCCGCTTCGCTCATGGTGGTGTCTTTTATGACCCGCAGCGCATCTTTACCCATTATTTTTTCGATTGACAGGGACACATGACTCGCCTCAAATTTTCTTTGCTCGGTCTTGATCACCTGCGAATACACATTGATTGTACTGAGCAGGAAGAGGCTTGCAATTATTTGTTGTATTGTTTTCATTAATTACGCTTTGGGATGGTAGCTCCCACGAAACATTACCAAGTTAAGAAAACGGTTTACAATTTTTACCCTGCCGGAAGCTGGTCACTCTGTCAATAGTCCTAACGTCCCGCTCTCGTATAGTATATAGAGTCCGAGTAGCACCAACACAAATGGGGTAACAAGGTGTCCATACTTGTCAACGGCCTTTGCAACAAATGGGTGTTTTGTCAAATACTTTGCAGCCAGACACCACAAGAATGTCATGACAAGAAAGATCGTGATCATTGTTATTTTGTTTGTCCAGGTGAGCGCGGCAAATAGGGGAGTATAAATTCCGATGTTATCTCCACCGTTGGCAAAGGTCACGCCTGCGACAGTCATTACGTGATTTTTTCCTTTGCCCTTGGGATGATTGTCGGGCTGTTCACTTTTTGTTTTGGCATTAATTAGTCCTAAAATGCCTCTTGCCCCTAAATAGATGGGAATTAATCCAAGCAATCCGATGTATGCTGGGTCTATGAATAGTCCAGCGAGTGAGCCAATTAAACTTACTGTTATTAATGAAGAGATTCCTAAAAGCTGTCCACCGAGAATTTCTCCGTCTTTGAATGTTTTATTTCCGTAGAAAAGAGTGAGAATGAAAATATCGTCAATGTTTGTTGATGCGAATGCAATGACGCTGGTGATTAATATTTCCATTTAATTGATTGATCCCCTGGTCAAACTAAAAAATGGATCCTTGCGGAAATTTTAGTGCGACCTGCCCGCCACTGTCCCAGTGACCGAACGTTTGAACGAAGATAACTTTTTAGGCATTACACAAAATACAGTCATTGCAAAAAGCTGCCGTATAGGAGTTCACTTCCACTGTACGTTATTGTCGACCGATTGGAGTAGAGTTTTAATTGTAAGATTGCAATCCCAACTTGTTTCCTTCAGTATCGGTGAAAACTGCAAAGAATCCCATTTCAGGTCCAATTTCGGTTTTAGGCACAAGTATTTTTCCTCCATTGGTTTCTATTTTGTTCGCAACATTTTGCAAGTCATCTCCGCCATTTAGATAGACAATAGTGCCATCAGTTGAAGGTTTATATTCACTTCCATTGATCAGCTGTACAAAGACACTTTCACCAGAGTTAGGAAACAATCCCATTATTATTCCATCCATTTCAATCCTTTCAATGTTAATGTCTAAGATTGCCTGATAAAAGGCTAATGCTCTTGGGAAGTCTGCAGTGGGTATTTCCACAATTGAAATTAAATTTTTCATATTACCTGCTGTTTTACTGTTTGAATTGACACTGCAGATTTACAGTACTAACCAGGATTGAAATTGTAAAAATGCGACACTCTAATCGTTTTTGTAGAAAAGTGAAGAGAGAGCCATTTTATTGTCTTCTAAAAACTCTTTGGGTGTGGTCCCTGTAAATTCTTTAAAATCCTTAATAAAGTGTGCCTGGTCGTAATACTCGCTTTCATAGGCGATCTTAGTCAGGCTTTCAGACTGTCGGTTCAACAACATTTTCAACGCGGTCTGCAATCTGATCACTTTACCCAGCTGCTTTGGACTAATACCAATCTGTTTTATGAATTTCCTTTCAAGTTGTCTTCTTTTTGATAGATCATCTTTAAGAATTGTGCTTATCGGCGTGCTTCCTTTGGTTAAAAGTATCGTGTCAATGGTAGTTTTTACAATGTTGTCAATGGTTACTTTGTCAGTCAGCTTATTTAAAAGGAAATCTTCAGCGATTTCTATTCTTTCCCGCGTGTCTGTTGCTTGTATCATTTTTTGTCCCAGCTCTTGTGAAAGCGCTTCTCCAAACAACAGCCCTATTGGTGTTTCTTTGTTTGCTAATTGTTTAATAGGCGTTGGCACGAAGTTCGCGATGCCATACGGATAACACCGAATAGCAAACGCATTGACATATCCTATCGGTTCGACAAAGAATGGTTCAGTAATTTGTCCAAGGACCATTTCGCGAGGTTGTATGATAAATTCATCTTCGGACGTATATCGCTTCACATCGTCTCCAAGAATAAAAATCATGTCAATACAACCGTCAGGAATTATGAGCTGTCTTTGCGCATTTGCCTCAGCTGGAACTTCTAAAGTCCAATAACATTTTACAAGCGATTCTAAATCTGAATGTGGCGGAAATGTTTGATAGTTCATTGAGTTCGGCCTATGTGGAAAACTAAGCTACAAATTCCAGTTACACCCACTTATAAACATGCACAAAATTCCCTTGCGAACCCTTGCGCTGTGCCCGACGTAGCAAAGCGAAGGCGGGTTCCTTGCGTCTTTGCGGTGAAAAATGGGACACTGCATAACTTGTTTACCGCAAAGACGCAAGGAACGCAAAGTAGCGCAAAGACACTTGTATGGCCTTCCCAGCCGTTGTAAAATGGTTTTTTTACCGCTCAACCTTTATAGATAAATTCAGATACATTCATTTTTAATTTTGACGCGAATTAGTCGGTGTATATCGACTAGTACCTGTAAATTACAACCCATGAAAAGATTATTATACTTCTCCCTGGTGCTGTTGATGGCTGTAGCCTGCAAGCAAGCTTCTGAACCTGAAACAAAACGTGTAGTCATAACGGGAATAGACTCTTCCAAGAAGCCCGGGGATGATTTTTTTACCTACGCCAACAGCATTTGGTACGACACGGCACGGATACCGGCCAGTCAGGCAGGTGTAGGTTCATATTCTTTTTTGAACTACCCGCAACGCATTCGCCTGCAAGGGATCCTGGACAGCATTTCAGGAAGCAATAATACAGCAGGAAGCATCGAACAAAAGGTAGGTGATTTTTATGCTTCAGGAATGGACACAGCCGCCATCAACAAACGCGGGTATGAACCCATCAAGCCTGTGCTCACACGCTTCGACGCCGTGACTGATATACAATCGTTATTGAAGGTGGCGGTTGAAGAACAAAAAGTGGGGGATGGCTCCATCATTGGTTTTTATGTTGGCCCCGATGACAAAAAGAGTACGGTCAATATTGCTCAGTTTTATCAAGCGGGAATTGGCTTGCCGGAAAGAGATTATTATTTCAAAACAGATTCTTCAACACTCGCTATTCAAAAATCTTACAAAAAATATCTTTCCACCTTGTTTGAATTGACGGGTACTGATGCAGCCACCGCAGAGAAAAACGCAACAGTTACCTATACAATTGAAAAACAATTGGCCGCTGCGCACAGAACGAATATCGAACTCAGAGATGTGAAAAAGAACTACAATAAACTGGCTGTCGCTGCTCTTGCAAAAAAACATCGTAACCTGGGCTGGACAACTTTGTTAACCGACCTGGGAGCAAAGGCTGATTCAGTCAATGTGGGACAACCCGCTTATTACGACAAACTGAATGCGTTGTTGAAGTCTGTTTCTATCAATGATTGGAAAGTCTATTTGAAGGCCCATGCGCTTACCACCTTTTCAAATTTCTTAAGCCAACCCTTTGTTAATGCGTCTTTCGAATACACAAAAAGCTTGACCGGACAAGCTGTTAAGAAGCCACGTGCCGAAGAGATGGTTCAGGCGATCGATGCCTCGATTGGACATGCACTGGCACAGTTGTATGTAAAAAAATATTTCCCGGAAGATGCCAAGAAACGCATGGCTGTACTGGTAGACAATCTAAAAAAAGCATTTGAAGCTCGAATCAACAGGCTGGATTGGATGAGCGATTCCACCAAGGCAAAGGCTAAAGAAAAGTTGTACGCTTTCACGGAGAAAATCGGTTACCCTGATAAGTGGAGAGATTACTCTAATGTGGAAATAAAACGAGATGCTTATTTTGAAAACCGCTTGTCAGCAAATAAAAATGATTACAACTACAGTCTGGCTAAAGTGGGACAGCCTGTGGACAGAACGGAATGGCTCACAACTCCGCCAACAGTGACAGCTTATAACAATCCTCCACTAAATGAAATTGTTTTTCCTGCCGGCATCTTGCAATCACCTTATTTCGATATGGATGCCGATGATGCCCTTAACTATGGCGGCATCGGTATGGTGATCGGTCACGAAATCACTCACTCGTTTGACGATCAGGGAGCACAATATGATAAAGAGGGCAACGTGACAAACTGGTGGACAAAAGATGACTATGAAAAATTCAAGGCGAGAACGCAGCAGGTGATTGATCAATACAATTCGTTCACTGTGCTCGATTCGGTGCATGTAAAAGGACCGTTGACCGTGGGTGAAAACACAGCAGACATTGCCGGCGTTGCTATTGCATACGATGCGTTTAAATTGACGGAGCAAGGAAAAGACACTACTAAACTGGATGGATTTACACCCGATCAGCGTTTCTTTATCTCGATAGCAAGAATATGGCGAGTAAAAACCCGGGATGAGTTTCTGCGAATGTATGTGAACACGAATTCGCACTCACCAGCCAAGTGGCGTGTGAACGGACCGCTGATGAACTTCACGCCTTTTTATAACGCATTTAATGTGCAGCAGGGTGATAAAATGTATAAACCCGAAAATGAAAGGATAACAGTTTGGTAGGGTAAGGAGCTATCCTTGCGCTACTTTGTTTGTGCCATGATAAGTTCTTTTACAGATGATGGATAATGACCCATCGGCAACGCTATATCAGGTAGAGTTGTCAAATCGCCCTGCGCTGCTGGACTTGTAAAGGTTTGGTGGTGAACGGAGGGGGAA
>Ga0193738_1001121_pt1 | contig 11108 bp, 15 predicted proteins | sample L2a1metaG_FD_144927 | JGI IMG/M metagenome (GOLD analysis project Ga0193738, IMG submission 144927) | Soil microbial communities from a riparian zone of the East river system, Colorado, United States - L2a1 | ecosystem: Environmental > Terrestrial > Soil > Riparian zone | place: USA: East River...
GTTCCACGTTGAGATCGTCGGAAAACTCCATGTCAGCCGCGGTGGGCTCATCTGGGACAGCGGTCACCTTAAGGACCCCATCCACGGTCACCTCCGCTTGGGCCGGCCAGGCGTCCAGAGCATTCATCACGTTGTCCAGCCGGTTGTCTGACCACGTCACATTGGCGGGCGCCGTGCGGTCCGTGGGCGCCGCGGTGAGATCCACCGTGAGACCGGGCTCCGCCAGGGCGCGGATGATTGAGCCGAGCGTGGCGGCAGCCCGGGGCTGATACTCGCTGACCAGGCTGGCTTCATCCAACAGGTACAGCAGGCCAGCACACTGGACGCTGACAGAGTCCCCGGCCGTGTCAGCCCCGATGATCAGGAACTGTCCGCGGGTGAGCCACTCGATTTGACCACTGGTGACGCTGACACCCACCTGGGCCACTATCCTCTGGCCCCAGATTCCCAGCGGGTGGTCATACTCCGTAGGCACGTAGGACACGCCACGCTCATGGACGGGAACGCTAAAGGTCAACGTCTCCGGGACTCTCAGACTAGCGTCGCCTTCCTCGCGTACGTCCACGGCCGGGATGTCGTCAGCCAGGATGACACCACCCTGAATTGAGATCAGCCGATTGTGGAGCTGGTAGCTGTTGCCCGCGAGGATGCCAGCGAGCGTGTCCGAGATGGTGATCATGACCAGTCAGCCAGCGCAATGTCCAGGAGTGTCCCGCCTGGGAACATGTCGGCCAGGTCCTGGAGGTCATTGGGTGGGCTCGGGAGCGCGGCCGCGATGTCACCCAGGGTGAATGTTGCTGTGCCCAGGGTGGGCGCCCACCCTTCCACCTCCACGACGTCCGCCGAGACTACGCGCCGCGGGTCTGAGCCGTCCTGGCTGTACCGGCTGACACGTAGGCCGGTGACCGCCAGGTAACAGTCCACGTCGTCATATCCGCCAGGGCCGCGAAGCTGGACGATGCCCTGGGTGGCTGTCTTCAGGACCAGGATCAGGTTCTCTCGGGCGTCCTTGGTCTCGCAGTAGAAGTCAATGGTGGAGGTGAACCCGACCAGCTCACCCAGCACAGCGATGTTGCGGGCCCCGACCTGGAACACGGTGGCGGGGCGGGCCATGTCCTTATCCGGCCAGGCCAGGATCACGGTCTCTGCGGCCTGGCCGGAGATCGCGTCTGTTATCGCGACCTTGCCGCCCTCCAGGGTGAGCGTGACGCTCTCCGTCTCGGCCGGGAGATCAATCTCGGAGACCTCCAGGAGGTACTCCAGACCCACGCCGTAGGGAGCCTCGTGGTCGTAAGCGATGATCGGCCCGGAGTCTGTGAGGACCAGGTGGTCAGCGCCACGGACAGCAGTCCTGGCAGTCTCGCCCAGGACGCGGCGCCAGATGGTGACAGTGGTCCCGGCCACGTTCTCCGTCACCACGAGCTGGACGCGGTCCGGGTAGACGTCCTGGACTGTGAGCGCAATGTCTGTGTCCCCGCCGTAGACCCCGGAGCCGTAGATACCCACTCCATAGATGCCCATCAGGCCACCCGCTGAGCCTTCAGCCAGGACCCCTTACGGATGATCAGGGATGCGCCAGCGACCACCTGAGCCACTTGCATCTGGAGGTTGCCAGCAGTGCCACTGGTCTCCAGGTAGCCCTGCCCGCGGATGGTCTGGAACGTGGACACAGCGATGGTGCCGTGTTGGATCACGGTCCCGATGAGAGGCCCGTCTGTGTTCCGGACAACGTCCGGGAACGCGGCCGGGTCATTCACCGTAGTGGTGATCAGCGCGCCCAGGGAGGACCAGACGAACGTGGCGCTGGCCGGACCGGTCCAAGAGTATTTGAAGTCACTGGCGGCCGGGCTGTCCAAGCGGAGCCACCACTCCACCAGGTACGCCGCGCTGGCCGCGACTGGCAGCAGCAGCGCGGACTCATTAGCCAGCGTGGTGGAGTTGATCGCGGCGCTGTCGGCGCTACGCCGAGCGGCCAGAAAGTCATTGTTCATCTGGTTGACCGCGTCATTTAGCGTCACGCCATAGGCGTCGTTTGTGACAGGGTCCCCCGGGGTGGGGAGTGTGATCGCGCGGCCCATATCTAGCGCCTTCCAATTCGGGCGCGGTATGCGTCGCGCCGGTTTGCTTCACGGATTTCTGTCCTGGCGATCGCGCGGATTTCTCGCGAGTCCATGCGGACGCTGACTGACACGTTAGGCGCGGCCACGCTGACCTGGGTGGGTCCGCCTGTGCGGTAGCCAGAGCCGAGCACGGACGCGGCCCACGTGGCACCCTCCGACCAGGAGCTTGAGCCGCCACCTCCTCCGCCAGCAGCGCCCGCGGAGTTCTTAAGCCCGATGATCTCGCGGACCTTGGCCGCGATCCTGGACGCAAAGTCGATCACGCCATTAAGCGCGGTCTGGAATGCGCCCTTCATAGCACCCCAGAGCCCGGACACCGCGGCGCCAGCAGCAGCGGGGATGCGCTTGAGGAAGCGGACCACGCCGTCCTTAGCTTTCTGGGCGTGTTCCTTCCCTCGCTGGACCACCTGATCAAATCGGGATTTCATGTCAGCCCACAGCCGGGAGATCGCGGCGCGTGCCCGGCCGGGGAGCCGCTTGAACCAACTCACCACGCCGTTGACAGCCCTATGGGCGGCCGCCTTCATCTTGGCCTCAACGGGTCGCATCTTTTCGCGCATGCGATCAGGGAGCGGACCCAGGAAAGCGATGATCTTTTTCCCGTTTCGCTTTACAGCGTTGAGCATGCCGCCCAGTGGGCCACCCTTCCCGGACCCGGTGGACTCCTCGAATTTGTTCACCTTGTCAGACAGGGTCTTGTACTTCTGGGAGATCACGACCAGAGCGTTTGCAAGATCAATTGCGGAGTCCGCGGCGCCGCGTAGCAAATCGGCTGTGTTCCGGACCGCTTCCTCCACTTTCTTGGGGTCCTTGAGTATGGCCGCGATCGCGTCCCCGATGCCTTTGCCGATCTTGGGAGCCTGTTTGCCCCACTCTTTCATTCCGGCTGTGATGCCTGGCATGGCTGGCTCCAGGGCCTCCACGAAAGCGACCACGCCGTCCATGACGCCACCCAGGAGGGCCTCAAATCCGGGTGCTAGTTGCTTCACCATTTTGCGGAGCTTCGGGCCGAGCTTGTCGAGCAACCGGCCAGCCTTATCCATCAGCCGGAACACGGTGGGCTCCAGCGGCGCGGAGATGGTGTCCAGGAACTTCCGAGCTTTGCCCTTCAGCTTTTCCCAGTGTTCGGTCTGGCGCTGGAGCCTCCGCTCCTGGCGCTGTAGGACGGCCAGCTGGCGCTCAGACTCGCGCCGCTGTTTGCCCTTCTGATCATGGATTTTCTTCTCCAGGGCCTCTATTTTCGTCGTGACTTTCTTCAGCTCGTCGGCCTTGGCAATCTGCTTTTTCATGATCCCGATTAGCGGGAGCGCCAGGAGGGCCGGGCCGATGATCAACGGGAGCCCAGCCAGGATGATGTTGCCAGCCTGGGCCAGCACAGCCCCCGCGAGACCGACAGCGAAGACACCACCTAGCCGGATTCCCAGCCGAGCGAACTGAGGCCCCATCTTGCTGTCCACGGTGGCCCCGAGCTTGCCGAAGGTGAGCCCGCGGAGGAATGACTGGAAGAAAGCCGTGGCGCTGTCGGTGCCGCTTTTCATGAACGACTTTTTTGTGTCGCGATTGAACCGGCCCATTTTCTTGCGGAGTCGATCCAGGTTATTCCCGGCCGTCCTGGTGGCGCGGGCTGTGTCGTCGTGGCCCTCCAGGGTGATGTCAACATCGCGGTTAGGCATTGCATACCCTCTCCGCCGCGTTCTCCGCCGCGTTGATCACAGCGTCCATGCCCTGGTCCAGCAGCTCGGGCGTGGCGCCGTCTGTGAACGCGCCACTGACCACGGTCTGGCCGTGCCATGGTGCCCGCCCCCAGGTGGGGTGACGGACGCGGCCCATGGAATCGAGCCGCTTAAGGTCCGACCGCTCGCCAGTCCCGGAGTTGCGGCCCTGGCGAATCAGGACGCCAGCAGTCTTAGGCGCGCGGCGGACCAGGGTCCGGATCTTGGCCTTGGCCACCCACAGATTGAGCCCGCCTGTGGCCGGTAGGACTTCGGTCTCATAGGCGCGAATCGCGCGGGTGACCGGACCCATGCCCTGGCGGATTCCGGCCGCCATGTCGTTAACGATCTTGCGATCGGTGCCCATGGCGCGGACAGCAGCGGCCACCAGCGCGATCTCCTCCGCGCCTGTAACCCTGATCATGTCCGCTCACCCTTCCGCTTTCCTCGCAGCTCGGTCCTGGTCCTCCAGCCACAGCAGCGCACTACTGAGCGCCCTGGGCTCCCACGTCATCAGCTCCGAAAGCGGTTGCCTGGTCCGCAGAGCCAGCCTGACGTATAGGTCCATCACGCTTCCGGCATCGTAGGGTCCACAGTCTCCTGTGGGGCCTCTTCGTCGGGCTCCTCCACGGAGACCACGTCCTTGTCCCACGCCTCAAACGCCAGCTCAGTCCGGCCGAGCCTGCGCAGCGCGGCCCATCCGATGTAACGCTGGAATTGCATGGTGGCCCGCTCGACTGCCACGGCGGTCCCCATCGAATACTTGCGTTCGAACGCGGCCATGTCGCGCTGATCGGCCCTGACCAGCTCGGGCTCCTCTGCGCCTTCCTTCCAGACCTCCAGGTCCATTACGGTCGGTGCTCCCATGTCTCTCTACTCCTCTAATGCGCGGCGGGGTACGGGGGTATTGCTGGCGGCCATGGTGTTCCCTGGTCCGACCAGGAAAGCGAACACGGCCACGGTGACACTCAGCCACGTGGGCTGATAGCCGATCGTCAGGTAAGCGATCTGGAGAGAGCCCACGACGATGCCAGCAAGGGCCAAGATCATATAGACCCAGGCCCGAGCCTTGACCGGGACGCTCTCCAGAATCGCTGTCATGTCAGGGCAGACGCTTCAGGAACCACGTCACGCTGGTGGTGAATGAGTGCGTGACCGTGATCACGTTCGCGGCGTCCGCGTACTCAGGCAACACCAGGATTTCCCGATCCCCCGAGGTGGCCGGGACGGACACCGCTGGCGAGCCCGCGCCCACAGGGTTACCGCCAGGCGTGCGCCCGTTGTCCTGTACAACGACGCTGTCCGCTGAGCCTCCAGCGTTCTTAATCTGGAGGATGGCCGGGCGGCCGTTCAACAGGCTGGCGTCGATCGTGTCCGATGCGGCCACGGGATTGAATGCGGGCGTGGTGCCCGCCTTGCTGATGGTGGTGGGTGTGTATGCGCCCATGGTCCCGTCCTATTCGAGAGATTTTGCTGGATCCGATGCTGGCTGAGGCCCTCTCGAGCTGCGCCGGCCAAGAAGATTTACGCCTGGGTCCCCAGGGTGGGCTCACCGATGATGGGCAGCTCCATCTGCATCTGGAGGAACTCACCCTGTTTTCCGCCGCTGGGCGGGGACACACAGATAAGAGTCCCGGAATGCTGAGCCAGGCCCGAGCCCTTGCGTGGCGCGAACACGAACGCAACCTGAGCGCCCCGGTTATTCCACAGGAATTTTGCCAGACCAGTGGTCTCCCAGTCCTGGAGACCCTCCAGGCTGATCTTGTATAGCGGCGTGTCGACGTCGGAGATTCCACCATCAGGGACCAGGGTCCGCTGTTGCTGGATAGGCGTATCGCCCTCCATGTTGATCTCCCACGCCTGATTGGCGTAGTCGGTCCCAGACAGCTTGAAAACAGCATCACGGAACACGCGGGCACCGGCGTAAGCGGGCATTTCTAGCTCTCTCTCTTTAGGTTGATCTCTGCGCCGTACAGGACGCCAGCATTCGGGATCTGGAAGTCAACCGGGACGACGCTGGCGATATAGCCGATGGTCTCCAGAGAGTCCAGGATCAGCGCCAGGTGTGCGTCCAGGAAATTCATCGCGTCAGTGGGCGTGCCTCCAGTGATCACGTCCACAAGCCAGGTTGTCTCAAACACCAGGACAGGAGTCTTGGCCGCGGCGTACCCGCCCCAGCGGACCCAGGCGTCTCCGACGTTGAGCATCGCGGGCTGATCGTCATAACCGGTGATGTCTTGGACCGTGTCGACCGCCTGGGCGATCGCGAGCCGGTCTGCTGCCAGTGTCATCCCACAACCAGCTTTCTGTATGGAGCCTCTAGACGGCGGACCTCCGCGTCCAAGCGCGGGACGAACGACGGGCCAGCACCATCGGAGGCTTGCTCGATTACCCCGAGCGTGAGACCGCGGCGCGCGAGGTTAACCACCACACGGCGCGACAGGGCCTCAGCCAGGTCCGGGGAGCTGGACGGGTTGCACTTACGGGCCTGAGCGGCCGTCTCCGTGGCGATCACCTGGCTGAGCTGAGGGTCCGTGTACCGGCCGACCGGGACCCCGATGGAGACCAGGTACGCCTTCACGTCATCAATGACAGCCATCAGAGATCAGCCTCTATCCAAATCTCTCCATAGCCCTTTTTCGGGAAAGTCTCCGCCAGCGCCCCGGGCCAAGTCACGTCGATTTCATAAGCGCCAACGCCAGCCACGGAGAGATCACTGGCGCCCCACTCGCGAGTAACCCAGCCCTGCGCCCCTGCCTCAATCGTCAGCGCGCCAGTAATCACTGTGGCGTCAGGTTTGCGCAGGCTTAGGGACGCAGAGCTGGCAGTGGAAAGATCAACAGCGGAGCCATCCTCAGCCAGGACCTGCACCCGCACCGCGGGCATGCGAGCGTTGCGCTTGTAGCGCAGCGTCGGCAGGCGGGCCATGTTGATCTTCCCTTTCCCCTGTGATGGTCGATCAGTCTTGCGCAAGCGTGGGAGTGGTGTCCTCCACAAGCCCGCGCGCCTTGAGGTCCTCAAGCGTCACCCTGCGACCAGTGGCCGGGTCGATCGCGAACCCGTACATCTTGGCGTGCTCGGCAACGTTCGAGCTGATGAAATCGGGAGCCGGATTCCGAGTCCCGCCGCTCTGAGTGTCACCAGGGAACGGGAACGCGCCACGCTCCTCTGAGCTGGTCGTGGTGAGGTCCCGCTCAGGCGCCGGTGTGCCTGAGGTGATCTCGGGCTCCACGTGGGAGTCCTCCTCGCTGGTTACTGTGTCGTTCTTCCGGACCATGTCCGTGATTCCTTCCACCTGGTTGGTTGATCTTGAACCTGAGCCTGGCCCGCTGAGAGAGGCCCCCGCCGCTGGACAGCGGGCCAGGAGTCCGAACTAGACGCCCGGATCATAGGTGACGCGCCGGATGCCCGGGTTGTCGATGACCTCCACGACGCGGTAGCCCCAGATAGCCAACTCCACGGAGCGGACCTGCCACTGGAACTCAAGCCGCTGTGGCGCGCTGGCCACGGCATAGACCGCGTCCGGGTCGAACAGGTAGCTGTTCGATGCCGCCGCGCTGGGCGCCGCGGCGGACGTGACCGGGTAGCCCTCCAGGCCAGCAACAGCCAGCCGGGCGAACCGCGGGGACACCTGGCCGTTAGCGTTGACCGGGCCGAACATCGGATAAAGCTTCCGGCCGGTGGAGTCGGTCGCGCGAGAGAACAGACGATAAAGGTCCTGCTGGAGCGCCAGCGAAGTGAATTCGTTCCCAGTGGCCACGTACTGAAGATCAGCCACAGCCGCCTCAAACGAACCGACAGAGGTAGCGTCCCCAGCCTGGGTGAACGAACCGTAAGCCGAACCGTTAGCGGTCACCGTGATGGTTGCGCCTGGAGATTCGGCCTCCAGCTCGGTCCACGCGATGGCCTCCAGAGCTTTGTTGTACTCGTAGACCATCTTTTGCCAGATGAGCGCAGACGCGGCCGGGCCACCCTGGTCCCACAACTCGCGAGACAGACGCACCTTGCCGGACACGGCGCCCGGGGTGATGGTCTCACTGGTCGCGGAGAACTGGCCTTCTGCTGGCTCCGTGTCCTCCACGTGAGCCGCGACCAGAGCAGAGTGAGAAGACCACTTCGGGACGATCATGGGCGTGATCTCGTCCAGGGTGCCCTTGCGGATGGCCTCCCACAGCGGGAAGACAAACTGACGCTGGTCCACGTAGAGGTCCGGGCGCTGGATGTTCGGGTTGAGCGCGGCGACGTTGGCCACAGGGATGATGGCGAACTGTTCGCCCTGGTCCGCAGTCGTGCGCACTGGACCATCAGGCGCGCTGGTGATGGGAGCGGTAAACACATGCTCCTGGATGAACCCCAGGGCGCGATCACGAGCAGCGGGGTCATTCTGGGAAGCGGCGCGGAGGTCAGCCGCGAAGTCGTGAGTACCGGCCACCAGTTGCCCGCGGTCGAAGCGGTACGGCTCGGGCTCGCTGACCTCAACAGTGCCACCCGGGACGCCAGTGGCGCCGTCTGCCGGGTTGATCACCTCTGGACCCTGAGCACCAGCAGGCGCGGCTGGGTTAGCGGCCAGGTAAGCCTGGAACGCCTGGGCAAACTGCCCCATGTCGAACTGTGGCGCGGGCGTGCAAGCTGCCTGCCCAGCGGTGTGAACGTGTCCGCAGACAGCGCACGGTTCCATGATTTCTCCTTGGTTGTCAGCCTCAGCCACCACGGCCGAGACACGAGCTGAATCAAACGCTGGCGATGGCGTCAGCGAGACTTCCGCCAGGACGTTCCCCTGGCCTGAGTGCCAGACGCCCGAGCGTTCCGAGAATTGGGCATCGTCTAAGAGCCCGATAGAGAGCCCGTCATAGACGCCATCCTCAGCTAGGGTGAGCGCGCGATCGCCCTCCGCGCCGCGGGCCACCTTGAACGTGACCCTGAGGCCCTCTGGACCATCGCTAAACGTGACCCCGCGGCCCACTGCCTGGCTCCGATCATGCTGGATCAGGAGCTTGACACGGCCCGGGTCAGACCAGGACAGCGAGCCCTGGGAGAACTGGTACGTCCGGCCGCCACGCTTCGCGGTCACCCCGTACGGGACGGCCAGCCCGGTGATGGTCCGGGCGTCCTGGTCAACCGCAAAGATGTTGCGCGATTCTGGCGTCTCAAAGCCGAAGTGTTGCGCGCCAGCCTCAAAGATGTTGCGCGAGCTGATCGTTGCGCGGCCGGTTGTCGCGAGATCCCAAATCACTTGCGCAGCAGCGATCCACGCCTGCCGCTGTGGTTCGCCGAGCTTGTCGAAAGCTGGCATTTCTCGGCCGTCGTAGGTTCGGAAACGAACCTTTCGGCCGTATGCGGTGTAAGCGATCCGGCCGCGCGATTCGGGCGTCGTGGTCGTCATGTCGCCTCTCTAGAAGTGGAGTCGGAGCCAGCTGGCAGAGCCGGGCGCGGCATGGCGAACGTGGGCTGAGGTAGGCCCTCACGCTCAGCCACAGCGTTGCGGTCGTAGATGCCCATGGTGATCCCAAGCTTGTAGACCTGGAAGCGGGAAAGATCATCAGCCCTCAGGAAGCCGTTGAAATCAGCCAGCACGCGATAGCCGCGGGGCGTGATGTCCGGCATGGAGAGCCGCTCCTGGATCGCGGAGACGTACATGCCGATTGATTCATTGATCTTGGATATGCGCCGGTCCTGGCTGTTCTGGTAGGTCCTGCTGGTTGTGCTGACGCCCAGGTCCTCAGGGTCGATTCCGAGCACGCGGCCGATCTCGACCACAGCGGCCGAGCGCGCCGCGTCTAGCTGGAGTTTCTCCGGGTCCCACTGGAGCGTCTTGTAATCCACCAGGCCCGGAACATAGGCGTCAGCTCGCGTCTGGCGGGCCTTCGTCCAGTCGTCCAGGAAGTCCTCCACGTCGGTCTGGTCCGGGTCAGCGTCCGGCCGGGGCGTGAAGTAGCCCTGTGGGAGTGGGCTGTCAGCGTAGCGGTCGGCCGCGGCGGACAGCTTCAGATAGGTCCGGATCGCGCGGGCGCCAGCGTCCAGGATGCCGTCCGTGGGCGACTCGAACAGGACGTAATCCCTGGGCGGGACCTTGACCTCGTCACCGTTAGGCATGCTCACGTGGAGGTAGCCGTCCACGTCCACCTGTGAGCACGGGTCAACGCGCCACACATAGGCCGGATAGTTCCGATAATCCCGCTCGCGGGTCCACCAGTAAGCCTTGCCCTCAAACAGGAGGTCCTCAACCAGGCGCGTCATGGTGATGGATCGCGGATGGTTCCGCTCGGGCTGATCCAGCAGCGATGAAACGTGAGTGACGTTCTCCGTGTCCAGGAGCCGGAACGGGATAGAGCCGATCTCGCCAGCTATCAGGTCGCGGCCGCGCTTGACAGCCGGGACCTGGATAGCTTCGCGGCGTGCCACCTTGGGAGCCGGGCCGATGGTTGAGCTGTAAGACTCCAGACCGAATATCTGAGCGGGGATCGAGCCCGCGTCTATCTCGAACTGAGGAGCGGAGGAGGTGGGGCGCTCGAATCCGAAGAACTCAGCCACCCGCCACCAGAAGGACACGCGCGAAACAGTAGCCTGTTCCCCCCACAAAAATCTTGCGTTACGCGCCGCGACTCACAACTAATTTGAGCCGCTGGGTCGGACGCGCAACTCTCGCGAGGTGAACTGCGCCAGCAGCGGCGTAGGCCGCGTCAGCGTTTCCGAACTTCCGGCTGAAGCGCCAGCCGTCTCCCATGGGCAACCGGTGAGACCCAAGGATGTGGGCGTTGAGGAGTGGGTCATTGCCGTGGATGATCATCCGGGAGCGGACCGCGTCCGCCATGCCCTGGCAGACAGCCGGAATCTCGGCCGACTTCAGCTCGACTTTCTGTGTCTTGCCCACGCTGTTCGTGGTCCACTGACCAGGCGCGCGGAGCTGGTACATGTCGGCCAGGATCGCGGCCGCGGGCCCACCAGGGAACCATCCGAGCGTCTTGGGCTTGTACGTGGCCAGGATCGCGGCGAGCTGATCACGCATGACGTTGAGGTCCGACCAGGCGCCAGCGATGCCCACCCGGACGCGGCCGGATTCAGTGGCCGCGGCCGCGGCCAGGGTGGCGTGTTGCCCTTCCGGGGCGACGTCCAGACAGAAGTACTTCCGCTCAGCCTCCATAACCCCGGAACCAGCGGGGTCAGCGCATGCGTTCCACGCCTGGCCAGAGATTGGGCTGTCCAGCGACTCCACGGACTGACAGAGGATCTCAGTCCGGAACACAGACGGCGGGTCGGTGCCCATGGAGGTCCTGAT
>Ga0193738_1001122_pt1 | contig 11108 bp, 16 predicted proteins | sample L2a1metaG_FD_144927 | JGI IMG/M metagenome (GOLD analysis project Ga0193738, IMG submission 144927) | Soil microbial communities from a riparian zone of the East river system, Colorado, United States - L2a1 | ecosystem: Environmental > Terrestrial > Soil > Riparian zone | place: USA: East River...
TGCACTGACGTGAGTCAACTCGACGAGTTCATCAACCCAGATCCGCCGCCACAGGCTGAGCCTCTCCTACCTGGCTCGCCTGCAGGCAAGGTTCTGGCTTGGGACTTCTACAACAAGGTGTTCCAACCAAACTGCGAGTGGAACCCAGGCGATCGACAGTACATTTGGCAAGGCTCGATCAAGTCCGACATTGCCGATGCCTTCGAGATCTCGACCGTGTACTGTTCGACCATCATGAGGGAACTCTACCGGATGAGGTGCCTCGTACGGCTCCGTAAAGGCGGAGGTAAGGGAGGTCTCACGGCCATTGCTGTGATGCACCCACCGACCGACACCCTGTGGTCGACAGAACACATAAGCTCGACTGCAGCGACGCACACTAAGTCAGCTGCAGACGACCAACGCTTCCGCGACTTGACAAAGCGTGTGGAGTGGTTGGAAGACACAGTACAGGCGCTCGTTAGAGCGGCTGCCAATCAATAGGAGACGCTCTGATGGCTACGTGGGAAGAGGCCAGCAAGTGCCCTCGGTGCAATCAACCTGGTAGGCAAACCAGCGCAGTGCCTTCAGGCAACCCTGGCAATAAGGTCGTAACTCTCAAGTGTGAGAACTCGGCATGTCCTTGGGGACGTGACCCTGAGGACCTGGGTTGGATTGTCGAACTAGATCCACAGGGTAACGTGTGCGAGCGGAAGCCAGGTGATGTCCAGTTCCCGAAGATGGGCAAGATTCCGAAGTCGATTGCCGAGCAAGCAATGATGCAGGCGGAGCGCGACTCCAAGGCAGTGACACCTACTCAAGGCGAAACCCCTGAGGTCTCTTGATAAGGTCCATTCGGCTAGGGTATAATTGAGGTATGATAGAGCCAAAGGATTTCGAGCTCCTGGACATTCAGGACCAGGCTGACACCGTAGGCTTTCTAACACCCATCGAGTATGCCAAGCTCCGGGGCATCCGTCCACAGCAAGTGTACGCGTTGCTCCGGAGTGGCCGTTTGGAAAGTGAGCAGTGCCGTTGTGGACGACGAATTGTATCAGTACAAACGGCCGATGAGGTTCGCGAGGCGCAAGCGCGTACACGAGGGGGAAGACTGGACACCAGATCAGATGGCGAGCGGGCCTCAGCAAGCGAAGGGTCTACTGTGCAAGCGTGAGGGCAAGCGTAAGGAATGGCGTAAGCTCACCACTACATACGAACATACCAAGAATGGTTTGGATCGCCTGTGGTGGTGTGAGTGTGGCGTCCTATTGAAGACTGACAAGATGTGGTAAGCAACTCAAAGCCGAAGAAGAAAGGCAGCGTTCGCGTGACCTGCTGGTGTGAGACGGAGGTTGTCTATGTTCCACTGGAGGACTTTGATCAGGGCTTAACGTTGCCTTGCTACCAGCAAAAGTGCAAAGACATTGACACTCAGAAACGGAAGGAACTACTAACATGAACGTGAGCTACGAATACGAAGGGGTACATCCGAGGTTTGAATTGGGATCGAACACCGTAAGGGTGCCCGTGGAATCGAAGAGTGCGAAGTCGTACTGGGAGCATGAGTTCGAGCGTGCCTCGGCCAAGATGGACAAGGCTCTCGACATGCTCTCCAAGTTCGAGGACATGGGTGAGGATGACTATGAGGTCGGCGCCGTCATCCAGTTCGACAAGCGATTCGCTCCGGGTGGTCGACTGTACTCGTACGCAGCCATCAAGTGCGAGAACAATCTCTGGTACACGACCTCCGCCACGAAGAACGCGGGCCCGTTCACGTGGGAGCAGATGGCGAACTTCCTCTCTGAGGGCGTCGACGAGATCTGGTGCGTCGACACCTTCAAGCTGGTGTGGGAGAAGGACGGTTCCTGATGGCTGCAAGCCTCAACTGGATTGTGGCTGGGTGTCTCGTAGTCCAAGAAGACGACTACGAATTTCGATGGGATGCGCGAGACATCCGGCTCGTCCAAGTCGGACTCGATGAGGGTCCAGTACTCAAGCGAGTGTGGAAAGCGATGAAGAGGAACTTCCCTCGTGAAGAGATCGTCGTGTGTCTGTATGCTGTAACCGAGACCAACATCGGACGGAGTGGACGATTCAAGCATTTGGAGATGTCCTTCCATTCGATGGCAAACATCAAGGAGTGGTACCCATGATTCTGAGCCCACACGAAATCGCCTGGCTGTGTCTCAACGTCGGTCTATGGACTGTCGACGACGCCACCATCATGACGGCGATCGCACTTGCTGAGTCAGGAGGCAACACTGAGGCACTCGGCCGCAGCAAGGACCCCGCTTCGGCTTCGCTCGGCCAGCGTGACCACGGTCTGTTCCAGATCTCTGGTCGCTGGTTCGGTGACAAGCTCCAGACCTACCGCTGGCGTGATCCTTACGACAACACTCGCCTCGCTCGCTACATCTGGGATCGCTCCGGATTCGGTGCTTGGAACGTCACCGACACAGGAGCCGAACTCCAATTCCTCCCCGACGCCAAATGGGGTATCAAGGCACCATTCCCACCTCCTCCCGCTCAGGCAGGTTGGCGTACGTGACTGAAAAGGACTACAGCTTTCAGGCTGAGGACGTCGAGAAGCTGAAGGACCGAAAGGGGAGACTCAATGCGTCTCAAATGGGGACGGGTAAGACCTATATGGGCGCTGAGCTTGACTTGGAAACTGACACCACAGGTGCAACGCTCGTTGTCAGTCCTCTTGGAAACTTCGACAACTGGAAGGAGCGATTCGAAGACCGGAACGTTCCAGTCTACGAAGTGGACCCTAAGGACCGCGACGGTTCGTTCAGACGATTCCGAAATGCCAAGGTGCCCCAGGGACACAAGGTCTTCATTGCCCATTGGCAGGCACTTAGGCTTATGCCTGCCTTGTCGGTGGTCAGCCGTGAGAAGCCGTTTGGGCATATCATTGCCGACGAAGTACATCGGATGCAAGGGCGCAAGACAAAGCAAACTCGAGCTCTCAAGGCCATCCGTGCTAATTTCCGCACAGGCCTATCAGGCACTCCTGTCACTGCAAGCCCAGCTGGGTACTGGTCCGTACTAAACTGGCTCTATCCAGACCAGTATACTTCATTCTGGAAGTTCTTCGACCAGTTCGTCGACTTCGAGTTGCAGTATACAGCTAACGGTGCGTACAAGAAGGTCAAGGGCGTCAAGGACGAAGATCTCCTCCTCAAGCAGATCGAACCCTACTATGTTCGGCATCTGAAACGTGAGCAGTGCTGCCCATGGCACCCTGAAGGTGTGATGCCTTGGCTGCCAGACAAGTACTACTCGACTAAGTGGGTCGACCTCACACCTCAGCAACGCAAAGCCTACCACTCGATGGAGAAGGACATGCTCTCGTGGGTAGGTACACACGAAGACGAGCCTCTTGCAGCAGGCGCAGCAATCGCGCAGCTGACGAGACTCCAACAGTTCGCAATGGCATACGCCACTATTGATGATGGGAAGATCAGACTTGCGGAGCCTTCCTCCAAACTGGACGCTGTATACGAGATCCTTGAAGAGGCACTCGATAACGGGGAAGCCCTTGTCATATTTAGTCAGTTCTCCCAAGCCATCTCCCTTCTGGCCGAAAGAATGCGAAAGATGGGTAGTAAGGTCAAGTGGGGTACTTACACAGGGCAAAATCGTTCGGAGCGCGAAGGCGTCAAGAGAGCGTTCGCGAACGGTGATCTCGACGTCTTCGCTGGCACAATCCAAGCTGGTGGTGAGGCGATCGATGGATTGCAGAATTATTGTTCCACGATGGTCTTCCTGGACCGTACCTGGTCATCGAGCGCCAACAACCAAGCTGAAGATCGTCTTGACCGTGATGGGCAAACGAAACCTGTACATATCATTGACATCATGGCTCGAAATACCGTTGACTTAGGTCGACGGCAGAAGCTAATCAACCAATGGGCCTGGATCAGAAAGATGCTAGGCGACGAGAAAGGCAGGATTCAAGATGAAGTCACTCAAGGACGCTGAGAAGACGGAACTGGCCGCTAAAATGTCCGAGCTGACGCCTGACATAGCATCACTGCGACGAATGGCTGCCTTCAGTCACGCAGAGAACAGCCGCAACCACGAATGGCATACCGATCCCTTCACTTGTGCTGACCACATCCTGTTCTGGATGGTGACAGGTAACACAAGTGACGGTATGAGGGACGAGAGGCGTGATCGTGAGGCGCTCTGAGGCCGAAGTACTAGTCAACAAGTACTTCGACAACTGTCACTACATGATGTTCGGTGACTTCGATCTGTCCCGAGAGGACCGACGCGCCAAAGCCTTAGAGTGGTACCTCGACTTGGCAGTGGCAATCGGGCTGGTGGAACTCGATCGACCACAGGATGATGACCATCCTCACAATACCTCAGAGTCGAATGGTATTCCAGGTGAATGCAGATGTAGTATCTGTGTCGATCTCAGGCCGGAGGTACAACACCGACCTGATGAAGAAAGCTTCCAGGCGAAGGTTCGCCCAGAGACACAGGCTGAGTTAGAAGAGGACCTCGAAGCTGCCGGCGCGGAGCGTGACTTGGAGGAAGCAATGAGCTTCAAGGCGAAGGTCATCCCCTCGCAGACGCACTACCTCGTCAAGCTGTACGGGTGCGGTCACGAAGACACTAGCGACAACAGGTTCGAGGGCAACCCTACTGAGGTCATAGGCAGGATGCACAAGTGCAAGGTGTGTGATCAGTGGCGTTCCATTCAGTTCGTCAGATCAGTTCATTTCTGACTCCGTTGATAAGGGCCATGAAAGTCCTATAGACTTAAGGGATAACCGCAGTGAGAGATGTCATTCCTATCCATAATTCGGACCAGGAGGCCTTTCTCTCCTGTCGCCGTCGGTGGGACCTGACGTCCATCCTGCGCCAGGCATATCGCCCAGTAGATATGCCTAGGCCTCTTAAGTTCGGGATCTGCATGCACCAGGGGTACGAGGTCCTCCATGACCCTCGCTGGTGGCTGCTTGACCTCGAATTTGTCTTGGTGATGGCCAAGTCTGAGTTTGTGGAAGCCATGAAGGCTGTTCGCGACCAGTACTTGATGCTCTCTGGCAGAGAAGCGCTAGATGAGGAGCACCAAATCGAGTACGACGAGTGCATGATCCTTGGCAAGAACATGCTCGACGTGTACGCCGACTACATGATCCAGAACGAAGACCGATCGAATTGGCATCCGCTCGGTGTCGAAGAAGAGTGGGAAGTGCCTCTCGGCTTCAGTGTCGAAGGCGTGGAGGTCGTGTTCAGGTTCCGAACGGACCTTCGTATGGCTGACAGAGATGGTTTCCAGTGGCTGTGGGATCACAAGACGACCGCCAGGATGTCAGAGTCGACAGCCTTCCTCGAGCGCGACCCGCAGATGGGCAAGTACCTCTGGGGTCTCAAGAAGCTCGGGTATCCAGTCATCGGCGCCATCTACAACGAGCAGTACAAGGGCTATCCGGACCTACCTGCCGTCTTGAAGGTGACGCGACTTGGACGTTCCTTATCAACCTCGAAGTCGCAAGACACTACGTACGCTCTGATGATGCGCGCTATCCAAGAGCACAACGAGGACCCAGCTATGTACGAGGAGTACCTCGAGTGGCTGAAGGCAACTGATGGTGCCAAACAGTTCGTTCGCCGCACGATGATCCGACGCAACGAGCACCAGCTGAAGATGCAGCACCAGACACTGCAGGACATCACAGTCGAAATGCTCAATAACCCTACGATCTACCCCTCACCAACCAAGTTCAAGTGCGACTTCTGTATGGTGCCTGACGTGTGTCAACAGATGGAGGATGGTAGCGACTGGGAGTGGACTCTCAAGAATAGGTACCACCAAGTGAAGGACCATTATGGCCACGCAGTCTAGCGTAGACATTTCAGAACTCACCAAGCCAGGCAAACTGGGAGGCATCGGTGTCGACACAGCTGTCGAACGAGAACCGTACATCAACATGCTCGTCTACGGAGACCCCGGAGCAGGCAAGACTGTTCTGGCCGGCAGCAGTGATGCAGTCCCCGACATGGCTCCCGTGCTGGTCGTTGACGTTGAAGGTGGATCGTTCAGCCTCAGGAACTTCTACCCAGGAGTCCACGTCGTCCGAGTGAAGAAGTGGACAGAGCTATTCGACATCTACATGGCACTGTACAAGGAGCAGGACGAGCCGAAGTACAAGACTATTGTCCTTGATAGTCTAACGGAACTGCAGAAGCTGTCGATGAAGACAATCATGGACCAGGTTGTCGAAAAGGAACCTGACCGCGACCCTGAGGTTCCTAGCATTCGTGAGTGGGGCAAGAACGGTGAGCAGACTCGTCGCTTCGTTCGTGCCTTCCGAGATCTCCCCCGCAACGTCATCTTTACCTGTCTGGCTGTATCTGAGAAGGACCAGCGCAGTGGGAAGATCACGTATCGTCCAAGTCTGAGTGGTAAGTTGTCCCTTGAGGTCAGCGGCTACATGGACATCGTTGGCTTCGCCTACTCCAAGATGATGGCAGTCGACGGCGAACCCAAGATCTGTCGGTTCTTGCTCACCGGCATGACAGACACCCACATTGCGAAGGACCGGTCAGACCGGCTCCCGCAGGTTGTCGAGGACCCGAGCATGGCAATTATCCACAGTCACATCTTCAACACTGGAGACTAACACAATGCCAGTCATCAACTTCACAGGCGCCGAGGAGCGCGGCGGGTTCGAGGCCTTCCGAGGCCGACACCACGTCGCGATCACCGACATCGAGGAGACCGCAACAAAGACCGCCGGCAAGTTGCCTGAGGGCACCGAAGGCGTCACGGTCGAGTTCACCGTCCTCGAAGGCAAGTACAACAACCGGAAGATCTGGAACAACTTCTGGTTCGCTCCGTCGACTCTAGGGTTCCTCAAGAACATGCTCGTCGCCACGGGGCGCTACGAGATGGAGGACCTCGAAGAGGAGATCGACGTCGATTGGGATACACTGATCGGCGCCGAGCTCGAGGTCAAGACCAAGATCAAGCCGGAGACCGAACAGTACGACGCCAAGACGGAGATCCAGAGCTACAAGTCGTATGATCCGGACAAGGACTACAGCGGTGAGGGTCACGGCGCTTCGTCAGGGAGCACCCTTCTCCCCTAGGGTTCCAGCCCTTAGGTGAGATCCGAGGGCCTGGGAGCTTGGGCTCCCAGGCCCTCACTTGGTATTTGACTAGCTGGAGGTCCTAATGGCGTCAACCCTCGAGTTGACAAGTGAAGTCAGTGTCCAACGGAGGATGACCTTCTTCCGTTGGTTCTTCGAAGGGATGGAAGGATACATCTGCGTAGCCCGCATTGACAGGTCGGCGAAGCCTCCGCACTTCGAAGAGCACTTCTTCAAGTGGCCGTCCGAGCAGGACGAGTTGTCTGAAGAGGTCACCTCGTGGGCCACAGGGTTCGATGTCTACTTCACTCCGATGTTGCTCGACAAGCCTATCAGACGGAAGGAATTCGTCAAGGCTTGCCAAGTTGTATGGTCAGACCTGGACAGCTGCGCTCCGGACAAGCTGCGCGTCCCTCCTCACATGGTTGTTGCATCGTCCACAAATCGCTTCCAGGGATATTGGCGCCTAGATAACAACAGGCACAACCCTGTGGATATCGAAGACATGGCGCGCCGGATTGCATACACGCATCTTAATGAAGGCGCTGACAAGTCTGGCTGGGATCTCACACAACTGCTTCGAGTTCCTTACACACTCAACTTCAAGTACAACTCCCCGCAGTTCATCAAAGTGGTGTCAACTGAGGCAGGGTCATATTCTCTTGACGAGCTAGGTGAAGTCTATACCCAAGAGAGTATCACTGCCGCTGACGGTATGTACGAGTACCCTTCAGGCGATGTCTTGCCTGAAGTCGAAACGATCGACCTGGCCTACGCTCGCAAGCTCCATCCAGGTATTCAACGCTTGCGTAGTGAAGAGCCAGAAACTAGCTGGTCAGAACCTCTTTGGCGCCTACTACTGGAACTCTTCGAGATTGGAATGACCCGTGAAGAAGCATTCGTCATCGCACAAGAAGCATCCTGTAATAAGTACCGTCGCGATAACCGGTCTGACCGTTACCTTTGGGTCGACGTCTCGCGAGCTTGGGTCAGGTACGCTCAAGCTCATCGTCCCGTCACGGGTACCTTCGAAGAAGAGCGCATCCTCACAGACGAGGAAGAGGCTCAGGCTGAAGCGGATGCGTCGTTTGTTGAGGAGTACGTAGAGTGGGCTACCTCGCTTGGGGATGCCGCATCCCAATACCACGAAGCGGGCGCGTTTGTGATCTTATCGTCCCTCCTTGCGGGCAACGTGCGTCTTCCAACTTCGTATGGTGTGCTCTTACCCAATCTTTGGTTCATGATCCTTGCCGATACTACTCTGACGAGGAAGTCAACGGCAATGGATGTAGCGATGGACCTGGTGACGGAGATCAACAGTGATGCTATCCTAGCAACTGACGGATCGATTGAGGGCCTCTTTACAGGCCTCTCTACTAGACCAGGGCAACCATCAGTATTCTTGCGTGACGAGTTCAGTGGTCTCGTTGAGGCCATGACCAAGAAGGACTACTATGCCGGGATGGCGGAGACCCTCACGAAGCTATACGATGGTAAGTATCAGAAACGAATTTTGCGTCGCGAGACAATTGAGGTCAAAGAGCCAGTCCTCATCCTCTTCGCTGGAGGAATCAAGAACCGAATCTTGTCCCTACTCACATGGGAACAGGTGTCGTCTGGGTTTCTCCCCCGCTTCTTGTTCATCACAGCAGAGTCTGATGTCACGAAGCTACGGCGCCTCGGTCCTCCTACCGACCAATCGGAAGGTCGAAGGGATTACATTCTGGCTAAGCTGAGTGCTATGCATAGCTTCTATACAGGCACCAAGACGATGACTGTAGGTTCGGGTGAATTTGCTAAGACCGTACAGATGCCCTCTGTGGTGAATGCGAAGCTGACCGACGAGGCGTGGGACCGTTACGGACTCATTGAAGAGCTCATGTTGAAGGCAGGAGTCAAGTCTCCTCAGCCAGACCTCGCTACGCCGACCCTTGACCGCATGTGTAAGTCGGGACTCAAGATGGCCGTACTGATCGCAGCATGTCGTAAGCACGCCGACCCTGTGGTAGTCGAACTCAGAGACATCGTGAAGGCGTTCAGTTACATCAGCAGGTGGAGAGAGTACACTTCAGAAGTGCTCGACAAGATCGGACAGACCTCCGAAGAGAAGCTCGTGCAGCGTGTACATCAGTACATTGCCAACCACGAAGGTTGTCTTCGTTCAGAGGTCATGCAACAGTTCGCACTCAATGCACGCTCGGCCGATTCGGTCTTGTCGACATTGGAGCAGCGGGACCTCATCACGAGGTCGAGAGCAAGCAGGGGAGAGCGTCTTTCGGCGTTCCATTTCAAGGAAGGTAAGAGATGACAACTGGAGTTGCAATCGTCAGTGGAGGTATGGACTCAGTCACCATGCTTCATATGCTGGCAGCGGAAGGAGACAACCTCGTCGTAGTTGGGTTCGACTACGGACAGAGACATAGGAAGGAATTGAGATTCGCCGAGCAGCATGCCCATGCCCTCAATGGAACGTTCATCAAGGTGCCGATGGCATTCATGGCAGATCTGCTTCACGGCTCGTCGCTCACCAGTGACAACGTGGACGTCCCTGATGGTCACTACGCCGCGGAGACGATGAAGGCTACGGTCGTTCCTAATCGGAACATGATCATGCTCAGCGTTGCTGCTGGGATCGCCGTTGCCGAGAAGGCAGAGTACGTCGCGACCGCTGTACACGCTGGTGACCACTTCATCTATCCAGACTGTCGACCCGAGTTCATCATCATGGCGAGCGAGACAATCGCTGTGGCTACCAAGGGCTTCAGTTCCTGGAGAAGTGGACCCGTCGTGGCACCATTCGTCGAGAAGACGAAGACAGACATCGTGACCATCGGACATGAACTCGGTGTCGACTACTCCTTGACGTGGACTTGCTACAAGGGAATGGCCTTGCACTGTGGCTCATGTGGCACTTGTGTCGAGCGCAAGGAAGCATTCCGCAATGCCGAAGTACACGATCCAACCGAATACTACGACGCCAGCTACCTGGTGCAGGCATACCAATGATCAAGAAGACATCACCAAAGAAGCGTGCAGCTCCGAAGCCAAAGAAGAAGGCAGCGCCCCGTGGCAAGAAGTACTAAGCCAATTGTCCTCGATCCGAAGAACGAGTTCGAGGCCGTCCTCATCGAGATCGTCGAGATGCACCGCAAGAAGGCAGCACTCTACGGCAGCACGGATGATGAGCATTGGAACTTCTATGAGGCTGCAAACCGTCTCGGTATCACACCCATTGACGCTTGTGATGCCTTCACAGCGAAGCACGAGGCTGCCTGGAAGCGTTGGAAGATGGGCGACCGAGAGCGTACTGCCGGCAGTGACGACGCTTCCATCGATCTATCAGTCTACGGCGTGATTCGTCGCGTCCTCTACAAGCGAGGTGCCTTCTGATGAAGCGGATCCTAGCGCTTGTCGCGACTGCTCTCATCTTCACCACAGGGTGTCTGCCGGAGATGGCGAACTGGGGTTGGTGGAAGGCTCGAGAGCCGACGGTGCGCCAGACGGTCACGGTCGACATGCGCACGAACTTCGGGTTCTACTGGCCGGACGCGTTGAATGCGATCAACAATCTGGCGGGTTGGCCGGTGCTCGGCCCGGCCGGCTGGTATGGCGTGTGGGACCAGAACGCCGACGTGCTGTTCCAACAGTCGGGGCCGATCTGTCCGTACGGTGACTGGCCGACGTGCACGGAGCGTCGCCACATGTGGGTGCAGTGGGTGGTGCCCGATCCCAACGCCCCGTTCCTGTCACGGTGCATCGTGTGGTGGGACCCCGCCTACTGGGTGCCATCGGACCCCGGCTGGCAGGCCCACTACTGGCACTGGCAGGTGATCATGCACGAGGTGATGCACTGCCTCGGCTACCCCGATGTGTTGCCGCCGACCGATTACGTGGGCGCGCTGTCGTACTACGGGTTCTGGGATCCGGCGTATCGGGCGGCGAACTGGTGGACGTGGGGCGGCCATGACTGGCAACTCCTCGACCGTGACAGCTACGGCCTCTACTAAGGAGCATCA
>Ga0193738_1001124_pt1 | contig 11095 bp, 23 predicted proteins | sample L2a1metaG_FD_144927 | JGI IMG/M metagenome (GOLD analysis project Ga0193738, IMG submission 144927) | Soil microbial communities from a riparian zone of the East river system, Colorado, United States - L2a1 | ecosystem: Environmental > Terrestrial > Soil > Riparian zone | place: USA: East River...
TTGACCTATTTGATTTCTTTCATACCACAAGATATTCATATAAACCATCATGTAAAGAGGTTCTTTTGAATAAAGAGTATACTGCAAAGGTATATAAGGATAAGGTTGTAGTGGGTTGTCAAGAGTTTCCAACTAGTAAGTTGGATGAAATGGTTACGGCATTAAAGGAATTAAAATGAAAGGATGTAGTAATCCACCTACAGAAACAGGTATGTTTTTGTGGTATATTCTTGATATGGGCTATCTCAATGTCGGTATAGTCCAAATCTTAATGGACCAAGAAAAACACCGCAAATATCTTCGAGAAAATCGTGCCACGGACAAAACGTGGTATATTTATAAGGGTGAATTTTCAGAATTTACTCTTTACCATCAAGCACACGACCACCTACCGCCGATGGATGAAAATAATAAACCGTTTGTAGATGGATATATTCCTTTTGATATAAGGACTTTGCGTTAGCTATGTATATGATTGAAGGTATGATTGATATGGGTTTAAAAGAGGGCCAAACATGGCCAACTGATGCCCACAGAAAGGTTGCCCAATTTATGGGTCTATTTAATAGTAGAGTGACCACAAGAGATGCACTTTACGAAGTAGTTCAGGCGGTGATTAAAGTGCCCGCCGACCAAATTGAATTGGTTACCGCTATTGATTTGGCTACAAAGTACAATGTCCCATATATTAGTTTAAGTTAGGCGAAGCTTATGAAATTCCAATTACAATTTAAAACTCCTGACGTTTTAGACCAACTTGACGACCAATGCGGTAGTTATAATGATAAGGATAAATTTGTTAAAGATGAACAACTTATCGAAGATTGTCGTATGTTAGCACGTACTTTTATAGAATACGGCGAATACATTAAAATTGAATTTGATACAGATACTGGTACGGTAACAGTTTTACCACTTTAAAAGCGAGGAACGAGCTATGGTATATACTTATCCACAAAGCGTTAAAGAAGCGGCAAAAATCCTTGATAAGGATATGCCGGGTTGGGAAAAGAAAATTGATTTAGAAAATTTTCATATTCATAGTACTGAATACTGTCCACTTAGTAGAGTGTATGGTGGTTATAGTACAGGATTGCGACATTTATTTGGTAATAGTAATGATACAGGTGGATTTTTTGCTAATCGTGAAACGAATGATGAATGGTTAAAGGAAATTCAACTACGTTTGGACCGCAAACTGAACGAAGTTCAGGAAGTCCACGATTTTGCTTGGGCTCTTCGCCAAATGCAACAGGGCAAAAAGGTAGTATATAGTGGTATGGATACTGAATTATACTTCTTTATAGAAGGTAGTTACGTTAAACAACAGTATCTTAAGCATCCCGACATTAAAGTATGTGGAGATTTACATATTTTTTCCGTAGACTGCGGTACTTATGCACGAAAATGGCGTATATATGAAGAACCCAAACCAAAGCTTTCAAGCCTAAAGCCGGGCGATAAGTTTACGTGGCCAGAAGCTAGGGACTTGGGCCCATTTGTATTTTTGAATAATAAAGATAGAGCAAAAGGTAGTCATAAGTATCACTATATTGATAATAAGTCTGTATTATGTGGTAATGACTATGATAGAGAAGTTGAGTTGGTAAAATGAATCCATATGAATCACCAACCGGTCTTGCCGAAGGTAAGTGGTATTTAGACCCAATAGCGATTTTACAAACTCTTCTAGTATTTACAGGATTATCTATTTTATGTTTTTTACTGTATCCAGTACTTGTAGTATTAGATTGGAAGCGTCAGACACAAGTTAAAAAGATTTTTGAGAGCGTAATGGTAATCGTATGGTTTTTAGAATTAGCTTATGTGATTATCATTTTACTAGGTCAGCAACACGCAGTAGCGGAGTTTATAGAAAAATGGGTATCCAAGATTTACATATAGGCGAAACATTCATTCATAATGGTTTAAGCCATATGAAAGTTGCCCCTCTTCTTGAAGAAAGAATTCTTTTAGAAGTTACTGTTGAAAACGATGATATTCCTCACCGAATTCCATCTGACAATAATGCCGCCATTTTACTTGACGGCGATAATATTGGCCGCCTTGTATTTATTTGTCCATTAGATGAAGTGGAGGTTACAACACAATGGACTCTGACCTAGCACAAGCAACATACGGAGATATGCCTCATCTAGCATCATTAGATTATGATTTATTTGAGGAGCCATGGGAACAAAGTGATTTTAAGAAAGCGTGGCATGACCACCAAAACATAGTAATTAGAGATAAAAAGAAAAAGGTTATCGCTTATTGTTTCTATAGTAAGAATGATGAAGGTGGCGTTGAAATTATTCGTATTGCTGTTAATCAGGAATATCAACTTAAGGGATTAGGAACAAAAATACTTCAATTTATTTTAACAAATGAAAAATTTTTAACATTTGAAGCAACCTTAAGAGAAACAAATCTAGCTGGTCAACTTTTCTTTAAAAAGTTAGGCTTTAAATGTATTAAGCAATTAAAAGATTTTTTTAATGATACTCATGAAGATGCCTATTATTTCTTCCTAAAAAAGGAAGCGGAAAAACCGATACTAATATGAGTGATTTTATTAATCTACTCCAATCTATGGATTTTTTAGTAGAAGCTAGTGATACTGAACAATTTTTCTTATGGAAACAATCAGTTGAAGAATATAAGTTTTGTTCTGCCGAGCAATGGCAATCACAAATTGGTAGGTCACATATTATTACGCAAGTACATGGTAGACCAATCAATATACAATTAATGCCGGTTCTTATCAAAGGAATTCATATAGGATTCTATGATTGTATTTCTCAGTTGGCAGACTGGTTAATAGTAGAAAAATTTATAGAAGAACATTTCACAAAGAAATATAATGGTAGCCGGGCTACCACTGATGCTTTAAATTTTTCTCATGCTTTACACTATATAAATGATAAGTGCAAAATTACATAGTAAAATTTTACGGCTAGCTACTGCTAGTCTAGATTTGCCAAATTGTAATAAAAAACATTTTTCGTTTATAGTTAATAAAAATAGAATAATTTCATTTGGGTATAATCAATCATATACAACACATCCTCTTAGTGCCAAATATGGCCATCGCTTCAATGATATTCACTCGGAGTTAGCCGCTATAATTAATTTTCCCTATGCTCCACGATTTCTACAAGATTATGTACTAATCAATGTAAGACTTAGAAAAGATAGTAGTATAGCACTTAGTCGGCCATGTATATATTGTATTAAATTACTTACTGATTTCAAAATGTATGAAGTATATTATACGTCTAACGATGGGAGTTTAAATAAATTATGAATGCCTCAGTACCTTTGACACCGAAAGTGGAGAAGTTTAATCCTCTACCACCAGGTAAATATAAACTGGCACAACCGTGGACAATTAAAAATTGGAATGTCCAAAGATATCAAAATATATTTCCTATTGATACAGTTAATGGAACTGTAACATTTCCGCCCGGTTTAATTTTAACCATTAAATATTATGTTAGTGGCGCACAAGTTGGTTTGAGTTTCTTTGTTAAAGATAATAAGGGTACTGCCCTAAAAGAAGCTTTCAATCACTATATTAGATTAAGAAATAATAAACACGACATTGAAATGCCTGTAGTGGAGGTTCCCTAAATGTTAATGGAAATGTATACCGAATACTGGCAAAATGGCTATGATATTCATAGGGCTATTATGACAATTTGTCCTACACTTACCGCGCCAGCGTATAGTGAAGCAAAATCCACCCTACAAAAACTAGTATGTATTCCACTTAGTACAGCAAGAGCACTTTCCTATAAAGGACGCTAATCATGGTTGAGGATAAAGGCACAATTGAGATTGTAGTTGCTGAACGCGACAATCGCGGACCAACCGGCAAAATTCACTCGAAAGAATTTAATAAGGGTGATGCTGCCGCCTATTGGTATGATAAACAAAGATTTCATTCTATTGAAAAAGAGTTCTCTGAACTCCATAATGATGTTCCAGTTATCAAGCACGTAAAGGAGAAACGCCGTGGTTTATAATTATCCAAATAGTATTGATGAAGCCGCCAAAGTATTAGACCAGTTCAATAAGAATTGGGCTGATAAGGTTGATATTGTAAGATTGGATATGGGTCATGGTAATCGTTGTGTATTAGGTCAAGTTTTTGATGCACATGACATTGGACTGGAACAATTATTTGATGTTGATTTTGATGAAGAAATTGATACTAATAGAGATGAAGACTATTTTATTGATAAGATTTTTGGCGCAAGAGCTTCTCGTGAACTATGGATTCGAGAAATAATTAAGCGAAAAGTTTCGCTTTCACATGTTGAAGTATTAACATGTTTAACATTAGGTATACCAGTTTATGGTAATGGAATTCAATATTATGATATTCAAAATGTTGTTAATTTACTTAGTACAACACTCAAAATTTGGACAGGTCACCATGTACTACGAATAAATGACCTTAAGCCAGGTGATACATTTCGCCGTAAAAATAGTAATTTGACTTTTATTTTATTAAAAATTCCATCAGATACCAAAATTCATTGTGATGAATTTAATGATTATGCCAAATATGCTTATTCAAATAATAACATGATTTATTGTGATAACGAAAACGTAGAAATAGAAAAAGTATGACCACTTTACAAGATTTTATAGAAGATAAAGCGGCGGCAGTTTGGGTTGATTCGCGATATAGTGGGTCATTAGACTTCTATAGCGGAAGTTTTAATCCATTGCATCAAGGTCATTTAGAGATTGTAAATCATTACGCCAAAGCGTATAAGATTGAGCCAGTCTTTGAAGTGTGTATTACACGTTTCGATAAACTGGAACTTACATTTGACGAAGTCCTAAAGATTAAGGCGCAATTTGATAGTCTTAATCGACCGGTAATATTTACGCGTTTACCAACTTTCCTACAAAAGGTTGTGGCATTTCGCGACATAAATATACATCATGCAATAGGTTTTTATGAAAATATGAACTTTATAGTTGGTGGAGATACTCTTTTACGTATCAATGATACAAAATACTATTTTGACTCCTTAATAGAGAAAGAACGAGTATTTAGTGAATTAACTAAAAAATATGTAAAATTTATTGTTTATGAACGTCATGGTAATCACATTCATCATGATTGGTTACATCGAGGTCTGAAAGACCTTTGTGTATTTACTGGTTATACGCCAAAAGCTATTAGTTCAACGGAGCTTCGCTCCAAGGAGAAAAATAATGAGTTACACATACCCAAAAAGTATTGAAGAAGCCGCGCAGCTATTAGACCAAGTTAAGCCAGGTTGGGAGAAATTGATTGACCAAAATAAACTATTTATGGGTTCTAGTTTAACATGTATTCTAGGTCAATTATATGAAAATTGGGATAGTGGTTTTAAAACATTATTTCACTTAGAAACTAATGTATATATTGAAGATAGTATTTTTGGTATGAGTAGAACTGAAGATTCTTGGACAGAGCAAATTAATCAAAGATTGAATATGACGAAATCTATGAATTTCCTAGAGGCTCTTAAACATTTGAAGGAAAAAACTGGTTCTGCTAATAAATTATTTCTAGTTAATGATGTAAATCAACGCTCAATCTATTATAATCATTATGATTGGAAATTACATTGGTATCAACCTCAAGGTGGAGGATTAGTTGAAGATAAGGAAATGATGGACCTAGTAGATAAACAGTTTACTACGGTTGAACCGGAGAAAATATTACACTTATGTGATTTAAAGCCCGGCGATAAGTTTATGGTAGATGATACTCGTTTAAACGGTAAAAAACATCCAAATAGTCATGGTCCATATACAATGATGGAAAGACATTCTGATATTACATCGTTTCCGTGGGTATATATGGGTAAATGTTATGAACTACGCGGTTCTACTAAGAATTTCAAGGTCAAACTTGTTAAGTAAAGGATGAGTTATGCGATTTGAAGCACAAGAAGTTAAATTAAGTGATTTGCATCCTCAATTTCCTGGCGCAATTGTTCATAAGGTTTATGATTCTTTTTTGAAAGAATATTTACCCGTTATGTATTCAATGTATCCAGAAGATTTAGAAAGAGCTACTAAGTTAGCCGATAAGCTAAACAAAGAACGACCGCAATCGCCACAATTTCTTTTACAAAAGAAGGAGAGAGTACTCTAATGGCCCGTGTCAGATATGACAGTGATGGTTGTCTACCAATTATATTTGGTGGTCTTTTTCTGTGTGTAATTTTTGGAGGTTGTGCTATTTTTAATGTATGCTCTGCATATTTTGAAGCATCAGCCTATAATCGTGTAACTGGTGCTAATGTTAGCACTTGGGATGCTATTTGGTTAGATTTACGAGTACAAGAATCCCCAAAGTAAAGGAAGTAAAATGAACGTTACAGTCGAAAAACTACGGCAAAGTGGCAATCGAGTTCGAGTTTCTCATTACAGGTGGTACGAGACAAGTCTCGGTGATGAGTTATTAGCAAAATATGAAATTGCTCAGAACAATATAGAAGTTGTTGATGGTCCATTTCCTTATGGCGGAATGACTAAGATTGAAATTACTACACCTGATGGTGAAAGTTTAACCGGTGTAGCTGAATGTAGCGACCGCGATAATTTTTCGCGTAAGCGTGGTGTAGCTATTGCTCTTGGTCGTGCTATAACAAATAAGGAAGTCGCGTAGTGAATGAATTAACTGAAACAGTGGAAAAGATTAACGCCTTACTTGATAAGGCGAATGAGATTAGTCCACTCGTAATTGAAGAACTATTACAATGGGCATATATTACTAATACTATTGGTATAGTATTCGGCGTAATTGCCATAATTGTTGGTACAATATGTGCCATTTGTGCCTATAAAGAACTGGATGATTTATCCGATATTGGTAATCCATTTCGATGGATACTATTTGTAACTGGCGCGACCTTTGGTTTACTATTTGGCGGCGTTAGTTTAATCTCATCAGTGATAGACTTAATCTATCTATATACTTCACCACACCTTTATATTCTGGATAAATTGACATAATGTATACTTTACCTAAAACTGTTGTGGATGCTGCTAAAATTTTAGATGTAGAAAAGCCAGGCTGGGCTTCTAAAATTGATTTGAATATATTTGATATTACTGATGCTGATAAATGTCCTCTTGGACAACTTTATGGTAGGTTCAAAGAAATATTAATACAATTTTTTGGTGAGCAAAATTGGAGTAAATCAGCAGTATTTTCTTGTCATGAATATCAAACTGAGTGGATTAATGAAATTACGACTAGATTACTACCTAAACAGGTCGAAGGCAGTTTTGCTTGGGCAGTTGAACAAATGACTACTAATAAGAAAGTTCGTCGGAAAGGCTGGCAAAATAAGAATTACTACATAAATTGTAATAGTGGACATTATTATACTTATGATGGTGTTACACGAAATTTTATGACAGCTGATTTTACTTCATCAGACTGGGAATTATTTACTAAAGTACAATTTGCACATGCTCAATTAGGTAAACAGTTTCGACACAATGATATTGTTTATACTAAGGTCCAAGAATCTGAACGAGATTATGGTCTTAATGGACATACTTTGAAGCGATTTTCAGTAACTGAAGCGGTTGAACCAGTAGAATAAGGTAAAGTAACATGAATTTAATAATGGCCGCCGATGCATATACTATTAGTAGTGATTTTTTTGCTTCACCATCTGCAAAGGTACGAAGTACCTATAATTATACCAATAGATATTCACCTAAAGTTGCATTTCCAGATGTAGCATTTGATGACCGTATGGTATTTTATGGTCTAACAGAATTTATTAGTAGATATTTATCTACTCCAATAAATGAGGTTGACATCGTAAATGCTGCCCACTTTATGGAATCTGCCCATTCATTTGGCGGGTCTTTACCTTTTAATAAGGAATTGTGGTATCGCGTTTTACGCGAATATGATGGCTATTTACCTATAAAGATAGAGGCATTAAGAGAAGGTGCAACCTTTTTCCCTAATGAACCGGTTATTCAAGTAACTTCTCTGGGCGAAGGTTTTGGTGAGTTAGCTGTTCATGTTGAAGCTGTATTAGTTGGAATGGTGAGTATAGCTACAGCAAGAGTTACACTAGAACGTCATATGTTAGAGGGTATTCGCGTACGCGTTAAAAAAGACAATCCAGACTGGACTGAAAGTCAAATTCTTGGCGTAGCCAAGTTTATGGTACATGATTTTGGAATGCGTGCGTCCTCCACTCTCGAAGAGAGTGAACTATTAGGAATGGCACACCTATTAGTATTTCATGGTACAGATACATTTTCGGCGGCATATCGTGCCCGCAATGTTTACGGGGCACTATCGCCAACTGGAACTAGCATTTTAGCAGCAGCACATCATAGTATCCAATCATGGAACAATGATAGTGATGGATTTTATGCTTTACATGAAGCAGGAAGATTATGTGGAGTAAATATTTGTTCATATGTTGGTGACTGTTATAACAGTGCTAACGCACTGGCAGATTTAGTTAAACGCGCGATATTCGACCCGCTATCTACATTTGTTGTTAGATTGGATAGTGGCGACTATATTGCTAATACATTAGCTATTTGTAATGCTGCCAAAGCTAAGGGTCTATATAAGACCCGCGAGGATGGTAAACTATTACCTACTAATTTACGATGGATAAATGGAGATTCAATGAATCCACACAAAATGTATAAGGTATGGGAAGCATTAGATGCTGCCGGTTTTGTGCCTTCGGCCTGGGGTATATTTGGAATTGGCGGCTATTTAAGAAATACGCCAAATCGCGACACACTATCTTCGGCATACAAATTATCTGCCATAGGCTTAGATAATAAGCCGGTTTGTAAACTATCAGAAGTACAAAGTAAAATGAGTGTTCCTGGTCCTAACTATATTCAGCGATATAGGAATGTCATGGACCATAATAAACATCCTTCCGTTTTACTTGCTAATAAAATAATAACCAGCTTTAACTCTTATCATGTTTACTTTAATGGTAAACCAACACTAGATAATAATGAAACTTTCCCAGTTCTTCAAGAGCGAACGCTCTGTGATTTTGACCACTGGAAAGGTATAAATCCCGTTATTTTGTCAAATCAAATCGTAGATTTTCAAAAGAAAACATATGATTTACATAGAGGATAATTATGGCTAATATGCATCTTAGTCAATCTAAAATTAATAAAATCATTAGAATTCATAAATTAACACCAAAATGTTTTTATTGTGGTTCTGACGAGAAATTAACTAAGGAACACATATCAACGCTAGCGAGAAAAATTTTAGTTTTTGCTTGTCTTAGATGTAATGAAGGTCGTTCTTTGACTTTTGATGTATATAATCATTATCTCAAATTGTATTTATATGAAAAAACTTTATCCAATTCATGTGTATCTAAATTAGACCGTATTATTCCTAGAATTAAAAAAGCAATTACGGATAAATTTGAACAAGATATTATTGTAAATGAGTATCTTTACCTTCGTTCTCTCATTGAAGAGAAAGTATCTACTAATGCCAAATAAAAAACTTGCCTATCCACATGATACTGTACCAATCTATCAACTTATAAATGATACAATTGAACCATCTATTCAATATATCAAGAAAATTTTGAATATTTCTGATGTATACATATGTCATATGGAAATGAATTCTTTATTTCCTGAATATGATGATTTCATTCACAATGAATGTAAGTGTACATTACATGGTACTTCTGAAACAAATAATCCACTTATTTTAACTTGGAATAAATATGACCGTTTTGTTATTGGTATAAAGGAATGTACCGCGCCAAGCGGTATTAAATTTTGTATATTAGTAACGCGCGATGGTAATTCTAATTTGCAAAATGTTCTACTAGTAGTAGATAGAAAAATGATGATTCGTCTCTCATTAGAGATACATCATTACGATAAGAATGTACAAAATAAAGATATAGTTGCACCTATCTTAGATAAGAAATTATTCAAAGATTTAATGGACAATTCTTTGGAATTTTTGCGACTCATTAAGAGAAATGCTCACCTTAAAATTAAGGCAAAACGCGGTCTTATTCTTACTGGAAAACCTGGCAATGGAAAAACAATGTTTATTCGTTACTTAGCTGAAGTAGCTAAGAAACACGGTTTTTCTATAGCACAGTATACAGCAGCACATCTACAACAAGCATTTAGTCATAATTCTCTTCCAAATCTATTTTATGGTGCTAATTTAATATTCTTTGATGATATTGATATTGGCTGTTTTAATCGTTCAGTAGATGGTAGATTAACTTGCGCGATTTTATCAGCTATGGATGGTATAATTGCCGGTAAAAATATAAATGTAGTACGAATCTTTACTACAAACGAGCCAATTAAAAATATGGACCCAGCATTCTGTCGTCCTGGTCGTATTGACAAAATCTTTCATTTTGAATTACCAACACATGAGCTTAGGCGCGAATTCATTAATACTTGGAGTAAGAAAGAAATATTAGATAAAATTGATGTGGAGAATTTAGTAGATAAATCAGAAGGATTAAGTTTTGCACAAATAGATGAAATTCGTAATGATATATTGTTACAGCAATTAAGAACTGGTAAAATAGATGTAGCGGCTGCTATCGACGGGCTATATGATATTAGTTCAGAAAACACCAATAAGATAGGATTCAATTAATGTTTACGTATCCTTATAAACGTATGCAAAATACGGTTGATATTTGTGTATTTATTAAGAAACATCCTTATAGTGTTCTTCTAATTAAACGTAAGAATCCTCCATTCGCTGAGCAATTTGCGTTACCTGGTGGGTTTGTCGATTTTAATGAATTATTTGTTGATGCGGCTGTTCGTGAATTAAAAGAAGAAACGAGTTTACAATTAAGGTCATTAGACCTAGAATTTTCTCATTTAGCTGATAAAGTTGGCCGCGACCCTCGCGATAGAACAGTAAGTGCTATCTATAAGTATTTAGCTTATCCTGGTGACAAGTATAATCTGGATTTGCAACCAAAATTAGTTGGTGGCGACGACGCGAGCGAAGCTCGGTGGTTTCCACTAAAATATGTCTTTTCTGAAGAATGCAAGT
>Ga0193738_1001125_pt1 | contig 11084 bp, 9 predicted proteins | sample L2a1metaG_FD_144927 | JGI IMG/M metagenome (GOLD analysis project Ga0193738, IMG submission 144927) | Soil microbial communities from a riparian zone of the East river system, Colorado, United States - L2a1 | ecosystem: Environmental > Terrestrial > Soil > Riparian zone | place: USA: East River...
CGAGAGGCGGAAGTCACCGCGGGTCTTGTCCCAGTAGAAGACGGCGACGCGGTGGTAGCCCTCAGGATTGTTGGGATCGAGCGCGGCGGCCTGTTCCAGGGCCTCGATGGTCTTGGGGAAGTCCCCTTGGCGGTTGTAGTAGCCCGCCAGGCTGGCCAGGACCGACGGATCGTTCGGCTTGGCGGCCTTGGCCTTCTCGAACTGGGCCTCGGCGTCGTCGTAGCGGCCGGCGTCCTCGTACAGCTTGGCGAGGGCCATGTAGTTGGCCGGTTCGCCCGGGTCCAGCGCGATGATCTCCTGGTAAACCGGCTCGGCCTTGGCCGGGTCGTTCAGCTTGTCGGACCCGTAGGCGGCGGCCAGATACTCGAGGGAGGACTTTTTCCAGGCCTTGTCGGTGTTCTTGTCGGCGGCCTTGCGGTAGTTCTCGATCGCCTTCTGGATGAACGCGTCGTTGGTCGCGTCCCCCTGCTTGGCAGGCTTGTACATCTGGTCGTAGCTGTTGCCCAGGAAGAAGAACGCGGTCGCCAGCTGCGGGACCTTGGTCATCGCGTCTTCGTGCCTGACGACGTCTTCGTACTTCTCGGCCGCCTTTTTCCAGTCCTTGCGGGCGTATTCGACGTTTCCGTCTTTGAAGGACTTTACGGCACTCAGCGTGCCCCAGGAATATTTACCGCAGCCCGTGGCCGCCACGCTCGCCCCACATACAAGGGCCACCGTCGCCACAGAGGCCGCGCGATTTCGGATCGTCATGCTCTCCCCTTCTCGCGCCGACTACAATAAAACAAGGGGTCAGTATATTGGCCCCCCCAAGTGACGTCAACAGACACCCGACCCAGGTTTTAGACACCAGAAATCATGATCCGGTTCGAGGACCTGGTTGAAAAGGTCCGCTCCACCAACGCCGACGCCGACATCGAACTGCTCAGGCGGGCCTACGTCTTCTCGGCCTACGAGCACAAGGGACAGGTGCGCCATTCCGGGGAGCCCTACCTGATACATCCGCTCGAGGTCGCCGACCTGCTGGCGGACATGAAGCTGGACGTCGTGGCAGTCGCGGCCGGGCTCCTGCACGACATCGTCGAGGACACCCAGACCCCGATCGAGCGGATCAAGGAGCTGTTCGGCGCGGACGTGGCGCACGTCGTCGAAGGGGTCACGAAACTCGGCGCCATTCCGTTCTCGTCCAGCGAGGAACGCCAGGCGGAGAACTTCCGCAAGATGCTCCTGGCGATGGTGGACGACATCCGCGTCATCCTCGTCAAGCTCGCGGACCGTCTCCACAACATGCGGACGTTGCACCATCTGCCCGAGGAACGGCGGATCAAGATCGCGCAGGAGACGCGCGACATCTACGCGCCGATCGCCAACCGGCTCGGGATGAGCAAGGTGAAGAACGAACTCGAGGAACTGGCGTTCAAATACCTCGAGCCGAAACCGTACGAGGGTCTGCGCCAGGAAGTCGAGGCGCGCCGCCGCGCGACCGAGGGACTCTTCGAAGAGCTGATCAAGACCGTGTCGGCGAAACTCGCCGAAGCGCAGGTGCCGGTGCTGAAGATCGACGGCCGCATCAAGCGCCTGTTCAGCATCCACCAGAAGCTGCGCCGCCAGCGGATTGACCTCGACCAGGTCTACGATTTCATGGCCCTTCGGATCATCACCAGCTCGGTCAAGGACTGCTACGCCGCGCTGGGCATCATCCACCAGACCTGGTCGCCGGTGCCTGGACGAATCAAGGATTTCATCGCGATGCCGCGACCCAACGGCTACCAGTCGCTCCACACCTCGGTGGTCAGCGAGCGCGGCTTTCCGTTCGAGGTGCAAATCCGCACGGCCGAGATGCACCGCGTCGCCGAGGAAGGGATCGCGGCGCACTGGAAATACAAGGAAGGCCGCCACGGTGCCGATCGCGACGAACAGTACTTCCTCTGGCTGCGACAGCTGCTCGAGTTTCAGCAGGAAGTCCGCGATCCGCAGGAGTTCCTTCAGAACCTGAAGATCGAGCTCTATCCCGAAGAGGTCTACATCTTCACGCCGGCCGGCGAGGTCAAGGCGCTGCCGCGCGACGCCACCCCGGTGGACTTCGCGTACGCGATCCACACCGACGTCGGACACCAGTGCGTCGGCGCGCGCGTGAACGGCAAGATGGTTCCCCTCCGCACGCGCCTGCGCAACGGCGACATCGTCCAGGTCATGACGACGGCGGGCCACCATCCGAGCCGGGACTGGCTCAACTTCGTCGTCACCTCGCGTGCCCGCAACAAGATCAAGCACTACATCCATGCCGAGGAGAAGGCACGCAGCCTCGAGCTTGGGAAGAAGGTCTTCGACAAGGAAGCCCGCCGGTACGGCCTCAACGTGAAGGCGCTGACCGACGGCCCGCTCTTCGCGACGGCGCTCAACGACTATGGCTTCCAGAAGGCGGAGGAGCTGTTCGCGGCGCTCGGCTACGGGAAGCTGGCGGTGAGATCGGTGCTGGCGAAGCTGGTGCCGCAGGAGCAGCTGAAGGAAGCGCCCGAGCCAGGGGCGATCGCGCAGGTGGCCAACGTCGTCCGCCGCGTGCTCGGCCCGGCGGAAGACAAGATCAAGGTCCGCGGCTTCGACGACCTGATGGTGTTCCGTGCCCGCTGCTGCAATCCGATCCGCGGCGAGAAGATTGTGGGTTACATCACGCGCGGCAAAGGCGTGTCGGTCCACTCGGCCGCGTGTTCCAACGTCGTGAATCTGCTGTACGACCCCGAGCGGAAGATCGATGTGGAGTGGGACAAGGGGACAGACGCGTCGCACTACACCGTGCGGCTGAGCCTGCAGGTGGAGGACCGCAAAGGCATCCTCGCCGACGTGACGTCGAAGATCGCCGGCATCAACACCAACATCAGGAACGTCGAGGCGACATCAGACGCCGATCAACGCGGCCGCATCGACATGACGGTCGAAATCAGCGATCTGAAGCATCTGCAGAAGGTCGTGAAGGCGTTGCGCGGGGTGGAGGGCGTCGTCGACGTCGAGCGGGCAAGCCGGTAACCACCGCGGTGGAGTCAGATCGCGGCGACGACCTGGATTTCGACGAGTGAGTCTTTGGGCAGGCGGGCGACCTGCACGGTGGCGCGCGCGGGCGCCGGGGAAGAGAAGTAGGTCGCGTAGATCTCGTTCACCTTCGCGAAATCATTCATGTCCGCCACGTAGACCGTGGCCGTGACGACCTGATCGAACGATGCGCCGGCGGCCTGGAGGATGGCGCCGATGTTGGTGAAGACCTGGCGGGTCTGCGCGTCGATGCCGCCCGGCACGAGCTGGCCGGTGGCGGGATCGAGCGGGATCTGGCCGGAGAGAAACAGCAGGTTCCCGGACTTGATCGCCTGGGAGTACGGCCCGATCGCCGCGGGGGCGTTCGGGCTGGAGACGGCCTGCCTCACTTATGCGGCCTTGACGACCTTGCCGGAGCGGAGGCAACGGGTGCAGACGCGCAGGCGCTTGACGCCGCCGTTGACCATTGCCCGGACCCGCTGCAGGTTCGGCTCGAACCGGCGGGGGGTCACGTTGTGAGCGTGACTGACGTTCCGGCCGAAGACCGGGCCCTTGTCACAGATTTCGCAGCGCTTCGCCATTAGAGAACTCCAATTAGGTACAGAGAAACGTTGATTATACCGGATTCGCGTATAATCCGCCAAATTCCCGGGGTATAGCCTTTGCAGCCGGACCTTTAGCTGGAGGTGAGGATGGACGATCCGCTCCTGCCGGAGCAGACGCCGGCCGAGTACTTCAAGGGCCTGGTTGAAACCGCGTTGTCGCGCCGGCATCTCCGCGCGACCGAACTCACCTCCTATTACCTCGTCGACCTCCTCTGCCGCTTCGTCCGGCCCGACCAGCGCATCCCGTTCCTGGACGAGCAGGGACAGCCGCTGGCCCTTCGCCTGGCCAAGGCTCTGGAGAGTGACGGCATGGAGCAGCGTGCGCGCCTCCGAAACCTCGGAGATTTCTCCCTTTTTACGTCAGGCTTCTTTTCCGATAGCCTCCGCAACCGCGCCGTGGACGTGGACTACTACGTCTCGATGGGGGAATACGCGTACGGCTCCCTGAGCCGGCGGGACGCGGACGCGTTTGGCGTGGTTTTCGGGGAGCTGGCGCGTAAATTCGTTGGATATATGGACGTTTTGGCCGATATCAGCGAGCGGACGGGGGGAACGCGACCTGATGTATTACGGAAATACGAGAGGCTCCTCCGCACCACCCCACCTGCCTCGAAATTCATCCAATAGTCACAATTAGAGGACGTTTGGGGAGAACCGAATCACCCTCCCCAGGCGTCTAAATGGCCATTACCCCCGGAGCCGAGTTGCCACGGATGCCGGAAATGCGCTACACTGCAGGGCTTTATAACTGGCAAAACCGTTGCATAGAGGCTTCCGACTTCGGTTGGAAGTCTGGGACGGACGAAAGGAGTCGGACTCATATGACTGGTCATAACTCACGGTACGACGAACTCAAGGGCATCCTCGAGGAGCGCCGCCGCGAGATCATGAGCGAAGTCCAGGGGCGCATGCGCGACGTTCGCGCGGAAGGCACTGGCGACGCGGGGCAGGGTGTCCTGGACGCCGCGGAAAGCTCCGAGCTGGATATTCAGGACGAGATCGAATTCGCCCTCATCCAGATGAAGGCGGAGACGCTCAACAAGATTGAAGAGGCTCTCCGGCGTCTCGAAGAGGCCACCTACGGCTTCTGCTTCGAGTGCGGCGAAGAGATCAGCGAGAAGCGCCTCCGCGCGCTGCCGTTCGCGGTCCGCTGCAAGGACTGCGAAGAGGCGCGTGAGGTCAAGCAGCAGCGCGACCGCCTGATGGCGCAGCGCCGCGGTGCGGCCTCGCTCTTCATCGACATGCAGGGCTGAAGAATCGGGTAGATTGCCCGATATGAGCGAGTCAGATCCGGAGCGGCCGATTCTCGAGGCTTCCGAGCCCGAACGGCCGCTCCAGATTCCTCCCGATCTTCCGGTCCTGCCACTTCGGGACACGGTTCTCTTCCCCAATTCGTTCATGCCGCTGGCGGTCGCGCGAGAGGCGTCCGTACGCCTGATCGAAGAGGCGAGCGGCTCGGCACGAATGATCGGCGTCTTCACGCAGCGCGAAGCCGCGATGGAGGAGCCGGTCCAGGAAGATCTCTACCCGGTCGGCACCGCCACCCATATCCACAAGATGTTCAAGCTGCCCGACGGCAGCCTCCGCCTGATCGTCCAGGGGATCGAACGGATCACGCTCGATCGCGTCGTCCAGGCGCGTCCCTACTTGCGCGCCGAGGTGACTGCGGCGCCCGACCAGGTGCGTGAAGAGGACCGCCTCGAGATCGACGCGCTGCAGCGCAACATCAAGAGCAACTTCCAGCAAGTGGTGTCGCTGTCGCCGCTGTTGTCCGACGATCTGCAGACACTCGCCGCCAACATCACCGAGCCCGGCAAGCTCGCCGACTTCATCGCCTCGAGCCTGGCCACCATCGGCACCGCGATCAAGCAGGAGATCCTCTCGACGCTCGACGTGCGTTCGCGCATGGACGCGTTGAACCGGATCCTGATCAAGGAACTCGAGGTCCTCGAGCTCGGCTCGAAGATCCAGTCGCAGGTCCAGTCGGAGGTCGGTAAGAACCAGCGCGAGTACTTCCTGCGCGAGCAGATGAAGGCGATTCAGAAGGAGCTGGGCGAGGGAGACGAGCAGGCCAAGGAAATCGACGAGCTCCGCGCCAAGATCGACGCCGCCGGCATGCCGGACGGCGTCAAGAAGGAAGCGCTGCGCGAGCTCGATCGCCTGTCGAAGATGCCGGTCGCCGCCGCCGAATACACGGTGTCGCGCACCTACGTGGACTGGCTGATCGCGCTGCCGTGGGCGAAGCGCACCGAAGACTCGATCGATCTCAAGCACACCAAGCAAGTGCTCGACGCCGATCACTCCGGGCTCGAGAAGGTCAAGGACCGCGTGTTGGAGTACCTCGCGGTCCGCAAGCTCAATCCGGACGTGAAGGGGCCGATCCTGTGCTTCCTCGGCCCCCCGGGCGTCGGCAAGACATCGCTTGCACGGTCGATCGCCAATTCGATCGGCCGCAAGTTCGTGCGCGTGTCGCTCGGCGGCATGCGCGACGAAGCCGAAATCCGCGGTCACCGCCGCACGTATATCGGCGCGTTGCCCGGGCAGGTCATCCAGGGGCTGCGCCGCGCCGAGTCGAAGAACCCGGTCTTCATCCTCGACGAGATCGACAAGCTCGGTTCTGACTTCCGCGGCGATCCGGCGTCGGCGCTGCTGGAAGTCCTGGATCCCGAGCAGAACAACACCTTCCGCGATCACTACCTCGACGTGCCGTTCGACCTGTCCGAGGTCCTGTTCCTGACGACGGCGAACGTGATGGATCCGATTCCACCGCCGCTGCGCGATCGCATGGAAGTGCTCGAGCTCGCCGGCTACACCGAGGAAGAGAAGCTCAAGATCGCGTTCGAGCACCTCATCGCCAAGCAGGTGAAGAACCACGGGCTGACGCCCGATCACATCGAGTTCGCGAGCGCGGCGATCAGTTCCGTGATCCGCGGCTACACCCGCGAGGCCGGCGTCCGGAACCTCGAGCGCGAGATCGGCGCGCTGTGCCGCAAGGTGGCGCGGCGCCGAGCCGAGGGAGACGAAACGAAGGTCGTCATCTCGCCCGAGGCGGTCATCCAGATGCTCGGCGCGCCGGTGTTCCTCGACGAGGAAATCGAGAATCGGACGAAGGACCCTGGCGTGGCGGTAGGTCTGGCCTGGACGCCGGCCGGCGGGGAAGTCCTCTTCGTCGAGGCGTCGCGCATGCAGGGCGGCGGTTCGCTGACGCTGACCGGCCACCTCGGCGACGTCATGAAGGAGTCGGCGCGCACTGCGCTGTCGTGGTTCCGCGCCAACGCGCAGCGCTACGGCGTTGATCCGGCGTTCTACAAGGACTCCGAGGTCCACCTCCACGTGCCGTCAGGCGCGGTGCCGAAGGACGGCCCGTCGGCGGGTGTCACGATGGTGTGCGCGCTCGCGTCGGAACTGACCGGCCGCCCGGTGCGCGGCGACATCGCGATGACCGGCGAGATCTCGCTGTCAGGGCGTGTGCTGCCGGTCGGTGGCGTCAAGGAAAAGGTGCTCGCGGCCCGCCGCCACGGCATCACCGAGCTGATCCTGCCGCGGCCAAACGAAAAGAACGTCAAGGAAGACCTGACCGAGGATCTCCGCAAGGAACTCACGATTCACTTCGTCAGCGAAATCTCCGAGGTTGTCGCGATCGCGCTGCAGCCGCTCGCGTCGCAGACGCATATCCCGATGCCGGTGGACCGCGACGCACAGACCGTGGTGTGAAGGTCGTCTATTCGCCGCGCTACGAAATCTCCCTGCCGGGCCACATCTGGCCTACCTCCAAGTACCGCCTGATCGCCGATCGCGTGCGTTCGAACTCCGCGGTCGTCTTCGTCGAACCGGAGCCGGCGTCGTGGGAAGACCTCGCGCTAGTCCATACGCCCGAGTACCTGCACAAGCTTCGCGATGGCGGCATGACGATGGACGACATCGCGACGCTGGAACTGCCGTGGCAGCCAGAAATGGCTGACGGCTTCCGGCTGATGGTTGGCGGCACCATCGACGCGGCGAGGGCGGCAGTCGATGACGGCCTCGCGGCCCACCTGGGCGGCGGGCTGCACCACGCGTTCGCCAACCACGGCGAGGGCTTCTGCCCGGTGAACGACGTTGCCGTTGCGGTTCGCGTCCTTGGCCTGAGCGGGCGAAGCGAGTCGAAGGGCTTGCGCCGCGCCGCGATCGTCGATCTCGACGTGCATCACGGTAACGGGACCTCAATGATCTTCGGGCGCGACGAGGACGTGTTCACGTTCTCGATGCACCAGCAGCTGAACTACCCGTTCTACAAGCCGCCTGGCGACCTGGATATCGGCATGGAGGACGGCACGCGCGACACGCGGTATCTCGAGCTGCTGAGCGACGCGCTCCCTCGCGTCCTCGACCATCGTCCGGACATCATCTTCTACCTTGCAGGCGCCGATCCCTATGAGGGTGATCGCCTTGGGGGATTGAGGCTGACGAAAGCCGGGCTGGCGCAGCGAGACCGCGTCGTCGTGGCCGCCGCGCGCGCGGCCGGCGTTCCGCTCGTCACCGTCCTGGCTGGAGGCTACGCCGCGGACGTAGAGGATACCGTCGACATTCACGTCGCCACGATCGAGGCGATGTCTAAGGCCTTTCCTGCGTCTCCTTGACGACCAGCGACCGCACCGAAAGGCCCAGGTATATCGGAAAGGAACTGCCGCCGGCGAACCTCGGCGCAGCGGGATTCTTCACCAGAAATTCGATGTCGAGTCCCGGGCGGGTGGAGACGACCGCCGGGGGAATCATGGCTTGCCGCACGCCTTCGCCGGTGCCGCCCATCACATACTCCCACGTCTCGATCCGAGCGCCGTTGACGACGACGTCGATCGAGACGTGCCGGTGCGAGGCGGTGAGAAATGCGGAACCATCGACCACGAGACTCAACGCCCGCCCCGACGTTCCGGCATTCCGGCCGAGTCGAATCATCGCCACCGGACCGTACGTCGATGTGCCGTTGGGCGTTGCGTCGCCCCAGCCGAATGTGAGATATCCGCGCGCGTTGCCGGTGCTCTGCGTGAAGTCGAGCGTGGTGTCCAGTGCGTACGGACGTGCTGGAGGCGCGACGAGCGGCGGCGCGCCGGGGCCCGCGGGTTTGCACAGGATGAGCCCGTCGGCGGCTGTGCACTCGTGGGATGTGAGTCCGTTGGTGGCCCACGCGGTTCGTATGCCTTCACTCACGACGTAGGCCGACCGCGGGTCGAGGTTTCCGAGGATCTGCGCGCGAAGCAAATCGACACAGTGCGCCTGGAGCTGAGCCTCCGGAGCGCGCGCCGCATAGTAGCTGTTCAGCCGCATGCGCTCCAGCGCGGCAAGTTTGCCGAATGTTACGAAGGTGTAGAAGCCCCCAGGGGTGTCGCCGGTCTGGCACTGCATCGGCGGCAGGACGATCAGGTTGTCGGCCGAGCGAGCGAGACCACGCCAGACGGCGGACGTCGTCGAAGTGGGGAACCGCTGATTGCAGGCGGTCCGGACCTGCTGTCGCAGCGGCATTACGTCGGCGAACTGCACCGCCAGGGCAATTGAAAGAAGCGCGATCCGGGCCGGTCCTCGCCAGATGGCAAAGACCAGCGCGAGCGCGCCGAGATAGATCAGGTAGTACGCCGGCCAGATCAGCCGCCCCGACGCGCGGAGCGTGCCGAGCGCGGCCAGTATGGAATCCGGCAGCGGGACCGTGAACAACGTCCGCCCGCCAAGAGTCACGACGGAGGACGCGGCGAGGGCGATGCAAACAACGGCGAGCGCGGCAAGCGGGACGACGGAGCGGTTCATGAGGCCGCCAAGCGCGCGCGGGCGCCATGCTGCGCCCAGCACGATCATGCCCAGCATGCCCAGCCCAAGGTACGAGTAGCCTTCGTATTGCCTCGGGGACGCCAACGGCAGGGGCGGCAGTAGGACCGATCCGTTGGTCATCGGGTTGATCAGGCTGTTCAGATTCCAGGAGAACTCGCCGTACCCTTCCGCCCAGTAACTCCGCGCGTCGCCGGTGGCCAGGGCACCAAAGGTCGTGCCGGTGACCGCAACGATCCCGACAGTGACTGCCACCAGCACGCCGGCTTCCAGCCATCCGCATCGCCGTTCGATCAGCAACCGTCCGATGGCCGCGAGAGCGATCAGAAAACACATCGCGGCGATATACGGGGTGATCGCCGCGGAGAGTGCCACCACGAGCCAGACAGGGGTCAGCCATCGCCGCGGGGTCGTGGGCTGCCGGAAATAGCTGTCGATCCCGGCGAGGATCAGCCATTGGCTCAGGAGAGTGGTGTGGCCGTCGGCGCGATCGGTCAGTGCTGGAGCGATGAGGAAGAAGCACGCCCCGAGCATGCAGGTGAGCGTGGTAGCGCCAGAGAGCCGCCGGCAGAGGCTGTATGCGAAACCCGCCTGCAGAATGAAACAGAGCGTGGCCCACAGCCCAAGATATTGGAAGGGAACCGGCAACAGGGCGCTGAAGGGCCGAAGGAGCACGGCCGCGAGGGGAATCGAGTCCAGCAGCGCAATTGACGTGCCTACTGGATAGCCGACGCGCTCGGTCCACGCCAGAGGAAAATGCAGATGTGGATCGTGTCGGTACTGCTCCCAGCCCGAATAGTACGTCGCGTTGTCCCCAAAAACCCAGTCAACGTTCGTCGGGTTGAGAGGACCTGGTCCGAGCAGCAGCACCACGTTGATGCTGCCGGCGACGACAGCGAAGATCGCGAGACGCGCTCTCGCGCTCACACTAATCCAAGCCCAACGATCGTCTTCATGTCCACAATCTCGCCGCGCCGGATCATGTCGCGGGCGTCCCGAAGCGCGAACGTCTTCGGCTCGATGTCTTCGTCTTCGTCCATGTGGGCCTGTGCGTCGGTCTTCTCCAGACCCGACACACGGAAGAACACCATCTCCTCGTCGCAGTAACCGGGTGTCGGAAACAGCGCGCTGAGGCGCACGACGGTCGCGGGTACGAGACCGATTTCCTCGTGGCACTCGCGCGCCGCCGCGGCTTCGGGCGACTCCCCCTCGTCCACGCTGCCGGCCGGAAGCTCCCACAGGTCCGCGTTCACCGCATGGCGGTACTGCTTGATCAGGATCACCTTGCCGGGCTCGGGAACCGGGATGATGACGACGGACTTCGAGTGGCGGACGACATCGAGCGTGACGGTGCGGCCGTTCCGCATCTTCACCGTGTCGCGGCTGATGGCGAAGACCTTCCCCTTGAAGACCTCGTCGGACGCCAGTGTTTCGGTATCACTCATGCGACTGCTCCCTGGGCTCCTGCCGCTCGCGGATATCGTCGAACACCGACTCGAGGTCCTGTGGCAGCGGCGATTCGAATTCCATGGTTCGCCCGTCGGTCGGATGCGTGAACTTGAGACGCGCCGCGTGAAGGAACGGACGCACGAGCCGCTGCACCGGCCGCACATCCGCCGAGACGTGCCGATGGACGCCGCCGTAGGTCGCATCCCCGAC
>Ga0193738_1001126_pt1 | contig 11081 bp, 16 predicted proteins | sample L2a1metaG_FD_144927 | JGI IMG/M metagenome (GOLD analysis project Ga0193738, IMG submission 144927) | Soil microbial communities from a riparian zone of the East river system, Colorado, United States - L2a1 | ecosystem: Environmental > Terrestrial > Soil > Riparian zone | place: USA: East River...
GCCTGGAAGTTATTGATTCTAAGCAAAAAAAGTTGTGGACATGAAGCTCTCAGCAGATGCTCCCTGCGCAGTAAAGGCAGGTAGTCTTCCGTTGCCCTGAAGCTCTAGGAACTCTCCATTCTGTTGGTACTGGAATGAAAGTAGAGCCGCTGGCGAGTAGATCTGAACTTCGTGGGAAGTGATCTTGTTGTCTACAACAAGAAGCAAGGCCTTCTCAATGATGTCCTCAGAACCTACCTGATAGTTAACTGTGCTACCTGTGATGATGGTAGAAGCAGCCAACCCTGACAACTCTTCAAGTACAACGTCACCGAACTGAGACAAGCTGAATTCGATAAACGCCGTCTTTTCTCCAACATACGAAGCACGGAGAACCAAGTCAATACCAGTCTTAACGTCCTTGATTTCCTTGTTGTAGGTGATGTTGGCGAGACCCTCGATAACTCCCAAGTCTGTCCAGCCAGCTGGTGTAGAGCCGCTGCTCTTTGTGAAGTAACTCTGAACTGGGGCCGCAGTTACGGAGTCAGCACTCTTGATGTAAATACGTGGTGCTGGAATGAACTTTGTTGGCTGTGACCCAGTACGACCAGTCGCAGTCATCGGTGTCTGTCGAGTGTTTTTGTTACTCGTAACAGTAATAGCCATTAGTGAAAACTCCTTGTTGTATTATGACGCTTGCTCTTTTAAAACCAGAGAGCAAGAGAACTGTGAATACAAATCATTGTAGATACTTCTAAACGGAACCACCCTACCCCAGTAGACGTTGGAATTACCGACGGCTACAGGTACTATTGGATTTGTATAATCAAAAAGTGGAGTGTAGTATCTCCGTGTCAACAAATCCCCAACAACTTCTACTAAGGCTAATGCCGAAAGCTCGTTCGAATGAATGATGTCGAGCACTACATCTTGGCTAGGAATCAACGGACTTATTCCTACTCCGAGAAACTTCACATTCAGCGCATTCAAACGTAACGAACTACCTGAAACTTTGAATGGGTCGCGGGTAATGACATGCACCGTGACCAAACCAGTCAACTGATCGTTCAAGAATTTAACAAACGTGTCCCTTAAACTTCTGATGTCTGTTTGGCTCATGTGCGCTCGATGCTACGACCATAGACCTTCCAGAGTACCACTCCACCTTGAAGACTAGGTGACTCATAGTCCATGATCCTGAAGACCTCTTCGGTACTGCCATCACTTAGAACTAGCCGAGTATCGACGTTGGTTAGCTCTTCTTCTGAAAGCGCATTTACCGAGATAATGAAGTACATATCATCTGCAGTACTCTTCTCTGTAGCAGACTTCAATACAAACTCAGCATTGGCCTGCTCGCCTGAAAATCGGGTGCGCCCACTTCGTTTAAAGAATGGCTGTGGACTCAACTCAGTATCTTCTGTTGTTACTCCAGTGGGGCGACTGATCAGGTCATCTGCTCCAGTTCTAGTTACAACCCGCTTGTATGCAGTCCTACGATCTAGTGGAGTAAAGCGATTCAACAGGGTATCTGTCTTTCGAATCAACTCGTCCAATAAAGCCATTAGCCCCTCTTCACAGTCTGACTACGTACAAAGAACGGTCTGCAGAATTCCAATGCAACTGGTGAGAAAATTGTCAACCCAGCATTGTTTGCAGCACCTGCGTATTGCGTAGTCGTTCCAATGTCATCCTTGCTCAGTGTAATCTTCTCCATGGTAATACCTTGAAGTCGATTCGCTAAGGCCGCTTCGTTAAACAATAAAAGGTAAAGCGACTGCTCACACAGAGCATTCTTCATTGCTTCTGGAATATACAAATCCCCGACATCTCCAGATCCTTGTCCGGTAATATTCACATCTAGGTTTCTGGGGAACTGAAGATTCTGGTAGTAGTAATAACGAACTGGCTCACGAACTGTATTGAAGTCAAGGACTAGATTTCTTGATCTGTCATAGTACAGCCAACGGTTCTGCTCATTAATAATCTTGGTGAATCTTGCAGTTTCAAGGATACTCGTTGCTTGCACTAACAAGTTCTGCTTCTGACCATCGCCGAGTGCAGACCATGCAGCGATCTTTGCAGTGTTAAAGTGATCGTCCCAATAAGAATCGGCAAACGCAATATCGCAGTACGCATTAGAAAATTCACCAGCTAGAGTCGCGTTAAGCAGAACAGCCATGGTAACCTCTTAGCGTGGATTTTGACGTACTCTAGACCTCGGTACTATACTCGCATCCAACACAGGTTGGATCTGTGGCACCACTGGTGTCTTCACCTCTGGGCCGACCACCACCTGAGTTAGATCTACATCCTTCTTTGCATTACTCTCCATCTGCTGAGTTTCCTCTAGACGATGGCGGTAGAGTAGCATTCCCATTTGTAACCTTTCAAACTAGGTGAGGATTTTAGGTCACCCACCTAGTTATGTTTTTGTTGATTAGTTGCTTGTGACGATGACCGCATGGACACTTTTTGCATCTTCAGCTACGATACCAGCAGTTACATCGTCGTACCCGAAAAGATGTGGCGCAAAGTGAACAGTAGAAACGATGACATCGCTCTGTAGCAAAATGTCACGGTCGTACTCGACAACTACCTGACGCTGGTAGAACAGAGCTAGTGCCCCTGGTCCAACAATGTAGGACTTGTAGATCGCCTTTGAAGACTCTGTTCCAACAGTTACTCGGTCAGACAATAGAATTGGCAAACCAGAGATTGTTGAAACGATACCGCTCTTCAGCACACCCATATCGGAGACATAGTTCTGCTTGATAGCGTCCTGAGTCACAAGATCCTTGTAGACCTTGCTATGCATGATGATTGCTCCACCCTGAAGGATCTTGGTGAAGTTGTCGCCTAGGGTGTTGATGACAGCGTTGATAGCTGTGTCCTCATCCCAAGTTCCAGTACCAGAACCATCCTGAATGAAGTGACGGTTGGTTGATTTCTGAACTTCCAAAATCAACTTGTTGTCAATATACTCAGCTGTACGCCTTCCAAGCTGCGTTGAGATTTCTCCCATTGCATCGCTCTTGGCAACCAACTGAGCGGTGTCCAACACCTGCTCAGCGATACCACCACGAACTACAGTGGCATGCTCTGAACCAGTGGTGATCTTGCCAGGGACCAATGCCACACCTTCTGACATGTCTGACATACTACCGATGCGCTTGTAGAAAGGCATCTTGAATACCGTACCAGGGCTTCCCAATGGGAAAGTGGTATCGACCTCTACAAGACTGGACTGACCGAAGACTAGAAAGTCTGGGAACTTCGCACCAATCTGATCGGCTAGCACCTCTGGGTTGATAATATCTGCAATCGCAGTGTAAACCATTTTTTTACTTCCTCGCTTATGGGTATAAAAACAAAAGGCAGAGCCGAAGCCCTGCCTTTTTTACAACAATGAAAATGAACTACGTTTTATGCCGGAATACGTCCTGCATCTTGCGCCTGCTTCTTCAACGAATGATATCTCGCTGGAGACTCCTTCATTACCTTTGCAGCTAATGATGAATCGGAACCCTTACCAAAGACCTGCTCATGGGTAATGGTCTTGCTCGATGAAAGATTCGACCCTTTGTTCTCAGCCGACCCTGTCCCAGACTTAATGTTACCATTAACTAGGTAAGGATGATTCGCTGCGTACTCTTTGGTGTACTCTTTCAGACTCTGCGGTTCCATAGCAGAGTTAAGCTTTACGTTGCCCTCGTCGTCCAGCACCTGATACTTCTTAGTGATCTCGTCATAAACGACGAACTCCTTCATCACTCGTAGTACTAAGTTCTGATCAACGAAGTCACATTCTCGACAAGCGTTTTGAATTGCTACTTCCTTGTTAATGTTGACAACACGAGCCTCAACTTCTTTCTTCTCGTCGGCTATCTTAGAAGCTTGTATTTTGAACCGTTCGAATTCATCAATCTTCTGCTGATGAACTAGCTCCATTTGATGGATCTTACCCTGAAGCTCTTCCAGTTCGTCTTTCGACGCCTTCTTATCTGCTGGTGACTTGTCTACCTGACTTTTCTTTGTCAGTTCGTCCACCTGCTGTCTCAACTGATCGACGGTTGCTGTGAGTGTGCCTTTCTCACGATCAAACACTTCTTTCTCACGGGCTAGGCGTGCCTTCATGAGTTTAGTAACCTGCGCCTTCTGTGCGTCGTCAAACTTAACATCGTCTTGCTTCTCTTCTGTGATGCCCAGATCTAATTCAGTATCTGTACCTGTACTCATGGTAATACTCCCTTAAAATAAAAAAGCCATACATGGGAGGTTCCCCATCTATGGCGAATTCACCCGCCTTATCATAGCCAAGGCGTAAGCTATAGTTTTTGATTACTGCTTTCCTTGCCGTGGGTCTCTCGCTCCAGCAGTGTTATCTGCAGTACCGTTAACTCTGCGAAGCTTAGCCTTTGGCTGTCCTGCTAGACTACCAGTTCCCTTGTTGTTAGTACCAGTTCGAATCTGGTTCCCCAACATTGGAGCTTCACCCGTTGCTTGTGGGCGCTGTACCTTGGAACCATTTCGAATCTGATTTCCAAGTAATGGTCTTTCTGATCTGAATGACATTAAGATATCTCCTTGAAAGTATTATACCACTTTTTTGCTTGACTGTACACTTACTTTAGCTTCACGTGATGCTTCACTCATAGTGCCCGTACTCTTCTTCTTCTGTTGGGCCGCTGGTGAAGTAGTCTCCATCTTCGGTGGAGCTAAACTAATGATCCATTCCTTGAAGTCCATCTTATCAATCTCAGCTTCAATCTGTATGCGCTTCTCGGGCGAGATCTTACCATCGAATTCAGCCATCGCACGCTTAAGCTGTTCTTTACCAAACGTAGCTGATGGAAACTTCAAATCCTTGAAAAGCATAGTCAGCTGGGTAATGTAGTCGTTGAGGTTAGTAACCTCATAACGATCTTTATACTTCACAGTACCATTCCATTCCTTACCACGGAACTGCCAAGTCTTCTTCATTAACCTGTTTTCAAACTGCTCCAAGTTATCTGCACGACTCGTGATGAATGGTACGGTCTTAGCAAAGCCTTGTGCTTTCGAGAAACCGGAAGCACCCTCACCATTGAATAGCTCGGACATAACATCTTGGGCCGCTCGCTTGTACATCTCAGAAATAATAAATGCACGCTCTGCACGAATCTCTTGAGCAGGGTCAGATGATGGTGACAGATACGCAGGCGCAGCTGAATTCTTTGGATACTCTAAAACGTTAGACGCACCTTGCACACCCTCTTCCTGAGCCTGCATAGGAATCTGTGTATCGACTTCCTTTGCCAGGATATTGAATGCCTGACGATATAAGAACTCCTGCAGCAAGCTAGTCTGGTTCATGACCTCACGGTTATTGAAGGCAAGGTCAACTAAGAACGAAGTAGCCATGTCAGGGAACATCTTGTTGCGTTTATACTTAACACAAACGATAGGAACTTCACCTAGGGTATTTACATATTCCGCTGGGGTACCAAAGATTTTTGGCTTCTGAGGGTCCGTCACATCCACATAGGTTATAATGGTATACTGGTCGTAAAACTCTGTGTACTTCTCAAGTATGATTCTCTTACCAGCGAACCTCTGCTGGATGCGCTGGAGTCGTTTCATGTAGAGGTACTTACCGAACTCATCCGTGTCCCAATCGATAATCTCGTCTGGTTTGATCAAGCACCAGTAGGGGCGCAAGCCTAGTTTGTCCTCTACGTACTTAGTGACTACAGTACCTTCCGGTAGTTCGGCAACTGGGGCGTCGATCAGAACGTAAGACAAACCAAAGATCTGCATATCCTCACAGACAGTACGCATGAACTCAACGATACTGTCACCCTTCAGGTTAACATCCTTGCAAAACTCATCGTAGAACGCGGTATCGCTACCGCCGTCACGATGGATCGTTTCTGAGAAGATGAAATTAGTGAAGAAGTCAATCAATGGGGCACAGTAATTAAAATAGTGCAGACGTTGCAGACGGTCATCGTAGTCTGCAGCATTCTCTCTCTGGTGTTTGAAAAGGTTCTCACCTGTTGTGAAGACTGGGCCACCTTCGTAAGCGGTCAGGTAGAAATGCCACTGTCCAGAGAAGACCTTCCAGAGGTCATGTGTCTCTCGAAGCCTAATAATCTCACGATCAACTAGACCATCAGCCTTCATCCTCATAGGAGTAGGGAGAAGACCAACTCCATTCACATAGGGACTTGTTCCATCGGCAGCATATAGCATTAGTGCGGTACACCTAACTCTTTGAACTTAGCTAACTGTTCATCAAGAGTCCTTTTTCTTTTTCCATCCAACCATTCCTTACGATCCTTGCTCACAGTGTAGGCTCGCTGGTACAGATCGTAAAGGGTCACACCCTCTGTAAACCGAATGGTGAATTGTCGTGGATCGCCAAATGACTTCATGACTTTGTCTAAATACTTCTCACCACCAATGATGTGTGCTACAGCCATCATGTTTACAAAGTAGTCTTCCGTATAATGTCGATTGTATCCACGGTCACCTGCATAATGATAATGAATCAACTGTGGGTCCAGCCAAACCTTTTTGTCCAGTAGAGCCATCTTGAGATCCATGTACATCTCTTCTCCACCGTACCCTACAAAGCCATCCCAGTACCCGCCTACCTCTTCCCAAGACGAACGCTTGACCACGATGCCTCCGTGACCACCTGCGCCGATCTGATAGGCTTTAAACTCATTATCTAGGACATCGTGTGCGTGACCCCAGAAGTTGTTTTCCAAGGTGAATGTGTAATGATAGTTCGTACAATCGCCATGGAAGAACTTGGTTGCTGAGTGAAGTATGTCGATATCGTACTGCATATGATCGAACTTCGCTCTCTTGAAAAACCCATCCGTCACTAGGACATGACTGTCAAACAAAGCAATCAGTGGGGCGCTTCCCTTGTCGATAGCCATCTGTCTGGCAACCGGTGGGGCCAACGGGTCCTTACTCAGATGCATCCAACCAATCTTGGCTACATGTGGATGGTCAAGAACTCTCTGAAGTACTGTGATCTCTGCACCCAACTTCTCTTGCCCGTTAACAACAATGAAGTACTGGTAACTAAAACCACTCTTCGCCATCTCGATATCAATCGATTGCACCGTGAACCATAAGCCCGATGGGTCATTACCACGGTGGGCAATTACTACGTCAAAATCCGACATGCATCCCTTTCGTAGAAGACTCCTACATACTAATTATACACCATTGCGCTTAACTGGCCGTACCTCCATGATCGGGAAGCTGTCCGAAAGGTAGCAATTGCTAGTTGTTGTCCGCAAGTAGGTAATGATGCGTACAAACTCATAAGTACCGCCATCTATCACTATCTCACAACCGATTGCCAATGCTAGGGCCGCTTCCTTGGTAATGATTAGCCTGCGATCACCACTGCCTTCTAATCCACGTAAAACAAATTCAATGTTGGTATCCATCATTCTCCTAGTTAGGGAAGAACTTCAAAACAATTGCACCCAAGCCTGCTACTTCCCCGATCATCTTTAGCTCTGTATTGTCAAAGTGCGTAGCATGCAACCAACTAAAAAAGAATAGGCCAATAACCATGACTGTAGCCTTGAGAGTCATTTGCCATGTCCACTTTTGTTTTCTCGCCATTTAATTTACCCCAGTTGACCTGTTCTAATTTTGACCTCGGCTTTAATCGTCCACTTGCCCTGCACACCACCTTGGATCGCAAGGATCTCAAGATTGTATCCGCCACCTAGCGTTGGACTGAAGGTCTCCTCAATCGCACCACGGTAGTTACCATTTGTAGCAGACAAGTACGACATGGTGATTCCGTCTACCTCTGGAACAACGACACCCTCACGATCTTTCAAGGTAGCAGTGACTGTAGCAGTGTTGAAATAGAAAGAATCATCTAGACCATCGTGTAGGTTCTCAATGACAACATACATGTCATTCTCAATGAAAAGTGTTACCTTTGTAGGTATTGCCATTAAAATCTCCTAAGTTCCTGCGTACCAGCTAATCACAGTTGCTGAAACTTCTCGAACTGTATTCCCACTCTCTAAGCAAAATCCACAATGCGTTGGTGTAAAAAAGTCTGTCCGTCCAATGCTATGAACGGTTGTCCAGTTAGTACCGCCGTCGCCGCTCAAACGACAAAGGCGATTAGTAGTATCATCCTGAATCATCAACCAGAATGGTTGCTGTAAAGTGGCAGAATAAACCTGATCTTGGTAATGAGAGTTAAAAGTTGTCGCATTATCCAACTTACTAACTATGTTTCTCATAAACCCTGATGCGCTAGCTTCATAGTTTCCAAAACGAACAATCTTACTGGTTGAAACGTTAACCCCATCAGAAAGAAAAACTCCAGCTACTGGATTATACGTTCCACTGATAGGTAGTAAGTTGGCGTGCATCGCCACGATAATTCTATACGGAGCAGTAGGTACCGCCATCACCCGCATGCGATTACTGATACCAGATTGACTCGGCGCAGTTAACAGTAAACCACCGTTCACAGAACTAATCGTTGTAGTTCCTTGATTAAACCATGCAAAATCCGAATCGACCGGAGCTATACACGGCATACCAATACCCTGAGTACGCCATGTGCTACCATCTGAGTAGTACAGTTTGTTATCCGTTGTTAATCTATAAAGCTGAGTCAAACTAGCACCACCGGCTGCAGGCAATGCCGCTGTTACAATCATATCTTCCTCACTTGAACTGGGAGCATTCGTATAAACGAATGGCTCACTAAAATCTATAATAGCTCTAACCATTTAGTACTCAATTACCTGTACTCTTTTAGAGTATGAAAAATTACTAACGTCAACGTATGCGCTGCCTCCGCCTAGAACACTATCGCTTGCTAATATCTCTGCTGCGGTGCGACCCGCTCCTGCGTTGTATAGATAGGTCTCGTCGGCCCCGCTCCACTCGGCCTTTTGGATAATCACTTGGTCGAGATCGCCGTTGAGGTATTGGCCCACCGAGAATGTACCCAAGGCAAAGAGTGCTGTACTGGAGCGAATCGCTGCTGGTCCAGCCACGTTGGTCCGCGTGCCCGCATTCACATTCACCCAGATACGGGGGACGCTAGGCATGAAGCCGCCCGTGACGAAGTACCAGACGCCTGTGGAGGCTACACCGCTAGCATGGATTGCGCCATAGGTAGTCGTGTCGCCCGAGTCACGCACGTTGACTACCCAGCCGTAACCGTGGGCGTAGGCCAGGAGGTACTCAATGGTTGCGCCCTGCCACTTACCTAAGAGCCCAAACGTCGCCAGGGAAGTCAGCTTCACCCACGCACCGAATGAGACCGCACCACCCACTTGCAGCGATGCGTTGCTGGCCTTGCTCAGTGTCTGGGTAGATGCTGCAACGAAGTTCATACTGCTGCCCACGACGCCAGTTCCCTGCGTGACGCCGCCGTTGTTAGCTAGATCGTTGGCTGACGCAACCACACTATCCACTCCAAGATTCAGAGCGTTTTCCCCTTCCCAAATTGAGATGATTCCAGTTAGGTCCATTAGAGTATCGGGGCCGTATTCGCGCCTTCCTCAAAGATGCAGTGGACTACGGTATTGTCTTCCAGTGCTTCCAACTCGTGTCTCAAGTCACGCTTAACTAAGATGTCAGAAGGAGCAGCGTAGTAACCTTCAAGGACTACTCTCTCACCATCGAAGGCACGCAGGTAGACAGAACCAGAAGACACCCTTGTAACGTGATCCTCTACATGCTTATGTCCCAGCACCTTGTCACCCTTGCGCTCAAGGTTTACGATGCGCCTTGCAAAGCTGCTAACCCCCTGCTCACATGTGTTCAGTTGAGTCATACCGGTGTCTCCTTATTTGCTCCTAAGTCTGTTCCATCAGTTCCTGCATTTTTGTAGATACTCTCCGGGGCCAGTCTCAAATCTGCGTTGCCAGCCAGCGTTACAAAGCCCACGTCTGCCATCGTGTTGGGGAAGAAGTTCCCAACCGGATACTCCCCAGACACGTGCCCGTCAATGTTGTAAGTGGCATCCATCACAATCGCGTTCTTCAAGAAGACAGCGTTTGGAAAATAATGGTTCAATGAAGCATTCCCAACACCAAAATTATCCCCAAAAAGACCGTAGCGATTGTGTGAGAGAATGTTGTTTGTAAACCGGAACCGCTCCTGCACAACTGCGCCTGTCGCACTAACGAAGGAACTACTGTTCCCATTCACATTATTTGCTGTGTTATGATCAATGTTCAGATCTCTGTATCCGTTTCCAATAATGAAAAGCATAGAGGAGATATCGTAGAACAAATTACGGTAGATCAACACTCGTTTGGATTGCTCACTAACTTGACCATTGCTGTCGTGCGCAGATAGACGCATACCCTCTACTACATTATGAAGTGTATTGTAGGTGTAGGTGATATCCTCTACAGTAGCCCAAGGATTCGTCCCACTCTGGTTCAATAGTGTAAATAGAATACCGTTGCCACTTTGTCCTTGTGTCCAACAATTTTCAAACTCATTGTCCGTAATCAACACACGCTTAGCATGCTTTAACTCAAGCAGGTTCTTCACTGCCCAAAGAGTACCAAGGTAGCTAGGGTCATCAGCCTTCCAGGTCAACGGCTTAAAGAAGTAATTACCCCGTATCTCAATGTCTGAAGGAGTTAGACCAGAGATGGCGGTATCCGCTCCACCAAACATTACGTTCTCACCCGCCCCCTCAAGATAGTTGTTCACGATCTTGTAAGGACCGTAGCCTGTCCAGCAAGCAATCGCTTGAGTATCCGCGCCGACTTCTTTCCATTCAGACAAGTAGGAGTCAATCACGGCTTGGTAGCTGCCAGCGAACATGACCCCACGCCTGCCCCCGTTCGTTACTGAACCGCGCACCCCACAACGATCTATGATGATGTGATGAGGAAAGTTAGTGGCGTTGGTTTCAGCACCCGTACCGAGTCCTATCAGATAGCCGTTGACTGCTGTAGTCCCAGATTTAATGTCACAGTTAATAATGCGATAATAGCTAGCACCAGCCGCCGCCTGAATCGTTGCCGCCGTGTCAGGAGTCAGAATTTTTGGGAAACTAGCAAGCTGCCCAGACGTTACCCGCGTTCCCT